>JABAHQ010009475.1_pt1 | contig 11098 bp, 16 predicted proteins | sample 7062091 | NCBI WGS metagenome assembly JABAHQ01 (sample SAMN14534359, study PRJNA622989) | marine sediment metagenome | biome: marine biome [ENVO:00000428]; feature: marine pelagic biome [ENVO:01000023]; material: deep marine sediment [ENVO:00002113] | place: India: Gulf of Kutch | collected...
TGGCAGGCTCCAAGGTGGGCTCTCCCCGACAATCGGAGGCTGCTCGGTCCCCCTGTTTGGAGATCGGTTGTAAATGGGCCAGGCCTCTGTTATAATGGCGCCGGTTGAAGAGCTAGCTCAAATTGAGAGAGGAGGTTCGCACTATGCGCGCGGTGGAGATAAAGGCGCTCCTAGTCGATCCCGTCCACAACTCGCCGGTGATCCTGCTGAAAGACCAAGAGTCCGACATGGTCGTGCCGGTATGGATCGGGAACCCCGAGGCCACGGCCATCGCCATCGAGCTCCAGAACAAGACCTTCCCCCGCCCTCTCACCCATGACCTGTTGAAGGAGACGATCATCGCCCTCGGCGGGGAGTTGGAAAAGGTGATCATTGACCACATCCAGGATGGGACTTATTATGCCACCATTTTCATCCAAGACGGCGAGGGGAACATCCAAGAGCTGGACGCCCGACCATCGGACTCGGTCGCCCTGGCCTTGAGGATGAACATCCAAATCTATATCTCCGATGAGGTTTTCGAGGCCTCAGCGATCGAGCTTCCTCTGGCCGAGGACGAGGAGGAACGGGAGGAGTTCCAGCAGTTCGTCGAAGATAAGATGGATCTATCCGAATTCAAGCGGTTGATCCAATAGGATTTACAATAACGGCTCCGGTTTGAGCGCCCCGCTCCACCGGGGTGTGAATTATCTCGGCGTCCTTCGGTAGTGCGAGCAACTTCTCTTCAGTCAATCCCCGGTTAACTTGAACCTCACCTACAAGATATACTGTTACCTCTTCTCTTATCTTTCCATTGAGCATGCGCTCCCGGTGGGTCTCGACGCGATGGGGAATTAGGTCCAACGGGTCGATCCAGATCAGCTCCTTGCTCACCGGCCCTTCCCGGGAGGGAATCGCCTCCAGTAGATAATCACCGAGCTTAAATTGGCTCACTGCGAGGCTGAGCGGTGGGCTTCCCGTTCCATGCTGGGCTAGCGAGAGGCCGAGGGCTGAGGGCTCAGCGAGGTAACCCCGATCAAGCCTGGAGATGGTGTTGCCCAGTTTCAGCTCCAGAGCGGAGTTCGGCAGGGTGATCCGTTGGGAGACGGTAAGCGAGAAACCCTCGTCCCGGAGGCGGGCGACGATCTTCTCCAGGTCGAAGCTGAGCAGCTCTAAGAACGGATAGAGCAGATGTCCCTCGGTGATCTCCTGAACGATGATCGTGTTGATTACCGGGATATACTGCGAGAGGGTCTGGCCTTTCAGGGTGTAGACCTGACCGCGCATTTCCGCGGGCTCCAGACACTCCAGCCGGAGGACCCGCTGGTTCACCAGGGTCTCGATCTGCCACTGGCTCACCTCCCTCTCCTGCCCCCCGGCCCGCAGTTGTTTAATGGTCACCGTAGCTTGAAGGTCTCCGAGGGCGGAATAGATCTCCTTTAACCGCTTGAGGAAGCTCTCAAGCTCAATCTGAGCGGTGGCGGTGGCAGCGATTAACACCACAGCGAAGAATACGAGGATCTTTTTATTCATCGGACCACCGGCCAATTGTAATCCTGCTCCTCGATAACCGCAAGTCAGTTGAAATGCTTTAACCCTGGCGAGTATCCTCCGGTGGGGTGGCAAAGAGATGGTTAAGTTGGTAGAGATCGAGATCGGGGGCAACGGCGGGGGGAAGTTCCTCTACTGCCCTCTCTGTAGGAAGAAAGGACTGCGGGTTAAGATGAGCGAGGGGAAGGTCTTGACTCGCCCCTCCAGCTCGATCCTGCAGCCGCGACTCCTCCTCTCGTTACTCCAACGATCGCCGCTTCGCCGGCTCCTCCGGGTGCGGGCGATCGGGCGGCTGGTGAAGCGCCACGAGCGGCTATTTTACCGATTATATTTCACGCCTTACCGGCAAGTCGACGGCTATATCTGTGAAGCTGCCCCCAGCCACGGGCTGACCCGGGGGACCTATCTGCGAGCGATCCTCGGCCAGGCGGCACCGGCAAAGATTTGGGACGAGATGGAAGAGATCCAGGAGATCTACCGGGAGACCCTGTGGGCCGGGCTGGGATAATCAGCTTGAGGTGAGCCGGTGGTGACGGCCATCCTCGCTCACGATCAGCCTCCCCCTCTGCAAGACCGTCGCCTCCTCCACTGGGGTGAAGACCTCAATCCATTCACCATTCAGCCCTTTCAGAATTCCCAGTCCCCGGAGTTTTCCACCGGCGAGGCATCCGATCAAGAGGTTCCGCAGCGAGGAGAGATTGACCAAATGGATGTAATCGACCTCGAGGAGCTCCTTGGCCGCGCCGAAAGACTGGGCGTAGCCATCGACGATCACGGCCAGCTCCTTCCCCATTCGCCAGCCAGCCAGGACGGGGCAACCGAGCATCTTTTCCAGCGGTCCTAAATTGACCGGCTCCCCATGGCCGATCGGACTCCGCTCAAACTGGATTTCGTTTATCTTCCACCGCCGGAGTTCGGCACTCTGGAAGTAGCGCCGGAAGCCCTCCTCTCGCCCCCGGACCCGCTCCTCCCGCGATTTCGATCCCGGGTGGGATACCCGAAGCACCACCACTTTGATCCCCTTCCGGGCAAACAGCTTGAAGTAGTCCAGCTCCCCGCGCCGCTGCAGCAGCACCAAGAAATCCGGCCGGACTAGGTTGACCAGCTCCCCCTTGAGGGCCCGGGCGGGCTCGCCGCCGATATAGCCGTCGGTGTCGATGAGGCACGGTCCTTGGGCCGAGCCCATCGCTTGCCGAACAGCGCTGAGAAGCTGGACGAAGTTCCCCCGGGGGGAGATGTCCCCCACGAAGTAGCTCTCCTTGGCCTGGTTGTAATCCCCGCGGGAGACGCAGGCCGGCAGGCCGAGGTCGCTCTGGCCGATGTCCGCGTCGACCACCTCGCTCCCGATCAGCTCATGAAGGTGGCGGATCAGGGTGCTCTTTCCCGTATCCACTCCGCCGAGGAACAGGGCCATCTTTCCCCGGAGGAGCTCCGCCAGCCGCCCAGCCCCTAACTCCCCTACCCCCGTTCCATCTTCTCCGCCTTCTCCAGGGCCTCCTCGATCGTCCCTACCATGTAGAAGGCCTGTTCCGCCATTTGGTCGAACTCCCCCTCCACCAGCCCGGAAAATCCTTCAATAGTATCCTCCAGCTTGACATAACACCCCGGCGTCCCGGTGAACTGCTCGGCCACGTGAAATGGTTGGGAGAGAAACCGTTGAATCTTGCGCGCCCGCTGGACTATCGTTCTGTCCTCCTCGGAGAGCTCGTCCATCCCCATGATGGCGATTATATCTTGTAAATCTTTATACCGCTGCAGGGTCTGCTTCACCCGCTGGGCTATGCGGTAATGCTTCTCCGAGACGAGGTGGGGGTCGAGCATCGTCGAGGTGCTGGCCAAGGGATCGACCGCAGGATAGAGCCCCTTCTCCGAGAGTTCCCGGGTCAGCTCGATGGTGGCATCCAGGTGGGCGAAGGTCGTATGGGGCGCGGGGTCGGTGATGTCGTCGGCCGGGACGTAGATCGCCTGCACGCTGGTGATCGAGCCCCGCCTGGTGGAGGTGATCCGCTCCTCCAGCTCGGCCAGTTCCGTGGCCAGGGTCGGCTGGTAGCCGACCGCCGAGGGCATCCGCCCCAGCAGGGCGGAGACCTCCGATCCCGCCTGGGTGAAGCGGAAGATGTTGTCGATGAACAGGAGCACGTCGTGCCCCTCCTCGTCGCGGAAGTACTCCGCCAAGGTCAGGCCGGAGAGGCCGACCCGCAGCCGCGCCCCCGGGGGCTCGTTCATCTGGCCGTAGACNNCCCGGCGGCTCGTTCATCTGGCCGTAGACCAGGGCGGTGTTTTCCAGAACGCCGGTCCGCTTCATCTCCAACCAGAGGTCGTTTCCCTCCCGCGTCCTCTCCCCCACGCCGGCGAACACGGAGACCCCCTCGTGCTCGTAGGCCACGTTGCGGATCATCTCCATGATCAGGACGGTTTTCCCCACCCCAGCCCCGCCGAAGAAGCCGATCTTCCCGCCCTTGCGGAACGGCGCTATTAAATCGATCACCTTGATCCCGGTCTCGAACAACTCATCCTCCACCGATTGCTCGGAGAGCGCCGGTGCCGGCCGATGGATGGGATACCTGTTGCTTACCTGCGGGGGGGGCAGCTCGTCGATCGCGTTTCCGACCAGATCGAATAACCTCCCTAGCGTCTCCGGACCGACGGGCACCGTGATCGGACCGCCGGTGTCCTGAACCGGCGTCCCGCGAGCCAATCCATCGGTCGAGTCCAGGGCAATTGCCCGCACCCGGTCGTCGCCCAGGTGCCCTGCCACCTCCAGGATCAGGGCCCCCCCATCGCGCTCGATGCGCAAGGCGTTGTTCACGTGGGGCAGTTGTCCCTCGAACCGCGCATCGACCACCGGCCCCTTGACCTCGATCACCACTCCTCTTGCTTCGGCCATCGGCGCTACCTCCTTAAGGCCTCCGTCCCTCCAATGATGTCGGCAATCTCCCTGGTGATCGCCTGCTGTCTGGCCTTATTGAACTCGAGCGTCAAATCCCCGATCAGCTCATCGGCGTTCTCCGTAGCGTTCTCCATCGCCTGGCGGCGGATCGCCTGCTCGCTGGTCTTGCTCTCTACCAGGATATTATAGACCTTAGCGGCCAGATATTGAAGCGCGAACTCCTCCAAGACATCCCCCGCCGAAGGCTCGTAGAGCCGGAGCGGCTTTCCGGGCCTGTGGATCAGTTCGCGGTCCGCCCGAAGCGGGAGCAACCGTTCCACCCTCAGCTCTTGGCGGAATTCGCTCTGGAATTGCATGTAGACGGCGCTAATCTCTCGCAGGCCCTCTGCAAGAAAGAGGTCCCCTAGGCCTTGGGCGATCTCCTGCGCCCCGGCAAACCCCGGCCGGTCGTAGAAGTTAACATATTGTTTGGCGATTTTTACCGGGCGGCGAGCGAAGTAGCGGCGGGCCCGCTCGCCGCCGAGGATGAGCAACTCCGCTCCCTCCTTGATGAACTCCCCGGCGTGGCGATTGACCTCGCCGGGGAAGCGGCCGCAGAGCCCGCGGTCCGCATTGACCACGAAGATCCCTCTTCGATCCCCTCCGGCTTGGGTTAGGAGATGGGGCTCCTCCAGCCCCGCTACCACCGCCTGGAGGACCTCCTCCGCCCCCGCCGCGTAAGCCCGAGAGACTTGAAGGACCTGCTTCAGCCGCATCAGCCGGGAGAGGGCGATGGTGTACATCGCTTTGGTGATTTGGCGAATCTCGTCGATACTGGTAATCCGGCGGCGGATCTCACGAAGCTGCTGCATCCCCGGCCCCCGCTTGTTCTTCCAAGAAGCGTTCGATCGCCCCGCGGAGGGCCTCCTCCGTCTTCTCCAGGAGCTCGCCGGAGTCGCGGACTTCCCGGAGAATCTCGGGATGCTCGGCCCGCAGATGATCCAGGAAAGCCCGCTCGAACTCCCGCACCCGCTCCACCGTCAGTCCGTCGAGATAGCCGTTGACCGCCGCAAATAGCACGGCGACCTGCTCCTCCACCGGCATCGGCTGGTATTGGTCCTGCTTGAGGGCCTCCATCACGTGGCGACCCCGGTCCAGTTGGGCCCGCGAAGCCGCGTCCAGCTCGGTAGCAAATTCGGCAAAGGCCTCCAGCTCCCGGTATTGGGAGAGATCAAGGCGGAGGTGTCCGGCGACCTCCTTCATCGCCGGGATCTGGGCCGCACCTCCCACCCGGGAGACGGACAGCCCGACGTTGATCGCCGGGCGGACGCCGGCGTTGAACAGGTCCGACTCCAGGTAGATCTGCCCGTCGGTGATCGAGATCACGTTCGTCGGGATGTAGGNNCTCGATGATCGGTAAGGCCGTCAGGGAACCACCGCCGTGCTCCGGAGCCAGCCGCGCTGCCCGCTCCAACAGCCGCGAGTGGGTATAGAAAATGTCCCCAGGATAGGCCTCCCGCCCCGGAGGCCTCCTAAGCAGCAGGGAGATCTCGCGGTAGGCCACGGCGTGCTTTGAAAGGTCGTCGTAGACCACGAGGGCATCCTGGCCATTGAAGGTGAAATACTCGCCCATGGCACAGCCGGCATAGGGGGCGATCCACTGGAGCGGTGCCGGGGAGCTGGCCTCGGCCACCACCACAGTCGTGTGTCCCATCGCCCCATACCGTTCCAGGGTATCGACGACCTTGGCCACCGTGGAGGCCTTCTGCCCGATGGCGACATAGATGCAGTAGACCCCCTGATCGCGCTGATTGATGATCGTATCGACGACCAACGCCGTCTTCCCCGTCTGGCGATCGCCGATTATTAATTCCCTTTGACCGCGGCCGATCGGGGTGAGCGCATCGATGGATTTCAGCCCCGTTTGAAGCGGAGTGTCCACCGGTCGGCGCTGGACCACCCCCGGGGCCTTCACCTCGATCTTTCCGGTCTCCTCCGTCTGGATCGGCCCCCGGCCATCCAAGGGCTCCCCCAAGGGGGTGACCACCCGCCCGAGGAGCCCCTCGCCGACCCTGGTCTGGAGCACCCGACCGGTCCGCCGGACGATGTCTCCCTCCACGATCTTCTCATCCGCGCCGAACAAGACAGCTCCGACGCTCTCCTCCTCCAAGTTGAGCGCCAGGCCCATGATTTCGTGGGGAAACTCCAACAGTTCTGCGGCCATCGCCCCTTCCAGGCCGTAGACCCGGGCGATGCCATCCCCGACCTCGACCACTACGCCGGTCTCCTCCAGTCGGGCTTTCTGGTCGAAATCCTTAATTCTTTCCCGAATTATGGCGCTGATCTCCGCAGCGCTCAGCCCCGCCTCAGCCATCAGCGACCACCCTCCTCCAAAAGCTCCTCCCGAAGCCGCTCCAGTTGCCCCCTCACCGAACTGTCCAGGACCAAGCCCCCTAACTTGAGCTTGATCCCCCCGATCAAGCTCCGGTCGAGCCGCTCCTCCAACTGGACCTCCCGCCCGGTGATCTCCTCAAGCTTCACCTGAATTTGATCGGACAATCCATCAAGCGGATAAGCGCTAAACACCACGACATGGAGGAGCCCCTCATGCTCTTCCCGCAGCCGTTGGAATTCTTCCAAAATCTGGCCGAGGTAAGCAACGCGCCCCCGCTCAGTGGCCAGAAGGAGGAGATTTCTAACGTAAGGCGCGATTTGGGCGAAGGCCTCCCGCACCAGCCCTAGCTTATCCTGTTTGGGGACCAAGGGATGGCGGAGGGCCAAGAAAAGCTCCGAGCCGAAGATCGCCTCCCAGGCATAGTGGAGGTCCCGCTCCAATTGCTCGGTGTCTCCCCCCTCGGCACCAAGCTCATATAAGGCTTCGGCGTAGCTGTAGGCGATCTCCCGCGAACTTATCCCCATCTCAGCTCAAGTCCCCCTTGCTCCAGCTCGGCCAGCGAACCCTGCACCAGCCGCCGATGGTCCTCCTCGCTCAATTCCCGAGCCAGGATCTCCCCGGCCGTGGCCACCAACTCCTCCACCGTGGCCTGTTGCAGCTCCTCATATAGTCGTGCTCGGGCCAGCTCCGCCTCCCGGCGAGCCTGACCCAGGAGGCGCTCCGCCTCAGCTCCCGCCGCGGCGCGGTGCTCTTCCAGGAGCCGCTCACCGGCTAGCCTGGCATTCTCCCGGATTTTCTTTGCCTTTGCGCTGGCCCCGGCCAGCTCCTCCTCCGCCTGGACGCGCAATCTCTCCGCCTCGGCCTCCTCCGCCCGCGCCCGCCCTACCTGTTGGACAACCCGCCTCCGATAGCCCTCCAGGAAGCGGCTGAGTCGATATCTCCGATAGAGCCAGATAAACAAAGCGACGAGCAGCAGAAAATTAATCAGTTCAAAGGCCAGCTTCATCTAGACCTCCCGGCCCAGGATCTTGGCCGCGCTGGCCCGGGCCAACTCCCGGATCCCGACCTCCAGCTCGGCCTGGAGGCGCTGTCGCTCCTCGGCGGCCTGGGCCTCGGCCCCGCTGATGATCCCGCGGGCCTCGGCCAGGGCCCGCGCCCGCGTCCGCTTCAAAAGCTCTAGGCCTTCCTGCCGCGATGTCTCGACCAGTTCCCTTGCCTGGGCCCGAGCCGCGGACAGCTCTTCCTCCATCCTGGTCCGCAACTCTTCGGCCTCATGTCTCCGCCTTTCCGCTTGGGCCAGCCGCCCTTCGAGTTTGATCCTCCGCTCCTCTTGCACCCGGATCACTGGCCGATACAAAACCCATCTGAGCACCAGGAGGAGAACCACGAAGTTGAGCAGGTTGAGGAAGAAAGTCCAGTTGATCGTCTCGACGATCGTACCCCAACTCAGTTCCATCGCTTCCTAGACGACGAAGAGAAGGATCAGAGCGACGACGAGGGAATAGATCCCGGTCGATTCGGCCACCGCCTGACCGATGAGCATGCTCATCAAGAGGTTGGTCCGCTCCTCCGGTTGACGAGCCATCCCCTCGAGGGCCTTCCCCGCGGCGAAACCCTCGCCGATCCCCGGCCCAATCGCTCCAAGTCCCATGACCAACCCCGCGGCAAGATACTTGGTTGCCGCGACAATCTCCGGTCCGGTTATCCCTTGCATCACAGACCTCCTTATCTTTCTATGGCAATGTTTATATAAACCACAGCCAAGAAGGCAAAGACCAGGGCCTGCACCGCCCCAATGAACAGACCATAGACCACTTGGAAGATCGCCGGCGCAAGTACGGGCATGAACTGGGCCACGATGGCGATCAGGATCCCCCCGCCGAGCACGTTTCCAAATAACCGGAATGAATGGGAGATCGGCTTGGCCATCTCCCCGGCGAAGTTGAGCACCAGGCTAAGGGGGAAAAGCATCTTCGGCTCGATGAACCCTTTCAAATATTTTCGGAATCCCTTCTCCCGGATCCCGTAATAATGGGAGAGGAAGAAGACCAAAAGCCCCAGACTGATGGCAACATTGAGGTCGGCGGTCGGCGAGGAGAGCCCGGGAATGACCGAGATCCAGTTACACAGGAGCACGAAGAGGAAAATCGTCGCGACCAGCGGGAAGAGCTTTCTCCCCATTTCCCGTGACCCGAAACCCTCGCCAAACTGGCGCTGGAGCGCCCCGACGGCCATCTCCAGAATGGCTTGGCGCCGCGAGGGCTCCTCTTCGGGGCCGCGCATCCCCCGTCGTAGCAGGAGGGCGCCGACAATCAGGATCAGCATCACCGCCCAGGAGATGACGATCGGGATCAGATCGAAGCTGAGCTCAAAGCCACCCAGCCTCAAGGTCAGGATCAGCTTCTCTCCCAGATGCTCACCCATTGCTGATCCCTTTCCAACTGCTCCTCCCCCAGATGGCCAATCGAGGAAGGATTACCCCTCCGGCGGCAGCGAAGAAATCCACCATCTCCACCCGCAAGCTGAACCAGAGGAGCAAGCCGAGCAGGAGGTATCGTGCGAGGTAGGATTGGGCGACGGCAAACCGGATCAGCCCCCTGCTCCTCTCCTGGCCGTAGATCCGGATCACCCCGGTGAACATCAGCCAAAGGTCGAGCAACCCTACTCCCAGGCCATAGAGCAGTCCGAGGCTCTTGCTCGCACCGAGGGGATAAAGGGCCAGGGCCAGCACCAGGGCAAGCGGCAACAACCAGAGAGGAACGAACTCGAAGTAGCGGAGCCTCTCTCCCATCAAATCGTGCGGACCTGCTCCTCCTTTTCCTGGATCAGTTGATCGACCCGCTCGGCGAACTCGTGGATTATCTTGTCCAGCTCCTCCCGCCCGCGGTAGAGGTCGTCCTCGGTGATCTGGCCCTCATTCTGCAGCTTCTCCGTCTGCTCTTTGGTATCGCGGCGGATGTTGCGCAAGGAGACCTTCGCCTCCTCCCCTCTTTCCCGTACAATTCGCACCAACTCCTCCCGTCGCTCCTGGGAGAGTTTGGGGACCTTGATGCGGATAATCTCTTTTTCTACCTGCGGGTTGAGGCCGAGGTTCGCCTCCAGGATTCCTCGCTGCATCGCCTCCTTCTGCGAGGGGTCGTAGGGGTGGACGATGAGCTGGTCGGGATCGGGGGCCGTGATGGTGGCAATATGCCTGAGGGGAGTCGGAGCGCCGTAGTAGTCAACCTTGGTGTCCTCGATGAGCGCGGGATTGGCCCGGCCGGTCCGGATTCGGCGAAGCTCGTCCTGCAAAACTTCGAGGCTCTTCTCCATTCGTTCACGCATCTCCTCGATCAGCCCCTGGACCATGCCGTAACCACCTCGCCGGATTATACTGGGGCAGGTATGGGAAATCAACCGGCTCCGCCGTTGCATCGCCCCCCACGGGGGGCTAAGATGAGCGAGATGGGCATCGTCACCCTGCTTCCGCTCCGCTTACGGCCTCGCCCGGGAGGGAAACTGATTCTGTTGATCGGAGGGCATGGGATGATGGAGTTGGCAGTCAACCGCGGAACCTGCGTGCGCCAGGCCGGGATTGTCCGTGGGAGATGGCCTGGGGGTTAGAAAGAGATGAGTGAAGAAGTACGTCTCGAGATTAAACGGATCTTCGCCGCACACCCTTACGCGCGAGAGATTCTCCAGGAGCTCTCCCGGGCGGGCCATGATGCCGTCCTCGTCGGTGGCGCCGTCCGCGACGCTCTTCTGGCCCAATGGGAGGGGCGCCAGTTCATCCCCAAGGATGTCGATATCGCCACCTCAGCTCGTCCAGAGGAGGTCAAAAGGATCTTCCCCGGCTGGAAGGCAGTTGAGGTCGGAGAGGCCTTCGGGGTTCTCTGGCTCGTCGCTCCGGATGGGCAGGAGTATGAGGTAGCGACCTATCGCACCGAGTCGGGGTACGGCGGCCGCTGGCCGGGCGAGGTGGAGTTCGTGCGCGACCTGGAAGGGGATCTCCAGCGGCGGGACTTCACCGTCAATGGCTTAGCCATCAGGGATGACAGCCGGGTGATCGACCTGGTCGGAGGCATCCCTGATCTCAAGGCGAGAACAATCCGGACGGTCGGCGATCCCGAGGAACGTTTCAGCGAGGATTACCTGCGGATGCTTCGCGCGATCCGGTGTGCCTGCCTCATCGATGGTCAATTGACCCCGGAGGTAAGCCGAGCAATCAAGCAGAATCGAGCGAAGCTCCGGGAGATCTCCTGGGAGCGGATTGGGAAGGAACTGTTCCGCATTCTGGAGACCCCGCGGGCGGGCAACGGGGTTAA
>JABAHQ010012759.1_pt3 | contig 11098 bp, 10 predicted proteins | sample 7062091 | NCBI WGS metagenome assembly JABAHQ01 (sample SAMN14534359, study PRJNA622989) | marine sediment metagenome | biome: marine biome [ENVO:00000428]; feature: marine pelagic biome [ENVO:01000023]; material: deep marine sediment [ENVO:00002113] | place: India: Gulf of Kutch | collected...
ATCCAATTATATCGCCAGATTGGAGCTGCGGCCGGTGAGGCCCTGGCCTGTCAACGCCTGGGCGTTTTACAGACAGCCCAGGGTCAACTGGACGAGGCCCTGTCCACGCTGGAGGACGGCGTGGTTGCGGCCAAACAGGCGCTCCTGCGGGCTCATCTTCTTGGTCGCCTGCATGCGGCTATCGCTCGCAACCGTCTGCTGGCCGGCGACCTGGCTGCTGCGGATCAGGCCCTGTCCTTGGGGTTTGCCTTGACCGAGGGCCACGGCCACTGCACTATTTGTGAGTCCCTGTTGCTCCCGGTCGCCGTGAGCATTCGGATTGCTCAAGATGAGTTGGCCGCTGCCGAGGAATATTATCGCCAACTGGATGCCGCCGCAGCCCGCTATGGCAGCCTCACCTGGTTAGCCACGGCCAATCAAGTGCGAGGCGAACTGGCTGCTGCCCGGGGCGATACCGAGACGGCTCTGGCATGTTATAAAGAGGCCCACGCCGGTTTCCAGAAAGCCCGAAACGAATACGAAGCCGCCCAATGTCTGGAGGCTCTAGCCCGGCTCCAGCCCCAACGCCACTGAGATGTAGTACCATTTTACCTCAATCAGCCTGCAACATCACCGCCCACCTGACGCCTTGGCAGTGTAGGCGATCTCACCATCCTTTATAACCAGCCTGATCTGCCCCATCACGGCCATATCTTGTAACGGGTTGCCGTACACCACAATAAGGTCGGCCAAGGATGATAAAGTTATCCTTTACTAATATCATCCATTAACTCGCTGGCCTGGTCCAGAAAAAAGGTTTTCAGTTTTCCCAGGGAAAGCGGTTTGATCATCCGAGGTAAAAATTCTACTTGCTCGACTCGTCGCAAGGCTACCGCCAGCCAGTAATCATCAAGGCCCACATGCTTTTGCCGGGCGAGCTTTGTTAACTGCTTAAAAGAGAAAGCTTCCTGACAGAGAAAGTAGATATCCACGAAATCTTTCGGTTCGGCTCGATCAAAAAGCGCCGACAGCTTGTTACAGGCAATATCGGTCAGGTTGTCTACGTTGATTTGAAAGGTCTCGTCAAGGTGGGTCGGTTCCAATCGATAAGGGGTATCCTGGGCAAAATCCATTTGCACCCGCTCATCCTCTTGACTCCGTAAAAAACATTCCAGAAATGTATCCAGGGTACGAGTGAAGGTAATCTCAAGGCCAAGTTGTTGCCCGATTTCCTGCATCATAGGAGGCACCTGGATGATAGCCGTTGGATCGGCGGTAAAGAAATCCAAATCCATCGAGTAGCGGTGATGTAAATAAAAAACGGCTAAGGCTGTGCCGCCTGTCAGATAAAAACTACGAGCCAGCGGAGTCTGACCGATGGCCGCCAATACCTGGCGTTGCAGGGGAGTGAGAATCTCCATAACGTTGCCTGACCTTCGGTAAGCTGAAATACCACTCCCAGAAGTGGCGTATCTCATCCGGCAAAGTAAGGGATGGCAGATACTTGTAAATCGTGTCGAAGCCAATGGCTTTTAGATCTTCGGCTCGCCCTCGGGTGAGTACCCTAGCGATATACCAGCGCCGGAAGGCTTCGTCTTGCTCAGCTTCTGGCGGAATGTCATAATCCCAAACCAAATCGGGATTTATCAAAATGGAAGATTGATTAGCCGTGATGAATGGTCCGGTATTTTTTGTGACCATATCACACATTCCTAAAAAATTAATACCCAAACTAAGTAAAATTGTAATGTGAGGTTATCTAAATAGCAAAAAGAAAACGCCCCGCCGCTCGGCAAACACGTGGGGGCATCTCCTGTAGTAAACTCATTTGAATTTATGTTGGTCTGCTTACCTCAGAGAAGGCGCGACATCAACTTTGCCCGACGAGAACGATTTCCGTCTTAACTATAGCCCCTCCTCCGGGCCGCCAGGACTCCGCCCAGGCTCAAAGTCAAAATGACGACTACAGCAATACCGATGAAGAAGGCGTTGGCTCGGTCATCATTGCCGGTAGTAGGCAGGATCGTTTCGCCTTTGGGAGCCTCAGGGACCGGCGTGGGGGGTGAAACTTGCGCCGCGGCCTGGGCTGGCGTAGCCGTTGGACGTGACTTGGGGGTGGGGGTTTGTGCCATTCCGGCACCCATATCTGGTTTGTCGTCTGGTGCAACTTCTCCGAACTGGAGTTGCTGTCCGCCGAAGTAGACTATTTCATAGACATGCCACTCGTCAACGGTCAACTCAAAAGGGGCGCTTTGGTCTTGCGCCCCGCCCTGGCCGGTGCCCCGATATTGACCTGGGACCAGGGCCAGGTCCTCGAAGGTGCAAATAGTGTCCTCGAGCTTGCCCGGCAGTACTTTATCGCCGCTGCTGCGGAAGCTCTGCGGGCTATGGTAGTCGTAATGGAACTCTTCACCGGCACAATTCCTGACCCGCACGATGGCGAGAATCTCAGAGGGATAGAGAAAACTCGGCTCTACCTCCGGGTAATAGGGCAGGGGAACCCCGTTCGGGTTGTCAATAGTGATCGTCGGTCCGAGGGTGTCCGTATAGTTACTATCCGTGTGCACTTGCCGCACCACCAGTTGGTAACTACCGCTGCTAAATACCCTGGGGTCCAAACGAACCAGGTTACCATCCACCACCGAACTATGTGAATTACCCACCCAGATCAAATCATTACCCGCTTTGAGAAAAATTTCATATTTTAAGAAGTCGGGAAAGGTGATGGTTCCGGTCAACGTCGTGAGCTGAGAGATCGTGTCCCCCTCGCTCACATTGGTGAATTTAACCGTCGCTCCCTCTTCTGCCGACACGACAAGGCCGTTGGCAGTAACCAACATGAGCAACGTAATTACGATTATAATCTTGGCGTACCACAGCAGATACTTTTTCATGGCTCGATTCCCTTTTCCTTTTTTGTGTTCTTACCAGGTCGGGTTATCACCAGCCCCGCCGAGAGATCATGGAATAGTTCACATAATATTATAACATACTTGTCATAATAAGGAAAATATGAAGTAAACATAATAAATATGGGTCTACAGGGATATGTTTCTTCTTTTTTGAGATTATGTTACAATGTCATTATAGCGTTATGCTTCAATTTACGTTTCACGCTTCACGTTCCACGGCTCTATGAGCGAAGAGGCTAAATTTATATTTTTCAAGCTAAATAAACCATATCCCAGGGAAGAATAAATAATGTCTCAACGGAGCAGCTATGATGTCGTGGTGGTAGGGTCTGGCCCGGCCGGGGCGACGACGGCACGTGTGGCGGCTGAACGAGGGTTAGAGGTGCTGTTAGTCGATAAAAAGCAGGAACTCGGTGCGCCCATTCAGTGTTCGGGCGCTGTGAGCGCCCACGCCCTCAGCGATGCCGGTATCACCCCTAACGAGGAATTTGTCTCCACACCTATTTTCGGCTTTGCGGTTTACGATGCCGTTGGCCAGGCCACCCATTTGGATTACCGTCTGCTCAAGCCGGACGAATACCAGGATACCCCGTTGGGCTATGTGGTTGACCGGCGGCGCTTCGATCGCTACTTAATGACCCTGGCCGAACGGGCCGGGGCCGAAGTCTGGCTGAAAACAGAGGCGCTGGGTTACACCCCGCAAAATGATGGTCTGGCTGAACTACAACTCAAACAATTTGGTCAGCCTATCACCGTGCGGACCCGCGTTATTGTGGGCGCAGATGGGGTGCAATCGCAGGTAGGGAAGTGGGCCAACTTACGCACTCACATCAAACTCAACGAGTTAGCTTCCTGTTTGCAGTTAATCGTTGACCGGGTTGAGACAAACGGTTTGCTGGAGTTAATCACCGGCTACGACTGGGCCCCCGGCGGCTACGCCTGGCTTTTTCCCAAGGGACATGGCTACGCCGAAGTGGGCCTGGGGGTCATTCGCACCATGACTGATCGAGATGCGCGCTGGCATCTGGACCATTTTATGCAAAACTCCTTTATGGCTGAACGCTTTAAGGATAGCCGGGTGCTTGAAGTTCAAGGCGGAGGCGTTCCCCTGGCGGCCCCCTTAAAAAGACAATACGCTGACCATATCATCCTTGTCGGCGATGCGGCCCGCCACGTCAACCCAATTACTGGCGGGGGTATCCACACCGCCTTGCGCGGGGGCGTCATCGCCGGCAACTTCTTGGGGGATTTTTTGCCGGCCGGCCAATCGCCCACGGCTGAATATCTGGCCGGTTATCAGCAGCGTTGGCTTGATGGATTTGGCGATACTATGTGGAAACTGTACCGGCTCAAAACCGATATCTTCCGTGAAAAAGATCTCACCCGGCAAGATCAAAGGTTACATGAAGCCTTGTCCGGTTATTTCCACCCGGGTTCACCCTTCCGCAAAGTGTAGGAGAAGGCCATGCCAAAACGAAAGCCGCTGGTGTTCATCGTTGACTGGAATGCCTGTATTAAATGTGGGGCCTGTGTGGCCGTCTGCCCCCAAAGGGCTGGCTTTATCTCCCCCTTTGACACCATTGCCGTTGATAGACCCTGTGGCATCGTCTGCATGGACTGTGAGAAGATTTGTCCCGTCACCGCCATTAGCCACCGCCAGGCGACGGGGCAAGAAATCGCCTTGATCAGTTGACTTGTAAGAATTTACCAGGTGAGCGCCTCACGTTTCACGTTTCACGTTTCACTTATCGGCTGGCTGCTCTGGACCAACATCTTAATGGCCGGGAGCGCGGCCGGTTGGGTTGTGGTGACCCTGATCAGGCTGGCTTTACCTATGGATGGGTTGCTCATTAGCCTGGCCTTTTTGCTGGCCCTGGCTTTTTACACCCGCGACCGTTTAGATGAAAAAGAGCACCGGGCCGACGCTCTGACCATGCCCGAGCGGACCGCCTGGGTACAACGTCACCGGGTGATTCTTAAGGGCGTAGTCTGGATCAGCTTTCTGGGAGCGATCATTTTAGTGGCCTTGCGCCCGGCCGCTTTGTCCCCTTTGCTGGTTGGGCTGGGCTTTGCCTGGAGCTACACAGTCCGCTGGTTACCCTGGCGAGGCCAGCGTCTGGCCTGGAAGCATCTGCCGGGGATGAAGATGCCCTTCGTAGCTGCCCTCTGGGTGCTGACGACGGTCATCACTCCGGCCGCCGTCTACGGCCAGGTCTGGCGTAGGGATACCTGGTTATTGGCGGCGGCGGTCTGGGCTTTGATTATGGTTCAGATTTTGCTCAATGACTTGCGTGACCTTACCGGAGACCGGCTGAGCGGCACAGTTTCCCTGCCCGTTTGGCTGGGGGAGCCGAACGCCCGCCGCGTTGGCTATGTATTGACCCTGATGGCAGTCTTATTGATGCTTCCCCTCAACCCGCTGCCTTTTCTCCTGACGGCCATTTACAGCAGCTTTCTGATCTGGCGCTACCGCCGCGAACAGGATACGCGCTGGCGCTTTTGGATTGAGGCACAAGGGCTTATCGCAACTTTATCTAACTTATGAAGGAGGTTGCCATGAAATTTGGCGTTGTTTTTCCCCAAACGGAAGTTACCCCTGATCCAATGATCATCAAAGATTACGCCCAAACCGTCGAAGGATTGGGTTACGACTATTTGCTGGTTTATGATCATGTTTTAGGGGCCAATCCCGACCGGCCCGGCTGGCGCAGTCAGGCTTACAACTACAAAGATAGTTTTAACGAACCCTTTGTCCTCTTTGGCTACCTGGCCGGTGTGACCCAAACCCTTGAACTGGTGACGGGCATCTTGATTTTGCCCCAAAGACAGACGGTCTTGGTGGCTAAACAGGCCGCTCAGGTGGATGTTTTGTCCGGCGGGCGCTTGCGCTTGGGCATAGGCACCGGTTGGAACTATGTTGAGTATGAAGCCCTGGGCGAAAATTTCCACGATCGTGGCCAGCGGAGTGAGGAGCAGATCGCCCTGCTAAACGAATTGTGGACCAAGCCGCTGGTTACCTTTAAGGGAAAATACCATACCATCTCCGATGCCGGTCTCAACCCCTTGCCTGTGCAACGGCCCATACCCATCTGGTTTGGCGGCATGGCCGATATTGTTTTGCGGCGTATGGCCCGCCTGGGCCAGGGCTGGCTCCCGCTGGGTTCGGTTAATGATCGTCTGAAAGACATGGTGGAACGGTTGCACGGCTATCTGGAAGCGGAAGGACGTAAGCCGGCGTCCTTTGGCATCGACGGTCATGTTAACATCGGCACCCTCCCTCGCGCTGAATGGGCGAATGAGGTTGAGCAGTGGCGTCAGGTGGGGGCGACCCATGTTTGCGTGACGACCATGCGGGCGGGTTTTACCTCTCCCCAAGAGCATTTGAGTGCCATTCGCCAATTTAAAGTCGAGATGGGCCTATAATCTCGCGGCTGCTGTCCATTGGCCATGATTCATTCGACCAAGATGTAACTTTACAATTTGCCGACCTTTGCTAATAACTTGCGTGAAATGTAAAACGTGAAAACGTAAAGAACTTTGTCAACCCAGGGCTCGATCCACCTCCAGTAAGAAGCATCTTAGGTGGGGCGTCAGGAGTATAAATGCTTGAAAGCGCCTTATCATGATACGCTTGCCCCGTAGTCTGGCTAAACTGGTCCTTTACCTGAGTCTACTCCTTATTTTCGTTTTTTTGGTTTTGGCTCGTCCGCCGATTGTCTTTTATGCTCTGCCCTTGGTTCCAATTGCCCTGGCGGCCCTGTTATATGAGTTTGTCGGCGGTACGTTGGTGGCCATGGCCGCAATGGCTGGTGTCGCCGTCTTAATTGCCCTCGATGCAGATGCGGGGCGGCGAGCTACATTTCTGCGGGAGGTCTGGCCGATCCTGGGTATGTACCTGGCCGTTGGTCCCGTCGTCGGCTGGCTGGCGGCGCGGGAGCGCGAGCGCGAACGGCGGTTAGTCTCCGCGGCCCGTCGTTTGCATGTGGTCCAGGAAATCGCCCAGACAATCAACACCAGCCTCGACTTGGAGCAGATCTTACAAACCATCATTGCCGAAACCCGTCGGCTTATCCCCTTCGAGCACGCGGCTGTAGTGTTGCGGGAAAGGGACTCGCTGCGTGTGGTGGCCGTTAGCCAGGGCCTCCGTCAACCAACAAAACTTATGGGCTGGCTGTTTCCCCTGGCGGAGACCGCGGCTGGTTGGACGGTTCAACATCGCCGGCCCTGGATCGGCGGACCGGACAGGGTGGCTCAGTATCCGGATACCCGCCTGCTCTGCCCCCAAAAGGGGACCTGTCTGGTCGTCCCCTTACAGTTTCAGCGTGATGCCATCGGGGCCTTTATGCTCGGCGGCAAAAGTTTGGCTCAACCCTCCGAGGCTGATTTGGACAACTTGACCCAGATCACCAGCCAGATGGCCACGGCCATTGAGCACGCGCGTTTGTTTGCGGCAGAACGGCAACGGTCCCAGCATATAGTCGCAATCAGCGATGCCTGCCGGGAAATTGCCGCCTCTTTGGACCTGAAGCGGACGCTAAAATTAGTGATGGACAAAGCGGTCGAGACATTGCCTATGGATGCCGGGGCGTTGTTTCAGTTTGATGCCGCAACTCAAGCCTACCAGGTCGCTGTGAGTCACAATTTGTCCCCTGACCATGTCGCTCGGATCACCTTTGCCTTCGAGGAAGGGGTGCCTGGCTGGGTGGTCAAACATCGGCAACCGTTAATTATTCCGGATGCGTCCCGTGATAAGCGTGTCCACCCTTACGTGGTTGAGGATGGTGTTCGCGCTGTCCTGGCCGCACCCCTCATAGCACATGAGCGAGTGCTTGGCGTGCTCAATCTCTATTGCAAGATACAAACAAACGCCTTTGATGATGAAGCCATGGGGCTGGCTGAGGTTTTCGCCGCTCAGGCCGCTGTTGCCCTTGAGAATGCCCGCCTGGTGGACGAGTTGCGCCGGGCGGCGGCTGAACTCGAAGCGCGGGTTGAACAGCGCACCCGGCAGTTGCGCGAGACTCAGGCTCAGGTCATTCGGGCCGAGAAGCTGGCTGTGGTTGGCCGTCTGGCTGCCTCGGTGGCTCACGAGGTCAACAATCCGCTGCAGGCCATCGCCTTGCAACTGCAATTGATTGGCGATGAGGGGCTGACGGGGACGGCCAGTAGGCGGCTGGCGATCGTCCGGGAAGAACTGGATCGGATCGCCGGCATCGTCCAGCGGCTGTTAGATTTCCAGCGTCCAACCTTGGGCGAACGCAAGCCCCACCAGCTATCGGCCCTATTAGACGATGTTCTGGCCCTGAGTAACAAACAGCTTCAACAACACGGCATCACCGTCGTGCGCGAAGAAGGGACTGATCTCGCCCCCATTCTGGTCGCCGGCAACCGCCTCAAACAAGTTCTTCTCAATCTAATCTTGAATGCGATTGAAGCCATGCCCGATGGCGGGCGATTGAGGATCCGTAGCTGGCAAGTAAATGGTATGGTTGCTGTGACCTTCAGCGATACCGGTTCAGGCATGGCCTCTGAGGTCATGGAGCATCTTTTTGAGCCTTTCTTTTCGACAAAAACCAACGGTACCGGCCTGGGGTTGGCCGTCAGCCACGAGATCGTAACCCAGCACGGCGGCAGCCTCGAAGCCGGCAATGGGCCGGATGGCGGGGCCATATTTACCATCAAATTGCCAGTTTGCGAGTGGGAAGGTGAATTTGAACATTTACATTGATTTTAATATCTCTGATAGGGGTGACCATGAACACATTTTCTGGGCAGGTCCTCATCGTCGAGGATGAGGTCAATATCCGTGAAGGCTTACGGGATATCCTGCTTAAAGATGGACATAGCGTAATCGGCGTTGGCAGCGGAGAAGAAGCCCTGACCCTGCTGGACACAACCGATTTCGAGGTGGCCATTGTGGATATTCGGATGCCCGGCCTGTCAGGCATTGACCTGTTACAAACTATTCGTGACCGCTGGCAGCATATATGTGTCATTATCCTGACCGGCCATGGAGATTTGGAATCGGCTATGGCGGCCATAAAAGCAGGCGCCCACGATTACCTACTCAAGCCTGCCCAGCCGGACACCATTCGCCGGACGGTTGTAGAGGCGCTGAAAATATCCCGCCGCCAAAAAGAGCAGGCTCATCTGCTGGCATCTTTACGCACCAGTCTCAATCGCCTTGACGGCATGACCGCCGAAACGCCCAGTAAAACGCCGCCCTCGCCGGATACCCATCTGTTAAAAATCGGCGATCTGCACATTGACCTTCGCTCTCATCAAGTTCACCGGAATAGCCGGCCGATTCATCTCTCCCCCACTGAATTCAAGGTGTTGACCACCCTGGCCTCTTATAAAGATGAAGTGGTCGAATACACCACCTTAGCCCAATTGAGTTTGGGCTATGAGGCCGCTCTCTGGGAGGCAAAAGAATTACTCAAACGTCACATCTTCTCCTTACGTCACAAAATCGAGCCTGATCCTAACTCACCCCGTTATATTCTCAATGTACGCGGCGTCGGCTACCGGTTGGCCTCGCCGGACTAATAGAGAAATCAACTTCTGGGTCTCTTTTAAGATACCTTGTATCCAACCAAACATGATCCATGCTATAGAATGATATATTTTCATACTGAGGTGAATAATGACAACTCAAATCATCTTCCCAGCCTTGACCGGCTGGGAACTTACCCGTCGTACCTTACACCTGTACAGCAATATTTTGGGCGTCGTTCCCCGGGCCCATGCTGAGTTTCATCCCAAATGGTGGCATATTAGCCTGAAGGTCCAACCTGATGGTCTGGAAACTGATAGCATGTCCCTGCCTGGTAGCGGCACATTCTCCCTGAAGATGGACTTGCAGCAGCACATCATTACCCTCTCGACCAGCCAAGGAGAGCAGCGCGAATTTAGCATGACTGAAGGCTTATCATCCTCTGCCCTAGGTGATCAGATCCTGACTGCTGTGGCTGACCTGGGGCTTTGGGGGGAGTATGCCCGTGAAAAGTTCGAAAATGACGAACCCCGCCAATATGATCCAGCCATGGCCGAAAAATACCTCACGGCTATTGTGAGCGCGGACCATATTTTCAAAAAACATCGCGCCAGCTTGCGGGGGGAGATGGGTCCTGTTCAACTCTGGCCGCATGGGTTTGACCTGGCCTTCGAGTGGTTCGGGACGCGCGTTATGGAATATGAAGAGCATGGCCAGGTTGAAAAGTACCCCTCACAACTGAACCTCGGCTTTTCGCCGGGCGAACCTGCCCATCCTGAGCCCTATTTCTACTCCAATCCCTGGCCCTTTGAGGCCGATCAGTTGCTCGATAAACCTTTGCCGTCGGGCGCACGTTGGTACACCGAGGGCTGGCAGGGCAGTGTTTTGCCCTATCAGGAGCTTGTCGGCGACGAAAAGGCCGGGGAGCGGCTACTGGCTTACGCCAGGGCTGTCTTTGAGTACAGTGCGCCAACCCTTTTGGCAACATAGAATACCTGCCACTTACTTCGAAGTAGGTGTTTGCAATAGCGACTTCAGTCGATAAGGGGTCTCAGCCCCGAAATCGGTAACGACTAAAAACTATTTGGAGTGCAAAGCTTGCTTTGACACACGCCAAGCGCAAGGTTTGCACTCCAAATTTTCAGCCTGGCAGTGAGCCTCGGCTCATGTCGATTCCCACGACTTTTTGATAGTGAGCGATGGTTCAAGCTGCGTCTCGGTCTGACTTATCTAACCAAATCGTCACCGTTTGGCAACCAAGTTGTTTCCACCTTTTCCCCCTCCATATGTTACACTATAAGATAATAATAAATACGCTTCATCTCTAATGAGATGAGCGGCTCTGACAGACATGTATTGGTATTAACGATGAATAACATGAGCCATCGCTGGCATAATGCGCTTCCCCGTCCCATAGCCTTTGTGCTTTCCGGTGGGGCCACGCTTGGGGCCATTCAAGTCGGCATGCTGCGCGCTCTAGCTCAGGCAGGCTTGACCCCTGACCTTGTAGTAGGTTCATCAGTAGGTGCTCTCAATGGTGCTGTCGTTGCCAATTGGGAGTTGCCTGAAGCTGTAAACATCCTGGAGGGAATATGGTACGACCTCGGCCGCCACGACATCTTCCCAGGCGGGGTGCTGACCCAGGCCAAACGACTGCTGGCCACCCGGATCAGCCTGTTCCCCCAGGATCCGATTGCCGACTTAATTTGCCAGG
>JABAHQ010003911.1_pt1 | contig 11096 bp, 9 predicted proteins | sample 7062091 | NCBI WGS metagenome assembly JABAHQ01 (sample SAMN14534359, study PRJNA622989) | marine sediment metagenome | biome: marine biome [ENVO:00000428]; feature: marine pelagic biome [ENVO:01000023]; material: deep marine sediment [ENVO:00002113] | place: India: Gulf of Kutch | collected...
TCGCACTAAGGTAGGATTGAAATGCGTTTAAAGTGCTACAACCATAAAGCACTGTCGCAACCAAAACGAGTGGCAATTTATCCTGGGACACGCGCGTCCTCCCCTATATACAAAATGTGAAGACGTGTTAACAGACTATACACAAGATCGATTTAAGAACGTGCATTCCACTATGATCTCTTTTGGTATAATCTTTGTCATAGATTTTGCATGGCACCTGCGAGATATTTGTTTCCGGAATTCCTGTTAGACTGATACTTAAGCTTCAAAATCTTTTGTAGGAATAATAAATAAAGAGGTGGTAATCATGTCACGTGTTCTCATTTCATTCTGCGTTGTCCTGATGTACTTTTCAAATGGCGAGGCACAGCTCCTTCGCGGGGTTGGGTTTAAAGCCGGAGTCGATCTTTCCACTCAAGAATGGGAGCAAATCAACTACTTTGGCGTTCAAAATCCCGACTGGGACTTTCGTACAGGTTTCTCTGTTGGATTGTTTTCTGAAGTCTTTAACCATGAACTATTGAGCGCTGTTGTCCAAATCTCGTATAATCGCAAGGGCTTTCGCGGTGAAGCTTCATTTCCATTATTTGATGAAGGAGCTGTGTTTCGTCATGAATCCAAAATGGAGTACCTCACTTTTGCAATTTATCCAAAGCTTCGCATGAAAGCAATCAGTTCCGGAGGCTTCAATCCCTACCTTTTTGCAGGTCCGAGTTACGGAATCTTTCTCAGCGAGAAAGGAAGTCAGTTATTTGACGAAGTCCCGCGGGGCAGTTCAAAAAAAATATCTGGCAGTGTTATAGAAGGCAGAAACGCATGGGGTGCGCTTATGGGAGCTGGAGTAGAACTCACAGGGCTCGCCGCGGATATACTGTTCGTGGAAATTTCTTATTCACAGGATTTTTCAAATATTTCCAGGTCCGGGGTCGCCGATATTCACAACAAATCCATTGAACTGAAAATGGGGATATTGTATTGATTTGTTGAACCGCGGATAAATGCGGAGTATAGTCATGAAATACAATCCGAACGGTTGTGTGGATCCTCCTGTTAACTTGTTGCCTGGATGCGGCTCCAGCCGAACCCCGACAGCGCCAAGTCCAGCGAGATAGTGCACTAAATCATATACATGCCTTCGATGAGAAAAATCTCATTGTGGTCGGTGATGACGGCGCCATGTGGAAGGAAGTCGTTACCTGGGAGAGCTTCGCTAAATGGAGTCTCGGCAAGCGATTGGTTGACGCAGCCGATGGGGATGGCAGGCCACCATGATTGAAGGGTATTGTAGTGACTAGCTAGCGAATCGTGAATAGGGACCGAACAGCCCTTGAAAGATTCATCGAAGTTGCAGATTTAGCATCGGGCGCGGAAATTGCGTTGCACACCAGACATCCAAGTCACCACTCATGACTCTCTACTCACTACACCGTTTATTTTGCTATACAGACTCTCAGAATTATACTTTTTTTCTGTGAAGGTCAGGTCGGTGATTGTTGTCCTGCTCAGTGGCGTGATCACTCCACTTTCTCAACCTGCCATGTGCCTTCATTTGTCGGCCTGCCCATAAGAGTTGCATGACAAAATCGTGGACGGACCAACAAAGATACGCGTCCCTTTGAACGAGCCGGATAGCAGAGTATCCGTGACAACCGCTTCCCACTGCAGAACTTCAATGGCTTTTTCGACAAGTTCCGGGTCTCCACCGGCTCCGGAGATACATATCGCAACAGAATCCGTTCTGAAAGAAAGTGTGTCGTTAGAAAACTTGAGCTCCTGTACACGAACTCTATCTTGATGATCCTTCGAGATAGGTACCGCGCCCACACCATCACTATCTACATCGAGTAGCGCCAACGTGCCGAGGAGCTTGGTATCCTCCACCCTGAGAAAGAAAGAAATTCGGTTGGTGTCGGGGTAAGTCGTGTTGATCACCTGCCCTACCCATCGACCTAATAGCTGCTCTTCAATCATAACTTCCATGTCATCCTCCTCTTCTTCTTTGGGTATGGTCGGATTGTCGGTGCTGGTGCAGGCACAAAAAGACAATACGATTGCGGTCAACACAAGCGTCAAATAGTTTGTTTTTGTCATCATTTTCAACTCCTTCCCGATTTATACAGATGAAATTAATCTACATGAATATTTTCCACAAAGATACCGAGACGTTTGTTTTCAAGCTCCTCGATTCTCAAGGCAACCATGTACTTCCCTCTCTTCAGATTCAATCGGATACTATTCTCGATTTTGCCCAGATTTTTGAGTGCGTTTTCAGAACGGTCGGAAATGTTTTGCGTTGTTTCTCCACGCGTGACCTCATGCATGTCTTCATCAAAGACAACGTATTTCTCCAGATAACTGATTTGATAGTGATCGGCATTCTTTTTTATCTTGAACTCAGTGGCGGGTATTTCATAGCGAAACTCGACAATCTGTGAGTTGGCCCGGCTTTTCTTGTCCTTGCCGCCGATATCGAGATAAGCATTTCGAATATCCACGCGAAATTCGGGATAATAGATAAAATTGGCATCGACGTAGTACTTGTTATCCCGGTAATTGAATTGGCTATTCGGGCCGGGTTCAATCGCATTGCCGTAGATGTTTGTTACGTATCGCTTCACGATGAAATCAACACCCATCTGATAGTAATTCCAGTCCTCCTGGTTCAGGCCTGCAAATGTTTGAAAGTCCGGTTCGCCATATTTGATATACAATTCGCCACGTGCATCCCACGGTGCATGTGCCCAGCGGTCCGTCAGATATTGGTCCTTTTGAAATCGGGAGCGCTTGTAATCCCAAAGCTCGGAGAAGTTGGCCCTGGCATACATCACCCGTCTTTTGAACTCTTCATACTTTTCGTTGAGCTTCGTCGTCGGAGTCGGATCTTGAAGTTTCCAGAATTTGCGTAACCATTCTTTCCGGTCGTAGCCTTGCAGTGAGTTGTACTCGGCGAATTTCTCGGTTGGAATGATGTGCCAAAGTCCAAATTCCAGAAGTTCTGCTTTTGTCCAGTCCTCATCCTTTTTCAGCATGGAGCGGTACTGCTCGTATTTGGTGGTCCCCCAGAACAGGAAATCCCGGTCTGCATTTTTGTCTCTATTCTCATCGCCGCTATCTTCCAGATTTGCCGCACGCTCGATTTCGACGTGAGGCTTTTGAGAAGAGCCAACGCTTACTTCCGGAGTTTTCGTCAGTTGTGCGATCAAATCAGTCGCGAGATGCCCCAGCTCCGGCTCGTTCTCTAATTCATTTAGAATGGGAAGCGCGCGTTGATCGCCAAGTCTTCCCAATGCCAGAGCGGCATGTTGCCGAACCGCTGAATCCTCTGATTCAAGCTTGTCGGCTAAAAACTCGAGATACTGCTTCTGGCCTCGGCGTACCAATTGCTCGGCAATTGTAATCTGATGAACGATTGCGTCATCGACCCACGAACTGGAAGGATGATCGCCGATGAGTTTATCATACGCATGAAAGGCCTCTAATTGGGATTTCTCTCTTTTCTCGAGACAGTACCCAATCCAGAACTGCGCGTCATCACGCAGTCCGCTCTCGGGATATTCTTCGACAAGTTGCAGGAACAATTCCTGAGCCTTTTGCCACTTTCGTTCAACGCACAGCTTTTTCGCATCGAAATAGAGTTGTTTATCGCGTTCCTCATCATCTGACAAAGGCAGAGCGACCGAGCTTTGCAGCAACAATACAAAGCAAATTATGGACAGTATGGACTTCATTTTGAATGCCTCATTTTCTTAAATCAAGTGTTTCAGATATCACGATTTTGTTGTAACCCCGCTATTTGGCTTCTAAGTTCTCTGTTAACATCAAGCAGGCGTTTGGCTGAAATGATGTGTCTCAATTCTTTCAGTAGTTCGTTTCTGTCATCACTCACCTCCGAGTTGGCCAGATCATAGAGTATCAACTCCATCTGAGTCAGCAATTCCGAGAGCCCTTTGATTTGCATTCGCAACGCGTGTTCATGTATGATGAACGTTTGCATCAGCAGTTTTTGGGCTGTTTTCGCGTCCAAGAAGAGATCGGGTTGTTGCGTCATTTCAGAAAGATCGTGGTTGGCAATTTCCAGCAAAATCATTTCCGACTCTTCCAGAAAATCACTGACCAATCTGAGATCTGCAGCAGAAAAGGGCAGTTGACGAACCTTTGGGGTGAAGGCGACCTGGTCTTCGTGCGATTGAGTATCATAAATAATTTTTCCCAGCAGCAGACCGACCAGGAGCAAAAAGGCCACTTGTGCAAATCTCATCCAGGGTTTTTTCCCGACGAGCAAATGTCGGGAATACTGAACGGCCCGGTTCACTCGGCGCACAGCGTTGAATTTCGATGAAACAGTCTTTTCAACTGTGCGCTTGTACTCGGACATCAAATCCTCGGATACAGCCGGACGTTGTCGTTCTGCGAGCACACTCTGCACTTCAGAGAGTTCCTGCACCAGTTTCTTGCAGGCGTCGCATGTTTCCACGTGTCTGGCCACCTCATCCTTTTTTGGTGAAGTCAAGTCTCCACTGCAATATTCAGGCAGGAGGGCTTCGTATTGGCATTGACTCATGTCGGTCATATTCCTTTAGTTTGAACTCTTCATAAATTTAGGAACCCTTGTAGAATATAGTGAGCAAGAGTATTAATGATCAGCGAGTTATGGAATGCCGGACTAATGGATTTATGGAAGCACCACTGTCAGTCCGTACTCCCGCAATCCATTAATCCGCATTCTCAAACAGCACAACATCAAAGGATTGCACATTAGTTATTTCAGCTTCATGAATTATTCAGCTTGGATTTGTATCAGACATTTTCTCAAATTTTTTAAAGCTCGGAAAACATGTATCCTGACGGTGTTTTCATGGCATTCGAGTATTTCCGCAATCTCTTTTGTCGATTTTTGGTGAAAGTATCGCAAGACGATCGCGATGCGCTGATTCGGTGATAAGATGTCGAGTGCGTCTCTGATTTGCGAATTCAGTTCTTCCTGCTCCACTTTTAGCTCGACCTCTGCTTGCGGCGCCATATCGTCCGAAGACGTTTTGCGATCCCCGGAGTCCGGATTCACATCCAGAGATTCAAATTGTCTTCTATCTGCCCGACGGTGGTAATCGGTTGCTAAATTCACGGTGATCCGGTAAAGCCAGGTCGAAAAACGCGAACGTCCTTCAAATGTGTGGAACTTATCAAGAACTCTGATGAACACATCCTGCGCCACATCTTTTGCATCTGCATAATTGCCCAAAATATCAAATGCCAGGTTGAGCACTTTCAGCTCATACTTTTCGACGAGCGTTTTGAATGCCCGTTCATTTCCTTGTTTTGCTTTTCGAATCAGACGGCTATCTGGGTCCGGCATTAATTTCTCTCTAATAGTCAGTTCATACTTTTGACGAAATATAATGCACGATCGTTTACATAAGATTTTGAGAGTTTATTCAACTCTTTAACAATCAATCTCAAATAGTTCTTAAAATATTGGAAGTTTATATCCTTATATTCTTATTAAATTTACAGGCTTGTACTCTCAGTCAATATGTGCAACCCTCTTAAGGTAGACCTCCAAAAATATCCACGAGTAGAAACTTCTTCTTGCTTTTCCAGTTTATATTAAATATTTTTGAAATTTTAAATCTGTATTCGGGGAATACAACTTCTATCGTGTTAAGTTTTGGTTATGTTCAGGATTCTATAGATATGGCAAACCAAAGGAATAAGGAATAAAGAATGAATATGGAACACACAATCGTCAAAGTTGAAGATTATGAACAATATGTCGGTGCTGAATCCATCGAACGAATTTTGAACAAGGCAAAGTTCCTGCAAGATCTGCATGTGGTCAATTTCAATTCCACGTACTATGGCGGCGGTGTCGCCGAAATGCTGTCGTCGCTGACCTTGTTGATGAACGGATTGGGAATTAAAACCGAGTGGCGTGTGATTCAGGGAACTCCAGATTTTTTCAACATCACAAAGAAAATGCACAATGCGTTGCAGGGCGGCGAGATCAATCTATCTGAAATGAAGATGCATATTTACGAAGAGGTGATTTACGAAAACGCGTTCCGAAATCACCTTGACCACAATTTGGTCATCCTGCACGATCCTCAGCCGCTTCCGATGATCAATCACTACAAGAAGCGAAGCCCCTGGATTTGGCGCTGCCACATCGATCTCTCGAGCCCGCATGCAGAAACATGGAATTACTTGCTTCCCTTTATTGAAAAATACGATGCGGCTGTCTTAAGCTGCAAAGAATACGCTCAAAAGATGAATACGCCGCAATTCTTCTTTAAGCCAGCAATCACCCCCTTCAACATCAAGAACCGGGAGCTAAGTGAAACAGAAGTTGACGAACGCTTAGCGCATTACGACATCCCGACGGACCTGCCATTGGTGGTGCAAATTTCGCGCTTTGACCCCTGGAAAGATCCACAAGGTGTGGTCGACGCCTTTAAGATCGCACAAAAAGAAGTAGACTGCACTCTCGTACTACTCGGGAACTTCGCAACGGACGATCCCGAGGGTGCGGAGATATACGAATCGCTGCTGGACAGTCGCGAAGAACGCGTTCTTGTCCTGCCGTATGGCGACGATACAGCCCTGGTGAATTCTCTGCAGCGGCGGGCCGCCGTGGTGCTTCAGAAGTCCATCCGGGAGGGATTTGGGCTCACTGTCAGCGAGGCGATGTGGAAAGGCACCCCGGTGATTGGCGGCAATGTCGGCGGAATTCGTTACCAGATTGAGGACGGAGAAAACGGCTTTCTGGTTTCCTCCGTGGAAGAGGCTGCTCAGCGAATCGTCCAACTCGTCAAAGACGAAAAACTGCGCAGAAGATTGGGGAAAAACGCCAGAGAAACCGTCAGGCAGAAGTTTTTAATGACTCGCTATCTTGAGCAGTATCTCGATCTGTTTAGCTCATTTGAGACAGTCTTCCGCATAAATAATCATCCCCAATTTTGATGCAAGGTGAGCCTCAATAAACTGCTGCAATAGACTCCATCCTACTCAATAAAAAGACCGAACGTTCACCACGAACCAGTCCGAATCAACACCGAGACCCCCGAGTTCGCGGAGAAAGTACTTATGTCCCTCATCCAAACGTCCTAATCAATCGCTTCACGCCATCAAACTGACTTCAACCTTCGGCACCTTCAAAAAGTTCGGTGAGATCCAATGTGGGCGTTTTGCTCTCGCTGGCCAAAGAAACGTAGGTACGCGCCAGAGCATCTTTCCCGGCGCCAAGAACGGTGCTTACCAGACCGAATGCTTCAGCAAAGGCTGCGGAAGGAAGCTCTTTTAAAATTCGCTTCCAGATGGTCTCTTCCAGCACGTTAAATGCGGTCTGCACCTCGTAAAGATCGAATCCGGCGTTGAAGCGCTCCCAGGCCAATTGTTCGGAGAAGGAAATCATCGGTGCCAGATTTTTCTTTTTCACTGACCGAACGGTCAACTCAAATAGCGATTTTAACCGATCTTGAGTCTGCTCTGCACCGGCCTGTTCGTAGTGCTTCAAATGTGCTCTTGCCAACGAGTTGCTGGCTTCATCGATGATGACTTGATAATTGTCTTCCAGTAATTGAATGAGGTCCATCGTGAACCCTTGTGTTTGATGTTACTGTTTCAAACTCAAAGCTATTGGTAAAGGAATATCATTGAATAAATGATCAACAAGATTACCAGAATCCCAATTGCCAGACACGTGAGGCCAAAAATTTTCGTGCCTAACTGAAACCACGGCGGCGGCGCCTTCACCAATTTCTTCCGGATATTCCGGGTCTTAAGCAATCTGGAGTATTCTCGCGGCCGATCCTCTTTTAGCTCCTCCAGCGAAACACTGCCCGTGAAAATAACCGGATCCATGGGAAATTTGTCCGGCCGGAAATGCGTGTTGAAGAAGTGAATCGTAAAAATAAAACCGGTGGCCAGCAAAGCCTCGTCGCTGTGGATGATGGTGGCCACGTTGATCAACCAGCCTGGCAATCCGATGTTCGTAAAAAATTCCGGAAACCAGAGCATCAGACCACTGCTTCCGATGACGGCCACGCCCCAGAAAACCGCAAAGTAATCAAATTTCTCCCAATATGTCCATTTGCCATATTCCGGTCTTTTGCCAACTCCTAAGAACCACTTGATCGTCTGCCAAAACTCGACAAAGTCGCGTTTGCGAGGTAGAATTGTGTCCTCTCCGGTGAATAGCTTCTTTATGGGTATTTTCTCTTTGCGCTTCTTGTAGAAGATGTAACCGAGGTGCATAAAGAAATAAGCGAACGTGATGACCGCGGCCGCCCGATGGATGAATCCCGTAACTTCGTACCCGCCTAAAATGCGAGACAACATTTGAAACACGCCGACTCCGGAAAATTTGATGGTCATGCCTGTAATTGCCAATGATAAAAAGCTAATGATAACCAGGAGATGCAAAAATCTGGAGAACGGATCAAATCTTTGAAAATACGTTTTGCTTGACGAGACAACTTTGGATTCGAGAAGCGTGTTGGTGCGCTTTAGTTTGCCATTCCTGCGCCGTTCGTGGATAGCTCTTGGCAGCCACAAAATCGTGTGAAGTCCAAAAAAGCTAAAGGTACCAATCAGCAAGAAAGACATCGACCAAAACGAATAATAGAGATACGGATACTTACTCTTGTTATGATGGGTCGCGTGGGTTAGATAGCCCACAAACTTTCGATTCGAATTCGGGTGACAACTCTGGCAGGTCTCGACAATATTTTCCCTACTGAGTGTGGATTTCGGGTTCGTAATCGGCAGAATGTTGTGTGCACCGTGGCAGTCGTAGCACTTTGCTGTCCTGACCGAACCCAATTTGGATACCTTGCCATGAAACGTGTCGAAATACGTCTCGGCAACCTCAAGATGGCACTTGCCACATTGATCCAAAATGCCTTGCCGAAAGTCGCTCACGTCCACCCTTTTTATGGTGTGGGAAAGATGGCAATCATTGCAAACTGGCAGGTCTTTGTCGGTATCGCTCACCTCGGGGCTATGAATGCTGTTCTTGAACTCCTCGTAAATGCCTAAATGGCATTGCGAACAGGTTGTGGCAATGTTGTGCTCGCTGACAGTGGAATTGGGATTGGACTTGGGGAGTTCGCGATGCGCCGTATGACAATCAATGCAGGTTGCCGTGACCATCAGACCGCTCTGTAGAAGCCCCTTGCCATGGATGCTCATGGTGTAATTCTTGATGATCTCATGTTCTTCCCCGGTATAAGCCACCGCCGCCTTCTGACCCTCGCGATGGCAACGGCCGCACAAATCAGGAATATTTCTGGCAAAAATCGGGGACTCAATATCATCTTTCGACTGCATGCCATGCTCACCATGACAATCGGTGCAGTAGGGTGCAATCGGATTGCCTTCAGCATGGTACTTTCCATGTTGACTGACTTGATAATCTTCAACCTGCTCAGCGTGGCACATTGAGCAATCCACTTTGCCACTGTTCAGACAAACGGGATTCTTGCTCCTGCTAACATCCGTGTGGCATTTGATGCACTGATTGTTCCGGTGAACCGAATTCTGGAGTCTATCCAAATCAACATACAATGACCTAATTTGACCGTCCGTACTTTTTGTCAGATTCTTGTCGGAGTGACAGGACAAGCATTCGGAATCGGGGAAACTCTCTTCATAAAAGACGCGACGTACCTTGTGCGGTTGATGACAGTCGACACAAATTGGCAGTTGGTGCGGCTTCTTCTCCCACAATTCACCCCGGATTACCTTACGATGCACGCGCTCGATTTGCGTGTGACACTGCAAACACGTATTGGCGATATTGTCCCGATTAATGGACGATGCCGGATTTTCATGTGGCAGGATATCGTGCGAGGTATGACAACTCGTACAGACGGCGGTTACAATGAGCCCCCGTTTGAACAGTCCATCGCCATGAATCGATTGTGAGTAGTCTTCCAAAACATGTCGTTTCGAAACTCCACGCAGTTGTGAAACGCGGGTCCCTTCTTTGTGACAGGAGCCGCAAAGCGAAGGGACATTCATGACATAAGTTGGCGACGTCTCATTTTTTGAGGATAAAATACCATGTTTGCCATGACAGGTTATGCAATCAGGCGCCAAGTACTTGCCTTGCTCCAAAGCTTCACCGTGCAAGCTATCATGATATTTTTCGCTGACATCATCGTGGCAAATACTGCAATCAACCGGTTCCAGGTCTTCGGCATGGGGCAGCTCTTCAACATCCGCATCATAGTGACAGGAAACGCAGCCAATCTCTCCATGGACAGATTGCGCAAATTTTCGGCTGTTCACATATAATGAGACTTCCTGGCCATCCCTCTCCATCACAAAGTCCTTCTCACCGTGACATTCCAAACAGACATCATCCTGAGCCGTCAGAGTCAAAGGACTGAAAAGAATCAAACCGAACAAGAGGAGAATCATATCAGAACGAATTGACCACGATGATGCCATAATTCCCTCACAATTCACGGCAAGCCACGCTATTTCGAATGTTGTCTTTGAAGCGCCTTTTCACGTTCTCTGTCGGGAGCTTCCTGATTTTGGTCTTCCTGCAATTGCTGCCATTCCAGATAATATTCATGGCGCATTTCTTTTTCTGTAATCTTGCCATCAACCATTGAGGTGTTCACAGGATACACATCCGGATTAAAAATCACATAATAAAAATGCCAGACCACAATCGCCAGTGTTGCCAACCACGCTTCATACAGATGGATGACCGTGACCAAGTCAATCACCCATCTTGGGAAAAATGTGAGGGTCGTGGTCTCAAACCAAAGCATCAGGCCGGTGATGCCCATGATGACTGCACCCCAAATTAGAGCAAAGTACTCGGCCTTTTCCATATAACTGAAATGTCGGAAGTTGGGAGGGTGCTGCCGAAGTCCAAAGTTGTACGCGATATTGTGCACTAAGTCACGCAGATCCAGCATGCGTGGACGAAAAGCATTGGTTATCATTCGGCCGCGTTTTGTCGCTAACATATAATAGACGTGATAAATCCCGAGAGCAAGAAATACCGCACCTGCCACACGGTGCAGGAGTCCACGTAAATCAAACAGCCATGGGATGCCAGCCAGCGGTCGAACCCACCAGGC
>JABAHQ010005363.1_pt1 | contig 11091 bp, 10 predicted proteins | sample 7062091 | NCBI WGS metagenome assembly JABAHQ01 (sample SAMN14534359, study PRJNA622989) | marine sediment metagenome | biome: marine biome [ENVO:00000428]; feature: marine pelagic biome [ENVO:01000023]; material: deep marine sediment [ENVO:00002113] | place: India: Gulf of Kutch | collected...
CTTCGGCTGATAGCGAAGCTCGGTGCGCTGTTCGTCTGCGGGGCTCATCGTGCGGAAAACACTACCGCGCCGGCGAAGCCGCGTCAAGTGGACCCGCGGGAGTGAAAACGGGAGAAACGGTTGTCTAACAGCAAAAAAAGACCGACAATACTCAGCGACGGGCCCGTAGCTCAGCGGTCAGAGCAGCGGACTCATAATCCGTTGGTCGGTGGTTCGAATCCACCCGGGCCCACCAACTCCTTGAAATTCCGGCAGGTTGCAGAACCGCAGAACAGGCCGCCCTTACCATGATGCAACGGGATGAACCTGCCGGCCATTCGGGCTGAGCTCCGCCGAGATTTTCCCCATTCGCCCAGAAGGGCCGCCGGCTCAGGCACCGCAAACTACCATTGCGGGCGACGCTGCTTTTCATCCCAGATGACCTTTGTCCCCTGCCGATAGGCCAAGTTGGCCATATGAGCGGCCAGGGCGGCGTTGTTGCCCATCTCTGGCGTTTCGCGCGGCGTCTGCCGCGTCCGCACTGCCCGAATGAAATCCTCCATATGTGGGCTGCCGCCGCGCCGGAAGCGACGGGAGGGGATCTCATAGCGCTCGCGGCTCTCCCGTGGCTGAGGCGGCTTGCGGGGGCGGCCGCTCCTATCCAGCCCGTGAACCACGTAGAACAACTCCCGCTGTTCCTTGGGCAAAGATTCGGCCACATAGGAATAAGCCTCGGTCTCCGACTCGTTCTCGACGATCAACTCCCCGCGCGCAATCAGCAAGCTCGCGTCGGTCCCCAGCAAGTGAATCCCCTGGTCCCGACTGCTGCTGTTTTTCGTGGAACTCAGTGACAAGGCAAAGCCCTCCCGGTAGTCATACACGGCGTTGAGCGTGTCGGGTACTTCCCGCCCATCCTTCCAGCGGTAGATGCCTCCCTGGGCCACAGCCGAATGGGGCACATCGACCTCGAGAATCCAGTGAATGGCGGTCAACAAATGCGAAAAGAGATCGCCGGGCAGACCGCCGCCGTAATCCCAATAACAGCGCCAGCGGAAGAAGCGCTTAGGGTCGAACTCTCGCTGCGGAGCCGGGCCCAGGAAAGTTTGCCAATCGATGGTCTGCGGCGAAGCGTCCGCCGGGATCGGGGTTTGCCAAGCATAAATCGAGCCGTTCGAATCCCACCAGCCGGTCACCAAGGTAATTTTCCCCAACCGGCCGGACTGCACAATCTCCTTGGCCTTTTGGTAGAGGGGTTGATTTACCCGCCCGCTGCCCACCTGAACCACGCGCCCGGTCTCCTGCAATCTCCGCAGCAGCTTTTCCCCTTCTTCCCATCCGTGGGTCAACGGCTTTTCGGCATAGATGTCTTTGCCCGCCGAGGCGGCATCCAGCATGATGGGTGTGTGCCAGTGGTCCGGCGTGGCCACGATGACCGCATCCAAATCTTTGCGCTCCAGCAGGCGCCGGTAGTCCCGCGTGCGCTCGATCTTGTCACCCGCCAGCTCCCGGGCGCGCTCCAGGTGGCCGTCGTAGAGGTCAGCCACCCCGACTACCTCGGCCCCGCGCACAGCCTGGCAGGTTTGCCAAAGCTGCCGTCCACGGACTCCAAAACCGATCAGCGCCAGTCGCACGCGGTCACTCGCGGGAGCCTGCGCCCGCAACGGCATCCAGGCAGCACCGCTCCACAGCGCTCCTGCCAGGGCTGCCCCCTTGCCCATATACTTGCCGAACTGCCGCCTGGTCAGCCTGTCTTTCTCATTTTTCTCCATCGCGCGTCCCCTCTACTTGAGAAATAAGGGTTCGAAAATTGTTCTCGGCCTGTCATGAGCTTGGCGAGCGGGAAGTCTTCGTGCTCCGATAGACACCCACAGCCAGCAGGCAGAGCACCACCGCCGCTGCCGAAATCAGCAGAGCGCCACTTTCCAAACCATAGGCGGCGGCCACGTAGCCAATGGTCGGAGGCACCACCAGAGCCCCAACCCAAGCACAAGTTATGCCCAGCCCCGTGGCCGTGCCGGAGAGTTGAGGGAAATTGCGCCCCATCAAGCCCACCCCGGTGGGAAACACGCTGGCCAAAAACAACCCCGCCGCCAGGAAGCTGGCCGCGGCCGCGACAAAATGGCTGAGCGTGTAAGCGAGCCCAAAAGCCACCGCCCCGGCGGCCGTGCTGACCACCAGCACCGGCCCGGGCGGCCAAATCATCAAAATGCGATTGGAGATTAGTCGGCCTATCATCAAAGTGATGGCAAAACCGGAAAGCACCCGCGCGGCCAGGTATTGGTCGGTGGCAAAGCGTTCCATCAGGTAGGTCACCTGCCAGTTCCACACCGAGGCCTCGATTCCCACATACAGGAATAGAACGCCTCCCACCAGCAGGAAACGAGCCTCTCGCAGCAGCGTGCCTGCCTCGGAAATCGACCATCCCGTGCTCCGCAAGGGTGGCGGGAAACGCACGGAGGCCGAGAGCACGAACGAAACCGCTGCGATGACGGCGAGCACGGCCAACACGGCACGCAGCCCGCCCGTCTGCTCCAAGGGCACAATGGCAAACGGCGTGACAAACGCGCCCACCCCGAAGAAAAAGTTCAGCAGGTTCAGCGCGGCTTCGCGCTTCTCGGTGAACAAATCGGAGACGACGGCATTGGCCCCCGTCACCAGAGCGCTCCCACCCGCCCCCAGCGTAAAGGCGAGAATCACCACCGGGGCGGGTGTCGTGGCCAGATTAAAAGAGAGCAGGCTGCCAGCCACCAGCGCGGCCCCCCCGAGCAACACACTCCTCTTGCCCCAGACATCAATGAGAGGCCCGGCAATCAAGCTGGCCACGGCCAACCCGAGGCCGTTTCCCAGGAAGACGTGGCCCGCTTGAGCGATGCTCAGGTCTGCGCGGGCCGAAAGGCTGGGGAGGATCGAGCCGAGCAGAGTAGCAATACTGCCCCAAACAAAAATGGAGGCGCACGCTACTCCCCCCAACACGTATTGGCGGGGGCCCCTTTTGACCGTTGCGGGTTCGGGACCGAAGTTAATTCATCCTCTCTTCGCTTGCAGCCTTTTCGTTCTCCTCATCCTGGTTGGCAGGCCCGAACTGGCGGATGAGCTTCACCAAGCCGCGGAGCGTCTCTTCGTTCAGGATATCCGCAAAGCCGGGCATCATCGGCGGGCGCCCCTCTGCAATGGCCTGGCGAATCTGGTGGTCGGTACGAGAAGCTTGCCAAGCCGGGTCGGTAAAATCACCCGCATCCATCCCGGGGGTGCCTTTTCCCTGCGGGCCATGGCAGGCGGCACACTTGGTCCGATAAGTTTCACCCACCGAGGCAGGAACAGCCTTGCTGGAAGGCGGTTCCTCGGCGTCGGCGGTTTCTACGTCTTTCGCAGTCACCCCCAAAGCCATGCTGGGGTCCGGCCTGTAACCTTTCAAGGTTCTTTTCTCGGCGTAATATTCCCCCGCCCAGTGCAGATCCTCGGCGCTTGGCTGCGTGGTGGCGTGGCAGAAAATGCATCTCTTTCCCGTCTCCCGGGCATACGGAATCCGGGCCGCCAGGCGCACGAACAAACTCGAGAGGATGACCATCGGAAGAAGAAGCATCCAAGCTGTGCGGCGTTGTCGGCCTGGTTGCATGGCCCGGTTCCCTACAAGTTTCCGCGGTGCAACTCTTCCACCAGATAGTCTGCCCCACGCATAGCCAGGGCAATGATGGTAAGGGTTGGACTTTTTTCCGTAGCCTGGGTGAACAGGCTTCCATCCGCCACGAATAAATTTTTTACCTCATGAGTCTGCCCGAACGAGTTGCACACGGACTGTTTGGGATCGTGCCCCATACGACAGGTGCCCGTTTCGTGCTCGCTAATGCCTGGCGTGGGTGGCTCCTGATCCACGCGGATGTTTTCGGCCCCGGCAGCTTCCAGCAGCAGCCGCAACTTTTCCTGCATATCGCGAAAGATTTTCCTGTCGTTCTCGCACAGCGCTGAATGGATTTTGACAATGGGAATGCCGTAGACATCGACGGCGCCCGAAGGGTCGATTTCGATGCGCGTGCCGGGATTATCCAGCTTCTCGCCGAACCCCTCCAAAAACAAGGAGGCCTGGTAGTGGTGCTTGATTCCCGCCTTCAACCCCCGCCCAAAGCCGGGAATTCTACCGTCAATTCCTTTCCCGCTGCCGGCGCGTACTTCATAGCCGCGGATGAAGCCGGCCGTGTCCTGATAGGTGCGGGTGAAGCGGGGCATGTAAATATTGCCCCCGTACCCGTCGTCATTGTGCGGTTTCATCCCGTAGAGTTGGGGGAGAAAGCCATCCGCCAGGCAGCGGATTTGCTCGCAAAGATGCTTGCCCACCTGGCCGTTGTTGTTCGCGATCCCGTTGGGATAAAGCGTGCTCTTGGAATTCAACAGGATGCGCGCCGTCTCGATGGCCGAGGCCGCCACCACGACCACTCTCCCGTAGGCCTCGCGGCTCTCCTTGGTCAGACGGTCCACATAGCGCACGCCCCGAGCCTTCCCGGTGTTCTTGTCGGCCAGCACTTCGGCCACCACGGCGTTTGTCCGCAGCGTGTAGTTCGAAAGGCGAAGAGCCGGGGCAATCAGCAGTTGCGCGGCGTCGAACCGGGCCCCCACCGCGCACCCTTCCCAGCAGGCTCCGTGGTAGTAGCAAGGGGAGCGCCCCGGGCCCATCTCTTCCGTGGCGATCATCTTGCGAATCGGCTCGCATTGCATCAGAGGAAAATCACGCGTGAGCTTGCCGTAGACAGCGTCCTGCAAGATCCTTTCGCCGCACCGCAAAGGAGCCGGCTTGTGGTAGATGCCCTTGGGGCAATCCGGATGACCGACGTCCGGCCCCGCGTTGCCCAGGTTGATGTCCAGCCAATCGTAGTAGGGTTCGAGGTCCTCATAGCTCAAGGGCCAGTCCGGGCCAAAGCCATCGTGGCTGCCGGCCTTGAAGTCAAGAGAGCTCAGCCGGGGCGACACCCCGGCCCACCAGGAGGTTCGCCCACCCACATTTCGATAGCGCCGCCAATACCAACCCTCGCCAGCCGTCTTGTAGTTGCACTCTTCCGGATAGATGAAGTACTTGGTTCTCTTCCAGCTCTCGGGGCCCGGCTCATAGAGTGCCCGGTGCAATTTGGCGTAGGGCATTCGCGCAAAGGCTTCATAGAACATCTCAAATGAGCCCAGATCCTCCAAGGGAACGGTGGGCCCGTACTCCAAGTTCAAGACCTTGACTCCCTGAGTGGCGAGAAAATGGGCCATAATCCCGCCGCCCGCACCTGTGCCTACAAGCACGACATCATAGATTTCGCGCTGGCTCACGCCCCCTCCCCTTGATTACCGTCAACCCGGGCCCTCACCGCACTCAACTCGACCGCCGGTGGGAAGGGTCCGGATGGGGACAACCCGGAAAGAAGGGAAGATACTCGTGCCCGACCCATCCCAGTTCTTGCAGCAGCCCGATTTCCGACTTGTAGTAGCCATCGAGCGTCCATTGCTTGAGGAGCTGGAAAAATTCTGCCCCGGGATGACCTTCAGGTAGGGCGCTGATTTCCGTCAAGACCGCGGTCTGCTGCGCTTCTGTCAATTTCCGAAACGGTCGTCGGTATTGGGATTCGCTGCGCTGGCGAAGCAGCTCGAAACCGTCGGAGAGCGCTCGGCGCAGCTTCTCCTCAATCGCGGCCACGGCATCAATGTACCAGTGAATCCCGGCCGCGCGCGCCCCCGGCGTGTCGGTAGTCGGGATGATCAGCTCCACGAGGTCTCCCAGCAACGCCAGGTCTTGCGCGGGGAAGGCTTTGGGCGTGGTCGCGGTCGCCAGCGGCTTGTACTTGCTCGCCGTGGCCGCGCCGCGGACGGCGCCCTGCTGACCCTGGCTGATCTGGACCAGTTCGTGAACCGCCGCCTTCAACTGGCGACCGCACAGCAAATTCGCCGCGCCCAATCCAGACAGAGCCGCCAGTTGCTTCAGGGCTCGCCGCCGGTTCTCTAAGCGCCTAGTTAATTCGCGCTGCTTCGTCTCCACACCGGCCCGGTTTTCTTTCGACTCCCCGTTTTCTTCCATGGTGCAATCTAATCTTATGTCCCCATTCCCCCCTGTCAAGCGCGAAAAACTCTACGGTTCGGCGGATGCAGGGAAAAATTATGCGTTTCCCCTTGACACCCATTTCCGTAGTGCACTAGCTTGGATAACCGCTTAGCACAAAGGCTGATTTGGAATGAACTATACGCGCCGGGAATGGCTGCAGGCCCTGCTGGCCAGCGGAGTCACGATGGCACTCCCGGTGGAAGGCCTCCTCCGGGCGCAATCCCGTCCTCGCCAGAAATTCCGCGTGGGCTACCAGCTCTTAAGCTGGGGCCGCTACTACCCGGTGGACTGGTGGGAGGGATGTCATGCTCTGGCCGAGCTGAGTTTCCCCGGGGTGGAGGGCGAAAGTACGATCGCCCGGCTTTACGAGGGCCGCTTCGAGGAATTTGAGGGACGGATGCAACAATTGGGCCTCGGGCTGGCTGCCTTGTACAGCACCAGCGATTTGGAAAAAGAAGTCGAATCCTACCAGAACTTCAACCGCAATCTGCGTGCGGCCGAGTTTCTCCGGCGGATGGGTGCCCGAGTGCTAGTCGTGGGTGGTACCGAAACGCCCAACCCGACACCAGACGATTATCGCCGCCTGGCCGATACGGCGAATGAGCTCGGACGGAAAACATGGGAGCAGTATGAGATCAAGATCGCCTTTCATCCCCACCGGGGCAATCTGATCCAGCATCGGGAGGACATCGGACGGCTGATGGAGTTCACAGACCCCCGCTACGTCTTTCTGGCTCCAGACACAGGCCATCTGCTCGCCGGCGGCTCCGACCCGGTGGAAGTATTTCGCACCTACGGGGACCGCATCGCCCACACCCACTTTAAAGATTTTGATCCCGACGCCCCCGGTTGGGGTGGCCGCCGGGGGCGCATGACCCTTCTGGGACAAGGAAAGGTGAATTTTCCGTCGCTGGTAGAGATTTTGCAGGAACACAATTTCAACGGCTGGATCGTGATCGAGTTCGACAGCCGTTCGGATCCTCGAGAGACTGCGGCGGCCAACCGTCGCTACGTTAGAGAAGAACTTAGGCTCAAAATTGAGTGACGCAGTCCAGGGCTGGAATCTCCCGAGCCCGTAGCAGACAGGCCCCGTGAATCCCGCCCGAATTCCATAAGCCAAGGAGGGCCCTCATGGCCCCTGAACAGAAGAAAACTCGTTCCCTCAGCCGCCGTCAATTCCTACAGAGAACCGGCAGTGGCGCCGTGGGAATGGGGCTGCTGGCGACCGGCACCCCCTTGTGGGCAGCCACCGGGCCCGTGGCTCCCTCGGACCGGATTCGTATCGGCATACTCGGCTTTGGGGTACGCGGGCGACAACTGGCGCTGGCCCTGGCCAGAGTCGGAGGAGCGGAAGTGGCCGCCGTCTGCGATGTCTACGACGGACGTTTTCGGCGGGCCGCCGAGGTGCTCTCGGACAAGGTGCCGATGACCCGAGATTACCGGCGTATCTTAGAGCGGAAGGACATCGACGCAGTCGTGATCAGCACCCCGGATCACTGGCACGAGAAAATGAGCGTCGAGGCCCTAGAGGCGGGTAAGGATGTCTACCTGGAAAAACCGCTGGCCCACACGATCGAGCAAGGCCGTCGCATCGTCGAGACGGTCGGTCGCACCGGGCGAGTGCTGCAAGTGGGCAGCCAGCTTCTCAGCTCCATCCACCTGCACGAAGCCAAGGAGGTAATCCAGGAGGGACGACTCGGCCAAGTTACCCAGGTGAAAGCCTGGTGGGACACCGGCAATTTGATTGGGGCGTGGGTGAAGCCCATTCCACCGGATGCCTCCCCGGCCACGATCGATTGGGAGGCCTTTCTGGGGCCCGCACCCCACCGGGGGTTTGAGGCGGAGCGCGTCTTCCGTTGGCGCTGCTATCCAGACTACTCAGAAGGCCTGCCGGGCGATGTGCTGAGTCACTTGATTACGGAGATTCACTGGCTCTTGGATCTTGACATGCCCACCCGAGTCGCGGCCACCGGCGGCATCTTCCGCTGGAAGGACGGCCGCGGCGTCGCCGACACGGTCAGTGCCATCTGCCAATACCCGGAGGATATGGTGCTCACCATCGGTGCCACGCAGGCCAATGGCCACGGCGGCCAGATCATCCGNNGGCTATCCGTACGTGGTGGAGGCCTGGCCTCAAGAATTCCGGGAAGACTTCTACCGTGAGCACGACCTGCCGCTGGAACCCGAGCGAACCCCGCCATCGCCGCCGCGCGTCCTGGCGTCCTTTGCTTCTCCCACGAGCTACAATTCGACTGGCGAGCACGCGAAGAACTTCCTGCGTTACGTGCGCAACCGAGAGAAACCCCTGGAAGACGCGGTCATGGGCCACAAAGCAGCGGCCGTGGCCCATTTGATCAATCTTTCTCTCGACCAAGAAAAAACCATCCGGTGGGACCGGACGGCCGAGAGGATTGCGGCGTGAAGCCCTAGTGGGAGGGCCGCCGCGAATCCGCTTGCGTTCTTTGGCCACGGATGATAAGAAGCAGCCGCCCAGGAGGGGGGTTGAGTGGTTCTTCGCAAGCTGGTTTTACTGCTCCTTGTTGTTATCCTCGTCTCAGTAGGTAGTTCGCTTGCGGCCCAGCAGCCGGCGCAGGCACCCTCACGCCTCGGCACTATTCAGCCGCGCATCTCCATGACCATTAGCGGTAATGTCCTGAGCGAAAATGGCATGAAGGAAATCTCCGGGGCGAAGGTCGAACTATTCACTGCGCTGGGCCTGCCCATGCGGCAGACGTTCACCGACGCCGAGGGGTTGTTCGAATTTCGCAATGTCCAAGCCCAGACCTATAGAATAAAAGTCTCCGAAGAAGGATTTGAGGTTGCGCGGCAAACCGCCGACCTCTCTTTATTTGTCGGGTCCCGATTGCGGCTCCGGTTCGTCCTCTCCCCCACCCGAAACGCTGCCGGTGTCCGGCCCGAAGCGCCGGGCACCATTTCGGCCGAGGAGCTGCAAATTCCCCGGCCGGCACGCCAAGCCTTCGCGAAGGGGCTGGTAGAACTGAATGAAAAGAATCGGCCCGAGCAGAGCGTAGCCCACTTTGAAGAGGCTCTGGCACTGTATCCGGACTACGACGAAGCCTACGTGCAGTTGAGTCTGGCCCAAATCGAGCAAAGCCAGCCCGCGGCCGCCCAAGAAACCTTGGAAAGAGCCCTAGCGGTAGACCCCGGAAATGCCCGGGCTTCCTTGTTCCTTGGCATCCTCTTCGGACAGCAGGGGAACGTGAGCAAAGCCCTGTCAGCACTCCAGGAAGCTGTAAAGCTCGATGGGGAGAACTGGCTAGCCCAGTTTGAGCTGGCCAAAGCATTGCTAAAGACCGATAAAGTGAACGAAGCCTACGAACACGCGCAGAAAGCCGGCGCGCTCAACCCAGAGGTCCCGACCATTCATTTTCTGCTCTCCAACCTTCGAATTCGGCGACGCGAGTATGGGGCGGCCGTGGCGGAATTGGAGAAAGTCATTGGGTTCCATCCTGACAGCAGTTGGGCCGCGCAAGCGCGCCAGCAACAACAGAGTCTTGAGCTGCTGAGCAACGTCGGAGAAAAGGCCTCCGAGATCGATGTCCGCTGGAAATTGGTGATGGACGCCGGCCGAGAGGCCCGCGAGAAGAAATACTTTGCTCAAGCGGAAAGCCTGCTCAAGACGGCTCTGGAAGACGCCGAACAATTCGAACCGGAAGACCCCCGCCGGGCGGCTACCCTGAGTTTGCTAGCCGACGTCTATGTCGGCCGGGTCGAATACGACCGTGCGGAGCCGCTCTACCGGCGATCGTTAGCCGCCCTGGAAAGGACTCTGGGACCGGAACACCCATTTACCGCCATCACCCTCAACAACTTGGCTCAACTCTATCGCTTGCAGAATCGCCCCGGCCTCGCTGAGCCTCTCTATGAACGCTCGCTCACCATCCTAGGAAAGGCTCTGGGGTGGGAACACCCCCACGTGGCCACATGCTTGGAGAACTACGCTGCGTTGTTGCGCGGGACCGGCCGGTCCCAGGAAGCGGAGAAGCTGGAAAGAAGGGCCGCCGCCATCCGAGCCAAGCACCAGCAAGCGGAGCCCCGGCGACAAGAATAAAAAATAGGGCTTCCTGCGGGAGTACGAACTCCCTCTTGCAGGACGTCCAGCACATTCTTCACTCTGTGGTTCTGCCAAAGGCGGCCGAGAAGGAAATGGCCAAGCGTCACTTACAGCTTGTCGGCTTGATTGCCCTCTGCAGCCTTGCCCTCGCGCTGCTGCCTAGCGAGGGTCTGCCCAGCCGAGAATCCGTTCTGACATTTGTGGATCCGTTTATTGGCGTTGACGCAGGGGGGAATGTGGTGCCCGGGGCTGCTGTGCCTTTCGGATTTGTGCATCTCAGTCCCGACACCACCAACCCGTACACTTCAGGCTACAACTCCGAGGGAAAAATTCTGGGGTTCAGCCACACACACGTAAGCGGCACCGGCGGTGCCAGCAAGTACGGCAACTTCCTGGTCACGCCCATGGTAGGCGAGATACGACACCAGGATCGTGGTTCCGCGAAGGCCGAGGAAATATCTCGACCCGGATACTACAGCGTCCGCCTCACGCGCGACGGCATCCGGGCGGAGCTGACCGCCACCCGCTTGGTCGGCATACACCGCTATACTTTTCCGGCCAGCGAGCAGGCCCATGTGTTGATCGATGCGGCCTCAGTAATCCAGCCCGAAGGCGGGGGCCACCCCTGGAGCCAACAGTCCCTGGACTGCCGAGTGCGCATAACCGCCCCCAATCGGATTGAAGGAATAGGGAACTTCAAGGGAGGATGGAATCCTTCTTCTTACACACTTCACTTTTCAGCCGAGTTCGATCGCCCGTTCGTGAGTACGGGCACTTGGGAGGCGAAGGGGATCGAACTCGGCTCGATCCAAGCCCACGGCGCGCGCGCAGGTGCTTTTGCCACCTTCGATACCCGTCGCAACCCAACCGTACAACTCAAAGTGGGTGTCTCTTTCGTTAGCATCGAGCAGGCACGCGCCCATCTCGAACGGGAGGCCCCGGGTTGGAACTTCGAGGCCCTGCGAGG
>JABAHQ010009203.1_pt3 | contig 11091 bp, 11 predicted proteins | sample 7062091 | NCBI WGS metagenome assembly JABAHQ01 (sample SAMN14534359, study PRJNA622989) | marine sediment metagenome | biome: marine biome [ENVO:00000428]; feature: marine pelagic biome [ENVO:01000023]; material: deep marine sediment [ENVO:00002113] | place: India: Gulf of Kutch | collected...
CTCGTTGATGGTCACGTTCTTGTAGGCGCGAACGCGCTTGGCCTCGACATCCAGTTCCGTCACCCGATCCACCAGCAGGAACGGGTAGCGGTGAGGCAAATATTCGCGAATCTCGTTGATATCCATCATGTCAGGAAAGAGCCTGTAAAAAAGTATAGGGCCGCCTGCGCCGAAGCTCGCGCCAGCACTCACAGGCAGTTACCCCGAAAAAACCGGATCAGACGGTAAGTTCAGGCATCAGAAGACGGATTCTGACCCTGAGTCACGGCGGCCAAGCTTTTCTCCAGCTGCTGCAACCGACGCGCCATGTCGTCCAGCTGCCGAATGCGCGCAGCGCTTTTTCTCCAATCGGCCGCATTCTGCATGGCCGTACCGGAAGAATAACTTCCAGGCTCGGTAATGGAACGCGTGACCATCGTCATTCCAGTCACGAAAACGTTGTCGCAGACCTCGATGTGGCCGACCATGCCGACGCCACCTGCAATCATGCAGTTGCGCCCGATCTTGGTGCTGCCGGAAATTCCCACGCAGCCAGCCATCGCGGTGTTGTCGCCGATCTGCACGTTGTGCGCGATCATGATCTGGTTGTCGAGCTTGACGCCATTGCCAATCAGCGTGNNCGTCGCCAATGCGCACGCCGCCGATCTGGGCGATCTTCTGCCAGGCACCTTTTTCCTTGGCAAAACCGAATCCCTCGCCGCCGATCACCGCACCTGACTGGATGACCACTCGCTTGCCGATCTGCACATCGTGATACAGCGTCACACGCGGCGCCAAACGACCGCCTTCACCGACCCGACTGCGCGCACCGATGAACGACTGCGCGCCGATCTCCACATCCGCCTCGATACACGCCCCCGCCTCGATCACCACGTAGGCACCGATGCTCGCCGACGGATGAACCTCGGCATCGGGCGCGACGACCGCAGTCGGATGCACACCGCTAGAAAATGCCGGGCGAGTTTCGAACAGGTGGGATGCCCGCGCGTAGGCAAGATACGGATCGCTGACGATGATCGCCGCGCCCGGGTAGCCCTGCACATCATCGGACGAAAGCAATACCGCGCCCGCCCGAGTAGAAGCCAGGTACTTACGATACTGGGTATTGGCCAGAAAGCTCAGCTGAGACGGGCCAGCCTCCTGCAAAGTGGCAAGCCCGTCGATAACTCGGGCGGCATCGCCGCGCAGGCTGCCACCCAGCTCCTCGGCCAGCTGACCGAGCGTAAACACTGCGCCGGCCATGTCAGCGCAGTTGGTTCATGCGCTCGATGACCTGGCGGGTGATGTCGAACTGCGGCTTGACATCCACCACGGCGCCACGCTCGAACACCAGGTCGTAGTTACCCTTCTTGATGACTTCTTCGACTGCCTGATCCAGCTTGGGCTTGAGCTGCTTGAGCATGTCACGGTCAGCGACGGCCTTCGCCTCGTTCAGCTCCTTGGACTGAAACTGGAAGTCACGGGCCTTCTGCTTGAACTCCAGCTCCAGGCGCTCACGCTCGGCCTGCTGCATCTTGTCACCGTCCTTGACCAGGCGGTCCTGGATGCGCTTGGCATCGCTTTCCAGCGTCTTGAGCTTGCTCAGCTGGGGACCGAATTTCTTCTCGGCATCGACCGCGTAGCGCTTGGCCGCATCGGACTCCAGCAATGCCATCTGATAGTTCATGACGGCGATCTTCATTTCGGCGAATGCGGGAGTCGCCACCAGCGTGGCAACGACGAGAAACAGTTGAGTCAACTTACGCACGGTACACACCACTCCTGAAAGAAAGCACTGAAGCATGGCGCCCCAATGCTAGAACGTTTGTCCCAGCGAGAACTGGAATACCTGGGTATCGGCATCGTCGGGCTTCACCACCGGCATCGCCAGGCTGAAGCTCAATGGTCCCATCGCGGTAATCCAGGTCAAGCCGACACCGACCGAACTAGCCATGTCGCCGAAATCGATATCGCTGCAATTTCTCGACCCAGACGGACAATTCGTGTTGTAAACGTTACCCACGTCCCAGAAGACAGAGGTACGCAGTGAACGCTGATCCTTGACGAACGGCATCGGGAACAGCACNNCAATGGATCTTGATCCGGGTCAGCAATGGTTCCCGCGTTATTACCCTTACTAGGAGTGCTGCGCGGCCCGAGACTACTGTCCTCAAAACCACGTACCGAGTTGAATCCGCCAGCATAGTAATGCTCGTAGAACGGCAGGCTTGAAGTGGACCCATATGCATCGCCGTAACCCAGACGCGTGTGCATACGCAAGGTGTAATCCTTGGTCATCGGGACGAATAGCTGACCATTGTAGTCAAGTTTGTAAAATGACAAGTCGCTACCTGGGATAGTGGTCTCGAAGACGAGGCTCTGAGAATGACCGCGTGTTGCCAGCACACCACGATTGAGGGTCGATTCCGACCAACCTACCGAGCCCTTGAAGTTAAGGAAGCTATCGCCTTCCTTCCTCATAAACTCGAAAATCTCGTCCACAGTGTAACGACCGGTATCCAGATCGTCCTGCTGCACGGTCAACCCGAAGGACAGACGCGAGGTCTCGCTGATCGGGTAGCCGATGTTGATACCGGCACCCAGGCTATCCACCGAGTAGCTGGAGACGTCATAGTCCAGCTCGTCGTAGTCGGTAGTGCGATAGAAGGCGTTGTATCCCAGGCTGACGCCATCTTCGGTCCAGTAGGGGTCGACGAAGCCAAAGTTGTAGCGCGACTGGTACTCGCTGCGGGTCAAGCCCAGCGAGACACGGTTACCGGTACCAAGGAAGTTGTTCTGACTGATGGAACCGCCAAGGATCAGGCCGGCGTTCTGCGCGAAGCCGATACTGGCCATGATCGAGCCGGACGGTTGCTCCTCGACGCTGTAGTTGACGTCGATCTGGTCGTCGGTACCAGGCACCTGAGGCGTTTCGACGTTGACTTCCTTGAAGAAGCCCAGGCGCTCGAGGCGAGTCTTGGACTGGTCGATCAGGTAGGTCGATGCCCAGCCGCCCTCCATNNCCAGACGCACACGCGACTGCTCGATACTGGCCGAGGAGGCCGGTGCGCCCTCCATCTGGCGCATCTCGCGGCGCAGCACCTCATCTTCGGTCTTGGTGTTGCCACGGAAGTTGATGCGATTGACATAGGCACGCTTGCCCGGATCGACGACGAAGGTGATCGAGACGGTGTTGTCCTCGTCGTGCGCTTCCGGGACACCATTGACGTTGGCGAAGGTATAGCCCTCGTTGCCAAGGCGACGGGTGATCAGCTCGGACGTCGAGGTCATCACCTTGCGGGAGAACACCTGGCCTTCCTTCGCCAGGAGCAGCGCCTCGATCTCTTCCTGCGGAACCTTGAGATCACCGCTGAGCTTGACGTCGCGAACGGTGTAACGCTCGCCTTCGTCGATATTGACCGTCACATAGACGTGCTTCTTGTCCGGCGTGATGGATACCTGAGTCGAGGTGATATCCATGTTGATGTAGCCACGATCCAGGTAATAGGAACGCAGGCGTTCAAGGTCGCCGGACAGCTTCTCGCGGGCGTACTTGTCGTCGTTGCGGAAGAAGGAAAGCCAGTTGGTGGTCTTGAGCTCGAACAGGTCGACCAGATCCTCGTCCGGGAACACCGAGTTGCCCACGACGTTGATGTGCTTGATGGCAGCGACCGAGCCTTCGTTGATCTTGATCTTCAGCGCGACGCGATTGCGCGGCTGGGCCACCACTTCGGTTTCGATGGTGGCCGAGTAACGACCCTGGGCGACATATTGACGCTGCAGCTCGTTGCGCACGCCTTCGAGCGTCGCACGCTGGAAGATCTCGCCTTCGGCGAGCCCCGACTGCTGCAAGCCTGACAGGAGATCTTCGGTCTTGATCGCTTTGTTGCCCTCGATTTCGATGGCAGAAATCGACGGACGCTCGACTACGCTGATAACCAGCACATCGCCTTCACGACCAAGCTGGATGTCCTGGAAAAAGCCGGTTCGAAAGAGCGCGCGAGTAGCATCGACAAGTCGAGCATCATCGGCCGCCTCGCCTACGTTCAACGGAAGCGCACCAAAAACGCTGCCGGCGGAAACCCGCTGCAAGCCGTTGACTCGGATATCGGAGATAGTGAAGGACTCAGCGTGAACTTCGGCAATCATCAATGCGGAAATAACCGCAGGTAGCAGCAGACGTTTCATGAAGTCCTTTCTTATTCAAACCTGATAAATGAACCGGCAATTAGGCGCGGCGACACTACGGATTCGGCGTTACAGACGGCCAAGATCATTGACCAATGCAAGCAGCATCACCCCTACCACGAGGCTGATGCCGATCTGTACCCCCCATCCCTGCACCCGTTCCGAAAGCGGACGCCCGCGGACCCACTCGACGAGATAGAAGAGCAGATGGCCGCCATCGAGCACCGGGATAGGCAATAAATTGAGAACCCCCAGACTTATGCTCAGATAGGCGAGGAAATTGAGGAAATCCCCAAGGCCGGACTGGGCCGAAGCGCCCGCCACTTTAGCAATCGTTATCGGACCGCTCAAGTTTTTTACCGAGAGCTCCCCGAAGAGCATTTTCTTCAGGGAATCGAGCGTCAACAGGCTCATGGTCCAGGTGCGTTTCGCCCCTTCCACCACCGCATCCAGCGGGCCGAATCGAACCTCGCGCAACATCTCGGCCGGCCATTCACCGCCTTCGACGCCCGCACCGAGATAACCGCGCCGCGCATCACCCTCTCCGCGAGCGGCAAGTGTCAACGGCACATCAATACGTTGCCCGTCACGCTCAACCTCGAGAACCGCTGTCGCGCCGGGCAGAACCTTGACCGCGTCGATTACCTGCTGCCAATCGTCAAGCGGCTGCCGATTCAAGCTGATCAACCGATCGCCGAGTTGAATTCCGGCAGCCTGGGCAGGGCCTTCGGGATCGAGCTGGGCGATCACCGGCGCGATCTGTGGGCGCCATGGCCGAATGCCGAGCGCCGTAATCGGGTCCGGCTCCTCCACACCTTTAAGCCAGTTCTGCAGCGGAATCTGCAGCTGCCTTTCGGCGGAGCTGCCGACCTCACGCACCGTCACGTCGAGCTGACCGCTTTCGCCCAGGCGCCGTACCAACTGCAGGTTGACCTCACCCCAGCCACTGACAGGCTTGCCGTTGACCGCGACGATCTCCTGATCGACCGCCATCCCGGCCTGCGCGGCGAGACTACCAGACTCCACAGCCCCAACCACTGGACGCACCTGCTGACTGCCGAGCATGGCCAGGAGCCAGAAGAACACCAGAGCGAGAAGGAAATTGGCCAGCGGACCGGCAGAGACGATGGCGAAGCGCTGCCGCACCGTCTTGCGATTGAACGCACTGTCGAGCAGCGCTGGTGGCACGTCACCCTCGCGCTCGTCGAGCATCTTGACGTAGCCCCCGAGCGGAATCGCGGCGATCACGAACTCGGTGCCGTGCCGATCATGCCAGCGCACCAGCGGACTGCCGAAGCCGACCGAGAACCGCAGCACCTTGACGCCGCAACGCCGTGCGACCCAGAAGTGACCGAATTCGTGGAAGGTAACCAGCACCCCGAGCGCAACGAGGGTGCCGATGATCATGTAGAGCGCGCCCATAACTTTCCTCCGGGGTGGGTCTGGTGACGTTCGACTGCAAGCCGCTCGGCCGGCAGACCCCTATCGCCCGTTGCGGTACAGCCACTGCCCGGCGACATCCCGGGCGCGCCTGTCAGCCGCCAACACATCTTCGAGGCAAACGGTGGGAACCGACGCCTCATGATTCAACACGTCGTCGATGATACTCGCGATCTCGGTGAAACGGATGCGACGATTGAGAAACGCGTCGACGGCCACCTCGTTCGCCGCATTGAGCATTGCCGGCGCGGTCCCACCGACCTCCGCCGCCGTCCGGGCGAGTCGCAGACAAGGGAAACGCCGATCATCGGGAGCCTGGAAGTCCAGACGGCCGACCCGCAGCAGATCAAGCGCCGATACGCCCGATTCAATCCGCTCCGGCCAGGCCAGCGCATGCGCGATCGGCGTGCGCATGTCGGGCGTGCCGAGCTCGGCCAGCACCGAGCCGTCGACGTACCGTACCATCGAATGCACCACGCTCTGGNNTCGAACAGCCAGCAGGCCTCGATCAATTCGAGCCCCTTGTTCATCATGCTCGCTGAATCCACCGAGATCTTTCGCCCCATGGACCAGTTGGGATGAGCGCACGCCTGCTCGGGAGTCACATCGCTCAGAAGGTCGGGCGCCATTTCTCGGAACGGCCCGCCCGAAGCGGTGAGCAGGATCCTGCGCACACCGACGGTCCCAAGGCCTTGCGAATAGTCCGTCGGCAGGCACTGAAAAATCGCGTTGTGCTCGCTATCGATCGGCAGCAGAACGGCACCGCTGTCACGCAACGCCTGCATGAACAAGGCACCGGACATGACTAGCGCCTCCTTGTTGGCCAGCAGCACCCGCTTGCCGGACTGCACCGCCGCGAGCGTAGGCTTCAGCCCTGCCGCCCCGACGATGGCGGCCATTACAACGTCCACCTCCGGGTGCGCTGCCACTTCGCTCAACCCACCTTCGCCGTCCAGCACGCGAGTGCTGACGCCATCGGCATGTAGCTGATCCTGCAGTATCCGCGCCTGCGCCTGATCACTAACGACCGCATAGCGTGGTCGGTGCTTGAGGCAGAGCGCACGCAGCTCGGCAAGCCGACTGAAGCCGGTCAGGGCGAAAACATCGTAGCGATCCGGATGGCGGGCGACGACATCGAGCGTGCTCAGGCCGATCGAGCCGGTCGCGCCCAGTATGGTGATCTGCAAAGGTCGACTCACAACGCGCCCCAACCGGCAAGCCATAGCAACACAACGAAGACCGGAATGGCCGCGGTGAGACTATCGATGCGATCCATCACACCGCCATGGCCGGGCAGCAGCTGACTGCTGTCCTTGATGCCTGAACTGCGCTTGAACATGCTTTCGGTGAGGTCACCGATCACCGAGATCGCCACGACCAGCGCGGCGCCGAGCAGTGCGAGGATCAACTCGCGCGCCGACCAGCCACGATAGACACCCACAACCAAGGTGATCACAAGACTGGTCAGCAGACCGCCGATCAGCCCCTCCCAGCTCTTGCCAGGGCTGACCTGCGGAGCGAGCTTTCGCTTGCCAAAGGTCTTGCCGGAAAAATAGGCACCGATGTCGGCGGCCCATACCAGGATCATCACAGCCAGGATCAGCCAGTTGCCCAGCTCCCACTGCTTGAGCAGGATCAGCGCCTGCCACGACGGAAGCAGGATCGCCAGGCCGATCAGCAGACTACCACCCGCCCCGCCCCACAGGCGGCTGCTTTGCGGGTAGGTCAATACCAGGTAGGTGGCCGCCATCCACCAGAGTACGGCCACCGCCAGCAGCCACGGCGCCAATCCCGGCAGCTGGTAGAGCAGGCCTAGCAGAATCACCACCAGTGCGGCATAACCAACGCGTACCGGCTGGCTGGTAAAACCCGCCATCCGCGCCCACTCCCAAGCCCCCAGCGCTACAACCAGACCAATGAAGACCGCGAAGGCAAGCCCCTCGAGTAGGAAGAAACCGATGATCGCAATGGGCAGCAGAATGGCTGCGGTGATGATTCGCTGCTTCAGCATTCGGCCTTGACCTCGCTTTCGACCTGCTCACCCGTCTTGCCGAATCGCCGCTGCCGCGTCGCGAAATCGGCAAGCGCCTTGCGCATGGCCACGTGCTTGAAATCCGGCCAGTACAGGTCGGAGAAGTACAGCTCGGCGTAAGCGAGCTGCCAGAGCAGAAAATTGCTGATGCGTCGCTCGCCACCGGTACGGATACACAGATCCGGCAGCGGCATGTCGCCTGTAGCAAGATAGCTTTGGAACAATGCCGGCGTGATCTCGGCTGGATTGAGCCGCCCGGCCTGGGCTTCAGTGGCCAGATGCTGAGCAGCCTGAAGGATGTCCCACTGACCACCATAATTGGCGGCAACCTGGAGCACGAAGCGATGGTTGGCCGCGGTCATTTCTTCGACTTCCAACATCGCCGCCTGCAGCTCGGGATGGAAACGCGAGCGATCGCCGATGATGCGCAAGCGGATGCCGTTCTCGTCGAGCTTGCGCGCCTCGCGCCGCAGCGCGGAAAGGAACAGCTCCATCAGCGCACCGACCTCATCGGCCGGACGCTGCCAGTTCTCGCTGGAGAAGGCGAAGAGGGTCAGCACCTCCACACCGGAATCGGCACAGACCTCGATCACGGCGCGAACCGCATCGACTCCGGCCTTGTGCCCAGCCACGCCAGGCAGCAAACGTCGCTTCGCCCAACGATTATTGCCATCCATGATGATCGCCACGTGGCGGGGTACGTTCCGCCCAGGGATCCGCCTGACCTTTTCCATGAACAACTCTACTTGCGCTAAAACACGCTGCGAACCAAAAGAAAAAGCTGCAAGCAACAGCTCGATGGCATCTCGCGACCACATCGGAAAGTTCTTCCGTGTGGCCGCGAAAGCTCGATGCCGGCCTTATACGGCCATCAGATCGGCTTCTTTTCCTTCGAGAGCCTTGTCGATTTCGGCAACGTACTTGTCCGTCAGCTTCTGGACATCGTCCTGACCGCGACGCTCCTCGTCTTCGCTGATTTCCTTTTCCTTGACCAGGTCCTTGAGCTGAGCGATCGCGTCACGCCGGATGTTGCGCACCGCAACGCGGGCATTCTCGGCTTCGGCGCGCGCCTGCTTGGTATAGCCCTTGCGGGTCTCCTCGGTCAGCGCCGGCATTGGTACGCGGATGGTGGTGCCAGCAGTAGCAGGATTGAGCCCCAGATCGGAGGTCATGATGGCCTTCTCCACGGCCTGGATCATGCTCTTGTCGAACACGGTCAGGGCCAGGGTACGGGAGTCCTCTGCCACCACGTTGGCAACCTGGCGCAACGGCGTGTCGGCGCCGTAGTAGGAGACCATCACGCTGTCGAGGATGCTGGGGTGGGCGCGACCGGTACGAATCTTGGCGAACGCATGGTCCAGCGCTTCCAGGGTTTTCTTCATGCGCTCCTGCGCGTCTTGCTTGATCTCGTTGATCATTCGTTCGATTCCTCGATCAGGGTTCCTTCGGCACCGCCCAATACGATGTTGAGCAGGGCGCCGGGCTTGTTCATATTGAAGACTCGCAGCGGCATGCTGTGATCGCGGCACAGGCAGATGGCAGTCAGATCCATCACCCCGAGCTTGCGATCGAGCACTTCATCGTACGTGAGCTCGGCAAACTTCTCGGCGTTCGGATCCTTGAAGGGATCAGCCGTATAGACGCCGTCGACCTTGGTGGCCTTGAGCACGACGTCCGCCTCGATCTCGATCGCGCGCAGGCAGGCCGCCGAATCGGTGGTGAAGAATGGATTGCCGGTTCCAGCAGAGAAGATCACCACTTCGCCACTCTTGAGATGACGCATGGCCTTGCGACGATCGTAGTGGTCGGTGACACCGACCATGGAAATGGCGGACATCACCAGCGCGGGAATATTCGAGCGCTCCAGGGCGTCACGCATGGCCAGGGCATTCATCACCGTGGCCAGCATACCCATATGGTCGCCGGTCACACGATCCATGCCGGCCGCCGAGAGCGCCGCGCCGCGAAACAGGTTGCCGCCACCGATAACCAGACCGACTTCGACGCCGATGCCAACCAGCTGGCCGATTTCCAGGGCCATGCGGTCGAGCACCTTGGGATCGATGCCGAAGTCCTCGGACCCCATCAGGGCCTCGCCGCTTAGTTTGAGCAGAATGCGTTTATAGCGAGGATTGCGTGCACTCATCTGCTGAGCCATTGGCGTGTTATCTCCTGCGGCGTGCTATGACCAAGTCTGAATGACTCAGACAAAAAATATCTGCGCTTTGACAGCGCAACTCGGGGTTGGTGCCAAGCGATGACTATACCGTGACAAAAAAACAAATCCGCTGCCCAATTCGACAAAGAGGCCGCGCGCGTGAGCGGGCAGCCTCTTTGCCAGAACCACCGAAGCGGTCTTATTTCTTGGTCGCAGCGACCTGAGCAGCCACTTCGGCAGCGAAGTCGACTTCGGCCTTTTCGATGCCCTCGCCCACTTCGTAGCGAACGAAGGAAACGATTTCAGCGCCAGCCTTCTTGGCCAGATCACCGACCTTGACTTCCGGATCCTTGACGAAAGGCTGCTCAACCAGGCTGGCTTCGGCCAGGAACTTGTTGATACGACCCTTGATCATGTTCTCGACGATGTTTTCCGGCTTGCCGGCGATCTTGTCGGCATTGAGCTGCAGGAAGATTTCCTTTTCCTTGGCGATCAGCTCTTCGGACACATCCGCCGGGCTCAGGACGGCCGGGTTGCTGGCAGCCACGTGCATGGCGATGTCCTTGGCCAGCTCGGCGTCGCCGCCTTTCAGGGTGACCAGTACACCGATGCGATGGCCGTGCAGGTAGGCACCCACGACTTCGCCTTCAACCGCGCTCAGGCGACGGATGTTGACGTTCTCGCCGCACTTGGCAACCAGGGCCTCACGGGCGGATTCGCGGGAAGCGATCAGCGGAGCCACTTCGGTCAGTTTCTGCTCGAAGGCCTCGTCCAGGCTCTCCTTGACGAATGCCTTGAAGTCGTCCTGCAGAGCCAGGAAGTCGGTCTGCGAGTTGACTTCGATGATCAGACCACGGCCACCTTCGACGCGAACGGCGATCGAACCTTCGGCGGCGATGTTGCCCGACTTCTTGGCGGCCTTGATGGCACCGGAAGCGCGCATGTCGTCGATGGCTTTCTCGATGTCGCCACCAGCGGCAACCAGAGCCTTCTTGCACTCCATCATGCCCTGGCCGGTACGCTCGCGCAGTTCTTTGACCAAGGCTGCAGTGATTTCTGCCATGTTGGGAATCCTCTCGATTTGGTTTCTAAACCACTCACCCAAAGACACAGGTGATCAATTCGCAAGAGACAAAAAGGGGGCCTAGCCCCCTTTTCGTTTATCGGGTATCACGCTGCAGTGCGTCGCACTCAGCCCTGAGCCGCCTCGGAAGCTACTTCTTCGACGAACTCGTCAGCACCACCGGCACCGTTCTGACGACCGCGCAGAACGGCATCAGCCATGGAGCCGAGG
>JABAHQ010012394.1_pt1 | contig 11085 bp, 11 predicted proteins | sample 7062091 | NCBI WGS metagenome assembly JABAHQ01 (sample SAMN14534359, study PRJNA622989) | marine sediment metagenome | biome: marine biome [ENVO:00000428]; feature: marine pelagic biome [ENVO:01000023]; material: deep marine sediment [ENVO:00002113] | place: India: Gulf of Kutch | collected...
CCAGCTCGCGGACCCGCGCCTTCAGGGCCTCCGGATCCTCGGGGAGAGGCTCGGGACCGGCCTCTTGCTCGCGGGCCTCGCCGGCCTCCTCCTCGCCGGGCTGGGTCTCGGGCTGGTTTTCCGGCTCAGGGACATTCTCACCGGCTTCGTGCTTCGGGTCGGTCATTGCTCCCTCGCTCGCTGGCGCTTAACCACTGCCCACCTCCGGCGGGTTCCTTGGGTAGTTGGGGACCCGGAACGCGGGTTTCAACCCGGTTGGGTAAAGAAAATTCAAAAAAGCAAGCCGGCCCGGAGAGGAGGCCCCAGGCCGGCATTTGGTTAAGGGCAGGGAAATCCGGGCGGGTGCTCGGAAAGCCCGGCTCAGGCGGTCTGCGGTGCCCGGGGCGGGGTATTCAGGGACAGGACCGAGGAGAGCTGCTGGGCGGTGCAGTCCACGAAGGGGATGGTGGCGGCGTAATTCATGCGCGCCGGGCCGATCACGGCCACGGTGCCCAGCCCGTCGTCCTCGGTCCGATAGGTGGCGGTAACCACGCTGCACTCCTCGAGGGCATGGTGACCCATCTCCTCGCCGATCCGCAGCTGCACCCCGGAGGGCTCCCCCTCGGCGGGTCCCTCCAGAACCCGGGCGATCTTCCCGGAGTCCTCGAAAACCTCGAACAGCTCGCGCAGGCGCTCGCTGTGGGCCAGCTCGGGATAGTCCAGGAGGTTGCCCTGGCCCTCGATGAAGAGCTCCTCTTCCTCCTCGAAATCCAGGGCCGCCCAGCCGATCTCCGCCGCCAGGCCCTCCAGGGCGCCACCCTCGCCGCCCGCCTCCTCGGCCAGGATCCGCTTCACCTCGGCGAGGGGGCGGCCGGCGAAGCGCTCGTTGAGGTAGTTAGCGGCCCGCTCCAGCTCCCCGTCGGTTGGGGCCCGGTCCATCTCCACGATGCGGTTCTGCACGATCCCGGTGNNCAGGATGGCCAGGACCCGGAACTGGGCCAAAGGGAGGAAGTCGATCTGCCGGAACCGCCCCTGCCCCAGGCGAGGCACTAGGACGATGCCGACGTAGTGGGTATGGCCCGAGATGAGCCGGCCGGCGGCGTGGTAGAGCTGGTAGATGTCGGAGGCCTGCCGGTACAGGCTCTGCCGGATCTGGGCCTGCTCCTTCGGGCCCAGGGGCCGCATCTCCAGCATGATGCCCACGAACAGGCGGTAGCCGCGGCTGGTGGGGACCCGGCCGGCGCTGGTGTGGGGCGACTGCACAAGGCCCATGTCCTCCAGGTCGGCCACGATATTGCGCACCGTGGCCGCACTGACCTCCAGCCCGGACTCGCGGGCCAGGACCCGGGAGCCCACCGGGGAGCCGGTCTCTATGTAGCAGCGAACCAGGGTCTTCAAGACCTGCTTGGAACGGGTGTCCAGCTCCGGATACAAGTGCCCTACCTCTGTCGGTCCGTCCGCCCCTGTCCCTGTGTCCGGGTTTCGGCGGAGCCTAGCAAGGGGGCGGGGGGGTGTCAATCTGGCTCCGGGGCCGGCGCTTGGCGGGGCGCAGCCCCCATGCTAGGTTGATTCCAGCATTGTGGGTTGGTTCCCCTTCCACCGACGGCAACATCCGACCGTGCAGATCGATAACTTCCAGACCGTCGCCCTGATCGGCAAGTACGGCGACCCCGATGTCAAGCACTCGGTGGCCCATCTGGTGGAGATGCTGGCCGCCGAGGGTGTGCACGTCCTGGTGGAGCGCTCTACCGCCGGCGAGCTTCCCACCCGCGCTGAGCACGAGCCGGCTAGCCTCGCGGCCATCGGCAACCAGGCCGATCTGGCGGTGGTAGTGGGGGGCGACGGCACCCTGATCGGCGCGGCACGCCACCTCTGTGAGTTCGATATTCCCCTGGTTGGGGTCAACCTGGGCCGCCTAGGGTTCCTCACAGAAACCAGCCTGACCAACATGGAGGGCAGCCTGGAGGCCCTCCTGGCCGGGGAGTACCAGGTGGAGGAGCGCATGATGCTCCACATCCGGGTGCAGAGGCAGGCGGGGGACCTGGCGGCGGAGCGGGCCTTCAACGACGTGGTCATCCACCGTGGCAACATCGCCCGCATGGTCGAGATGGACACTTACGTGGACGGCCAGTTCGTCTTCTCCCAGCGCTCGGACGGCCTGATCGTGGCCAGCCCCACCGGCTCCACCGCCTATGCGCTGTCCGCCGGGGGGCCCATCATTCATCCTTCCATGCGGGCCTTCACCCTGGTGCCCGTGTGCCCGCACACCCTCACCAACCGCCCGATCGTGCTTCCCGGGCACAGCCACGTGGAGGTGGTGCTGGTCAACAACCCCGGCGAGGTCCAGCTCACCCTCGATGGCCAGATCAACTTCGCCCTTCAGGACGGCGACCGCGTCCACGTCCAGCGCGACGAGCATAGCGTGTTTCTGCTCTCCGACCCCCGCCGCAACTACTTCGACGTCCTGCGGGAGAAATTCAGCTGGGGCGAGCGCTCCTGATGCTTTCCTCCCTTTCCATCCGCAACCTGGCGGTGATGGCGGCCTGCGACATCGAGCTCGGGCCCGGCTTCACCGTTCTCACCGGCGAGACCGGCGCGGGCAAGTCCATCCTGGTGGACGCCCTGGGCCTGGTCCTGGGCGACCGGGCCGATCTGGACCAGATCCGTAGCGGAGCCGATCAGGCCGAGGTCACCGCCACCTTCGAGCTACCCGCCGACTGCCCCGCCCGGGCCCTGCTTCGGGAGCAGGCCCTGGAGGATGCGTCCGGCGAATGCGTCATCCGCCGGGTCCTGGCCCGGGGGGATCGCTCCAAGGCCTTCGTCAACGGCCGGCCCACCCCGGTCCAGATCCTGAAGGAGCTGGGGGAGAGGCTGGTGGACATCCACGGCCAGGGCGAGCATCACACCTTGCTGCGCGCCGCGGTCCAGCGCGACCTGCTGGACGCCTTCGCGGGCGCCCAGAACCAGGCCCGCCGGGTCGCCGAGGCCTGGGAAGACTGGAGGCGGGCGACCGAGGAGCTGGCCCGTCTGGAGCAGTTCCGGAGCGAGCGCGAGGAGCGCCGCGAGCTGCTGCGCTTCCAGGTCCAGGAGCTGGAGGAGCTCGCTCTGTGCCCCGGAGAGACCACGGAGCTGGAGGCGGAGCGCGGCCGCCTGGGCTCGGTGAACCGCCTGCTGGAAGGGGCCCAGGGCCTGATTCAGCTTCTTTACGAGGGCGAAGGGGCCGTCTCCGAGCGGCTGGGTCAGGCCCGGTCCGAGCTGGAAGACATGGCCGACACCGACCCCGAGGTGGCCCCTGCCCGGGATCTGACCGCCGACGCCCTGGCCCAGACCGAGGAGGCCGCGGAGACGATACGCTCCTACCTGGGCCGCCTGGAGGCGGATCCGGAGCGTCTTGAGGCCGTCCAGGAGCGCCTGGACCGGGTTTACGCCCTGGCCCGCAAGCACCACTGCGAGCCGGAGGCGCTGGCCGATCTGACAGGGCGCCTGCGGGGGGAGCTGGACGAGCTGGAGGACATGGAGCCCCGCCTCCAGGCCGCCCGCTCCGAAGCCGAGCGCTCCCGGGAGACCTTCGCCCAGGCTGCCGGGGAGCTCTCCCACCTGCGGCAGGAGGGGGCGGAGCGCCTGGCGGAACGGGTCACCGAAGGGATCCAGGTCCTGGGCATGCCCGATGCCGCCCTGGAAGTGGCGGTGGAGACGGCCCGGGAGCCCGAGTCGGGCGGGGCTTTCGGCCTGGACCGGGTGGAGTACCGGGTGATCACCAACCCCGGCGAGCCCCCCCGTCCCCTGGCCAAGATCGCATCAGGCGGGGAGCTGTCCCGCCTTTCTCTGGGCCTGCAGGTGGTCCTGGCCCGGCACACCGAGGTCCCCATCCTGATCTTCGACGAGGTGGACGTGGGAGTGAGCGGGGGGGTGGCCGAGATGGTGGGGCGCAAGCTGCGGGCGGTGGGCGAGCGGGGCCAGGTGCTGGCGGTGACCCACCTCGCCCAGGTGGCCGCCCAGGGCCACGACCACCTGCAGATCCGCAAGGAGACGGACGGGGAAGGCGCCTATACCCAGGTAGCGAGTCTGGGCCCCGAGGAGCGGGTGGAGGAGATCGCCCGTATACTGGGCAGCCGGACCATCACCGCCTCCACCCGGGCCAATGCGCGGGAGATGCTGGAGGCGGCCGGCGCCGAGCTGGAGGGTTAGAGGGCTTCCGGAGGACAGAGCGATCCCCGGCGCAGGATGCCGGTCCGATTACTCCTTCTTCTGGCAGTCGGCGCAAAGGCCGTAGAGCTCCATGCGGTGCTCCGTGAGCTTGAACCGGTGACGCCTGGCCACATCTTCCTGGAGCCGCTCGATCTCGGGCTGAAAGAACTCCTCCACTCGGCCGCAGCGAACGCAGACCATGTGGTCGTGGTGCTTGTCCTCGTCGAGCTCGAAGAAGGCCCGTTCCCCGTCGAAGTGGTGGCGCTTGACCAGCCCGGCCTGCTCGAACTGGGTCAGGACCCGGTAGACGGTGGCCAGCCCCACCTCCTCGCCGGCGTCGAGCAGGCTCCGATAGACCCCCTCTGCGGTCAAGTGACGGTCCTCGGAATCCTCCAGCAGCTGTAATATCATCAGCCGGGGGCGGGTGGCCTTGAGCCCCGCCTGTTTCAGCTCGTCGGTTTCCCGACTCATGGGCCAGCCTCCTTGTCGGCCCCGGGCTCCGAATGGGAACGGGGCGAGCTCTCTGGAACGGGAATAAGATTCGTTTGCCATATTGTAGCGCCCAATGCCCCGACGCGGAATGCCCAGGGGGCCGGGCATCCAGCCAGGAGGATCACATGTCCAGCCCAGCCTTCGGCTTCGCGGCCGCGGTCTTTGCCGCGGGAATGCTCGCCGCCGGCTGCGCCCGGATGGAGATCGAGCAGGGCAACTTCCTGCTGCAGAGGGAGGTGGAAGAGGTGGAGGCGGGGATGAGCCGGGAGGCGGTGCGCAATACCTTGGGCACGCCCCTGCTCAGGGACCCCTTCCACCCCGACCGCTGGGACTACGTGTTCTACCGCATCTCCCCTGGCGGGGAGCGCGTCTACCGGCGGCTGACCGTGATCTTCGATAAGGCGGGGGAAGTGGCCCACACGGAAAGGGCGGGAACGGCCTTCCCGGAAGGCTACTCATCGAGGGAAGGACCCTCCTGACCCCGGTCCGGGTCGTCATCGCCCCCACCCCCTGATTCCGACCCTTTCCCGGCCTGCTTGCGCTTGCGGGTACGGGCCTGCTTGGGGTCGGCCCTCAGAGGCCGATAGATCTCCACCCGGTCCCCCTCCCGCAGGACCCGATCGTTCTTCACGGGCTTGCCGAAGACGCCCAGCCGCTTGCCCTCCAGGGACAGGTGGGGGAATTTCTCCAGGATCCCCGACATCCGGACCGCCTCTTCGGCGGTGGTCCCCTCCGGAGCCTCCAGCTCGATCCATTCCTGATGGTCCGGCTCGGCATAGGCGACGCTGATCTGCATCAGCCTTTGCCCTCACGGCCATAGAAATCCTCGGCCCGCTTGCGGAAGTCGTCCACCAGGGTATCCACCGCATGGTGGAAGAAGGGCCCGATCATAAGGGACAGCATCCGGTTGACGAACTCGAACTGGATGGACATGTGAACCCGGGTCCCCGCTTCCCGGGGCTCGAAGGTCCACACCCCCTCCAGGAACCGGAAGGGTCCCTCCAGCAGCCGAATCTCCACCAGCTTGGGGTGCTGAAAGCGGTTGCGGGTGGAAAAGGTTCTGCGCAGCCCCTTGTACTCCAGGGTGAGCTCGGCGGTGAGACTGTCCTGCTCCCTGTTCAGCACCCGGCCCTGGCTACACCAGGACAGGAACTCGGGGTAGGACTCGATATCCATCACCAGGGAGTACATCTGCTCCGGGCTGTGGGGGACGATCTCGCTTCGCTCCAGGGACGGCATAGGCGGCTCCGGCTCCTCCTTGCTTTAATGGCGCGGGGTGCCCCGCTGCTTCAGTCCTCGTCCACCTGGGGGCTCTGGCGCCAGGAATGGAGATCGATAAGCACGGCGATGACCAGGGTGACCGCCAGCCACCCCGCCCCGACCCCGATGACCGCCCCGGGAGAATAGCCACCGTAGGGGGCGAGGAACTCCTCCGCCAGGGACCGATCGAGCAGACCCAGTAGGACCACCGGGATGATGAACTTGAGGCTGAAGTCCAGCCAGGAGCGCTGGAGCCAGACCCCGGCGATGGACATCAGGACGAACAGCCGGGCCAGGAATGGCGCCAGGCCGGCCTCGGCCTGGTGCAGCCCGAACCAGGTCAGGCCCATGGCCGCGGTGATCAGCAGGCGCATGAAGGTGCCGTAATGCCCGGTGAAGCGCATCCCCCCGGCGCTGGCCCCCTCGATATGGCCGGCCAGCCGCTCGCCCCCGAACACCCAGCCCACGATCAGGGCCTCCAGCAGGGCCACCAGGGTCAGCCCATAACTGGTAAGGAAGTGGTCCACGATATCCAGCCAGCCAACCCCGGCCCCGGTGGTGAACACCACCCCGAGCAGGAAGCCGATGACGCAGAGGACGGCCACCACCCGCCCCCGTTGCACCTCGTATTTATCCTGCAGGGCGGAGACGAAGGCCTGGATCAGCGAGATGGAGGAGGACAGCCCGGCGATGGCCAGGGCGGTAAAGAACACCACGCCGAACAGGGTGGGCAGGAAGGGCAGCTCGCTGATCACCTCGGGATAGGCCACGAAGGCCAGACCGATGCCACTGGTGACCACCTCCTCCACGCCCAGACCCTGGGCCTGGGCCATGAAGCCCAGCGTGGCGAACACCGCCACCCCGGCGAACACCGCGAAGAGGGAATCGGCCAGGGCGGTAATAAGGGTATTCCGGGTAAGGTTGGTGCGCTCCGGGAGGTAGGAGGCATAGGCGATCATGATCCCGAAGCCCAGCGACAGGGAGAAAAAGATCTGGGTGATGGCCTGCACCCAGACTCGCCAGTCCGCCAGTCTGGCCCAGTCGGGCTCCAGGTACCAGCGCAGCCCCTGCCCCGAGCCCGGGAGGAACAGCGACCAAATCACCAGAACGATCATGAGCATGAACAGCAGCGGGATGAACACCCGGATCACCGGCTCCACTCCGGCCCGCAGGCCCCGCCCCACGATCAGGCCGTTGAGGACCCAGACCACGGCCAGGGAGACCAGCACCGACAGGCGGGGGGCAGTCAGCTCGAACGGCCCCCGGAGGCCGCCGTCGCTCACCTGGGCGCCGAGGAACTCGCCGAAGAAGAAGGCGTCCGCCCCTTCGGCCCAGGGCTGATAGAAGGCGAACAGGATGAAGTTCAGGCACCAGGCGATGACCACGCAGTAATAGACCAGGATGCCGAACATGGTGAAGCCGACCGCCCACCATCCCACCCATTGGAAGCGACGGTCGATGCGGAAGAAGGTTAGGGGGGCCGAGGCCTTCATGTAGTGGCCCAGGCCGAACTCGACGATCAGCAGCGGGATACCGATGATGAAAAGGGCCAGCAGGTAGGGCACCAGAAAGGCCCCGCCGCCGTTCTCGTAGGTGACATAAGAAAAGCGCCAGATGTTACCCAGCCCGACGGCAGAGCCGATGGCCGCCATCACGAAGCCGACGGTGGACTGCCACTCCTCCCGTTGCGCGCTCATGGCCTCCCTTTCCCCTGTTCACAAAGAAAGCCCCGCCCAGGCGGGCAGGGCCTGCACGGAAAACGGCGTCCGGGCGCAAAAGCGCCACCAGCCTACCAGACTTGTCCGGGCCGCGCTTCCTGTCCGGAAATTGCCGCCGCCGAGGGGTGGGGAGTAGCATAGGTTGTCCATAGATCCGCCGCCGCCGGGAATAGAGACCATGGGAGCACCTCCGCGCCAGATCGCCCAGAACAAGAAGGCCCGCTTCGATTACCACATCGAGGACGAATTCGAGGCCGGCATCGAGNNCATCGAGCTACAGGGGTGGGAGGTCAAGGCCCTGCGGGCCGGCAAGGTGAACATCAAGGAGAGCCACGTCATTATCCACCGGGGCGAGGCCTGGCTAGTGGGGGCTCGGATCACCCCTCTGCCCGAGGTTTCCACCCACCTCCACCCCGACCCCACCCGTACCCGTCGCCTGCTGCTTCACAAGCACCAGCTGCGCACCCTGATCGGCAAGACCGAGCAGAAGGGCTACACCATTGTCCCCCTGGACGTGCACTGGAGCCACGGGCTGGTCAAGGCCCAGATCGCCCTGGCCAAGGGCAAGCGCAAGGTGGACAAGCGCCACGACATCAAGGAAAAGGACTGGCAGCGCCAGAAGGAGCGGGTGCTGAAGGAGAAGAATCAATAGGCCCGGGAACTACCTAACAGGCCCACAGTCGGAGTAAGTGAATCCGATTGAAGATGGTCCCGCCAGGACCCATCTGATAGTCTGGAAGACAGTTTAGCTATGGGGGCGAATTGGGTTCGACGCGGGCCCGCAAGCTATTGGTGCATGCCGAGGTGCTGGGCACCCTCGCGAAACTCCCAGCAGGCAAAGACAACTGCCGACAACGAAGAGTTCGCCGTAGCCGCATAAGCCGGCTACCCCGCCTCCCGAGCTGTCCGTGGCGAAGGACCAGGCGGGTCGACCGACACGGGATCGCGGTGGCGCCCCGCCCGGGGCAACCCGCCGTTAAACCAAACCGGGCTCACCGGTCACGACCCCGCCGCTCGGGCCCGTAACCGGAAAATGAAAGGGCGGCTAAGCATGTAGATCCAGTAGTGGACGGTTCGCGGACGCGGGTTCGAGTCCCGCCGCCTCCACCAACACAATAAGCCAGCCGCAATCCGGCTGGCTTTTTTCTGAGCTCGGAGCGGACATCCTGCCGAGGTAAAGGCCTTCCCAGGACGGGACGGTGTCCACCTTGCATAGCCACGGGAAAAACGGGTATATATCAACAAGACCCACTCCCGGAGAACGTTGACATTCATCAAGTCGCCGGGGAATCGGCGTGGTTAGCCTGCCGTAATCACTCCTCTGCGCCCAGCGTCGGTGGTCATCCATGATCCAGCATCCCTTCCCATCCCTTACCATCCGCGGCCGGTCCCTACTGCCCATCGTCCAGGGCGGCATGGGGGTGGGCGTCTCCGCCCACAGCCTGGCAGGGACCGTGGCAGCCGCCGGCGGGGTGGGCACCATCGCCAGCGTCGACCTGCGCCGGCTCCACCCCGACCTCATGCAGGCGGTCAAGAAGAGCCGGGACGAGGAAGACCATACCTGGGCCAACTTGGTGGCCCTGGACCGGGAGATCCAGGCGGCCCGCCGCCTGGCCGGAAAGGCCGGCTTCCTGGCGGTGAACGTTATGCGGGCCCTGCGGGACTTTGCCGAGCAGGTCCGTCAGGCCTGTGCCAGCGGTGCCAATGCCATCGTGATGGGGGCCGGCCTGCCGCTGGAGCTGCCGGATTTGACCGCCGACTACCCCGACGTGGCCCTCATCCCCATCGTCTCGGACGTCCGGGCCACCCGCATCGTGCTCAAGCGCTGGCAGCGGCAGCGCCGGCTGCCGGATGCCATCGTCATCGAGAATCCTCGCTTCGCCGGGGGGCACCTCGGAGTGAGCAAAGTGGGCGAGTGGGAGGAGTCCCGGTTCGACTACGCCGAGGTCATCCCCGGGGTGCGGGCGCTGCTTGCAGAGTACGGCCCGGAGGCCGCGCGCATCCCCCTGATCGCCGCCGGCGGAGTCAACTCCCCGGAGCGCCTGGCCGAGGTGCTGGAGCTGGGCGCCGACGCCGCCCAGGTGGGCACCGCCTTCGCGGTGACCCAGGAGGGCGACGCCCACCCCGAGTTCAAGCGCGTCCTGGCCGAGGCCGACCCCGGCGCCGACACCGTTACCTTCCTGAGCACCGCGGGCCTGCCCGCCCGGGCGGTGCGCACCCCCTGGCTGGACCGCTACCTGGGCATGGAGCAGGCCCTGCGCGAGCGCGCCGATCCGGAGTGCGCGAGCTGCCCCACCTTCGTGGAGTGCCTCTCCCACTGCGGCTTCAAGGAGGGCAAGGGCAGCGCCGGCCAGTTCTGCATCGAGACCCGCCTGGCGGCAGCGCAGCAGGGCAAGGTGAGCCAGGGACTGTTCTTCCGGGGCGCGGCCAGCCTGNNTCGGCACCGAGATCCGTCCGGTGGCGGACCTGCTTCGCTACCTGCTGACCGGGGTCCGGGAAGCCGCCACCCCCGGCGAGACCTTCGTCCACTCCTGAGCCCGGCCCCGACCGGGCCCTATCCCTCCTGGGGTACCCCCCCGCAATTCCATCTCCCAGGGATTGCATCGGAAACTAATTAGGACTATTTTAGTCCTACTTTCGGGAACGACTTCAGGGATACCGGCCGGATGCTGCGGATCAGCAAGATGACCGACTACGGCACGGTGGTGATGACCCACCTGGCCAAGCACCCCGGGGACCGCCACAGCGCCCGGGAGCTGGCCAGCGAGCTCCACATCGGCGTGCCGACGGTGAGCAAGCTGCTCAAGCTGCTGGAGCGCGGCGGCCTACTGGCCGCCCAGCGCGGCAAGAACGGCGGCTACCGCCTGGCCAAGGAGCCGGAGCGGATCTCGNNCATCGAGGGACCCATCGCCCTCACCGAGTGCTCCAGCACCGCCGTCCAGTGCGATCAGGAGGACTCCTGCCTGCTGCAAGGCAACTGGCAGCGCATCAACCAGGCCGTCATGAAGGCCCTGGAGGAGCTCTCCCTGACCGAGATGACCGTTCCCGTATCCACCGACGGGGTCCGTACGGACACCCTGGAGTTCTACCGCGAGACCCCGGGCACGCCCCCCGGGGCGCGGACCGAAGGCTAAAGCAGCGACCGCCGCCCCGCGGCTTTTCAATCTTTCGGGATGGAGGCAGACATGGCGTCTTCGACCCAGCTCGACGAGGTGCTCAGCAAGGGCTATTCGGCGGGCTTCTACACCGACATCGAGGCGGATGCCGTCCCGCCGGGCCTGAACGAGGACATCATCCGCATGATCTCGGCCAAGAAGGAGGAGCCGGAGTGCATGCTGGAGTGGCGCCTCAAGGCCTACCGGCACTGGCTGGAGATGACCGAGCCCCGCTGGGCCAACATCCGCCACCCCTACATCGACTACCAGGACATCGTCTACTACTCGGCGCC
>JABAHQ010001783.1_pt1 | contig 11084 bp, 14 predicted proteins | sample 7062091 | NCBI WGS metagenome assembly JABAHQ01 (sample SAMN14534359, study PRJNA622989) | marine sediment metagenome | biome: marine biome [ENVO:00000428]; feature: marine pelagic biome [ENVO:01000023]; material: deep marine sediment [ENVO:00002113] | place: India: Gulf of Kutch | collected...
GGTGGTCAGGGCGGCGCCCTTGTTGCCACGTTCTTCCTTGTCGACCTGGACAATGACTTCCTGGCCTTCGCGCAGGACGTCTTTGATGTTCACGCGGCCTTCAGGCGATTTGCTGAAGTACTCGCGGGAGATTTCCTTGAGGGGGAGGAAGCCGTGGCGCTCGGCACCGAAGTCGACGAAGGCGGCTTCGAGGCTGGGCTCGACGCGGGTGATCTTGCCCTTGTAGATGTTGGCTTTTTTCTGTTCGCGGGCACCGGATTCGATGTCCAGATCAAACAGGCGTTGGCCGTCGACCAGTGCGACACGCAACTCTTCGGGCTGAGTTGCGTTAATTAGCATTCTTTTCATGTAGTACCGTCGGTTTCCGTGGCATCCGGAAACGGCGTTCGGCACACACGACTCTCGCGGTCGGTGTCAGGTGAGTCAGGAATGGTTGTAAGGCACTCCAGTGTCCAGCGATGTGCGGCCAAATGGGCCGGCGTCGCGACGACGTCTCCTGCTTGCTGTCGGAACAGAAGCAATGGTTCGGGAGGAGGAATCAGGCATCGGTAGCGGACGGAATGGAGCGTCTGTGAAAGCCTTTGCTACGCAATCCGATGCTGTGCATCTCCACCCAACACGCATACTTTGAAAATCGGGTGCCGCTCGCAGAATCCGGGGAGCGGGTTGTTATCGCGATTCCCCAGTGGGGGCACGCATCATGTCTTCAAGGCTTGTTTCGCAACTTCACCTCACCGCTACTTGAGGGAAGCTCCGTCGGACGGCCTCACGTCCTCGAACATTTTTGCCAGTCAGGGCGGGCGTATCATTGGCCTCCCGTGACCTGGCCGCTTTTGGCGGCGTTCGCGACTATAACAGCAATGTTTAAGTGCTTCAATTCCATGAAAATTGGTATGATGCCGCGATGACCAATACCCCCTCCCAGACCTCCGGTGTGCAAATACTCGAGGTCGCGCCGGAACTTGCCGGCCAGCGCATCGACAACTTCCTTCGTACCCAGCTCAGAGGCGTTCCCAAGACGCTGATCTACCGCATCCTGCGCAAAGGCGAGGTGCGGGTGAACAAGGGGCGGATCAAACCCGAGTACAAGCTGCAGGCCGGCGATCTCGTGCGCGTGCCGCCGTTGCGTCTGGCCGAGCGAGACGAGCCCGAGCCGCTGGCCCAGGGGCTGCTGGAGCGGCTGGAGAGTGCCATCGTCTACGAGGACAAGGCGCTCATCGTGCTGAACAAGCCGGCCGGCATCGCCGTGCACGGCGGCAGCGGGCTGTCCTATGGCGTGATCGAGGCGTTGCGCCAGCTCCGCCCGGACGCCAAGGAGCTTGAACTGGTCCATCGCCTCGATCGGGATACGTCCGGCCTGCTGATGGTTGCCAAGAAGCGCAGCATGCTGCGCCATTTGCATCAGGCGCTTCGTGGCGACGGTGTGGACAAGCGTTACATGGCGCTGGTGCGCGGCCGCTGGGATACCTCGAAGAAGCAGGTCAGTGCGCCGCTTCTGAAGAATACCCTGCGTTCCGGAGAGCGCATGGTGGAAGTGACCGAGGACGGCAAAGAGGCGCTGACGCTGTTTCGTGTGCTGCGTCGTTTCGGTGATTTCGCGACGCTGGTCGAGGCCAAGCCGGTGACCGGGCGTACACACCAGATTCGTGTGCATGCACGCCATGCGGGGCACAGTATCGCCGGGGACAGCAAGTATGGTGACGAGGACTTCACTCGCGAGGTTCGCGAGTTGGGTGGCAGACGTCTGTTTCTGCATGCCTATGCGCTGAAGGTGCCCCTGCCGGATGGCGGGGAGCTGTCGCTGGAGGCACCGGTCGACGAGGTGTGGGCTCGCACGCTGGAGCGTCTCGGTGAGTAACTACAAGGTTCTGATATTCGATTGGGATGGCACCTTGGTCGATTCGATCGGGCGTATCGTCGAATCGATCCATGTTGCAGCTCGGTCCTGTGGCCTGCCGCAAGTCGACGACACGGCGGTCAAGGGCATCATCGGGCTGGCGCTACCTGAGGCCGTCGAGGTGCTGTACCCGGGACAGGTCGATACGGCGCGGGTCGAGGCGTTTCGCCACCATTACGGTGAACATTACCTGGGGTTGGAAGCTCAGCCTTCCATGCCGTACCCAGGTGTCACCGAAGCGCTGTCGGAGTTCCGCGAGGCCGGTTATCTGCTCGCGGTGGCGACCGGCAAAGGGCGTCGTGGGCTTGATCGCGTCCTNNAGGGGTGGGAAGACTTGTTCGATATCACGCGTTGCGCGGATGAAACGGCAAGCAAGCCTGATCCTCTGATGATTCACGAGATCCTCGCGCACTGCGGTGTCCGCCCGGAGCGGGCGTTGATGATCGGGGATTCGGTGTTCGATTTGCAGATGGCTCATCGCGCTGGGGTGGACAGCGTTGCGGTTGGCTACGGTGCGCAGCCGCTGCATGTCCTGCAGCAGTTCGAGCCGCGCCTGGGGATCGATCATTTTTCGGAGCTCGGCAGTTGGCTGCGCTCCATGGCTGGTTCTGAGGTGAATGCATATGTCGGATGAATGGAAAGCTCCGGTGGATGAGTCCAAGGGCGATCGCAGCAGCTGGAAGTTGCTGGAAAAGACCCTGCTTGCGGGCGTTCAGGAGCAGCGGCGTGCTCGGCGCTGGGGAATATTCTTCAAGCTTTTGACTTTCATCTACTTGTTCGGAGCGCTTGCGCTGTTTTNNCGCTTGCGCTGTTTTCGCCGGCGCTGCAGCTAGGGAAAGGCAAGGCTGCGCGGGAGAGCCATACCGCGGTGATCAACGTGCGCGGAATGATTGCCGATGAGGAATCCGCGAGTGCGGATAACATCGTGGGCGCCTTGCGTGCGGCCTTCGAGGATGCCAATACGAAGGGTGTGATCCTGCGCATCAACAGCCCTGGCGGCAGTCCGGTTCAGTCGGGCTACATCTATGACGAGATTCGTCGCTTGCGCGGCGAGTATCCGGCCATCAAGGTCTATGCGGTGATCACCGATCTGGGTGCTTCGGGCGCCTATTACATCGCCAGTGCGGCCGATGAGATCTACGCGGACAAGTCCAGTCTGGTCGGCTCAATCGGAGTGACCGCAGCCACCTTCGGTTTTGTCGATACCATGGAGAAGATCGGTGTCGACCGCCGCCTGTATACCGCGGGCGAGCACAAGGCGTTTCTGGACCCGTTTCAGCCAGAAAAGCCGGAGGAGACCCGGTTCTGGCGAAGTGTTCTGGCGACCACTCATCAGCAGTTTATCGATAGCGTCAAGCGTGGGCGCGGTGAGCGTCTCCAGGATGCGCAGCATCCGGAGTTGTTCTCAGGGTTGATCTGGTCCGGCGAGCAGGCACTGGAGTTGGGGTTGGTCGACGGTCTGGGCAGTACCGCCTACGTCGCACGCGAGGTCGTCGGCGAGCCGGAGATCGTTGATTTCACGGTGAAGGAGTCGCCATTCGATCGTTTCACCAAGAAACTAGGAACCAGCGTCGCCGAGCGTCTGGCGATTCTTGCTGGGCTGCAGGGGCCGGCGCTGCGCTAGCTGTCGATGGGCGTCGTCAGGGAATGTCGATGCCTTCGTTCAGCAGCATGTCTACCAGGCGAATCAGCGGCAGTCCCACCAGGCTGGTGACGTCCTCGCCTTCGGTTGAGCGGAAAAGGCTGATGCCCAGTCCTTCGGCCTTGAAGCTGCCCGCGCAGTCGAAGGGTTGTTCTGCTTTCAGGTAGCGTTCGATGCGTGCCTCGTCGAGCGTCCGGAAGTGCACGGTAAAAGGCACGCAGTCGGTCTGGATGGTTCCGGTTTCGCTGTTGAGCAATGCCAGTCCGGTGAGAAAGGTTACCTTGCTGCCACTGGCGGCCTGTAATTGCAGCTTCGCGCGTTCGAATGTGTGCGTTTTGCCGAGAATGTCCCTGCCCAATACCGCAGCCTGATCGGAGCCAATGATGAGATGGCCGGGGTAGTGCTCGGCCAGTGCTCTGGCCTTGTGCTCGGCAAGTCGGCGCACCAATTGCTCGGCTGTCTCGTCTGGTAACGGAGATTCGTCGATGTCCGGTGCGCAGCTGGTGAAGGGCAGTTGCAGGCGGGACAGCAGTTCCCGGCGATAACGAGAGCTGGATGCGAGAAGCAGGGGGCGCATGTTTCCTCCTTTATATATAGCGGCTGGCATTGTATGCGCTGCGTCGTGAAGCTGGGCGGAATTCCTTTGACAGGTGACAGGCACGTCCCTAGAATGCCGCGCTTATGTTGAAAGGACCGATACCTCCGCACGTAGATCCGCGCAAGCTCGCAGACCGAGCGGCCACTCTTGAGGGTGCGCTGCAGTTGTCGCAGCTCAAGCGGCTCACCGATCCTCTCGAAGATGATCAGGGTGTGGTGCGCGCCAGTTTTGCCTTCGGGCGCGACGAGCAGCGTACTGTGGTTATCCACAGTCAGCTCGACGTTGAGGTCAAGATGATCTGCCAGCGTTGTCTGGAGCCGGTTGTTCTGCCAATTCACAGCGAGTGCGATTATGCCGTTGTGAATGAAGGCGCGAGCAGCCTGCACCTGCCTAAGGGCTACGACGTGCTGGAAGTGGGAGAGGATCCTCTGGATCTGCTGGCGCTGGTCGAAGACGAGCTGTTGCTTGCTCTGCCGATTGTTCCACTCCATGACCCTGAAATTTGCCAGCCGCCGGTTGGGCCAGATGAGCCTGAGCCGAGTGAGGACGAGGTAACGCGGTCCAACCCGTTCAGCGTACTGGCGCAGTTAAAGCGTGACCCAAACGTTTAGGAGTTGATCCAAATGGCTGTTCAGCAGAACAAAAAATCCCGTTCCGCCCGTGACATGCGTCGTTCGCACGACGCGCTCGAGCCGAACGCTCTGTCCGTGGAAAAGAGCACCGGTGAAGTTCACCTGCGTCACCACGTTTCCCCGGACGGTTTCTACCGTGGTCGCAAGGTGATCGACAAGGGCGCTGACGAGTAATCCTTGTCCGCTCCGGTCATCGCGATCGACGCAATGGGTGGGGACTTCGGTCCCCACTGCATTGTTCCGGCCAGCCTTTCCTGCCTGGCTGAAAACCCCTCGCTGCATCTGGTCCTCGTCGGCCAATCCTCTCTACTCGAACAGCTGGTCGCCAAGCATTCCGGTGTCGATCGTGCGCGCCTGAAGATCGTCGATGCGCCCGAAATGGTTACGATGGACGAGCGGCCCGCTCAGGCCTTGCGCGGCAAACCACGTTCCTCGATGCGTGTAGCGCTCGAGCAGGTGCGTGACGGTGGTGCGCAAGCCTGCGTGAGTGCCGGCAATACCGGCGCGCTGATGGCGTTGGCGCGCCAGGTGCTGAAAACCCTTCCAGGTATCGACCGTCCGGCCATGGTGACCGCACTTCCGACGCGGGGTGCTCCGTGCCTGTTGCTGGACCTCGGTGCAAATGTCGACTGTCCGGCCAAGCAGCTCTATCAGTTCGCGGTGATGGGGGCCGTGGCGGCGGAATCCCTGGGCAGGCAGCAGCCTCGGGTCGCGCTGTTGAATGTCGGCACCGAAGAAATCAAGGGCAATCAGCAGGTCAAGCTCGCGGCTGCGTTGCTGCAGCAGGCGGCTGGCCTCAACTATCGTGGTTTCATCGAGGGCGATGGGCTGTATCGCGGCGAAGCAGACGTCGTGGTATGCGATGGTTTCGTCGGTAACATCTTGCTCAAATCCAGCGAGGGTCTGGCTGGCATGCTGGTCGCCAAGGTCGAGGCGCTGTTCAGGCGCTCGATTGCAGCACGTATCGTTGGTGCTGTTGCGTTGCCGCTGTTGCGTCGATTGCGCGCGGAGCTCAATCCGGCGCAGTACAACGGTGCTAGTTTTCTGGGCCTGCAGGGAATCGTGGTCAAGAGTCACGGCAGTGCTGGCGCTGATGGATTCAAGGCGGCCATTCGCCGCGCAGCGCAGGATGTCGAGCATGATCTTCCCGCGCAGCTACGAGACCGTCTCGGGCAGTTTTTCAGAGTCGATGGGTCATCCGGTGGGACGGATGATGTGACCGCTCGAGATGGCTGGCCATCCAACTGAAATTCGGTACGCCTGCATGGGCGTGTTCTTCAGACGAACAGAACCATAAGAGAGCCGTTTCATGTCCGCATCACTCGCTTTCGTCTTTCCCGGTCAGGGTTCGCAATCGCTCGGCATGCTGGCCGAGCTTGGTGCTCAGCAGCACGTCATCATCGACACCTTCGCCGAAGCGTCCGCTGCGCTGGGTTATGACCTCTGGGCGCTGACTCAGCAGGGGCCGGAAGAGCAGCTCAATCAGACCGACAAGACCCAGCCGGCTATTCTTGCAGCCTCTGTCGCGCTCTGGCGCCTGTGGCAGGCAGAGGGTGGTCCGCGACCTGCCTTCGTTGCCGGGCATAGCCTCGGCGAGTATTCGGCGCTGGTAGCTGCCGGTAGCCTGCCGTTCGCCGATGCAGTCAAGCTGGTCGAGCTGCGCGGGCAGCTGATGCAGCAGGCGGTGCCGGCCGGCCAGGGCGGTATGGCAGCGATCCTTGGCCTCGAAGACGCCGATGTATTGGCCGCATGCGCCGAAGCCGCACAGGGTGAGGTGGTCAGTGCGGTCAACTTCAACGCGCCGGGTCAGGTAGTGATCGCTGGTAGTGCTGCGGCCGTGGAGCGCGCCATCGAGGCGTGCAAGGCCAAGGGGGCCAAGCGCGCAATGGCGCTGCCGGTCAGTGTACCGTCGCATTGTGATCTCATGCGCCCAGCGGCCGAGCGCTTCGCCGCGTCGGTCGAGGCAATCGCCTGGCAGGCGCCGCAGATTCCGCTGGTGCAGAACGTCAGCGCGGCCGTGGTGGCCGATCTGGATACGCTCAAGCGCGATCTGCTGGCGCAGCTGTACAGCCCGGTGCGCTGGGTCGAATCCATGGCGGCCCTAGGTGACCGCGGAGTGACTTCGCTGGTCGAGTGCGGCCCCGGCAAGGTTCTGTCCGGTCTCAACAAGCGCTGCGTTAAGGGCGTCAGCACCTACAATCTCGATACCCCCGAAGCCTTTGCCGCGACTCGTGACGCATTGGCTTGAACAAGGAGAATGCTATGAATCTGCAAGGTAAGGTGGCGCTGGTAACTGGCGCGAGCCGCGGGATCGGCCAGGCCATTGCCCTTGAGCTAGGTCGTCAGGGCGCAATCGTGATCGGCACTGCAACCACATCGTCTGGTGCTGAGCGCATCGCCGAAACGCTGAAGAACAACGGCATCGAAGGTGCCGGTCTGGTGCTCGACGTCGGTAACGACGAATCCGTCAGCAGCACCCTGGAGCACATTCAGCAGCATCTCGGGCAGCCGGCGATCCTGGTCAACAATGCCGGGATCACACGCGATAACCTGATGCTGCGTATGAAAGATGATGAATGGTATGACGTCATCAATACCAATCTGAACAGTCTGTATCGCCTTTCCAAGGCCGTGCTGCGTGGCATGACCAAGGCGCGTTGGGGGCGGATCATCAATATCGGTTCGGTGGTTGGTGCCATGGGTAACCCCGGGCAGGTAAACTACGCCGCAGCCAAGGCCGGTCTGGAGGGTTTCAGCCGTGCATTGGCTCGTGAGGTCGGTTCGCGTGGTATCACGGTGAACTCCGTGGCGCCTGGTTTCATCGATACCGACATGACTCGCGAGTTGCCGGAAGCCCAGCGTGATGCGCTCCTGGGGCAGATTCCCCTGGGACGTCTCGGTCAGGCCGAAGAGATTGCCAAGGTCGTCGCGTTTCTTGCATCGGATGGTGCTGCCTATGTCACTGGTGCAACCGTGCCGGTGAACGGCGGCATGTACATGAGCTGAGTGTGACGCCAAACGCAGGAGGACAGTCAAACGGCTGTCTTTAAATTAGCTATAAAACTGCAGCTGGTTTATAGACAGATGGTTGAAGGGCAGGCCATGCTTGCCTGCTTCCAACTTGAAATGCGGAAAACGCTTTCTATACACTACCGCGCAGACCAGCTGCCTGATTTTTCCATAGGAGTGAAAACAAGGTATGAGCACCATCGAAGAACGCGTCAAGAAAATCGTTGCCGAGCAACTTGGCGTTAAAGAAGAGGAAGTAACCAACAGCGCTTCCTTCGTCGAAGACCTGGGTGCCGACTCTCTGGACACCGTTGAGCTGGTGATGGCTCTGGAAGAGGAATTCGAGACCGAGATCCCGGACGAGGAAGCTGAGAAGATCACCACCGTTCAGGAAGCCATCGATTACATCAACGCGCACGCGCAGTAAGTTGTAATCCGCTCGGAATCAAGAAAGCCGCACTGCCTTGATCGGGTAGTGCGGCTTTTCTTTGAGAGGGATTTTATCGAGGCTGCGGGCGCTTGCCTTGCGCTCGAACCGTTCCTGTCGCGGCAGGACTGAGCCAAGTACGTTTAGGTATAGGAGTAATTGCTGTGTCGCGTAGACGCGTCGTAGTCACCGGGATGGGCATGCTTTCGCCTCTGGGTAACGATGTGCCAAGCAGCTGGCAGGGTATTCTTGCTGGTCGCAGTGGCATCGGCCTGATCGAGCACATGGATCTTTCTGCCTACTCCACTCGTTTTGGCGGGTCGATCAAAGGTTTCGATGTCGAGCAGTATCTGCCCGCGAAGGAAGCTCGCAAGCTCGACCTCTTCATTCAATACGGCCTCGCTGCCAGCTTCCAGGCCGTGCGTGACTCGGGCCTGGAGATCACCGACGCCAATCGTGAGCGCATCGGCGTAGCGATGGGCTCCGGCATCGGCGGCCTGACCAATATCGAGAACAGCTGCAAGGCGCTGATCGAGCAAGGGCCGCGGCGCATTTCGCCGTTCTTTGTGCCTGGCTCCATCATCAATATGGTGTCCGGTTTCCTGTCGATTCACCTGGGTTTGCAAGGCCCCAACTATGCGATCGCCACCGCCTGTACCACGGGCACCCATTGCATCGGCATGGCGGCACGCAACATTGCCTACGGTGAAGCCGACGTGATGGTTGCCGGTGGTTCCGAGATGGCTGCCTGCGGGCTCGGTATCGGTGGCTTCGCCGCGGCGCGTGCGTTGTCCACTCGCAACGATGACCCGGCCGCCGCGAGCCGTCCCTGGGACAAGGGGCGCGACGGATTTGTGCTGTCCGATGGTGCCGGTGCGCTGGTGCTCGAGGAGCTCGAGCATGCCAAGGCGCGTGGCGCCCGCATCTATGCCGAGTTGATCGGCTTCGGCATGAGCGCCGACGCGTTTCACATGACCTCGCCGCCCGATGACGGCGCCGGTGCTGCGCGTTGCATCCGCAATGCGCTGAACGACGCTCAGCTGAACGTCGAACAGGTGCAGTACATCAATGCCCACGGTACCTCGACGCCAGCCGGCGACAAGGCCGAGGCGGCGGCCATTCGCAGTGTGTTCGGTGACCACGCCTACGAGCTGTCGGTGAGCTCGACCAAATCGATGGTCGGTCACCTGCTCGGTGCAGCCGGTGCCGTGGAAGCAATCTTCAGCGTACTGGCCATTCAGGACCAGGTGGCGCCGCCGACCATCAACCTGGAGGAGCCGGACGAGGGCTGTGACCTGGACTTCGTGCCGAACCAGGCCAAGCCGCGGCCGATCGATGTGGTCGTCTCCAACTCGTTCGGGTTCGGCGGAACCAACGGTTCGCTGGTGTTCCGCCGGTTCGCCGAGTGACGTTGAGCTGGTTGAACGGGCAGCCCGCCGATGGACTGCCCGTTCACGATCGCGGACTGGCCTATGGCGACGGGTTGTTTGAAACGATCTGCGTGACGGGCGGCCGGGCGCGTCTGCTGGAGCGCCATGTCCAGCGCCTGGCCGAAGGCGCGCAACGCCTCGCCATTCCTCTCGACATCGATGAGATGCGCACTGAGCTGCTGCAGTTCTGCCAGGCGCTCGGCCAGGGCGTCGCCAAGCTGATCGTCACCCGTGGCACCGGCCAGCGTGGCTATGCACTGCCACTGCCGTGTCGGCCGGAGCGTCTGCTGCTCGGCTCGCCGCTTCCGGCCTACCCAGCGCAGCATGCCGAATGCGGCATTCGGCTCTTCCCTTGTGACACACGGCTGGCCGAGCAGCCGCGGCTTGCGGGGATCAAGCATCTGAATCGTCTCGAGCAAGTGCTGGCGCGTGCCGAGTGGCAGGATCCGGCTTTTGCCGAAGGGCTGATGCGGGACCTGTCCGGGCGCGTGATCGAGGGTGTCTTCAGCAATTTGTTCCTGGTTACCGAAGGCCACTTGCGAACGGCCTCGCTTTCTCGCTGCGGTGTCGCCGGCGTAATGCGCGCCGAGATCATGGCGCGCGCCGCCGGCCTTGCGCTGCCAGTCAGCGAGTGCGATATCAGCTACTCGGAACTGCTGCAGGCCGATGAGGTTTTTGTGTGCAATAGCCTCTACGGCATCTGGCCGGTCACGGGTTTGGCCGAGCGCGTCTGGTCGGTCGGTCCGCTGACCCGTAAACTGCAGACCGTTGTTGCCGACCTGTTGAGTGATTCGTGATCCGTAAACTTCTTGCCTTGCTGCTGACGCTGTTCGTGTTGGCAGCGATTGCGCTCGGGCTGTTCGCCTGGAAACAGCATGCTGCGCTGGAACAGCCCTTGGCTGTCACCGATGAGGCTCTTCTGCTCGAGGTGAGGCCCGGCGATACGCCCAGCGGTGTGTTTCAACGGCTGGAAGCGGAGGGCGTGCTGGATGACGCATTCTGGCTGCGCCTCTACTGGCGCCTGAATCTGTCCGGGCAGAGCTTGCACAGCGGTGAGTATCGTCTCGCGCCGGGCATGACTGCGCGGGACATGATCGGGCTCTGGCAGCGGGGCGAAGTCGTGCAGTACAGCCTGACCCTGGTTGAAGGATGGAACTTCCGCCAGCTGCGCAGCGCGTTGCAAAACCAGACCAAGCTGGAACAGACGCTGGATGGCCTGTCCGATGCTGACATCATGGCGAAGCTCGGCGCGCCGGAGCTACATCCGGAAGGGCGGTTCTTCCCCGATACCTACCGATTTACCCGCGGAACGTCCGACCTGGACCTGCTGCGCCGTGCCTTCACGCGCCTCGAGCAGGTGCTCGAGGAAGAATGGCAGCAACGTGCGCAAGGGTTGCCATACAAGGATGCCTATCAGGCCCTGATCATGGCCTCGATCATCGAGAAGGA
>JABAHQ010011195.1_pt1 | contig 11079 bp, 11 predicted proteins | sample 7062091 | NCBI WGS metagenome assembly JABAHQ01 (sample SAMN14534359, study PRJNA622989) | marine sediment metagenome | biome: marine biome [ENVO:00000428]; feature: marine pelagic biome [ENVO:01000023]; material: deep marine sediment [ENVO:00002113] | place: India: Gulf of Kutch | collected...
TTATCGAAAAGTTGTTGAACTGGATCCTGCCGACGAAAACGGATATGAGGAGGATTCCCAATATCAAATTGCAGCTCTGGAAATGCGCATCAACAATGATCCTGAACTGCTGCAAGAATTCATCAAAAATTCCTCCAATGAAGAATATGTGGAAAGAGCCTATCATTCCTTAGCCGGGTATTTCCGTAGCCAAAAAAATGTTGTTGAATTGGTCGCCACTTATGAAGATGCTATTACCCACTTTCCTGAAAACGCTTCGATGATGAACAGCTACGCCTGGGATATTTTCAGATTGAAATTAGAAGAACACTACGCCCGCGGCATCGAGGTTGCTCAAAAAGCAGTGGAATTGGAACCGGATGCAGCGGCCATCTGGGACACATTGGGTCAGTTACATTTTGAAGCAGGAAATGTTGCCGAAGCCATTGAAGCCATGCAAAAAGCGGTTGAGTTAGAACCGGATACGGAATCTTTCAAGGACAATCTGGAGAGATATAAAAAGAGCCAAATAAAGGCTTAATCAAATTTCGATTAAGAGATGTCATGGTTCGACAAGCTCACCATGACATCTCGTTACTTCATAGTTACCCTTCGACAAACGCCTTTGATGTTGTTCAGGGTGACAAAATGTGTTATCAGTATTACTACCCATCTGCTGGACCAGCTGCTTTTATTCCTAAATATAAGGAAAAATTTCCTCTGATAAGAAATTTATCAGCTCTTTTCCTTTATTAGTTCCTCGCTTTCGGTCCGGCTGCCTTCACTTTCTCACTAACATATTCTTCGTACTGCTCAAAATTCTTTTTAAATCGAGCAGCCAAATCTTTTGCCTTTTCATCGTAGGCTGTTTTATCATCCCAGGTATTCTTTGGCGTAAGTACTTCAGCAGGGACATCAGGACAGCTTTCCGGTACATGCAGCCCAAAAAATCTATCCTGTCGTGTTGAAACATCCGCCAGAGAACCATCAAGCGCTGCACTGACCATAGCGCGGGTATACTTAATCTTAATTCGAGAGCCAACGCCGTATGGCCCGCCGCTCCAACCCGTATTCACCAGCCAGCAATTCACATTGTGTTCTTTAATCTTTTCACCCAATAATTTGGAATACACCGACGGATGCAGTGCCATGAAAGGCGCTCCAAAACAAGTACTGAAAGTAGCCTTTGGTTCAGTGACGCCTTTTTCGGTTCCAGCAACCTTGGCCGTGTAACCGGACAGAAAATGATACATTGCTTGCTCCGGCGTCAGTTTAGAAATGGGCGGCAGTACCCCAAACGCATCAGCGGTCAGCATGATGATATTCTTGGGATGATCCGCCATTCCCGTTTCAGAAGCATTAGGAATGTGGGAAATCGGATAGGCGCCCCGGGTATTTTCGGTTAAGGTATCATCATCAAGATCAACACGACGGGTATGGGAGTCTATCATAACATTTTCCAGAATTGTGCCGAATTTTCGGGTGGTCTCATAGATTTCCGGCTCGGCCTCCTTGGACAAACGAATCATTTTGGCATAACATCCGCCCTCAAAATTGAAAATTCCACGATCACTCCAGCCATGCTCATCATCTCCGACCAAAGTGCGATTGGGATCTGCGGAAAGTGTGGTTTTTCCGGTTCCGGAGAGACCGAAGAAAATCGCCGCATCTCCATCTTTGCCTACATTGGCAGAGCAGTGCATGGATAATACGTCTTCCAACGGAAGCAGGTAATTCATCACTGAAAAAATTGACTTCTTGATTTCACCGGCATAACTGGTGCCGCCGATTAACACCAACCGCTCTTTAAAATTCACAATGATGAAAGCACCGGAGTTAGTTTTATCAATATCAACGATGGCATTAAAACCGGGGCATTGCAGCACGGTAAATTCCGGTTTGTGTTTTTCAAGTTCTTTGGGTGTGGCTTGAATAAACATATTCCGGGCGAATAAACTATGCCAGGCATTTTCAGTAATCACTCGAATGGGAAGGTGATATTTGGGATCTGCACCGGCATAGCAATCCTGAACATATACATCCCTGCCTTGCAAATAGGCTCCCATTCGTTGATGGAGCTTTTTGAAATTTTCCTCCGGAAAAGGTCGGTTGATATCACCCCACCAGATTTGTTTTTCACTGGTGGATTCTTTTACGATGAATTTATCCTTCGGCGACCGACCGGTGTGCTGGCCGGTTCTGACTACCAGCGGTCCCAAATGGGAAAAAAGCGCTTCGTGATTGCGGATCGCTTCTTCATACAATGCCGGTGTGGATAAATTCCAATGGATAATATTGACATTTTGAATCCCGTGATGTTCCAAACCGTAATCGCTCACGTAATGACCAATATGCTGCATATCTGTAACTCCTTTGGATTTTGCTTCGAGAATTTGTAATTGCCTTATTAATATAACAAAGCTGGCTATTGAAGCAACGGAAATTAAAAAAGAGGAATCAAGTTTGGAATTTGAAGTTTGAAGTTTTTTTGCCATTCGCATACAAGCGACCAGGGAACAAACATCAAACCTCGAACTTCGAACCCTTTATTCAAAACAATTCAAAATATCCCAATTTGAATTGTAACAATTTGTCAAACTCATTCGTTATGTAGCCTATTGACTGATTAAACGGATTTTGGAAAAAAGCAATTCAGATTCGATTCTAATTTCTCTTTAACTCTTTAGAATTGGGGAAAGAGCCATGTCAAAAAAGAAAATAATAATAATATCAATCACAATGTTGATCGTTGTCGCTGTTGTGGTTTCATTGAGCCTCGGCAAAAACGGCAACGAAGCGATTGAGGTTCAAACTGAAAAGGTCAAACGCAACAAAGTTGTTCAAACTGTAACCGCAACCGGGAAAATTCAACCCAAAACACAGGTGAAAATCAGCGCCGACGTTGCAGGCAAAATAACCCGCATGGATGTTGAAGAGGGCGATTGGGTGGACAAAGGGCAGTTTTTACTCGAACTCGACCGTGAGCGATATAAGGCAATGGTAGAAAGCGCCGAGGCAAATTTAAGGTCGATTGAAGCCAACGCCCTGCTCGCCAAAGAAAATATGTTAAAAGCGGAGAAGGATTACAGGAGAACCAAAGAGCTCTTCGAAAAGAATCTTGAATCGCAGGCTGTCCTGGATCAAATTTATTCCCAGCTAGCTATTGAAAGAGCCCGCCACAAATCTGCTTTAGAGCAGGTGGAACAAGCAAAAGCGACATTAAAACAGGCAAAGGACGATCTCTCCAAAACAACCATTTATTCACCTATGTCAGGCACCATCAGTGCGTTGAATAAGGAAGTCGGCGAAATCGCATTAGGCTCTCAGTTTCAGGAGGACGTGATCATGGTGGTATCAAACCTATCGGGAATGGAAGCATTGGTTGATGTGGATGAGAATGATGTTGTTTCTATTTCTATCGGAGATACTGCCAGTATAGAGGTTGACGCTCTACCTGATATTATTTTAACCGGCGTGGTCACAGAAATTGCTAATAGCGCCAAAATTACCGCCGCTGGTTCGGCTGAGCAAAAAACCGAATTCGAAGTGAAGGTATCCGTCGATGGGCAAGCAGATGCATCAAAAAAAACCGCTCTTTCAATCGCCAACAAAGACGCAGAGGTCAAATATACGGATGTCACCGCAGACCTCAGACCCGGCATGACTGCTACCAGCGAAATCATCACAGACACCAGACATAATGCTTTATCGGTTCCAATTCAATGCGTGGCAGTTCGTACGGTTAATCAACTAAAGAAGAAACCAGCACCCCAACCGGTCGGTGACACAGCAATAGCTGATGAGAAGCCTGAACCGGAATTTGTTCCTGATAAGAACGGATTCGTTGAAATCGTATGGATTATTGAGGATGGTATTGCACATGCCCGGCAGGTGAAAACTGGAATTCAAAGCGAAACACACATCGAAATTGTTGAAGGAATATCTGAAGGTGAAACCATCGTGGTAGGAAATTTTCGAGCTATCGCCCAGGATTTACAAAACGGTTCAAAAGTTGAAGTTACACAAGCACAAATAGCATCACGGTAAAACTATCATGATCATTAATATTGAAAATCTTGAGAGGACTTACGAGCTGGGAGATGTCAAGATTCAGGCATTGAGAGGTGTCTCCATGCAGATCGAGGGAAATGAGTTTGTGGCGATTATGGGACCGTCGGGTTCGGGAAAATCAACCATGATGAATTTAATCGGCTGCCTTGATACACCGACCTCAGGGTCATACCACCTCGAGGATCAGGATGTGAGCAAGATGGATAGCGATCAACTGGCTGAAATCCGAAATCAAAAAATTGGGTTCGTTTTCCAGACCTTTAATTTACTCCCACGCGCTAATATCTTACACAACGTTGAACTCCCTCTGATTTATTCCGGCATCTCCTCAGCGGAAAGAAGGCGAATGGCTGAGGAAGCAATCGAAAAGGTCGGTCTGTCAGAGCGCATAAAACATAAGCCTAATGAACTCTCCGGAGGACAGCGGCAGCGGGTGGCTATTGCACGTGCCCTGGTCAATAATCCGTCCATCATACTTGCCGACGAGCCGACCGGAAATCTGGACAGCAAGACCGGTGAGGAGATCATGAAAATATTCGATCAGCTACATGATGCCGGTAATACAATCATCCTGGTTACGCACGAAGATCATGTGGCAAAATACGCCCATCGTGTTGTCCGGCTCAAAGATGGTCTGGTAGAGAGCGATATGACGAACGGCCATTTGAAGAAAGAGCGCATGGCCGTCGCAAGTTGAAATAGTAACCTTCCCATTTCCCCCTTTTTTAAAGGGGGATTAAGGGGGATTTTAGTATTTTTACCAATAACCTGAGGTGTCCTCACCGAAGGTTATCGAAGGTTATATTGTAAGGAAATGGGCTTCGGTCAAAAGACCTTCAGCCTATGATATTATATTTTTTATCAACTACGATACAGAGTCTTAATCCAACGTTTCACAGGGAATGATTCCTATGAGATTGATTTATGAAATCGTTGAAGCATTTAAAATTGCAATTGAAGCGTTAAAAGCGAATAAAGCTCGTGGGGTTCTCACTACGTTGGGAATCATTATTGGTATTTTGGCGGTGGTTACAACCATGACCGCCGCGAACGGCTTGGGCAATTCATTTAAGGAGAGTATTTCGGCCATTGGTTCCGATGTTCTGTATGTATCCCGTACGCCCTGGGTTCACACCGGAAATTGGTTTGAGTTTCGAAATCGCAAGAATTTAACAATAAAGGATAGCGAAAAGCTTGAAGCCCGCTTAAAGAGCGCGATAGCAGTTAACCCCACGACTAACACCCGGAAAGATATCAAATTTCACTCAACGGTCATTCAAAATGTTCAAATTATCGGAACCACCGACAAACATATTGTGGTCTCCGCTTCCATGCCTGAATACGGCAGATTTTTGATCCCGACGGACGTTCAATTCAAAAAAACCGTTTGTGTTATCGGATCCGAGGTGAAGAATCGCTTGTTTGAAAATGTAAATCCCCTGAACAAGAAAATAAAAATCGGCAGGTACCATTACCGGGTTGTGGGAGTCATGGAAAAACAGGGCAGCGCCGGTTTTTTCGGCGGTCCCAATTTTGACAACCAGATCTACGTTCCCATTACCACATTCATGAAATGCTATGGCGGCGGCAATAACCGGAGTTTCAATTTTGCGGTCAAAGCACCTTCCACGGAATCATTAGCTGATTTTGAGTTTGAACTTATCGGGGAAATGAGGAAGATCAGGAAACTAAGACCGACTGAAAAAGACGATTTTTCAATCAACCAGATGAGTACGCTGGTGAACGCTTACAACAATGTGATGGGTGTGATTGTTATGATCGGCTTACTGATCACCAGTGTTTCCTTGTTTGTGGGCGGAATCGGGGTCATGAACATCATGTTTGTATCGGTTACCGAACGAACCAAAGAAATCGGCATTCGGAAAGCAATTGGCGCCCCGAAGCGGGCAATTCTATCACAATTTCTTTTTGAATCATCCACCATCAGTCTCATCGGAGGATTCCTGGGAATTCTGGCAGCCTTTGGCGTTACTTCTTTGATCAATTCTCTGCTGATGCCGGCTAAGGTTTCCATCGGGATTGTTGTTGTTGCGTTGTTTGTTTCCATAATGGTTGGCGTATTATCAGGCATCATCCCGGCGATCAAAGCTGCAAAACAGAATCCCATTGAGGCGCTGAGGTATGAGTAAATAAACGGACAATTCGTCGCTGGAGCGACTTCAACTGGTCGTGGTAGGAGCGGCATCCTTGCCGCGAATACCGGGTGGTGAAATAATCATAATTCGCAAGAACATTTTGGAGAAAACAACATGCGTTTAACTGAAGGATTTAAGATGGCGCTAACTGCCATCACCTCGCATAAGCTGCGTTCCTCTCTGACATTGGTGGGAATTATCGCAGGGGTGGCTTCGATTATCGCGGTCATGACCGGGATTTCGGTTATCCAAAGTACCATGGAAAGAGAGATAAGCGTGTTGGGACATACGGTATTTCAGGTGCAGAAATGGCCCGCCGGGAATTTTACCAATGATGTGGATTGGCGAAAGATTCAGCAGCGAAAACCGGTGACGGTTGAAAATGCAAACGCCATTCGAGATAAAGTGAAAACCGTGGACTTGGTGGGATCGGAATTGTGGGATTTTGGACATACCATAAAATATCGTGACAAGTCAGTAGACGGTAGAGTCACCATTTGCGGTGGGACGCCGGAATACCCGGATAACAACACCCATTACGTTCAATATGGAAGGAATATTACCTATGAAGATATCAGGGTTTCCCGAAAGGTTGTGGTCATCGGGAACGTCATAGCCGAGCACATATTCCCCTTTACCGATCCCATAGGAAAAGTGATTAAACTGGACGGACTAAAACATCGTGTTATCGGTGTATTTGAAGAAAAAATTTCAGAGATGGGAGGTAATTATGGCAACTATTGTATTCTGCCTATTACCACGTTTCAAAAGATATATGGAATGAAGACTCGCTGGGGAAATGACCGCTCTGTTAACGTCACCATAAGAGCCATATCTGCGGACCTGGTTGATGACGCCATTGAAGAAGTCCGCTGGGTGTTGAGAGCGGAACGAAATGTTCCTCCCGGCGAGGAAGATGATTTCACTATTTTTACCAATGACAGTAACATACGATCCTTTAACAAAGCGACTTCGGGAGTTAAGCTGGGCGCTTTTGTGATTGGAATTGTGGCGCTGGTGGTGGCGGGAATCGGAATCATGAACATCATGCTGGTATCTGTGCGGGAACGTACCCGGGAAATCGGCATCAGAAAATCACTGGGAGCAAAGCGCAAAAACATACTTACCCAATTTTTGTTGGAAGCCATCATCTTGTGCAATATCGGAGGGATTTTCGGTGTGCTGGTCGGATTTGGATTGGGAAATCTGGTAACAATTTTTACCGGATTCCCCGCGCACGTACCTATGGAGTGGGCGTTTGGCGGACTGGCATTTTGCACCGCGGTCGGACTCACCTTTGGCTTGTGGCCGGCAGTCATTGCCTCGAAGCTGGATCCTATCGAAGCGTTGCGCTTTGAGTGATAGTGATTAATCGTATTTTCTCCCTTTCTCAAAGGGGGAATAAGGGGGATTTCTTCTGGATTGCGAGGACAAGAACAACTCTGTTTGGAGAGAATGGATAACTCCCAGCCCACCCACCTAATTCAGAAATAAATTTCACACGCAATTTAAATATTGTAAATTTGAACCATTCTCAGATGACGATTTTCATCTTGATAAAAATGGAGATTATGGGTTGTTAACGCGCTATTTTCTACTTGCAAATATTTTATTTACCTCTTTCAGTATATGCCAAACCCAAGATACTACTCTTTACTTTTATCACGGCAAACACTATGGTTCGGAAGCAAACTTTAGCCCTTTAAGGACTATAATTAACGGCGGCTTTGGCATTATGCAAATCAGCAATCGCTCCAATGATCTTCGTACAGTCGATTTCGGAAAAGGATTAAAAAATGTTACCTATAACTTATCACATCCATTCGAGACGATCTCAACATTTGGGTGGAAAAAATTTCTAACACGCCAAGTCATTCCAACAAGTGTTTTTAATCTAGTTTCCTGTCTTACTAAAAAAATAGCTAAACTTCTTGATTATAGCGGACCGCTTATTTCGTCAACTAATAATCCATATCTTTCTTTATCTTCTTCCGTCGGAATCCGAAAATCAGATTCACCAATTTCTGTTCTTTCTAAAGCCACATGAGAAAATCTAGCATTAGATGCTACATTCGCTTTCCAATATATCTTAAATTGCATTATCAAACCTTCGCCATCAAACCATGTATCAAACTCTGGGCAGAGACGACCATTTCATACATTCCTACAAAAGCAAGTATGCTTTCTAATGAAATTCATTTCTGCCTACTAGTTTCTCAAACTCCGGGTTATAAAGAAACCACTTTCTTTGATCGGTCATTCTCCAATAATTTAATTTTTCCTCAGTTAAAGGATAACTCTCAAAGGCCATTTTGTGTGCAGATAAATCAAGTCTTTTCGATAATTCTGGATTTGTGAACCTTTCATTATATTGTTGTGAGAACTTATTTGGAATATAAATATAAACAATTAGAATCTTTGGGTGAATAAAACTTTTTGGCGGCTTTGGTAATAATTGCCTTTATAAATCTGTCTTTTAGCTCTTCTTTGGTTAACCTAAGATACGAGGCAAATTCAGTAAAACTTTTATAGCAATCAACCCGCTGATCACCTGTCAAGGTAATAGAGGTGGTATTTCTCAACAATTCATCATTTGATATAAAAACAATGTTTATATCTCTCTCTTCATGTCTCACAATACTTTTGACAGTTTCAAGAATCAATGCATCACGAAATCCTTTTTCAAAATCTGGGTTGACAACAGGGCCCTTGTCTTGATACCAAAGAATATTTGTGTCGGGAATTAAAATGTGTGTTTGGAGTTTTCTTTAGGGAAGTTTGTTCATAGAATCCCTAATTCTTCCAAAGCATTTACTAAAGGCTCGAGTGCGGCAATTATTTCATTCTTTTTCATAAGCTGGTTTTATCGGAGATTCTCACGGGCCCCGAGGCGACGGTGTGTCGAGAAAGATATTGATTTACTCTTTGATACAAGTCGTCCCCATAATGATATTTAACGAAAAGCAGATCTAATTCCTTCTTGTTCTTATCCGGATTTGCTCTTGCTAAAGCTCTCTTCGAAAGTCGCATGGTTAATGAACTCATCGACAGCAATTGTCTAGTCTCTTTGAAATGCTTTTCTGTCTGATAAGATTTACCAAAATCTCTTCAACCTTAGGATTTGTGTCTGATTTTGTGGTCATTCGATACGCTGCTTCTTGCCCCACTCTGCACAGCCATATTTGAGCCTTCGGATGAGAATCTAAAAGGCGCTCGGTACCAGTATAATCGTCTTCATGAATTTCATAAGCGCCTGTTTCAATATCAATTGCCACAAATTTCCCTTCATCCTGGTCTGTCATATGGGGTAGTACTTCGCGTTTATAAACAGCCTGACCTTTACGAGCAAATTCAGCGGTATTGTACTTTGGTTTTATATTCTCCATATAATCCTTCCCTTGAATCTCTTTTTACAGCCATCGATAATACAATCCATTTTATTGGATACATCAACAAAACTAAAACAAGAGTTTGGAAAGTAATAATCTGAATCGTCGAATGCGTCAGGCGGGTTCATTATGTTGAGTGAATACTTTTGCCTTTTTCCTTTTATATTTTGACTTTTTACTTAAAAAAAGTAATATCCCACCTCCCCGTCTCAACTCTCTTTCTAATCATGTTTTGGGCAATCTTAATATAAATATCTCGGATATGAGGGATGAGCATACTCAGCCCGATAAAGTCGGTGATAAATCCGGGCGTCAGCAAGGTGGCACCGCCGATCAAAATCATCAATCCGTGCAGCAATTCGTTTCCGGGTATTCTGCCCTCATTCAGCGCCTGCTGAATTTTGGAGAGCACGATCAACCCCTGACTTTTGGTGAGTGAGGCGCCAACTATAGCGGTTACCAGAATGATCAGCACCGTATTCAACGCGCCGATCACTCCCCCAACTTTAATAATCAGGTAAAGCTCAAGGATAGGAATGATGGTGAATAGGAGGAATAGTTTGAAGAACATAGGGTTCTCTTGCTAAGTAATTATTTTAAAAAGATGTCATTTCGATCGTCGGCGAGAAATCTGTATAGCATTTTAAAGGATTTCTCATCCCGATAAATCGGGGATCTGAAATGACATTTCATGCTATTTCTCGAAAAATGAAACCGGATTCATATCCGCCATGGTTCTTAGTCCGGGAGGTGCATCAATTACTTTGGGAATGGCGTTGACGATTATCGCCGCGGTAGCAATATCCCCATCCATGCCCCCTTTTATAACCGAATCAATTTCAGGAGTTCCATCAATATGAATTCTGTCATATGGATTGGATTCCCCAATGGTCGCCCTGAATAATAAATGGATAACTTCCTCCCCCTCNNTTTATAACCGAATCGATTTCAGGGGTTCCGTCAATGTAAATTCGGTCGTAAGGATTGGGCTCGCCAATAGTCGCCTTGAACAATAAGTGGATGAGATCTTTTCCCTCAATATACCCAAGTCCGGTCTGTTCAATGCCGATCAAATTGCCTACTTCAATGGATGAATCACCTGTCGCCATCAATTTATCCGTAGTGACCGGTCGGATAATATCCTGGGTATTATCCAACTGCCATCCCAAACTGGCTGAAATTAAATGCACCGATTCGGTTAATCCGGCATGACCAATCTTCTTCTCCACAATTCTATTCTCAAATTCCTCAAAAGTCAATCCTGCTCCAATTTTCTGCTGAAAAGGCTTTCGGCGAGTCGCGGCATTCTGGATGCGCTCCACCTTGATGCTTTTCACATCCTGACAAACACCGGTCATGATCATGGGTAGAAAATCCATCAGAAATCCGGGATTCACACCCGTACCTAAGACAGAGACATCTACTTCCCGGGCAGTTCTATCAATCTCATCTGCCAAACCCGGATTCCTGATCCAGGGATAGGA
>JABAHQ010019227.1_pt1 | contig 11078 bp, 11 predicted proteins | sample 7062091 | NCBI WGS metagenome assembly JABAHQ01 (sample SAMN14534359, study PRJNA622989) | marine sediment metagenome | biome: marine biome [ENVO:00000428]; feature: marine pelagic biome [ENVO:01000023]; material: deep marine sediment [ENVO:00002113] | place: India: Gulf of Kutch | collected...
TTGATGGCCTCCTTGGTGGCGTAGCCCCGCTCCCGGTAGCGGCCGAAGTTGTGCATGAAGTGGACGGTGTCGTCCACGCACAGGCCGATGGCGATGGAGCCGATGAGGATGGTGAACATGTCGAAGGGGACGCCGTTGAGCTGCATCAGGGCGATCACCATGGCGATGGGCAGGATGTTGGGGAACATGCTGATCAGCCCCAGTTTCAGGTTGCCCAGCAGCACAATCATGATCAGGCTGATCACGATCAAGGCGATCACATAGGCCTCCGCAGCGGAATGAATCACTGAGTTCAGGGTGTCCCCCAGCAGAGGGATCAGGCCGGTAATGGTGATGTCGTAGCCTTCTCCCAGGGTGTCGTGAAAGCGCTGATCCAGGGTATCCATCAGCGGCGCGTAGAGCAGGGCGTTGATCCAGGGCAGGGTGAGGGTGATGCGGGCCTTGCTGTACTCCCGGTTCACCAGCCGGAACAGGTCTTCCGAGCCGCTCAGCTCCAGCAGAAACAGCTCCTGGGCAATCAGCGCCCGGTTGTCCGGGATGCGATAGTAGTCCTGGTCGTTGTCGTGCAGGGCGCGGTTGCTCTCTTTCACCAGATCGGTAATGGACAGCACTTTGTTAACGTGAAACTCGCTGGTGGAGAAGGCACCAAGCTCGCGGGTCAATTGGTCCAGCTTGCGCAGGAATTCAGGTTCATAGACCCCGGTATCCTGGCCGGTGTCCACCACGATTTCCAGCGAGATGCTGCCCCCCAGCTCGCCGTCGATGGCGACGATACTCTGTTTTTGCGGCATGTCGTCCGGCAGCCATTTCAGGGGGTTATGGCTGAACTCCATTTGCGCGGCCAGGGTCAGGGAGCCCGCCAGCAGCATCACACAGGCGAAGACGATGCTTTTTGGGTAGTGGAAGCTCAGATGAGTGGCACCATCGATCACGCGATCCAGAAACGGTGAGGTATGGGGTGAGTGACCCTGGCTTCGGGCCTTGATCGGCAGCAGCCGCAGCCCCGCCGGTAACACGATGATGGTCACCAGGAAGGCGCTCATGACCCCCACGGCGGTGAATACCCCCAGGTTGGAGATGGGCAGCAGGTCGGCGTTGGCGAATGAGGCCATCCCCGCCGCCGTGGTCAGGCTGGTGAGGAACATGGCCAGCCCGGCGTGTTCCAGGGCCCGGATGATGGCTGCCCGCTTATCGCCGGTTCGGTTGAGTTCGGAATAGAACAGGCTGAGAAAGTGGATGGAATCGCCGATGCCCACCACGATCAGGAAGGTGGGCAGCATGGCGGTGGGCAGTTGCAGCGGCTGTCGGAACAGCCCCATCAGGCTGATGGTGAATACCACGCTCAGCACCACCACAATCAGCGGCAGCACCACTCCGCTGATGCGGCGGAACAACAGCATCAGCAACAGGGCGATGGTGGCAACCACCCAGGCGGAAAACACCCGCATGTCCCGCAGCATGCTCTGGCGCAGCAGGTTGGTGACCACCGGCGAGCCCGCTACATAGAGGGTCATGCCCTGGGCCCGGTGCTGATCCAGGATGGTATTCAGATCCGCCAGCAACCGCTCGGTCTGGGCATCCGCCACTGCCTGGGCCTGGGCTGCGGTGAGGGATTCATCCGGTTGAATGTAATGTAGGCGGATCACGATGGTGGCCATGGTCAGGTCGTCACTGACGAACAGGCCCCGGTACAGGGAGTTGCTGTCGATGCGGTGCAGAACTTCAACAAAATCTGCACTGTTTTGCGGCCAGGGTTCAAACAGGTCTTCCACGATCAGCTCGTCGTCCGCCCCATGCACGTAACGAGCATCGATCAGGGAATCCATGTCCTCCACGTTGGTCAGGTTGCGGTCCAGATCCTGATACAGCTCCCGGAACTGCTCGGCAAAGGTGGGGGTGAGCACGTTATCAGTGGACGCCCCCACCAGCACCAGTTCATCGCGGCCGAACTCTTCCCGGAACCGGTCATAATCCTGAATCGCCGGATGGGTAGGGGACAGAAAGCCCTCAGTGGAGGTATCAAAGTAGATGTGCCGCAACTGGGTGGCCAGTGCGCCGATTACCAGTAACAGCAGCAACAGGCCCACAACCGGGCGATCATAGAGGGCGATTCCCAGTCGGCCGAACCAGGCTTCCACCCGTGCCTTCCACGCTGTCATGGCTCTCCCCGTGCTACCGTCATGCGGTGCTGTCATATTGTTGTTATATGCAATTGATAAAAGATTAAATCAGAATTTCCGCATAATTGCAGGGTTTGAAGCGTGCGAAATACTGATCCATCAACTACTTTTATGACAGACGTCTATAGCCGGATAGCCAATGGCAAAGGGAATGTTGGTGTGCGCAAAGGCCTGATGCGAAACGATCTGAAAGATACCTCCACTGTGGAAACCAATTTGGGACCCTGCCTGTTGATGGGGTTGGCTTCCTGGGTTGTGTTGTACTCACTGTACAGCCTGTTGACCTGATAGGGCTGTTTTCCCCCACATTTGAAAATCGTTTGACGTTGATCATCGTATTGGCAATCATTGGACATACTATAGAGCCCAACGTGTTCCAATCGAGAGTATTACATGAGAACCATCCATAAATTCGAAGTCGCCATCTCCAAAGAAATCCAAACCATCGAGCTGCCCGAAAACTCCAATATCATTCACGTTGAGTACCTGATGCCTCGGCGCACCATTTACATGTGGGCGGAAGTACCGGCGGATATGACTGCTGCCAAGGCGCCTCGACAGTTTCGGGTCTTCTTTACCGGTGACGGCATTCCCGATAATCGCCAGTTACCTGGGCACCACCATCGATCAATACCTGCCGGAAGCCTATCACGTCTATGAATTGAAGGGCTGAACCGCCCGATGAGTCAGCCTCAGTCACTCGGTAAATACCAGATCCAGGGTTTGCTCGGCAAAGGGGCCATGGGGGTGGTGTACAAGGGGTTCGACCCCAACATCGCCCGGCCCGTGGCCATCAAAACCATCCATGCCTCGCTGCTGGATACCGAGATGGGGCGCGAGCTGCTGGACCGCTTCCGCAACGAAGCCCAGGCGGTGGGGCGCCTGAATCACGCTAATATTGTCTCCATCTATGAGTTTGATCAGGATAAGGGCACCCCGTATTTCGTCATGGAATACGTGGAAGGCCATGATCTGAAAACCCTGCTCAAGGAAGGCCGCAAGTACAGCCCGGAAGAGGCGGTGCACATCATCGGGGCCATCCTCAGCGCCCTGGATTACACCCACAAGCTGGGTATCGTGCATCGGGACATCAAACCGGCCAACGTCTTCATCACCCATAACGGCCAGATCAAGCTGGCGGATTTCGGTATTGCCCGGGTGGATAACGCGGAGCTGACCCAGATGGGCAGTGTCTTGGGCACGCCGTCTTATATGTCGCCGGAGCAGTGCAAGGGGCAACCGGTGGATGCCCGCAGTGATCTGTTTTCCACCGGTGTGGTGCTGTATGAATTGCTGGTGGGCAAAAAGCCCTTCGCCGGGGACAACACCCACGCCATCATGCACAGTGTGCTGTCGGCGGACCCTGAGCGGCCCACTATCGGCAACCAGGCGGTGCCCAAGGCCTTCGATGCCATCATCAAAAAGGCGCTGGCCAAGGATACCGATCACCGTTATCAGACGGCGGCGGCGTTTCGGGACGATCTGCAAAAAGCGGTGGCCCCTGCCGGTGGCTCGAGCAATAACACGGTTCTGATCTCGCTAGTGGCCGTGGTGGTGCTGGCCCTGGCCATTGCCGGTGGCATGTGGTTCAAGAGTCAGCGCGACCAGCAGTTCGCCCAGCCGGGCACTGAAACCACCGATGGCAAGCTGTCGGCACAGGAACAGGCCAAGCTGGAACGGTTGATCAATGTGGCGGAAGCCCATTTCAAAGTGGGGCGCCTGGTGTCACCCCAGGGCAGCAACGCGTTTGAGGCGTATCAGCTGGTGTTGCAGGTGGACCCCCAGAACAGCGAGGCACTGGAAGGCATTAACCGGGTGAAGAACCGCTTTTTCAAGCGAGCTCAGTTATTGGCGCTGGAAGGGCGCCGTGATGATGTGGAGAAGCACCTGGAGCTGGCGCAAAGCCTGTTCCCCAACGATGACCGCATCATGTTGCTGCGCAACCGGGTCAACGAGCAGTAGCACTCAGTACATTGAAGGCCGCGTCCAGCAGTACCTGGGAGCGGTCCCATTCCCCTTGCCCCTGGGCACGTTTACTGGCAGCCAGATAGGCATCCTTCAGCAACTGTCGACCTTCTAACGTTTCCGGTGCCCCGGGATAGCGATCCAACATATAGTTCATCACTTCCTGCGCCGTGCCCGCCTGATCCAGTGGTAACAACAGATCCGCCGTCACCCGTTCCCGCAGCAGCTCCAGAGCCTGTTGTGGGCTGATGTCGTCGGAGAGGGGCGTAACCTCGGGCGCCGCCGGGGTATGCTCGGTGGGTTCTGCTGCCGCTGTTGGCTGAGGCACTGAGGGCGTTTCAGGTTGAGCTGCAGGCGTGGTTGGAATAGGTGCCGGCGGGGGCTCAGGGATGTCCGGAGCGGGTGGCGCGGAGTCCACCACAATTACGTTATCCGCCGGGCGACTGGCCCAATATCCCAGCCCGATGGCCACGATAAGCAGAGTGGCGGAGACCCACAGCCAGGTCGGCAGCGGCGCTTTTTTACTGCGTTTCGGTTCCGGTGTGGGCGCAGACGGCACTTCCCGGGGACGAGTGGCCGCGATGGATGCGTGGGTGGTGCTGATCACCGTGGCGTCCTGGTTTTCCTCTTGTGGGAGGGCCTCTTCCGGAGATTCCTTTTCTGGGGACGTTTCCTGCGCCGGAGCGATCATGGTGGCCGCCGCGTGCAGGCGGGCCATGTCACTGGGCTGGCTGCCGCTGGATATATCGGTGGCGTCATCATCGTCCTGATTGGGGGCCACCAGGGTTTCTTCTTCGTTACCGGCCACCAGGGTTTCGGCATCAGGGCTGGTTTTGACGGGGCCTTGCGGGGGTACTATGCGGGTTTGATCTTCGTCGTCCAAGCTGGCCTCAATTTCTTTTCTGAGCAGTAGAAACTCCGTTACCGGAATCGGATGCTCGTATTGTGCCTGATCCAGCCAGCCCATGAAATGGCCCCGTCGCAGTGGGTCCTTGCGAATGGCCTCGGCCATGAAAAGCCGCAGTTCTTCCCGTTGCCGTTTGCCTTTGCGAAAGTCATCAAAGTAGGCGGAAAGAACGCGGCTGGACATGTTTTAACGTTGATCCATTTAGATGGGGGTGCCGGAACTGAAGAAGAATTCCCCGGCTTCGTGCCCGGCATAGCGGGCGGGGGCGTACTCCGGAATCTGTTGCACATTAAGCGCCCGTGCCTTGGACTGCACCCGGCTCAGCACTTCGCGATAAATGGAGTGGCCCTCGATGATGCCGTCACTGCTGCGCAGGGTCTCGATGAAGGCTCGTGAGAACACAGAGTGACCGTCACCGCCGCCGTCCAGCACCGGGGCCACGCCGCCGGAGGTCAGCACGGTACGGGCGCGGGCCTGGGACATGGCCTGAATCCATTCTTTTTGCAGGTCTTCCGGCATGGATTCATCCACCCGTGGCATGGCCGCCACCGACAGGGTTCCGGCGTAGCAGGAATCCGCCACCACCATCACATGCTTGGCTTTCAGGGTGTTCAGGATGTCGGAAACGGCGGCATTGGAGATCCAGTTGCGGGAGTTGCCCTGTTCCGCATCCACCGGCAGCCAGAAGCCTTTTTCGGTTTTGTCGTCCAGTTCGCCGTGACCGGCATAGTAGATCAGCAGGTTATCCTGATCGGTCAGGGTTTCCCGCAGCTCGTTCAGTGCGGCAAGAATTTCATAACGGGTGGCGTTTTTCAGCACTGTGGTTTTAAAGCCGAACTTTTTCTCCAGCAGGGCGGCGGTTTCAGTGGCGTCGTTCACTGCGGTTTTCAGTTGCGGATAGTTACGGTATTCGTTGTTGCCGATCACCAGGGCGTGGTAGCGGCCCAGGTTGATCCCGGAAGCCACCGCCAGCGGTGTGGGTTCGACCGCGCCCTGATCAGCGCTGGCTACGGTGGAGGCTTTCTGATCCGGCACCACGCTGAAGTTAAAGGCTACCTTGTTGTTCTGGGCGTCCACCGCTTCCAGTTTGATGGTCTTGCGGGAACCGTCCACGGGCACGTTCACCCAGAACAGGTTGTATTCATCAATGGTCTGTTCCTTACCGTTAACCTTGAAACTCTTCAGGCCCTTGGGCGCCTTGATCTTGCCGACGATCTCCTTTTCCTTGAGGGAGGATTTCACCGGAATCGTGGGCAGGCCGCGCATCAGGGTCATGGGTGGATCGATGATTTCAATCACCGGCATGGTGTCGGCGCTGGCGATCAGGGTTTCGGACTGCAGAATACTGGTGTTGGTGGTGTCTACTTCGGAATTGATCTGTTGCAGCTGCTGGTTAGCCTGAGCCAGTTGTTGTTGCTGGTTGCTGACCTCCAGTTTGGCGGATTCCAGCTCGGAGCGCAGTTGCTTGATCAGGGCCTGGCTTTGCTCGTGGATGGCTTTGGATTCCTGGGCGAACAGGGCCAGCTCCGCGCTCTTCTGGTTCTGCTCGGCGGCGGCCAGGGCCTGCTTGCGTTGCCCCAGTTCTTCTTTCAGGTTGGAAAGCTTGCCTTCGGCGGCCTGCAGTTGCTGGGTTTTGAATGCCACTTCATCTTTCAGGCGGATCAGTTCTTTCTGATCCACGGCGCGGACTTCCACGGTGGAGGCATATAGCAAATCATCACTTTGCAGACCGGCCGCCTGGCGATACAGGTTCAACGCCATGGCCTTATCCTGGGCCACACCCAGGCCTTTCTCATACAGGTTGCCCAGGTTGATCAGGGCGCGGGAGAAGTTCTGCTGGGCGGCTTTGTCATACCAGATGGCGGCGGCTTGGTAGTCCGGTTTCAGGCCCAGCCCTTTTTCATAGATTTCACCCACGTAGGTCTGGGCTTCGGCGTCTCCGGACTGGGCCACCGGCAGCCAGATCTTGAGGGCGGTGGCGTAGTCGGCCCGGTCAAAGGCTACGTATTCCCCACCGCGGATCTCACAGTCGGTGGCGGTGGTCTTGATGGGGCGGCGGGCGGTCAGGAAGGTGGTTTGGGTTCCCAGCTTTTTCACTTGTCCCGGCAGCAGGCAGTCGATGATCAGCAGGTCATCGGCATTTTGGGCCTCGCTTCCCGCTTGGTCGGGGGCTTGGGCCGGGCTGGAGGCACAGGCACTGAGTATTACCGAGAAAAAGCCTATGCAGAAACCGCGAGCGGTCAGCTGAAATCCTGTGGGAGCACGCATTTGTCACCTCAAATAAATCCGTTATAGGAATCAGTATACCCTCAGGGGGCGAACTCTACCTCGTTACTTTGTCACATCGTTGACTCTTAATAGTTGGTTCTATATTGATCAGTGTCCACCAGAGGGGCCATCCTTCCCGATGAGTGACCCCTGCCAGCCGCTGAAACTGTGAACTGGGTTGGCGTTGGGCGAATTCCTCGATCCAGACCGGCAGGATTTCCCCGTCTTCCGCCCCGGCAAAATGATACTGGCTGATGCAGGCTGGCAGGGGGGGCTGGGTCATCGGATCTAACGACTGGGTGAGGGGGCTGTAGTGGTGATACCGGGTCCAGGTCGCCACTTGCAGATTGCCCGCCAGGGTCACCACGGCGCTGGCGTTATTCTGTTCCTCTGCCAGTAAAGCCGCCATTAACACCGCCAGGGTGCCACCGCCGCTGTGGCCGATCAGCAGCACCCGGGCGGATGCGGGGATATGCTGGCGCAGGGCGGCGGCCATGCTGGCTACGGTGTCCGGGCTGTAGCGGGCCAGGGTCCAGTTCAGGGGGCTGCAGTTGGGGTCATCGGTGTGAAAATAGCAGGGGCGACCCAGGTACAGGGCGGGCGCCGGGTCTTGCGCCAGCATGGGCAGCAGCAGCGGCGTTCTGGGAGTGGGGTCCAGGCTGGGGGAGCCCCGGGCGGTCACGGCCCGTCCGTCACCCTCAATATAGACATGCCACAATTCGCTATCCGGGTCCTGCTGGCCTGCCGGGTTGATCAGCACCCGGTNNGGTGCCCGGGGTCAGTTGGTCGCTGAGCCCGCCCTGTTCCACCAGCTGGCGATACCCGGAACAACCGCTTAACAACCAGGTTGCGGCCAGAATCGTCACCAATATTTCAACACTGTTTATCCGCGCCATGTCTATGTAGTGATAAGTCAGGTTTCGAGTTTTCAACAAGTGTGGCAAGAGTGAGGAATAGTATCCCATGAACGAGCGGAATACAGTGGGTGTGCATGGCAAGTTGCCCCAGCAGGCGGATTATGTCACCCGCAATCTGCCCATGTCCTTTACCTCCGGCTGGGACGACTGGATCCAGCGCGGTTTGTTGGCATCCCAGGAAACCCTGGGTAACCGCTGGCTGGAGATCTACCTCACCAGCCCGGTCTGGCGTTTTGTGTTCAGTGCCAATGTGGTGGACCAGCAAGTGTGGGCCGGGGTGATGGTGCCCAGCGTGGATAAGGTGGGGCGCTATTATCCCCTGACACTGGCTCAGCCGTTGCCCGCTGATACCCTGCCCACCGCGCCGTTGATCGAGTCGCAGGAATGGTTCGAGCAACTGGAGGCTCAGGCGATTGCCGCGTTGCAGGAGAACCTGCCGCTGCAGGAACTGGAACACCGTTTGAATCAGCAGCCCGGTCTTGCGCCCGGCCCGGTGGCATCGACGGGGCAGTGGGAGGTGGGGCGACCACTGGCCCTGTTCCAGCAGGATGACCTGAATCCCCTGCACGCTTATCCCCATCTGCTGCACCAGTTGTTGGGCCAGCGTTTTCCTGNNCGAGTGTCGCCGGTGCATCTGATCAGTGGTTATTTGCCGTCGCCACAATGCTACACTTCTCTGATAGGGGGGGATTGGTCGCAGCACGGCTGGAGCACGCCGCTGGATGTGATCTCACCATTGGCCTTTTCTCGCAACAACTGTAACAATACACACGACATTCAGAACGAGTAAGAAACTGCATGGTGCAGACCCATTGGCTAAGCAGCGCGGCAACCCACTGCGGCGCTGTTCGAAATATGAATGAGGATGCGTTCCTCAATCGCAATAACGACGGTTTGTGGGTGGTGGCCGACGGGATGGGAGGGCACGAGGCCGGTGAAGTGGCCAGTGAGATGATCACCTCCTCCCTGGGGGCAGTAGATGTTAACCGGCCGCTTTCTGATGTCGTGGACAGCATCGAAGACTCCCTCCTGGAAGTTCACCATAAGATCCGCACCTATTCCCGCACCCACTGTGAAGGCCGTACCATGGGCAGTACCGTGGTATCGTTTTTTGTGCGCGAGAACGTCGGCATCTGCCTGTGGGCCGGTGATTCCCGCCTGTATCGTTATCGCAATCACAGTTTGCAGCGGGTCTCCGACGACCACAGCCAGGTCAACGAAATGCTGTCCCGTGGCATGATCTCTGAGGCTGAGGCGGAGAACCATCCGGCCTCCAATGTGATTACCCGGGCGGTGGGCGCCAGCGAAACCCTTTATGTCGATGTGACCCTGGTAGAATTGCAGCCCGGTGACGTATACCTGCTGTGCAGCGATGGGTTGTACGGTGCGCTGGAAGAGGCGGAAATCGCCCGCCACCTGAATGGTGGCGAAGTGGAAACGGCAACCCACACATTGATCGACCGTTCCCTGCAGGCGGGGGCGAGGGATAACGTGACTGTGATTGCGGTGAAAATGCAATGATGACGCCGGAAAAAGAACAGGAACTGGCAGCTCAAATGCGGTTGATGGCTCGTCAGTATTGTGATGGCGCCTTTAATAAAACCGAGTACCGCCGCCGCCGTCGTGAAATTCTGCAGCAGTGTGTTGAGCAGGATGTAAGCGCCGATCCAACCGCTGATGAGCCGGTTGAAGTGGTGGCCGAAAGCAGTGGCACCTCTTCTCTCCCAAAAAGGGACTGGACACCCTATCTCATGGTAGGAGTAACATTGGTGGTATTGGGCGTAATGGGCTTTTTGTTGATGTCGATGGTCTGAAGCAAGACAGGTGAGCATCATGGACGACAGAATTCAGGTATGGGTAGGGGACATCACTACCCTGAAAGTGGATGCCGTGGTCAATGCCGCCAACCGGGATCTGGCCGGGGGTGGTGGTGTAGACGGTGCCATTCACCGCGCCGCGGGTTATGATGATTTACAGGCGGCCTGTCGTCGTATCGGTGGTTGTGCCACCGGCCAGGCGGTGATGACGCCGGGGTTCCGTCTGCCGGCCAAAGCGATTATCCATACGGTTGGGCCGGTGTGGCAGGGTGGTCATGCCGGGGAACCCGATCTGCTGCGATCCTGTTACTCCGAGGTGATGACCCTGGCGGTGCGCGAAGGCATGCGCAGTGTCGCTTTCCCTGCTATCAGCTGTGGTGTGTACGGTTACCCCAAAGCCGACGCCGTAGCCATTGCGGTGGACGAGGTAGAGCGTTGCCTGGAAACCTACCTGATGTTCAAGCGGGTCATCTTTGCCTGTTTTGACGAGCAAATGGCGGAGATGTATCGCGCCGCCATGAGTCAGAATCAGGCCACCTGAACCTGTTCCCGATGCAGCTGCAGATATTGCTGGCCCCACAGTTTGATGGGGCGGCGTACCGGGTAATGATCGTAATTCAGCGGCTTGCGTTTGGGCTGTTCTCGCACCTCAAGGCACCACAGGCCTTCCGGAAAGAAGGTGAATTCCAAACGCTCGCCGTAGTGGTGCTGGGGGCGGTAGATCCCCGGGGTGTAAGGCTGTGACAGGTCCATCTCATCCAGAATGTTCAGTTCCAGGTCCAGTAAATAAATATGCAGCACTTCATCGAAGGGGTTGTCATCACTGGTAATCAGCACGTAGCGCTGTCCGGAGGCGTACTGGTCCATCAGTTCCCGACCTTTCAGGTGGCGGCCGGTGGGATGACCCTGGAGCAGAAGCTGGATATGCGGCTGATTGTCCAGCCGGTAGTGGCTAATGGAGGAAAACAAATTCACCTTTTTCATAAGCAGCCTGGGTCTTATGTCGTTGAGTTGGGGCAGTCAC
>JABAHQ010006655.1_pt1 | contig 11075 bp, 6 predicted proteins | sample 7062091 | NCBI WGS metagenome assembly JABAHQ01 (sample SAMN14534359, study PRJNA622989) | marine sediment metagenome | biome: marine biome [ENVO:00000428]; feature: marine pelagic biome [ENVO:01000023]; material: deep marine sediment [ENVO:00002113] | place: India: Gulf of Kutch | collected...
AGAGGTCGGGACCGATCTCCTCGATCACCCCGTCCCGGATCAGGATCGACCCCCCGGCGATCACCTCGCCGGCCGCGGTCCAGATCGAGTCCAGGCCCCGGACGAAGAGGCTGCCGGTGGGGTGGGTGCCCTGATCCTCGGGGAGCTGGACGTCGTAGGGGACGCTCCCCTCCTGGCCCCGTCCCGAGCCCCCTTGGGCCTCGGCCGGGGCGAGCCCCCCGGCGAAAAGGAGTGCGGCTACGGCGACGACCAGCCCTGCGGCCAAGGCCTTCCCCGTCCAGCGCGCCCGCGCTCGACGCGGATCGGCGGACGACCTCGGCGGCGCCCGTCCCGGCGTGCCCCCATTCCAAAGCTCCGCATTCCGGTCGGTCCCGACGGGTCCCGGACCGGTCCTCACGGCTTGATGAAGCCCCTGTCGCCCCGGATCGTGACCGTCGTCCCGAATTCGGCCGACCGGGCACGCACCGAATCCAGAACCTCCGCCGCCTCGTCGCCTTCGAGCGGGAATGGCTGCCCCACCTGTGCTCCCTCCCCGGCGATCGGGATGATCTCCGTCTCCTCCAACCCCTCTTCGGAAAGGACGAGACGCACGAGATAGTTGTGACCCCAGTAGTCGTGGTTGTGGCCGAAGACAAAGTTCCCCGGGGAATACACGATCAGCTTCCCACGGTACGTCTCCAGGCCTCTCGGGAGGTGCGCGCCGTGCCCGAACACCACGTCCGCTCCGCCGTCGAGCATCCGCTTCGCGAAGGAACGGGCATCGGGATGGGTATCCGCGGAGTTCTCGATCCCCCAGTGGAAGGAAAGCACTACGTGGTCGACCTGATCGCGGACCCGCCGCAGGTCCTCTTCGATGATCAGCGGGTCCAGGGGCACGACGCCGGACCGGTAGGACGTGGCGAACCCGGACGTGCCCGTGTTCACGTAGTTGGCGTAGCCGAGAAACGCGATCCGGACCCCCTCGCGCTCCATGACGAACGGCCGACGTGCATCGTCGATGTCGCGCCCGGTACCCACGGTGCCGATACCCGCCCGCCGGAGCGCGTACAGGGTGTTCATGAGGCCGTCTCCACCCGAGTCGAGAGCGTGGTTGTTGGCCGTCGCCACCACGTCCACCCCCGCCCAGCGGAGGCCGTCGGCGAAGGAGGTGGGGGTACGGAAGGCCCCCGCCCACCGACCCTCGTCCGAGAGGGGCGTCTCCAGGTTCAGGAAGGCGACGTCCGCGTCTCGCAGCACGGGCCGGATCCGGCGAAAGGGATGACGGGCCTCGTCCACGGGCGAGTCGAACTCGAGCCCGTAGTGGACCGCGTGCACGTGATGGGTCTCGGGAGTCTCCAGCGTCCGACCCGTGGACTCCAGGTACGCTCTGCTCTCCGGCGTATTGAGATAGGGGATGGGGTGCCAATCTCCCTGTTCCGCAACCTCCGGAGGATTCCAGTACACGTCGGGAGGCTTGGTGGCGCGGGACCACTCCACGTCCCCGCCGAGGACCACGCTTATCGGCTGAGCCCGGAGCGTGTGCGGCGCGACCGCCGACCCGATCGCGAGGAGCAGGATCCACCCCGAGAGCGAAGGGCGGCGACGGGCGGAACCTCCCGGGCCGGGGCCCCTCCGGAATCCCCGGTAGTCTCGCCTCATCCGCCCTCCGCCGACACCCGGTCCGGACGGGCCGGCCCCCTCAGGACGCGGCCGGGGGTCGCCCCGGTCAGGGACCCGTCCCGGATCACCGGACGCCCGTTGACCACCACGTGGCGAATCCCGAAAGCGAAGCGGTGCGGGTCGGTGAAAGTAGCCCGGTCCTGGATCTTTTCCGGGTCGAAGACCACGAGGTCCGCGTACATGCCTTCGGCGATCCGACCTCGCTGGGGCTGGCCGATCTGGTCCGCGGAGAGCGACGTCATGCGACGGATCGCCTCTTCCAGGGAGAGCACACCCCTCTCCCGCACGTACCGGGCCAAGACCCGGGGGAATGCGCCGTACGCCCGTGGATGGGGGTTTCCGGCCCCGTAGCCGACCAGGTCTCCGTCGGTACAGATCATCGCATACGGGTGCTCGAGGATCCGCACCACGTCATCCTCGTCCAGGACGTGCCAGATGCCCGCGAAGCCTCCTTCGAGCTGCAGCTCGATCGCCAGCCGGATCCCCGACTCCAGATTGTTGGGCAATCCCCGGTCCGCCGCGAAGTCGGCGAGAGTACGGCCGTTGTACTCGGGATGAGCGGGAAAGCGCGCGAATTGGATGTTGCTCAGGTCCCCCCCGCCCCGCTCCCGGAGGAACTTCTCCCGAATTCCGGCGACGATGCGGTCCCTGGTCCCGGGCTCGTCGAGCCGCGTCCGGAGAGAGTCCACGCCTCCGGAGAGGGCCCAGGAAGGAAAGAGCACCCGGGAAGAGGTGCTGGTGGCCGTATACGGATAGACGTCGAGCTTGACGTCGAGACCCTCCGAGCGCGCCGAGTCCACCATGGCGAGCGTCCTTTCGGAGAGCCCCCACTGGGACGCACCCATCGTCTTGTGGTGCTGGATCTGCCCGGGCAGCCCGGCCTCCCGGGCGATCCGGATGAGCTCCGCCACGGACTCCAGCGCGCCCGGGCCCTCGTCGCGCATGTGTGAGACATAGATTCCGCCGTAGGGCGCGGCCACCCTGGCCAGCTCGACGATCTCCTCGGTGTCGGCGTAGTTGCCCGGAATGTAGCGGAGCCCTGTGGAAAAGCCGAGCGCGCCGTCCTGCATCGCCTCCTCGACCAGTCGCTTCATCTCGTCGAGCTCGGCGGGCTCCGGCGTCCGGTTCTCCGTGCCCATGACCCGCCGACGGGCCCAGTTGTGTCCTGCGAAGAAGCCCACGTTCGGCGCCGATTCGAGGCGGTCCATCCACTCCGCGAGGGGATAGGGCTGATCTCCGGAGTGGAGCGAGGCCAGGATCGTCGTGATTCCCTGGCGAGTGAAGCTCTCGGCCAGGGAGCGCTCGAAGATCGCCTGCTGAACGTGGGCGTGGTGGTCGATGAACCCCGGCGAGACGATCAGCCCGTCGGCGTCCAGGACCCGGGCCGCGTTCTCGGGAGCGATCCCCGCGGGGGAAACTCGGACGATCCGATCGTCCCGGATCGCCACGTCGGCACGGAACCTCTCCGCCCCCGTCCCATCCACGACCGTGCCCCCCCGGATGAGAAGTTGGTATTCGGCGGCGGCCCCGTCGCCGGACGGCGCGGGTCCACAGCCACTCGCCGAGAGGACGATCCCCGCCAGGGCGGCCGACGCGGCGGCCAACGTCGACACCCGGGAGCGGCCTGCCCGCGCCGCCGCTCCGACCCCGGAGCCGGCTCCCGTCCCATCTCGCCGCATTCGGGCACTCACCCCGTGCCGTCAGTTGGAGGAGGCCGGGGCGGCTCGTCCCTCCCGAAGTGACAGCACCCGCCCCGCCCGGGTTCCCGTGACCCGCTCGTCCTCGATCGCCACCCCCCCGTTGACCAGCAGGTGGATCACCCCCTCGGAGAGCTGGTGCGGATCCTCGAACGTGGCGTGATCCCGCATCCGCTCGAGATCGAAGACGACCACGTCGGCGAACGCGCCGCTCCGGAGGACTCCTCGATCTTCGAGGGAGAAGACCGCCGCCGGAAGGGCCGTCATGCTCCGCACGGCGAACGCCAGGTCGACCGCCTCCTCCTCGACGACGTACTTGCGAATCTTGTGCTGAACGTTCGCGTAGCTCCGGGGATGGGGATCCTCGGTGGACGGGACGAGCTCTCCGTCGGATCCGGTCATCGTCCACGCCTGGCGCATGAATCGCTTCTTGTCCGCCGGATTCTGGTTGAACGACGCGAAGAACGCCCCTCCCACCTCCAGGAGGTCGAGGGCCACGTCCACCGGCTCCGAGTCACGCTCCCGGGCGAGCTCATCCAGGGTCTTACCCACCACGTCCGGGTCGGAGGGATAGACCCGGATCAGCAGCGTGGCGGGTCCTCCCCGGCTTTCGATTCGGGCCTGCATCGCCGAGCGCACCCGCTCTCTGGTCTCGGGATCCCGAATCCTCCTGAGGAGCGCGTCCCTGCCGCCCTCCTGGGCCCAGCTCGGGACGAGAGCGCCTTCCAGGGACGGACCGGACGCGAGGTACGGATACTGATCCGCGAAGATCTCCACTCCTCGCTCCCGGGCACGCTCCACTCGCTGGATGATCGCCGTGGAGAACCCCCACACCGCGGGACCGAGGCATTTGATGTGGGTGATGATGCCCGGGATGGACGCCTCCTCCGATATGCGAATCAGCTCGTCCACCGCCGCCACCAGGCCGACGGTGAAGTCCGACTCGTCCCGGAGGTGGCTCTGATACACGCCCCCGTACTCCGACGCGACCCGGGCCAGCTCGATCACCTCTTCGGTGGTGGCGTAGCTGGCGGGCGGATAGAAGAGACCGGTGGAAAGGCCGAATGCGCCGTCTTCCATTCCACGTCGTACGTGCGCTCGCATCCGGTCCAGCTCGGCCGCCGTGGGAGCCCGGTCCTCCAGCCCAAGGACGGCCTCCCGGACGGTGGTGTGCCCGATGAGCGGCGCCACGTTGAGCGCAGGACCGAATCGTTCCAGGTCACCCCTCTGCTGTGCGATATCGAGGGGACCGCCACCGTCCGGATTCGCCACGATCGTCGCGACCCCCTGGGTGAGGAGGAGGTCGCCTACGGACAGCTCTTCCTCCGCGAGGCCCCGCGCGTGATGCGAGTGGGCGTCGATGAAGCCGGGGGCCACGTACAGACCGCTCGCGTCGATCACCCTCCCGGCCCGGGCCCCGTCCAGGTCACGGACGGCCGTGATCCGATCCTCCCGGATCCCGATGTCCGCGTAGTACCATGGATTACCGGTCCCGTCGAGGACCCGGCCGTTCCGGATGAGCACGTCGTACGGCTCTTGGGCGGGACCACGGTCGGCGAAGCCGAGCCCGGTCAACAGGAGAAAGACGGCGGTCACTCCGAGCGGCTTCTTCATCTCTGGCTTCTCCTGCGCGGTGAGACCCGGCTCAATGCATGGTCGCGGACGCGGCGCCGGAAGGCACGGTCTTGTAGACGTCGCCCCCCTTCATGACGAAGACGACCCGGTGGAGGGCCGTGATGTCGTCCAGGGGGTTGCCCTCCAACGCGATGATGTCCGCCTCCATGCCGGGGGCGATCGTACCGATGCGGTCGTCCATCTCCAGGGATTCGGCCGCCAGGGAGGTCGCCGAGACGATCGCTTCCATCGGGTCCTGTCCGGCCTCCTGGACCCGGTATACGAGCTCGATCGCCTGACGGCCGTGGGCACCGGCCACCGCGTCCGTGCCGAGGAGAATCTTGAGATCCGGCACCTGAAGCGCCGTCTCGAACATCTCCAGCTTCACGGGAATCGACTCCCTCGTCCGGCGGAAGCCCTCCTCGGTGTAGTTGCCCACACCGATGAACTTGTCCTGGTTGTCGAGATAGTTCACCGAGACGAGGTAGATGTTGGGATCGAAATACGTCCCGTTCTCCGCCAGGGTCTCCAGGGTTTCCCGATCCAGAAACGCCCCGTGCTCGATCACCGTGCAGCGTGCGTTCGAGGCGCGAGTCGCGCTCACGGGACCATGGGCGTGGACCGCGGTTCGGAGCCCCAGGCGCCGCGCCTCGTCGCAGGCCGCATCCAGCTGCTCCTGGGACATGGTCGGTGGCGCTCCGATTCGCAGGCTCCCCGACGCGAAGAGCTTGATCAGGTCCGCGCCCTGGGAAGCTACGTCCCGCACCTGCTGACGGAGCTCCTCGGGCGTACCGTCCCGAATCCAGCGGATCGACGTGAGGATCCTGGCGCCGGGGAGGGTCCCGCGATCGATGGCGTTCCTCAGCGGGATGTCGCTGGGAGAGCCCATGCTCTGCACGGTCGTGAAGCCCGACATCAGGGTCGCGTAAGCGTTCTCGGCCCCGTAGAGGGCGATTTCGGCGGGCGACTCCTCGGTGTCGGGGCCCGGGATGCGGCCCGTGGCCGCGTTGAAGTGGTTCCCGATGTGCACGTGGGTGTCGATGAGACCCGGAAGGACGGTGTAACCGTTCAGGTCGTAGGTGTCCGCTCCCTCGGGGGCCGAGACGTCGCCCACCTCGACGATCCTGCCGTTCCGAACCAGGATCGACGCGTCCTCGAGCACCTCTCCGCTTCCGTCGATGACGGTGCCGCCGCGGATCAGCACCGGCTGATCCTGGGCCACCAGCCCGACAGGAGACAGCGGGAGGAGCGCAGCGAGGGCGAGGACCCAGATCGAGCTCGCGGGCATCCGGCGTCTGTTCATCGTCATCTCTCCTCGGGCTTGCTCCGTGATCCGGGAGCCCTCGGCGACGACGGCTCCACGAAGTGGCCGGACAACGTGCGATAGAAACGAGCCCGGAGCGAGCGCGGCCTCGATTCGCGCCGAGGCTGCGCCGCTCCGGGCTCGCTTCAGGGAAGTCCCGGCCTCAGCCGATATTCGGGTTCGTGTCGATCTCCGACTGTGAGATGGGGAAGCAGAGGTCCTGCGTCTGCATATGGGACTCGGCTCCGGGGACCTCGCGCGGGTGGAGCGCACCAGGGCGATCGTCCCGGTCCCACCGGTAGAAGTCACCGAGCCGGCGGGCCTCCAACCAGAGCTCCGCGCCCCGCTCCCGCTTGAGGAACTCCCACGCCTCGTCCATGTCGGCCGGGGCGGGCAGGGGATCGACCCCGACGTCCGCCCGCAGCTCGTCGAGGAGCGCCATCGCTCCGGCGATGTCACTGTCCTCCACGAGGAGCGCCTCGGCCCGGATGAGCAGCATCTCCCGACCGTCGGAGAGATCCATGTCCGAGGTCCACTCCGGATGCTTCATCTGCACGTAGAAGGGGACGGGCCCGCAGCAGTCCACGCCGCCGTCCCCGGGCTGCCCCGAATCCATCCATTCCGTCCTGGGATCGTCCCACGTCGTGTAGTGGAGCTCCCAGACGGTTCCCCAGACCGTGGCCGTCTTGTAAGGCTGGTTCTTCGTGGCGTGGTGGATGCGGTTGGCCTCGTCGATGTCGCCGGTGTTGTGGAACTCGGCTTCCCACTCGAAAGCTTTCGGCACCGACGTCGCGTCGGTCACAGCGTCGCTCCAGTTGTTCATCCACGCATACACGGACGCCCGTCCCGCCGTCGCCGCCGTCACGATTTCATCTGAACCCGCGGCGTTTCCCACCGAGATCGCGTCGTTGAAGTGCTGAAGCGCCCGATCGGTGTAGACGCTGCGGTCCTGCGCGCCGCCCCCGTCGATCACCGCTTGGCACATGTTCTCCGAAAGGAGGCGGTTCGCGTATCCCGCCCACAGATAGGCTTCGGCGACAATCAGTGACGAGTTGAAATCCCCACCAAGAACTTCGCCGAGACGCCGGAGACCGTCCTCAGCCACCCAACGCGCCTGCTGGGAATTCTCCCACGCCGAGTTCTGCTCGTCCACCAAGAGGCGACCATTGTAGACGGGCACATTGAGCCCGAAGGATCCGGTTCCTCCGGTGGGGTGCAACTCTCTCGACACCGCAGCGCTCTGGAACGAAACGAAGTTCATCGCCTCTGACATTGCCCGGCTCATTCCCCCGACCATGGCCTCGAATGCGCCCGGCTCGTTCAGGAACTCGTCCTGGACCGGCCCGGGATTCGTCACCTCGAAGTCGCAGCCGCCGAGGACCAATGCAAGCGCAACCAGGATCGTGGTACCCATCGTCCAGCGGCGCAACGCTCGATCCGTCGATGTTGTGTGATCCATGTCATCCCCCGCTTCCGTGAGCATTCGGACCTCCCGACCCGTCGGCCTCACACCCATCAGAAGTTCACCCGGACAGACGCCGTGAAGGCGGCAGGGGGCGGGGTCGCACCCAGGATCATCACCTGGCCCTGGGAGCCCGATTGGTTTCGATTCCAGTCACCAGAGGCCTCCGGCTCTGTGAAGCCGAAGAGGTCGTCCTTCGTCCACCGATAGACGTTTCGGGCCGAAAGGGTGAGCTGCCCGCTGGTCGCCTGTGGCAAGAGACGTCCGGGAATCGGTGCCGTGAGCGTCAGCTCCCGGACCTTGAAGAAGTCGACCGGCATGATCGCGAAGTCTCGATCCGCGTTCGCGGTGACGCAAATCGCGCGCTCACGGGCGGTCAGTTGATCGATGTTGTCGGCGTCGATCGCAGAATAGGCGTTGAAGCACGTGGGCCAGCGGATCCCCCGTGCGTACGCCTCACCCTCGAAGTTCGAGTACATCCAGTTTCCGCCCAGGTACTCGCCGCGGGCGAAGAACCGGATCTCGTAGGGGAACCGGACCGTGAGGTTCGGCGTAATCCCCAGCGTCGGATGGTTCGGTCCGTAGTTGCAGTCCTGCTCGATCACCGGATCGGCGATCTCGTCCTTGTTCGTGATGCATGCACCGCGCATCACCGGCACGGGCTCCCCTTCGATCACCCAACCGCGTACTCCCACCGAGAACGGAGGGGCACCCCCGAGATCGAGGGCCTCGCTCTTGTTCGTCCAGAGCCCCGTTCCAACCTCCACCACACCCCAGTCCTGACTGCTGTAGGCCTCGAAGTTGCCGGTGAACTCGATCCCCCTGTTCAGGATCTTTCCCCGGTTCTCGAGCTGGCTGCCCACGAAGCCCTCGGACGGACGCTGGCGGACCTCGAAGAGCGCGTCATCAGTCACCTGGCGATACCAAGTGAACTCCAGGTCGAGGCGCTGGTCGAACTGGGTACTCTCGAAACCCACCTCGATCTCCGACGTCCGCTCCGGCCCCAGTCCCGGGTTCCCGACGTTGAGGGGCAGGAACGCGGGCTCCCCTCCGAAACCGAGCGGATCCCAGGTTCGGACCGCATCGAACGCCCCCGGCGCCCGGCCCGCATGACCCCAGGCAGCGCGGAGCTTCACACTGCCGAAGCTCTCGTTCCACCACTCCTCGTCCGAGATGACGTAGGACCCGCTGACCTTCGGGAACACCTGGAGGCCGAGGTCCTCTCCGAACGCGCTGTTGCCGTCGACACGGAGTCCCGCGGTCAGGAAGTATCTGTCTTTGTAGTCGAAGACGTTCTGCCCGAAAAAGCCGGCGTTGATCACCCGGATCCGATCCTCGAACACCAGCTTTACCGAGCCGCTCGAGAGGGTGGGCTTACCCGGCCCGGGGAATTCGTTTGCCTGTCCGTGTACCTCGCGCGTGTCTGTGGTGATCGCCTGACCACCCCACGAAAATGTCGATCCGAGATCCCCCGTGATGTCGAAGCTGTAGCTCCCCACGTAATCGGCGGTGAGCGTGGTCTCGCTCCACCGCTCGTTCGACATGATACCCTCGGGAGCGAAAAAGAACCCGAACGGTCGCACCTGCCGGGACTCCTGCGCCGCCAGATCGTAGCCCACGGTCAAGCGGTTCGTGAAGTTGCCCGTGGGCGCATAGGTAGCGGTGAGACCGGTGGTGAGATGGTCGATCCACTGGTCTAGGTCGAAGTCGAGGATTTCCCTGACCCTCTCGGGACTGCCGTCGTTGAAGTAGTTCTGATTCCGACGCTGGGCGTTGAGGTGGATGCCTTGAGCGTTCCCGCCGTTCGGCACCTGGTCGAAGTGCCGGCGAGTATAGGTGGAATTCCACTGGACGTTCAGCCCCTCGAACGCCTCGAAGTTCAGGTTGCCCCGAACCGAATAGTTCTCAGCGGACTCCGAGAGGTGCACGCCGGTCACATCCTCCACCTGTCCCGAAAGGAAGTAGCCAACGCTTTCCGTGCCGCCGCGGACCGAGAGGCTATACCGCCCCCTATATCCGGTCCGGAGGAACGGCTTCATGTACATCTGCGCGTCGTGGGGGCTCTCATTGGAGCCGTAGTAGTCCGAATTCTCCTGGAGCCACGACTGCACATCCGGAGGGTTTTGCAGGGATTCGCCACGGAGGCCGACCTTCGGCCCGAAGTCCTGAACGTGGTGAGCCGCCTGGTCGACCTGCAGGGTCCACCGAGGAGCACCCGGAGCTCCCGATTTCGTGAAGATCTGGATCACGCCGGCTGCCGCCTCTGTCCCGTAGAGCGTGGTAGCCGCCGGACCCTTGATGACCTCAACCCTGTCGATGTCGGCCGGATTGATGTCGTTCAGGGGGCTAGCCGTCGTATTCGTGCTTCGCCCGTCATATCCCGTGGGAGGGACGTTTTTGGGATACCCTTCGCTCCGGATCCGCACGCCGTCGATATAGACCAGCGGCTGGTTGGCGAGGGTCGCGCTCACGTTTCCACGGAGACGGATCCGGCCCCCGGACCCGACCGCCCCACCGGTCTGCTGGAGCGTGAGGCCCGAGGCGCGGCCCTGGAGGAGGTTGTCTACGTCTTGGATCGGCTCGGCGAAGTCCGCCGTGTTGATCTGGCTGATCGAGTTCCCAATCTCCCTGCGCCGGGCCGCACCCGCCGTGCCGGTGACCACGATCTCGTCCAGCCCGAGAGCCATCTCCTCGAGCTCGAAGTCGGCCACCATGCTCTGGCCAGCGGAGATCTGAATCTGCCGCGTCTCCGCCGCAAAGCCGATCCGCTCCGCACGCAGCGTGTAGGTCCCCGGGTCGAGGTTCAGAATGACGTACCGGCCGTTCTCCGACGTGAGCGTGCCTCGTCCGGTACCAGGGATGAACATCTGCACGGAGTTGAGCGGCTCACCGGTGCCTGCTGCGGTGACCCGGCCGGTGACTTGACCGGTCTCCTGTGCTGCCACTGGCAGATGGACAAAGATGGCCAAAAGTCCGGCAAGAGAGAGCAGCCAGAACAGCTTCACCCCTACGTTGTCACGGTGTTCAGGTCGAGACGCACCCAAACGCGCTTCGATGCTCATCTCATTGCTCCCTGGTTACGGGGACCGGACGGTTGCCGCGTCGTACTCGCCTTGGCGCGGCGTCGGGCGAATTGTCGCAGAAGAACTCTCACCGGGGAGGGCGGGAGGCCCCGGAAGCGATCGGCCGACGGAACGGAGTCGGCAGAAGAACTTAATAGCACCCGATACCTTCGGCGCAGGCTGACTCAGAGCACCTCGACAAACCCGTCAGTCGAGTTCTGAGCTTGGTCGCGCAGGCGCCATGCGTGCCGAAAAGGGCAGGAGAAGCTACGAGCCAC
>JABAHQ010022448.1_pt2 | contig 11075 bp, 10 predicted proteins | sample 7062091 | NCBI WGS metagenome assembly JABAHQ01 (sample SAMN14534359, study PRJNA622989) | marine sediment metagenome | biome: marine biome [ENVO:00000428]; feature: marine pelagic biome [ENVO:01000023]; material: deep marine sediment [ENVO:00002113] | place: India: Gulf of Kutch | collected...
GTGTCTTCCTTGACGAAGGTACGCAGGACAATGATATCCGGATTTTCGATGGTCAGGATCGGTGCGCCGGGAGTGGCAATGTCACCGACATCCCTGTGTTTGGCAACCACCACACCGTCAACCGGTGAGCGAATGGCGGCGTAGTCGAGTTGAACACTGATGCGCGCCAGGGTTGCCTCGGCGGCGCGGAGTTCCTGTTCTGCCAGCTGAAAACCCAGTTCCATTTTGTGAAAGCGATCGGTGGCAACCAGCTTTTGTTCATGCAGGGTTCTGAAGCGTTCAAAATCCGTTTTTGCCTCGACATGGCGTGCCTGTGCCTGGGAAACCCTGGCCCTTGCCTCACTGAGACGGGCCTCGATTTCGGTCGGGTCTACGGTCAGCAGCAGCTGGTTTTTTCTGACCCTGTCGCCTTCGCGGACATTGATCTTGCGGATGAAGCCCATCATGCGTGAGGCAATATCGATGCGCTCATCGGCGATCATGGTGCCGGTAGAGGTGTAGGTGTTGCTGATTTCACCGGCGGTCACGTCGATGACGCTGGCCTGAACGGCGGCCGGGACGGCACTGGTTGATGTTTCAGTCTGGCTGCAGCCGACGATCAGCAGCAGGGAGAAAATGCCTGTAATCGTTTTCATTCGTATCATTCCCAAAAGGGCGGGTAAGGGATGGCGCTGTCCGTGACAAAACTGTCCATTTTCGATTTGTCTGTTCGCTGTATCTACAATATAAGGTATAGGGTCGCATCCCCGATCAATGTTCTGTTGAGCAAAGAAAGCACCCTGACCGCAAGTATGATTATTATGCTGCGGCAGGTCGCTGTCTTCGGGGGTAAAGGTTTTGAGACGCAATAATATTAATAATTGCTAATATAGTCAAGGGCGATCTCTTGATGAAGAGGAAGCAGTGATTCAGCCGTGCCGGTGAGCGGGCCGTGTTGTCCGCAGGCTTTGATACAGGCCGAATACCAGGAGTACCAGCAGCAGGGTCTGCCAGGGGTGCTTGATGATGTGAATGAGTGGTGTCAGTGCCCAGCGTGTCAGGTTGCGTGCCCATTCGTGATGACGGATGTAGTCGGCGACAGGGGGGGAGTATTGGTAATAGAGGGTTACGAATCTGGCGCCGAGTGCGGTGTTCAGCAATGTATTATCCCTGAATCGGCGCAGCACCTGTACATCACTTTCCAGATAGCTTCCCCNNGCGTTGTCGTTATCTTCCGTTGTTGAGGTGCCGCCACTCGAAGCGACGGCCGTAATGGTCAGGCTGTCGCTGTTGTCGGAGGTATCAGGGTCCTGTCCGCTGCTGTTGACGACAGTGGCCGAGAAAGACAGGGCGCCGGCCGTTGCCGGTCTGAACTGGATGTTGACGGCGGCTTCGGTACTGGCGGCAATGGCACCGAGGTTACAGCTCATGGTGCCGCTGATCGGAGCTGTACAGCCAAAGTCAGCGCTGGCGAATTCCAGTCCGGCGGGCAATGCAAGCGAAACAACGGTGTCGTCGGCGGTATCCGGGCCCTGATTAAAGACCGTGGCAGTCAGTTTGAGGATGTTGCCGGTAGTCGCTGGCTGGGGAATGGCATCAAGCGTGATATTCAGATTGGTTGAATCGACCGGAACCGGATTGAAAGTGGTATTGATAGTGGTGCTGTCATCAGCCGTGTTGACCGGGTCGTCAATATCGGCCGTCACAGCAGCGGTGGTCGGGAATGTTCCGTCTGTATTGCCGGAAACAAGCAGGATTACGGAAGCACTGTCGGCCGCATCCAGTGACGTGTAGCCGCAGTTGACCGGGGTGACGAGCAGGTTACAGGTCCAGTCTGTGCCGGTGTAATCGTTGGCTGTGACCGAAGCGGGTAATGTGATGTCCAGTGAGACATTTGATGCCGCAGACGGGCCGGCATTGGAAACGTTGAAGGTATAACTGAGATCGGCATTGACCACGACCGGGTCGGCCGAGGCCGAGGAACTCAGGGCCAGATCGGCTTTGGTNNTGACCGACGCCTGATTATCGATATCCATGATTGTATCATTTTCGCTGTTGTCATGATCCAGTGTGGCGTTGGCGGTGATGTTGCCTGACAGGGACGGGCTGATATCAGATGTGATCGTCACTGTTCCCGAGCCTGACGAAAGATCACCCAGCGTACAGACTATCGGCGTGGTAAACGGAGAGCATGTACCACTTGATGGCGTAATGACAGTGGGTGTCAGTCCGCTCGGCAGGGTGATATAGAGCCGGACATTCCGGGCCGGGTCGTCTAGGGTGAAGGGGAACGTGTGATCAAGTGTTTCGCCCGCGACGGCGGGATACGGCAAGCCGGTCAGCGTATCCAGATTGGTATTTGTCGTGGCGCCATCGAAAGTTGTTGTAACGCCTGCGCTGTCGTTGGCACTGTTGGCGTCACTGAGTGTGGCGAGGGTGTGAGAATAGGTCGCGCTGTATGTGCCCGTTGTCAGGGTTGCCAGTGTGATATTGAACGTCGTGTCTGTTCCCGCCGCGATCGTCGTGTTTTGGCTGCATGTTGCGGTGGTCTGGGCAACCGTTTCGCTGCAGGAAAAAATGCCGGAGTCATCGGAAATGTATGACAGCCCGCCAAGTGAGATATCGAGTGTGATTTCAGAGGCGGCGGCATCCTGGGGGCCATGATTGCTGACTTCGATGACGTGAATGACATTGGTCAGGGTGGCAGGGTTTTCTGTTGTATGTGCCCGGATGCCGATGTCGGTCAGGTTTGTCGGGGCAATGTATTCAACGGCGCCCGCATCACAGGTGGCATCACGGGCAAAACCTCGTTGATCGGTCGAGGCACAGCCGGTGGTCTGGTGGTCGGCCGCAGGGTCGGCCGCACCTGGCAGCGCATGAGTCAGGGTCGGTCCGCCATTGGTGGCCAGTGTGGCAGCCGGTGCGGTTGCCTGTCCGGCAAGGTCGTTGGTGCCGCCCGACAGTGAACAGCTGCTGTCATCAAAAATATTGTTTCCGGCTGACAGCATGGATGTAGCCGGCATGTTGCAGCTTTGAGCGGATTCGGCCGGTGTGTACCCGCCCGTGGTATAGCCGATGGTATTGTCCGCCACCAGGCTGCTGCCCAGTGTGACATTGTTATCTGCGACATATATACCGCCGCCATTGACGTTGGCGCGGTTGTCGATAACAGAGACATTGGTGAGAGTCGCTGTGCTTGCCAGATACAGCCCGCCGCCGTCACCCGAGGTGGACTGGGAGCCGTCTCCAGGCCAGGTTTCAGGTGTTTCATTGCCGCTGATGGTGCTGTTACTGATGGTCAGGGTGGTGGATGGTGCACCTGCACTGCGAATCCCGGCACCCTGGTTGGCGGCCTGATTATTACTGATGGTGCTGTTGCTGATGGTCAGGGCGGCGCTGTTGAATATGCCGCCACCCAGTTGCAGAAAGGCGCGGTTGCTGTCAATCGTGCTGTTGTCGATGGTCATGGTGCCGTTGACAAGGTAGATGCCACCGCCGTTTTTCTGACTTTCGTTGCTGCTGATGCGCGAATTGCTGATCGTGCTGTTACCAATGCTCTGACTGATACCACCGGCATTGGTCTGGCTGACGTTGCTGTCTATGATTACGTGATCCAGCGTCAGCGAACCCTGATTGGCGATTCCGCTGCCCCCTTCCTGGGTGCCTGATGTTTCATTGTTCAGCACCTCGCTGTGGGTCAGGGTAAGTACTCCGCCTCGATTCAGAATGCCGCCGCCGCTGCCATTGACCTGGCCGTTCTGTATCGTGACGCCGCTGACGGTGACGGTGGCGGCCGAGAAGATGTCCAGTACGCGGTCGGTGTCTGTGCCGGAGATCTTGTTGCCATCGATGATGCTGTTGCCACGTCCCGCGCCGGTCAGCGTCAGGGCGTCGTTAATGTCGAGATCACCGCTGGCACCGTTGTTTTCACCGCTGCCTTCGAGGGCCAGTGTATAGGTGCCGGCGGGTAAAAGGACGGTGTCATGGCCGGGCCAGGCATTGGCCTCCTGGATGGCTGCGCGCAGCGTGCAGCCGGGCAAAGGGGTATCGCAAACGCCGTCACCGGGATTGCTGTCTGTGGCATCGCCGGTATTGTCGACGTTGAACGTAAAGGCCAGGGCAGGGGCGGCAGTGAACATCGCCGCTATACCGGCGATGATCAGTCCGATTGAAAAAATGCTTATGCGATGAAAAAAGCTGGAACGCATAGAAACCGTAACAGGGAGAGCTTCCCCATTTTGCCCCCAAAGCCTTACCGAGTAATACAACTCATTAATTATACCCGAGCATACAAGAATATCATTAAGGAAATCCGTAAGCCATTAATATTTAAAATAAATGCGTGATATGCCCCCGTCCGGCCGGATGCTTGTGACGGGCGGAGGCGGGTACAGTGAGAAAGGGCGGTCAAACTGCCAGTGAATCAATTACTTGGAGACGGGTGACATGCCCGTTCCGTGCGCAATGGCGCGACCTGTTGCGTATGCTGTCCGCGGTCGGCAAAATAGCCCACCGAACGTACGTAATGGCAGGATGTAATGGACAGCAAGGAACTTGGCCTGGTACTGGCCCAGCAACTGACAGGGCTTGAGGATCTTCACTATGGTTTCTGGGAGGAGGACAGGCCGCCGACCCTGAGGGAGTTTACCGCCGCACAGCTGCGCTATACCGACATGATCCTGGAAGCGGTCGCTGCCGCTGCCGGACAAAATGACGCACCGCGGGTGCTGGATGTCGGTTGCGGCACCGGTGAAATTCTGCAGTTGATGTTGCAACGTGGATATCATGCCGACGGCGTCATTCCTGCCCCGCATCTGGAGGCGAGGGTGCGTGAAAAGACCGGCAAGACGCAGGATGGCGACACGCCGACGATCTTTAGCTGCAGGTTCGAGGATTTTAATGCCGACGATCATGCCGGAGAATATGATGTGGTGCTGTTCAGTGAAAGTTTTCAGTACATTCCACTGAGCGCTTGTCTGGCTGTTCTGCACAAGGTGCTCAGGCCCGGTGGCAAGGCGGTCATCTGTGATTTTTTCAAGACCGAACATGAAGGTGACGGTGGACCGGGAGATCGCAGTTTCCGTGGCGGGCATCGTATGGCGGATTTTCATGAAAAAATCGGCCCTGCCGGATTCACGCTGCTGTCAGACCGGGATATCACCCCCAACCTGAGTCCGAATATCGAGCTGGTCAACGACCTGTTGATGAAGCGCGGTTTGCCGGCGTTCAGAACGATGGATATCTATCTGTCAGCGCGACACCCGCTGTTCCTCAAGCTGTTCAAGTTTGTGTTTCGCAAGAAATTGCGGAAGTTTTCCTACAAGTATTTTTCCGGTAACCGTTCAAAGGATGTGTTTGAGCGCTACAAGACCTATCGCCTGATTACCTTGCAGGCGGATTCGCAGCCCTGAGAGAGGAGGCCAGCCGTCCGCTATGGTGTTGCATGCGTAGCCAGGCAAGGCAGCCGGCAAGTATTGCACCGCAGCTAGCGCCAATAAAGAGCCCGGTCAGGCCGTAAAGCTGGTTGCCCAGCCAGGCTCCCGGTAAATAAAGCACAAAGAAACGCAGCAGGTTAAGCAGTAAGGCTTCCATCGGATGGCGCAGGGCATTCAGGGCGGCAGCAATCAGGATCATCATTCCCTGGAAGCCGTAACTGGCAGGCAGAATCAGCAGAAATAATGCCACCAGGGCAATGACCTGTACGTCATCAGAGAAAATCATACCCAGCCATCTGCCGCTGATAGCGAGGATCAGATACAATGCCAGCTGAAGGCCCATCGCAATGCGCAGGGTAATGCGAATGGCATCCAGCGCCCGTTGAGGGTTTCCGGCGCCCAGGTTTNNGGGGCAGGGCGGCAGACAGGGCCATGATAAAAACCAGCGCAAAGGCCTCGATACGTGAGCCGACGCCGAAGGCGGCCACGGCTTCAGGGCCATGGCTGGCGACGAGGGCGGTCAGGATGCCGGCGGCCAGCGGCACCAGCATATTCGACAGGGCTGCAGGAATACCTACGTGCAGTACGTTCCGCCAGGAACCCAGTAATTCGGTGACAGCGGGTACGCGCAGGGTAATCAGCCTGTCACGTTTGTAGAGGATCCGCCAGGCGGCAAAAAAGGAGGTCGACCAGGCAATGACGGTGGCCAGGGCCGCACCGCGCATACCCATCTCAGGGAAGGGGCCAATGCCGAAAATCAGCAACGGGTCGAGGATACCGTTGAGCAGGCCGGCCAGCACCATGATCAGGCTGGGTGTCAGGGTATCGCCGGTGGCACGAATCGCGCTGTTGCCGACCATCGGGATGACCAGAAACAGGGCGCCGATGTACCATAGTTCCATATATTCATGAATATAAAAGCGAACTTCCTCATCGGCACCCAGCAGCGTGAACAGCGGCTCTATGCTCAGCAGGCCGCAGGCAGTGACAACAATCACGGCCAGCAGGGCGAGTAAAAGGCCGTCAGTAGTGAGGCGCGCCGCCTGGTCGTGCCGCCCTTCACCGAGCAGTCTGGCCAGGGCCGTCGACAGACCGATGCCCAGTCCCATGGTGATATTCATGACAATAAATGACACCGGAAAAGTAAAGCTGATTGCCGCCAGCTCGCGGGTGCCGAGCAGGCCGATGAAGAAAGTGTCGACCAGTCCGAACAGCATGACAGTCACAATGCCGAGAATCATCGGCAGTGACATGCGAATCAGCGTGGGGCCGACTGCTGCCTTGAGCAGAGCCGCATTGTGTTGCCATTTGCCGGGTGTGCTCATAATGTGCTTGCCATGTCTGAATATATGATGTATGACCGGTATCGGGGGGCAGAGCGGATATTATATCCGCTACAGCCGGGTTGCGGCAGGAGAAGAGGGTGGCAGGCAGTCGATCCGTCGGCTGGTGTTAAAGGCAAGGACAGGAAGGAACCTGGGGTAGGAGCGGGGGCAGGGCTTCAGGTTTAGGTATCAAGGAACGATATACAGGTTACGTACAAGCGTGGTTTAATCGACTACAGGAGTGTGCCGGATCCATGGAAGGTTGGCATTTCCGTTTCAATTATTCAATCTGTGGTTCGGGCCTCACGCAATGTGGGGCGCACGGCGGTGTATTCCGGGCCGGCCCGGGTAATGCGGATGACAGCCATTTCCCCGGCGCGCTGACCAGGGCTCAGGCCGGTGACGGCAGGGCCGGCTGACATGAAAGACACGATCAGGCTTGGATTGCTTCCGCCCCTTACCGGGCTGGTCGGTATTTATGGTCCGGAGATTGTGCGTGCGGCCCGGATAGCCTGTCAGCAAGTTAATGACGAAGGCGGTATTCTTGACAAGCCGCTGCAATTGATTGTGGAGGATGATGGCAGCTTGCCTGATACCGCTGTGGCGGCGGCACGCAAGCTTGTTAATGAGCACCGCTGTGCGGCAATCATCGGAAACCTGTTATCAAATTCCCGAATCGCCGTCGCCTATTCTGTTGCAGAGCCGTACCGGATTCCGTTGCTCAATTTCTCGTTTTACGAAGGCAGTATTTCAAGCCGTTATTTTTTCCATTTCGCGGCATTGCCCAACCAGCAAATCGAGAAAATGATTCCTTTCATGGCGAAGCAATTCGGCGGCCGTATGTTTTTTGCCGGCAACAATTATGAATGGCCGCGTGGGTCGATTGCGGCGGGTATGGAGGCGCTTGCCAGGGTCGGTGGAGAAGTGCTGGGTGAGGAATATTGCCCTGTAGGTGTCACGATGGAAGTGATCGACTCCTTGCTGGACAAGGTCGAGAAAGCCGGCCCGGATGTATTTGTTNNTGGAATGAAAGACAGGATTGCGGTTGTGATGGGGCATTATGACGAGATGATGGCCAGTCAGCTTGCTCCCGAGGTTCGCGAAGGTTTTTATTCCTGTAATACCTATTTCATGGATATCGATACACCCGGAAATGACAGGTACAGGCATGATCTGGCCGGTTTGCCTGATGTCAGCGGAGTCTGGCCCGACGGGGACGGTATTCTTACCAATTTTGGCGAAGGAGCCTATGTCTGTGTCAAGGCATTTGCTAATGCGGTTAATACATCGGGTTGTGTGTCAGGCCGGCCTTTTCTGGATGCTCTGGCGAAAGTGCGGGTGGATGCGCCGCAGGGTGAGGTGGAAATGGTGCCTGAACATCAGCACGCCATCGTCAATACCTGTCTGGCCCTTTGTAATGCGGAGGGCGTTTTTGAAATCGTTGAAAGCTTTGGCAGGACGGACCCGGCCATCCCGGCCCGTTATGCGCATCAAAAGATCAGCCATGAGGAGGCGCCGGAGGAGGATATTCGCCTGCAGGCACGAATACTGGGGCAGATGAAAGAAGCGGTCATGCTGATTGGCAGTCATGATTACATCATCCTCTATCACAATGCCGGGGCAGAAGACATGTTTTCCGGCCAGCAGGATGAATTGAACGGTATGCCTGTTGAAAATCTGTTTGATGAATGTGTATTTGGTGAGGGTATGTCACTGCTTTCACTGTCAGATATTCTTGATTCAAAAGGCCGCTGGGCCGGCGACCTGACGGCGAAAACAAAAGACGGCGTGTCCCTGTGGTGTCAGGTCAATATATCGACTTTTACTCATCCGGTTTACGGGGAGGTATGGCTGTGGGTGATGGATGATGTTGGTCATCATCGTCATGCAGAGAAAAAGCTCAGGGACAGCCGGCACAGGTTGGCAGAAGCGCAGCGCATTGCGCGGATTGGCAGCTGGGATCTGGATCTGCTCAGTGGTGATCTGAGCTGGTCGGACGAGATATTCCGGATATTCGAAATTGATCAGACAAAGTTTGACGCTTCCTATGATGCCTTTCTCAACGGCATTCATCCGGATGACCGCGATCTGGTGAATGAGGCCTATACCCGTTCGGTGGAAACGCAGGAACCCTATGACATTGTGCATCGGTTGCAGATGGAGGACGGACGGATCAAGTATGTGCGGGAGCGCTGCGAAACATTTTACGACGCACAGGGTACGCCGATTCGTTCAGCGGGAACCGTGCAGGATGTGACCCGGTTGCAGGTTGCAGAAGAAAATCTGCGCAGAATGAATGAAGACCTTGAGGAAAGAGTGGCCAGACGTACCGCAGAGCTTGAGCAGGCCAGAGAGGAGGCCGAACTGGCAAGCCGGCTGAAGTCGGAGTTTCTTGGACGGGTGAGCCATGAGTTACGTACGCCGATGAATGCCATTCTCGGATTCAGTCATTTATTGCAACAGGAATTGTATACGCCTGTCCAGCAGGAAATGATCGGGGAGGTGAATAACGCCGGCAAGCACCTTCTGGACCTGATAAACGAAATACTTGATCTGTCACGGATTGAAGCCGGCCAGATTGATGTGAATACGGAAGATGTGCCTGCAGGCGAGATTGTTTCTGTATGCCTGGAAATGCTGCGTCNNGTCCACAGGCGATGCAGCGGAATATAACCCTGGTCAATGACTTGAAGAAAGGATGTAACGCGGTACTTAAGGTTGATCGCCATCGTTTCAGGGAAGTGTTGCTGAATCTGCTGGGTAATGCCATAAAATACAACAGGGAGGGCGGATCTGTAACGGTGCAATGTGAACAGCTTTCGGAGAGGCGTTTCAGGGTTTCAGTGCATGATACCGGGCGGGGAATAGCCCGGGAAAAACAGTCCTTGCTGTTTGAGCCTTTTCAGCGTCTGGGGATGGAGTTTTCCGATGTTGAAGGAACCGGTTTCGGGTTGATGATATCGAAGCGCCTGATACAGTTGATGGGGGGCGAAATCGGCGTTGTGAGCGAGGAAGGTGAGGGAACGACTTTCTGGGTAGACTGTCCGGGGTTTGTCGATAAAAAGCGGAACAGCGCCTGATTGATCCGCTCTGCTATCGGGAAGTTTTTCGCTCCCCGTCGGTGCTGGCCACCCCGGCTGTCAATGCAAAACGCATTGCTTCCTCAACTGACATTTCGACAGGCTCGATCACCGATTTCGGTACAACGATCATATAGCCCCCGATCATGTAGCTCATCGGGAGATAGACAACGACATTATCGCTGTTACCTGTGCCCAGTCCATCAGGAAGACCGGTAAGGTCATTGCGTGTGACAAAACCGACCAGACGCATTTCGCCAATGGTGATGATGACCGTCTGATGTAATGACAGTGCGTTGTTCTTTGATAGCAGGTTGAACAGGTCGCGTATTGAACCGTAGATGGAGCGGACCAGCGGGATGCGATAAAGCAGACGCTCGGCCAGTCCGTAAAGTTTTTGTACCAGCCAGGCATGCATCAGAATGCCGGTCAGCAGTATCAGTAACAGCGCGGTTACAAGGCCCATGCCCGGCCAGTACCATCCCGGGGGAAGCAGCGCACGATACACTCCGCCGAGTGCTGTTTCGGAAGTAATGGCCAGCCAGTAGACCAGGTACAGGGTGGCAATGACGGGGACCACGGCGGCAAGGCCGGCAAGAAAGGTGCGACCGATCCATTTCATAGGTATTTCCTTATGATAAGGGCGGGTTGCCGGATGGCATTGTTATGATAGCCTAATGCCGCACCTGTTTGCACAGGTTCGGGGTATGTCGCTTTCAGAGCGCCGGAATTTCAGTGTAGTGCGGACCGGGGTAATGATGAGTGCGGGAAGTCTTTCGGAAAAGGAGGAATGGTAATGGCCCGTGACAGGGAGGCAGGGCGCATACTGGTGTGGGACCTTCCCACCCGGCTGTTTCATTGGCTGCTTGTGGCGGCATTCGCGGCTGCCTGGCTGACCTTCGATGATAATCGTTATCTCCATATTCATGTCTATGCAGGCTATCTGCTGCTTGTGCTGCTCGCGTTTCGTTTGCTGTGGGGAGCGGTGGGCAGCCGATATGCCCGGTTTCGATCATTTGCCTGTGACTGGCCGTCGGTTCAGGTCTATCTTAGAGGGCTGTTAAACGGGCAGGCATCGCGCTATGTTGGCCATAATCCTGCCGGGTCCTGGGCAATATTTTCAATGCTGATACTCGGTTTTGTCGTCTCGATCAGTGGCGTTATGACGCTGGGCGGGGAAGAACGCCATGGCCCGCTGGCCGCTTTGCTTTCGTTTGAGTCCGGACATGTGGCCCGGGAGGTACATGAAGTTACGG
>JABAHQ010004006.1_pt4 | contig 11069 bp, 11 predicted proteins | sample 7062091 | NCBI WGS metagenome assembly JABAHQ01 (sample SAMN14534359, study PRJNA622989) | marine sediment metagenome | biome: marine biome [ENVO:00000428]; feature: marine pelagic biome [ENVO:01000023]; material: deep marine sediment [ENVO:00002113] | place: India: Gulf of Kutch | collected...
TTTTCCTGGGCCACTGGTCAACTCCCTGAGCTTCTCTACCCCTCTATTCCGGGTCATAATCTGGATTCCCCTAGTGGGCTCTAGGGCTCGGATCAGAACTGCGCCCACCTGGTTCGGCTGGTGGGCCACCACATTCAGCATCCAGTATCTATGCACATTGTAGATGAAGGTTCTTCCCGGCTGCTTCCACATAGGCCGATTGTAGTTCTTTAGACCCTGGTGGGCACGGGAAGCGGGGTCCTCCTGGCCCAGGTAGGCCTCAGCCTCCACTAGTATGCCCTCCAGCAGATGACCCTCTAACCTGCGGATCAGCCTGTGGCCCAGCAGCTCTCTGGCCACCCTCACCGGATCTCTACAGTAGAACTCTGGAGGCAGAAGATCTTCTGAGGAGAACATGAATGGTATAGAATATTCCCTTGGCTTTTAAAAGGCTGCCTCCCGGCTAGAATCTAGGCGGATATCCAGCAGCAGGAGCTCTGAAGTCAACCCTCAGTATGCATACGTGGAGCACCCCAAAATTATCCATGATATTCACCTTCTAAAAGAATATGCATGGATCCTGAACCATACCGCTGTAGGCTCTTTAGGCTCTTCGGCCTTTACTCATTTCCTTGGCCACATCCCCACAGATGGTTATTGCTCTTTCTATGTGTTCTGTAGTGATTCCTCGGTGGGTGACCAGTCTGAGTTGGTCTTTGCCTCTGGGTAGGGCTAGGAGGCCCTGCTCCTTTAGTTGGAGAACGAATTGGTGACTGGTGACTCCTAGAGAGCTTATATCCGGGTGCAGTATGTTGGTCTGCACCCTCTCAGGGTTGATGGAGATGCCCTGTATCCTGTTTAGTCCTTGGGCTAGGTGCTGTGCGTTCTGGTGGTCCTCCTGTAGGCGGGGGACCATCTTCTGGAGGGCGATTATTCCCGGGGCGGCTATCACTCCTGCTTGGCGCATGCCTCCGCCCAGACGTTTCCTGACTTTCCTGGCTCGGTCTATGAACTCTTGGCTTCCCACCACTATAGAGCCCACCGGGCAGCTGAGTCCCTTGGAGAGGCAGAACATCAGGCTGTCCACGTACTTTGTGAACTCCTGCACCTCCCTGTCTAGGGCTACGGCGGCGTTGAAGATCCGGGCCCCATCCAGGTAGAGGGGTAATCCCTGGGCGTGGGCTACATCCCTGAGCCCTCTGATCTGCTCTGGAGAGATTATGGTGCCTCCCGCTCGGTTGTGGGTATCCTCCAGGCATACCAGGGTGGTGGGTGGAAAGTGTATGTCCCGGGGTCTGATGGTGGCCCTGACCTTCTCAGGGTCCAGTACGCCTCGGCGGCCTGGGATGGGTAGGGGCTGTAGGCCTCCTATGGCGGAGAGGCCTCCCACCTCATACCAGTAGATATGGGAGTCGGCCTCCAGAATAACGGAGTCTCCGGGCTGGGTATGGCTCATGAGGGACACTAGGTTGGCTTGGGTTCCGCTGGTGACCAGTAAGGCCGCCTCTTTGCCCATCGTCTTGGCGGCCAGGTCTTCCAGCCGGTTCACGGTGGGATCCTCCCCATACACATCGTCCCCCAACTCCGCGTTCCTGATGGCCTCCAGCATCTCCTGGGTGGGCAGGGTCACGGTATCACTCCTCAGATCAATAATCTCCTGGTTGCTACTCATCGAAGAACCCCTTACATTCTATGTAAGGGAGGAGGAGTAGCTATTTCAATCTTCCCAGACCCTGAACCTAGAGGAGCTATTTCACAAGCCATAAGGACGCCTAGCGGGTTAGACCAGTTTTCTATACAGGTCGGGCCTGGCGAGCTGTAGGATGGGCAGCAGCTTCCTGTCTTCTTCAAGCTGTTCCCTGTCCAGGCTGAGGGTGAAGCTGACCTGATCTTCACCAGCTTCGTGGATCACCTCTGCTAAGGGCGAAGCTACCAGGCTATGGCCTAGGAAGCAGGGTCTCGCCTGGTCCACGGCCATCAGATAGGCAGTATTCTCGTGGGCCCTGGCCCGGGTCAGGATTCGCCACTGCTCCAGTTTATGTTCTCCCTGGTACCAGGCGGAGGGAACTATGAACAGGTCGGCTCCCCTATAGGCTAGGGATCTGAAGAGTTCTGGGAATCGAAGGTCGAAGCATACCGCCAATCCCACCTTGAAGCCCCTAAAGTCCAGGAGCTCCAACTGATCCCCGGCTGTGAAGAGCTCCGACTCCCGGTATCCATAGGCGTCGAAGAGATGGATCTTCCGGTATAGGCCTCGGACCCTCCCTTGGTCTGCGAATACTGCCGCATTGTAGACCGCATCATCCTCTCTCAGAAAGGTAGTGAAGACCACTGAGGAGCCCCTCTGCTCCGTCTGTTCCAGGATGGAGGTCACGAACCGGCCTCCTAGGGGCTCAGCATTCTCCTCCACGAAATCTTTGCTCAATCCGCTGGGCGGCAGGCCCATAGCATACTCTGGAAAGATATCCAACTGAGTCTGGGACCCCTCCAGAACCTGGAGTATCCGACGTCGATTCTGCTCCTTAGATACAGAGAAGGAGAGTTGATGACAGGCTATAGATAAGGGCATAATCTCCAGTACTCACTTTTCCACCTTATATCTTTAGGTGAGGATGACTCGAACTTGAAGAGGGGGCAGGAAGGGTTCAGGTCTGCTATCTGGTCTGTAGGCTCTGATGTCTTGGAGTCCACCGGAGGTTGAAGATAATTATATAACCGTGGATTCTTACCAGAGGTTGGATATCGTTGAATAGGATAAACTGGGTAATAATACTCTGCATCCTGACCTCAGCTCTCACTTGGTATTGGGGATCTGATGTGCTCTTTGGTTATCTGGCCTTCAGCGGACAGAACCTGTTGGAGGGGCGGGTGTGGACCCTGGTCACTGCCCTGTTTCTGCATGGTGATGTGGGGCATCTGGTGGGAAATATGCTCTTTCTGTTCGTGTTCGGTAACACCTTGGAGAATGAGCTGCAGGCCAACAGGACCCTACTAGCCTTCTTCTTGGGAGGAATAGTGGCCTTCCTGTTGACTCCCCTGTTCTATACTCCAGCCACCTACGCCATCGGCGCCTCAGCAGCCATCTTCACCCTCACGGCGGTGGTGATGCTGGTCAAGCCCTTGAAGTTCTCCTTCCTCTTCCTGATGCCCCAAGGCCTAGTGGCCATAATCTACTTCCTCTACAACGTGGTAGCCGTCCAACTGGGCACCACCGGGAACATCGCCTACACCTCCCATATCATCGGCTTCCTGATAGGGATACCCCTAGGCATGGCCTGGAGCAGAGAATGGGCCAAGAACCTACTCATCACCATCGGATTACTCCTACTCTATCTATTCCTGATCTGGCTGGTGGTCCCCCTCCTACTAGCCATCCTCCTATAATAGCCATTGATGGAATACAGGGGAATTAGATAATGGGCTTCTGCTCGTTACGGAGTGCCGGAATAGTTTATGGACTCGCATCCGGTAGTCTTAAATAATAAAATAGTGGATCTGCAGTATTTGGGATGGATATGAGTTTTGTTGACGATTTCTTCAACACCCTGGAAGTGTATAATAACACTTTTTGGCCAATGACAGTCTTCACCTATCTCCTGGGTTTTGTGGCCTTGTATCTGGCAGCTAGGAAGAGTAGGAGTTCAGACAAGATTGTGTCCGCTATCTTGGGGTTCCTTTGGATCTGGTCAGGAGCTGTGTTCTGTATTGTCTTTTATGGTCCTATGGATGTGGAGTTCTTGGGTCTCACGATGCGGGGTATATGGTACTTGGTGGGCTTTCTCTTTGTGGTGCAGGGCATCCTATTCTTCTGGTCTGGCGTTCTACGGGAATCCTTGTCTTTCGGAGTGGGGGGTGATGGATATTCTATTGTAGGAGCTATAATAGTCATCTATTCCATGGTGATCTATCCCATTATAGGTTTCCTGACCGAAATGGAGTATCCCCGGTATCCGGTCTTTGGTGCAGCTCCCTGCCCAGTAGGCATCTTCACCTTTGGCTTATTGCTGTGGACAGAGAAGAAGGTGCCCCTAGTTACTGCTGTCATTCCGCTGATCTGGGCACTTATGGGGGTCATGTCAGTGATGGGTCTGAATATCTGGGCAGATTTGGGATTGATCCTCTCCGGCCTAGTAGGATTTCCCTTGATTCTGCTTCATAACCCGAAGATCGGCACTTAAGAGGCAGCGGGGTGAAGCATACTATATTACAGTACAGTGCAAGCATGCAGGCCTGGCTCTCCGTTTCATCCTAGAAATAACATATCTTCTTCCTGCACGCAACTGTAATATCGCTGCGCGTGCGTCGGAAGAGTCCATTTCCGAAGATATTCGGGATACGTTTAATCTGAACATCCACCAGATATTTTAGATGACAGATGTGAAGGAGGTGAACTTGGATGGCAGAACATGAATGTACTTTGTGTAGTGGGGTCTTCAAGACCAAGGAAGCCTTGAAGGAACATAAAGAGAGCGCTCATAGAAGTGGTTGTTGCTGCTGATAGGCGCTTAGGTCTCGAAATGTTTCTCTAGAAGTCTTCGGGTCCCTCTTCTAATTATCTCCGATACTGTTGATAATGCGATTCCTAATCGATTGGCCAGCTCTTGCATAGTGAGCTTTCTGGGAAATTCGAAGAATCCCATTCTCAAGGCTAGCCACAGAGTCCTTTCCTGCCTCTCAGTCAGGATTTCGCCCTTGGGACTGAACTTTCTTGCATCTAGTATCTGTATTTTGAGGCCTACGCTTTCTAGTGTGGATACGATCTTCTGAAAAGTGTGAGCGCTGGGAGTGATGAAGCTGTACACGCAGGTGTACCCTTCCACGTTTCTACCGGATATTAGAAATGATCCTTGAGACAGAATCGCCCTGCAGATTTCGCAGCCCTGGGTGTCAAACCAGAAAGAGGTTTCTCTTCCAGTTCTCTTGGAAGGGTCATCTGCAAACACATCTTTGGGCAGTTTGTGGAGTTCTGCGGAAGATACACTGACTAGATGCCTTGTCGAGCCTTGTGGGGTGCCTCGGATGTCTACCAATCTGCAGTCCTGGACCTGGGATTCTTTCAGCATTCGCAAGCCTTTACAGTGCCTGTTCATCACCTGAATGGTTATGTGATACGGTTCGTCTTCTGATCGTTCCACTTGATGCCACCGAAGATCTTAGGGATACGCTTAATCTGGACATCTACCTATTAAAAAGTAATCTATAAGATCGGAGGTGAGATTTTATGTCTGAGAAGACTAAGCCGGTTTTGACTCCTGGAGCCTATTTCGATCATGACCTTGAGAACTACTACATAACGGTTGAATTGCCTGGGGTGGAGAAGAAAGATATTCAGGTTAACGTCTCAGAACAGAGTTTCTGCGTTAGAGGTTCAAGAGAAGATATAGACTTTCTTGGATGCTGGTCTCTAGCTCACCCAGTCAACGAGGAGAAAGCCAAGGCCAAATACAAGAACGGCCTGTTATATGCAATCATGCCCCTGAAGAAGCCGCTGAAAGGCAAGAAGATTCCCGTGGAATAGCATACATGCATGTAAGACGAACTTAGGTCTATGCTGACTCAGTGGGCTCTCTTTCATGCTTGAAGTAATATAGCGATTCCTTGAAGGAGACCCTCGGCAAAGAAGGGCCAACTCTTTTTTCGCCTTCAAGCCTTAGGTTTCTGACCTCTTGGTCTGCTGTTCCTTCCCTCTTTTTCTACCAGCTCTATTTTCTTTCTAAGAAAGTAATGTTCAGCAGCATAGTATCCTGATACAATGCAGACATGCTGGTTGGGAAGAGGCTCCAAAAAAATAGAAAAGGCGACAGGAAGATCAATCATCTTGGCACTAAGATATCGATTATTGTAGGATCTTTGCTCCCTGTAGCTTGGTGTTTTCGAACATCACGTGAACGAAGGGCTGTGTCATATCTGGCATTAACTCATATTCTGTTTCTGTTACTCCCGGCGGGAGCATTACGTGGGTATCTACTCCCGTATGCGTCAGTTCACTGTCAATCATTAATTCATAGTCCTCGTCTCTAACGTTCTCTGTTATCATAACGTGGAAGATCTGCATTCCGTTCCTTAAATCTCCGTTTATATAGTATTCTCCGATTGCCCAGAAGGCTCCGTAGGTGTATACTGTGGGCATCAGACGGGTTCCTATCGAGGATTTTCCATGTAGGTAGTCGTCGATTACAACTCCGCCCAGGAATGTGTGAGCAGGTCCCTCGGGTATTACATGTTTCACTTTGATATAGTAAGCGTTTCCAGCGGGGTCGGTCCACTCGAATTCTCCCTCTGCAGAGTCCCCTGAATGGGGATCATCTATGGGCGTTCTGTCCATCATCTTAGTTTTGAAGGATCCCATCACCTGCTCGTAGTTGTCTGAGAAGGGTGTAGGGAAGCTTGTGGTGGTGAAGTGACCTGCACCGTCAGTGAGCCTGGCTCCTATTGGTACTCCTATGTCTTCCTCGAATCCAAAGGGGTAACTTACATTTCCGAATATCTCGGGATCTAGCTCTCTTAGTCCGGGTAGTATCCAGTTTACTTCTCCTCTTGGTTTTTGTTTAGCTGACAAGGTTCTTGTTGCCCATATCAGGTTGTTACCAATTTTTGCGGTTGCTGCTGCTCCAATGCTAAGCGTCATCAGTCCTACTAGAACTATTACGTATTTTTTCTTGTTCAATACTCTCACCTCCTAAGGTGGCACTGATAAGATGATGAATCTTCAGATTAAGCGTTTCCCTAATATATTCGGGAAGAAATGCAGGCATGCGCTTTAATAACTTGTTCAGATATGGAAGGAGTAAATGAAGAGGTGAGGAGATGAGTGTCTTCGCAGTAGTAAGGTATGTGGTGAAATCAGAGAAGCAGACAGAGTTCAAGGCCTTGACTAGGAAGTATCTTGAATACCTCAAGGATCCTGAGAAGTCTAAAGAGTTGAAATCCTGGAAGCTCTTTGTTCAAACACTGGGCGGCATAGCGAACACCTACATCGAGATGATGGAGTTTGATAGCGTAGCAGATGTTGAAAAATGGAACACCAGAATGATGAACAACGAGGAATTCATGAAAAATATCTATCAAGAGTTCATGCGTATAATAGAGCCCACCACATACTCCAGAAACGTGTGGAACTCGGTCATGTAATCAGTATCCCCTAATCCAGGCTGGCTTTCCGTGCAGCTTCCAGAAACTGGGTCAAGACGGCGTCACCAAGTCAAGACCTGTATTCACCAACCAACGGCAGGCTTCGGTAGATCGATGCAACAATGAGCCCGCCGCCCAGAAAGACAGGGTTTCAAAATAGTTATATGACTATGAATTCAACCTCCTCTCCGAGGAGAGACCTTGACCCGGGTAGTAGCCATGAGTGGAAGTCTCCGCATGGAGAAGGGTAGAACTGCGATGATCCTGAACCCCTTTCTTGAAGGCATGAAGGAGGCTGGGGCCTCGGTGGAGTCGTTCTACGTTAAGCGCCTTAAGATCAAGTCCTGCACGGGCTGCTTTTCTTGCTGGAGAGAGAAGCCAGGTGAGTGCTATATCTCCGATGATATGGAATTGCTCTATCCTAAGTTGCGCAAGGCTGACATCCTGGTGTTGGCTACGCCAGTCTATGTCCCACTGCCGGGTGAGATGCAGAATCTCATGAACAGGTTGGTCCCTCTATTGGAGCCCTTCCTTCAGATGCGGACTGGTCGCACACGCGCCAGATTTCGCCAGGGCGTGAAGATAAGTGAGATTGTGCTTGTGTCCACATGTGGCTGGTGGGAGAAAGGCAACTTTGGTACTGTGCTTCGCATTGCTGAAGAATTTGCAGAGGATGCAAGTGTCGAGTTCGCAGGGGCACTGCTTCGGCCCCACGCCGGTTTTTTGGGAGAAAATAAAGAGAAGACAACGGATGTCCTAGAAGCGGCAAAGCAAGCTGGCTCCCAGCTCGTGAAAAAGGGGCGAATCTCCAAGGAGACCCTCGAAATCGTTAGTCAACCACTCATATCGGAGGAGGAGCGTATGCGAAGGTACAACTATACATAAAAGGGAACCAGGGACAGAGCGAACAAATAGTTTCGCTATGTATACGGCATCTTGTTGAAAACACGCACTCTAACTTTTTTCATGAGCCCAGTTTCAGAACATCCTCCTAACGGACAGAGAATTATGTTGGGAGCCCCATTTTGTACCTAACTAGGCTACCAACAGATGTAATCAGGACAGTGGTTACATTCTGGATTGCATGCATGCGTGGTCCTGATCAGGGGAGCCAGTTGAGACAGTGTGAAACACTATTTAACATCTCTGCTTAATGGGAAGTCGGTAAGTTTCGTAGAGCTGAAGCAAAAAAGATTAAGGCTGAAACCCTATTTTTAAGTGAGGATTTGCTTTCTGAATGGCTTATTATCTGATAGACGGTGAAGCGGCTCCGGAAGGCGTCAAACTCATATTCTATAATCCTTCCACTAACACCTGGAAAGAGAGGGTGAACAGAGATTGCAGGCCCTACCTCCTGGTTCCTCATCCTCTAAGCCAAGCTGATCAGAAAGCTGTTGACGAGTTAGATGCTAGAACCAAGATAGAAGAGAAGATAGACCTTTTCACTGGTCAAACCATAAACGTTACCAAAATAGAACTGACGGATTCCTCCAGTCCCAGAAGGGCTTCCTCAAGGTTTGAGAAGGCTTGGGAAGACAGGGTTCCCCCCATACTCAGTTACGTCTACGATAGAGACCTGGTTTTTGGCGGTCAACACACCATCCAAGAAGACCATGTAGAACCTGTCTTCCAGCTCTCTGAAGAGATAGAACAGAGGTTTATGCAAGAATTTTCTGATTTGAAGAAGGTTGATTCGGAGAAGTTTAAACTGTTGAAACGATGGTTGGCTCTCTGCTCTCAACCAGTCCCCAAGATCTCCGCTGAGAGACTGGGTATAGATGAGGCAGCAGATCCTAGACAATATCAGCTGGCTTTCATGCTCTCTAGGGTGGCGAACCTTCCAGTTTCACAGGCATTCTCCAACCGGCAGGTGAGCGGCTGGATAAGATCCATCCTCCATAACTATCTCCGAAGGAAGAATATTCTGATCCCCACCTCCAGGGAGCTGAGGAGAGGTGAAGAGAAGAGGCGGGTCCGGGGAGCCCTCACCTTCCCTCCTGAGGCTGGTGTCCACTTCAACACCGTGGTGGTTGATTTTGAGAGTCTCTACCCTAGCCTCATCGACGTCTACAACCTGTCACATGAGACCATCGATTGTCCCCATCTTGAATGCCGAGAGAACAAGGTGCCTGGACTTGAACACCACGTCTGCCAGCGGCGGAGAGGCGTCTACTCTGTTCTCATAGGGTCCATAAAGGACCTGAGAATCCGCTGGTACAAACCCCTAGCCCAGAACAGAGATATTCCAGTTATAGAGAGAAGGCTGGCCCAAGCCGCCTCCAAGTTGTTGAAGCTGATCTTGGTCTCCAGCTATGGGGTCACGGTTAGAATCCATGGTCTTGCCCGACCCTCATTAGCTGAGTCTATCACCGCCTATGGCCGCCACGTCCTCCAGACCACATGGAATATAGCAGAGGAGGGTGGGCTTCATCCCGTCTACGGGGATACTGACTCCCTCTTCCTGGAGGACCCCCGGGAGGAGCAGGTAGAATGGCTCACAGAGACGGTTAAGGAACGTCTCCGCCTGGACTTAGCTGTGGAGGAACGTTACTCTGTCTGCGTGCTGCCAAGAGCGATGAAGGCCTACTTTGGAATAAGAAGGGATGGAACTCCAGACATCAAAGGGGTGACCGCCATCAAATCCAACTCACCGGTCTTCATACAAGAGGTCTTCAGAGACTGCGTGAGGGAACTGGCGGAGGTCAAGGACCAGACCGAATTTAACGAGGCCAAAGAACGGGTTCAAGATGTTGTGAGAAATGCCATAGAGAAGCTGAAGGCTGGGAGGGTGCCGCTGAAAGATCTGGAGTACTCAGTGAAGCTCCATGAAGACCCTCAAGAGAAGATTGGAGACAGAGCTCTCCATCAGCCTTACCAATGCGCCCTCCAACTGATCGAGGCAGGCAAATCAATCCAGAAAGGTGACATAGTCAAATTCGTGAAGGTCAAACCCTTCCAGCACAGAGCAAGAACCTTCACCGTGAAACCCACAGAACAGATCCGAGACCCCCAAACAGTCAATGTGGAGGATTATATACGCAACCTCAGAACAGCCCTAAACCAGACTTTCAAGACCATGAACATCAAATTCAAAGAAGATAGAAGAAAAAACCATAGTTTGGCCGACTTCATGTAGAAACGAAGAAGCCCTTGAGTTATAATAGAAGCTTGATCTTGCTTGAGCGTTGGGGAAGCCCTTTCAAAGCTCAGTTCAAATGTCTACATGCCTTTTCTTCTTGTCGATTTGAGATAATACAAGTCTTCTCAACTAGATGCTCCATAATCTTCCAACTACCTGCTCATCTGCATTCATTTACTGTGAAGTCTCGGATGGTTGCTATGTATCTGTGTCTTGGGAAGTGATTTTACTTAGGGCGGTCGAAGAATATGCTCTTGCCTTTTGCAGATAGTGGGATTCCCATTGTTATGGTGGCCTCAGGCATCAGGTGTAATCGTTTAGCAGCGGTTCCTATTCGATACATTACTCGATTGTCAACATTTAGGATGCTGGCCGTCTTCACTGCGGACCCTAAGGCTATGCCAAGGTCAAGAGCCTTGAAGAGGCAGGTGGGACCTTTGAAATCTGGTCCCAGCTTTTTCTCTGCCTTCCTGAACTCTTCACAGTTGGGGTAGCCGCAGGCTCCACAGCTAAGTCCAAAACTCTTTGTGCCCCCCACGCCGATAAGCACTACAACCTCTGAATCTCGAACGTTAATGGCGTCACGCCTAAAACCTTTGATGTTCCGCTCCTCACCGATTCTCTTCATCTCAGCCACCAGAGACTCTTTCTCCGCTCCATAGACAATAGCGGTCGAAATATCATCTACGCCACCCGATTTTGGGGCGGTCCTGGCTGAGACCAGCATCAGCCTCGCGACCTCAAGAATCGCATCTCTCTCGCTCTCCCCGCCTCTTATAACAGGCATATCTCCTTTTCCCAGCTACATTTACTGATATAC
>JABAHQ010018853.1_pt1 | contig 11068 bp, 10 predicted proteins | sample 7062091 | NCBI WGS metagenome assembly JABAHQ01 (sample SAMN14534359, study PRJNA622989) | marine sediment metagenome | biome: marine biome [ENVO:00000428]; feature: marine pelagic biome [ENVO:01000023]; material: deep marine sediment [ENVO:00002113] | place: India: Gulf of Kutch | collected...
TCCAGGAAAAGGCCTTTTTCTCATTTCACCGCGTACGCGGTGAAAGCAGGCCGTTGAAAAGGGTTTTTCAACGGCCTGCTAAAGAACACCCCCTTCGTGTGCCCCCGGCTGGACCCCCTGGCGAGCTCCTGATAAGTCCTTGCCGAGAGCGAAAGCGGGTGTCCTTTCCCTGCTATCCCGGTTCACGGTGTTAACCGAGATAGCCAGTAAGGGGCCATGCCGGGATCTGGCTCGGGACGGCTAGCTTGTAACCACTTCCTCGGTTCCCTGGACAAGGCCCAGGCGGGCGAGCTCGTGGCCCAGCTGCTCCCGGGCCTGGTCGCCGATGGAAACGGAGAGTCGGTCCCGGTAGGCGGCCAGACGCTCCAGGAACCGGATCAGGGCTTCCCGCTGGTGCTGATAGACCGTTTCGATGCGCAGGGTCAGGTGGGAGCCCGGCTGCCGCAGCAGCCTCCGCAAGTGGCGCTGCCCCGCCGTGAAAAAGGTCCGGTCCAGGGCGCCCCGGAGCCTGACGTTCAGACCCGGGCCCGAATCGGTGGCTTCCAGCTCGGCGGTCAGGCTGCCTCGCTCGACCGTCGCGGCGAAGCGCCGGTTCAGGCTGGCCCAGACCTTTCTCGCGCGGTGCCAGGTGCGGGCGGGCACCTCCTTGAAATGCCGCTCGACATAGTCGCGCATGCTCAAGCCCCGGACCCAGTCGGAGACCACCTGGGGCCATAGCCGAGGGGGGCAGGCCAGGGTTTGTCCGAACCGGAGCCAGCGGCCGGGTCCTCCGGACAGGACCCCGTGCCAGAGGATGCGGCGGAGCAGGAGCCGCTGGCGTTGCGGGGATTGGCCGCCACGGCCGGCGGGCTGGCGCAGGTGGCGGACCTTGTTGCGGATGCGCCGGGCGATGCCCCGGTCCGAGAACAATCGGCGGTACAGCGCCGTGTAGCCGCTGACCATGGCCCGGTAGCTCATGCCCGCGGGCAGGATGTTGGTGTGGCCGCCGGTATTGTCCCCGGGCGCGACGTCGTGGCGCAGGCGGCCTTCCTGCTCAAGGCGCTCGTACAGCGGGGTGCGCGGCAGGGCGGTCAATAGGCCAACCATCGCCACCTGGATCCCCGCGTTCATGATGAACCGGTGCTGGTTTTCGAAGGCCTCCGGGGTATCGTTGTCGAAGCCGACGATGAATCCGGCGAAAACATCGATCCCGTAGGCATAGAGGGTATGGACGGAGTCCAGCAGGTCGGCCTTGGTGTTTTGCATCTTTCCGGCCGCACGGAGGCTCTCCACGTCCGGGGTTTCGATGCCCAAGAACACCCAGCCGAACCCCGCCTCCCGGAACAGGCTCAGCATCTCGGGATCCTGGGCCAGATTGAGCGAAGCCTCGGTACCGAACAGGAAGGGGTAGTCGTGGCGCTTCTGGTAGTCCGCGAGGTACCGCAGGAGCTCCTTGGCGACCTTCTTGTTGCCGATCAGGTTGTCGTCGACGAAGAAGGCGCTGTCCGCCCCCTGGGCGCGGAGCGCGTCCAGCTCCCGGCCGATCTGCTCGGGGGCCTTGGTGCGCGGGCGCCGGCCGAACATCACAATGATGTCGCAGAAATCGCACTGGTAGGGGCAGCCCCGGGAGAACTGGAGGCTGGCGGTGGCATAGCGCTCGAGCGAGAGCAGGTCGAAACGGGGGACGGGCACCTCCGTGATATCCACGGCTCCGGCCTCGGTATAGCTGGCCTGCGGCCGGTCTGCCTCGAAGTCGGCGCAGAAGCGAGGCCAGATGGTCTCGGCCTCGCCGGCCACCACCGTGTCCGCCAGGTCGGTCAGCTGCTCGGGGCAAAGGGAGGCGAAGCTGCCCCCGGCCACGGTGTAGTAGCCCTGCCTCCGGTACCGGCCCAATAGCTCACGCTGTCGAGTGTGCTGAACGCCCATCCCGCAGATGCCGACGATATCGGCATCAGGCCGGTCGGGAATGGTCTCGACCGCCTCGTCCACGATGGTGACGTCCCAATGGTCCGGGCAAAGCCCGGCCAACGTGGCAAGGCCCAGGGGGGGATTGAGGGCCCGTTGTGGGGCCATGACTCGATCCATGGCCCAGGCAAAGCTCCAGAAGCTCTCCGGTGGGCAGGGATTGATCAGGAGGAGACGGACGGGATGTGGCGGCATTTGGGCTCCGGCGCAGGCAATTATCCAGGTATCCGTTGGTACGCCGTTTCCTGGAAAGGTTCCTTGATCCGACAAGGGGTTTCGGGGACAACACCTGACGGAGCTCCTATATGAGGCCCTTGAGGCCTTACCCCGGGACCCCGGGCTCACCCGGATAGTGCGTCAGGAAAGAAACCCGCCCCCAGCCTCTCGGGAGTCTGTCCTCCTTTCCCAAGCGGTGTCCACCTATCCTCCATACGCTTTCCCCGGGCCGATCTCCGAAAAGTTGAATCCTCCCCCCAACCGCACCAGCCCCAGCACCAGCGCCAAGGTGGCCAGGTAGTGCAGCAGCGCGAGGGCCAGGGGGAAGCCGGCGAGAACCTGGGCGATCCCCAGGGCCGGCGGGATCAGGAACAGCAGCAGGAGAACGACCCCTTCCCGCCGGCGCCAGGCGGCCACGGGCACCGCCAGGGCAAGGCCGTAGGCCGTCACGGCGATCCCGGTCAGGCGGTGGAGGGGGTCCAGGGCGGGAGCGAGGGGGAAGGGGCCGCCGGATTCCAAAGGCTGCCACAGCGGTCCCCAGCCGAGCCGGTCCATACCCGGCAGCCAGGCTCCCTGGCAGGTGAACAGGTCCGGGCAGGCGGGGCCGGCCAGATGGGCGGCGGCCAGGCCGCCGAGGACGAGCTGGGTACCCGCCAGGGCCAGGCCGATCTGGACCGCCCGGCCCAGGGATGTTCCCGGCTCGGGCGGGCTCCCGTGGGCGACGACCAGCCAGCCCAGCAGGGCCGCGATGGCCACGCCGCCCACCAGGTTGGTGAAGGTGACCGCGGGCAGGGCGAGGCTGGCCGACAGGGGCCCCAGGGCGGCCAGGGCCAGGGTGAGGGCGAGGAGCAGGACGGCGGCGATGCGCACGGAGCGGGCGGTCTCCCGAAAGAAGGCGCGCCAGGCGATGACCAGCACCACCAAGCCCAGGAGGGAGGCGGTCACCCGGTGGGTCAGGGCGCTCCAGGACCCCGCGGCGCCGTGGGCCGCCGCCAGGTCCCGGCCGAAGCACTCGGGCCACGGCGCGCAGCCGAAGCCGGCCTTGGCGAGCCGGATGTAGCCGCTCACCGCCACCAGCAGGACCCCTAGCACCAGGCCGGCCAGGGCCAGGGAGCGCATGGTTGCCGGATGGTTTGACCGGTGCATGGGGCGCGGTTTCATTCCTCACGCGGCGGCGGGAGATCCGCGTAGATGGTTTCCAGGTCCACCGTGGTCCCCAGGCACTGGAATTCCACGGTTCCCTGGTACTGGGCTACCAGGGTCCGCCAGCTATCCGCCTCCCGGCGATGGATCTCCACCTGCGGCTCGTTCTGGGCTACGACGATGTACTCCCGCAGGCTGGGGATAGTGGTGTAGGCGAACAACTTTTCCCGTCGGTCGATGCGCTGGGTCGTCGATGAGAGGACCTCCACCAGGAGGCAGGGGGCGCTGCGGTAGTAGGGATAGTCGTCGCCCGGGTCGCAGACCACCATCAGGTCCGGATAATAGAAGGCGTCCTCCCCGGCCACCGCGAGGCGAACCTTCATGTCCGCCATGAACAGGCCACAGCCGGTCTTCCGGGCGTGAGGGTGGAGCGCTGTGGCCAGGTTCAGGCTGATGCGGTTATGGCGATCGGTGCCCCCCACCATGGCATAGGCCTGCCCGCCGATGTATTCATGGCGAACCTCGGCGTGGCGCTCGCCCTCCAGGTATTCCTCAATGGTGAGCTCGCCCTCACGGGAATGGTCTTCCATGCTCGGCTCCCCGGGCGGAGTGGGAAAGATACCAATGTAGCAAAACAGGTCTTCTCGGGGGAGCGATAGCCTTCCATCCACCCGGACTTTTGGGATAGATGCAACCGAGGGACCATGGTTACTGATTTCGGCGGTTCATGACGCTCCTTGGCGTCCTTGGCGGTTTGGCGTTTTCGACTACTTGCCAGAGGGAGAATGCATACGTGAGCGAACAGCAAACCGACGCTCGCTACCGCGAGCGCATGCGGAAGAAGAAGGCGATCATGGACGCCCGCATCGCCGCGGCCGGCGACGAGCGCGGCGTGGTGATCGTCAACACCGGCAACGGCAAGGGCAAGAGCAGCGCGGCCTTCGGCATGGTGGCCCGGGCGCTGGGCCACGGTCAGCGGGTGGGTATCGTGCAGTTCATCAAGGGCAGCTTCAGCACCGGGGAGGAGGCCTTCTTCCGGCGCTTCCCCGAGGTGACCTACCACGTCATGGGCGAGGGCTTCACCTGGGAGACCCAGGACCGCGCCCGCGACACGGAGATGGCCCGGGCCGCCTGGGAGCGGGCCCGGCGGCTGCTGCGGGACGAGTCCATCGCCCTGGTGGTGCTCGACGAGCTCAACATCGCCCTGAGGAAGGGCTATCTGGACCTGCCCACTGTGCTCGAGGACCTGGCCAGCCGCCCGGCCATGCAGCACGTGATCATAACCGGCCGCGGCGCGGCGCGGGAGATCCTGGAGGTGGCGGACACGGTTACCGACATGCGCAAGGAGAAGCACGCCTTCGAGGCGGGGGTGAAGGCCCAGAAGGGGGTCGAGCTCTAGCCGGGAGGCTCTGCCCGGGATATCGGCGAGGAGCCCGGCCCCCGCAGGAGGGCAGAGGCCTTTGCAGGAGCGCAGCTTCGCCGCCCGATGGGGTGTTGCACGAACCCGCATCGCGCGCCAAAGGCGCGCTCCTGCCGGGGTAAGGGTGTCCCGGGCGGTAAGGCGCCCGGATTTGACCCGTTCCAGGTGCCTGGGTAGACTGCCGCCGACTTCCTCCGGCTCCGGCCGGAGATCACAATTCATCCAAGCCCGCCCCAGGTGTCCCGCGGTCTCGGCAGGGCCGCGGGATGAAACGGGAAGTCCGGTATGTCCTCGCTGTTCGGGGACAAAGCCGGCGCTGCCCCCGCAACGGTGGGCGNNTTGTGGCGGGATGGGAAGGCGGTTGTCCCTCCCCCCTTCAGCCGTTCCGGAAGGTGCCCGTGGGCACCTTCCGGAGGGCTGCAGGGCGGGAAGCTCGCCAGCCCGGAGACCGGCCTGGGGTCTGGCCACGGCGCTGCGGAGGGCGGTGCCGGGCGCGGACCCCCTTTCCCTGTCCCGCCCCGATGTCCTCCCTGTGCCCCGGCCAAGTGCGGGTGCGCACTCTGGGAGAAGACATGCGCAAGCTCAACCCGATCCTCGCGGCCATCGCCGGCGCGTCCCTGACGGTCAGCGCCCCGTCCGTCCCGGCTCAGCCCGCGCACATGCTGGGCGAGGTCGTGGTAACCGCCTCGCGCAGCGAGCAGCCCCTTTCCGAGGCCCTCGCCCCGACGACGGTGATCGACCGCGAGGACATCGAGAACAGCAATGCCGAGAGCGTCCGGGACCTGCTCGAGCAGCAGGTCCCGGGGCTGCAGATGAGCAACAGCGGGGGCCCCGGCAAGGACACCAGCATCTACCTGCGGGGGACCAACAGCGACCATGTGCTGGTGCTGATCAACGGGATCAAGCAGGGCTCCGCCACCCTGGGGACCACCGCCTTTCAGCACCTGCCCCTGGAGCAGATCGAGCGGGTCGAGGTGGTGCGCGGACCCCGGTCCAGCCTCTACGGCGCCGAGGCCATCGGGGGGGTGGTCCAGNNTGGTCCAGATCTTCACCCGGCAGGGGAAGGAGGGATTTCATCCGCATGCCCAGGCCGGCTACGGCACCTACGAGCGCCGGAAGGCCGGCGCCGGGGTGCGCGGGGGCACCGGCGGTACGAGGTACAGCCTGAACCTGGGGTATCTAGCCACCGAGGGTATCAACGCCCTGGAGGGCAACAACCCCGACAAGGACGGCTACGAGCGGGCCTCGGCCTCCGCCAGCCTGCGGCAGCGGCTCTGGGCCGGGGGCGAGGCCCGGCTGCATTTCCTGCGAGCCCAGGGCACGACGGAATACGACAGCTCCTCCGATCCCGCCAGCGACTACGAGGACGAGATCGTTCAGCAGTCGGTCTCCGGCTCCCTCCGCCAGACGGTGAGCCAGGCCTGGCAGGCCCGCCTTCGCGTGGGGGAAAGCCGGGACGAGAGCGAGATCCGCCAGGACGGCAGCCGGACCGATTTCTACGACACCCGGCGGCAGGAGGCGTCCTGGACGAACAATCTCTACGTGACCGGTTCCCAGGAGGTCGTCCTGGGGGCGGATTACCGGGATGACCGCGTGGACTCCAGCCAGGACTTCGCAGAGGAAAGCCGCTATAACCAGGCGGTTTTCGGCCAGTGGCTGGGAAGCTGGAATCCGCTGGAGATGGCCCTCGGGCTGCGCTACGACGACAACGAGGCCTACGGCGAGCACACCACCGGCAACGCCAATCTGGGCTACCGCCTATCCGAGAGCTTGAAGCTGGTGGCCTCATACGGCACGGCCTTCAAGGCGCCCACCTTCAACGAGCTGTATTTCCCGGGCTTCGGCAATCCGGATCTGGAGCCGGAGGAGTCCCGTTCCGGCGAGCTGGGCCTGGAGGGGCGGACCCAGCTCGGCACCTGGGAGATCCGTGTCTTTGAAACCCGCATCGACCAGCTCATCGTGAACGCCGACACCAACGGGGACGGCTGGGTGGACACCCCGGTGAACCTCGGAGAGGCCCGAATCCGGGGTGGGGAGCTTGCCGCCGACTTGGCCAGGGGTGGCTGGCGGGCTCGCCCCTCCGTGTCCTATCTGGATCCGGAGGACCTGGAGACCGGCAATCAGCTTCCGCGCCGCGCCAAGGTCAGCGGGAGTCTGGATGTCCGGAAGCGCCTGGGGTCCCGCTTTAGCCTGGGCGGGACCGTGGTCGCCAAGGGCAGGCGCTACGACGGCGTGGAGAATACCGAGGCTCAGGAGATGCCGGCCTACGGCCTCCTTCACCTGCGCGGGTCGTACGCCTTCGCGGACGCCTGGCGGGTCCGGCTCAAGGCCAGCAACGTCCTGGACGAGGACTACGAGACGGCAAAGGGGTACAACACCCCGGGCCGGACCTTCCTCGTGAGCCTGAGCTATGGCGGCTAGCCGCCAGGGCAGGGCCTGGTGGCCCCGGTGGGTGATCGGGGTCGTGCTCCTGGCGGTCGCGGTGGCTCCGACCGTCGCGGCCGCCTCGTGCCCCCGCATCGTGAGCCAGTCCCCCTACATCACCCATTCGCTGCGCTGGCTCGGGCTGGCGGACTGCATCGTCGGCGCCAGCCGCTATGATCCCCTGAAGGTGCCTCCCACGGGCGGTGTGCTGGATCCGGACTACCAGGCCATCGCCCTGCTGGAGCCCGACCTGATGCTGACCTCGGACTGGACGGACGGGCAAGGGTGGCGGGAGAACGCCCCGAGAGGGGCCCGGGCAATGATTCTGGACGGCTTCGAGTCCATGGCCCAGATCGCGGATAACCTGCGGCGCATCGGCAGGGCGGCCGGTCTCAAAGGGGTGGAAAGGCGGGTGGCGGCCTTCCGGGCGGAGTGGCGCGAACGGGCCCGGGCGGTTCCGGGCAATGGCCGGCGGGTGCTGCTGGTGTCCGCCTGCTCTGGCCAGCCCTATTCCTTCGGTCGCCATACCTGGCTTTTCGACCTGTTCTCCCGGGCAGGCTTCACGGTGGTGGAAGACCACCCCGGGATCCGCCACATCCGGAAAGGCAGTGCGGTGGCGACCATCCGCAAGCTGGTCGAGCGCACGGAGCCCGAGCTGCTGTTCGTGCTCACCCCCGAGATGGGCCGCCAGTGCCGCCGCATCCGCCGGGACATTCCGGTCAGGGTGGTGCGGCTGGACGGCGGCCATTTCCTCCATCCGGCCCCGGTGATCCTGAAGGGATTGGCGGATCTCCAGCGGATGGATTGGAGCGAGGCGGGATCGTGAAAGATGCCGGCAGGCTGGGATTCAGGGTCGGGGCGGCGGGCTCCGGGTGGCGGGCTGCCCTGGTCCTGCTCGCGGCCGTTTGCAGCGGGCCCGCCCTAGCCGGAGAGGCTCTCCGCGCGGCCTCCATCAACGCCTGCACCGACCAGCTCCTGCTCAAGCTGGCCGATCCGGAGCAGATTGCCACCGTCTCCCACTACGCCGGCAGCGCGGAGCTCTCCTACATGGCCCCGGCAGCGCAGGGCCTTCCGTTCAACAGCGGCCACGCCGAGGAGGTCCTGGCCCGCGACCCCGACCTGGTGCTCACCGGTCCCTACACCCGGAGGGAGACCATGCATCGGCTCAAGGCCTTCGGCTACCGGGTGGTGACGGTGGACAGCCCGTCCGACTTCGCCGGCATCCGGGCCAACATCCGCAAGGTGGCCGCCGCGGTGGGGCATCCCGCCCGAGGCCAGCGCCTGATCGCCGGCATGGACCGCACCCTGGCGGCGGTCCGCGCCAGGCTCCCGCAGGGGCGGGAGCGGCTGCGGGCGCTGGTGCTGCGCCCCAACGGGGTAACCGTGGGCGAGGGCTCCCTGCTGGACACCCTCATGCGGGCGGCGGGGCTGCGCAACGCGGGCCGGGAGCTGGAGGCCGGGGTCTACGCCGAGGTGCCGCTGGAGCGGCTGGTCACCACCGCCCCGGGGATGCTCATTCTGGGCGTCTTCGCCACCGACCAGCCCTCCCTGGCCCAGGGGATCATGCATCATCCCGTCTTCGCCGCCCTGGACACCGAGCGAGCACCCCTGCGGCTGCCGGGGCGCCTGTGGTCCTGCGGCGGCTGGTTCGCGGGCGAGGCCGTGGCCCGCATGGCCGAGCACGCCTACGGCATCCGGGTGCCGGAGGCGGTCGAGGGGATGGCCCGTGCCGATTGAGCGCGCCCCGGGTCCCGGGCTCTTGATCGTCCTCGGGGTCATGCTGGGGGCGCTGGCGGCGGCAAGCCTGACCGTGGGCTACGTGGCCCTATCACCCGAGCGGATTTGGGGGGGGCTGGTGGCGCCGGACGCCACCCCGGAGTCGCTCATCGTCCGGGAGCTGCGCCTGCCGCGGACCCTGCTGGGGCTGGCCGTGGGCGCCGGCTTGGGCGTGGCCGGAGCCGGCCTGCAGGGCCTGCTGCGCAACCCGTTGGCGGAGCCGGGTGTGCTGGGCATATCCAACACCGCCGCGCTGGGGGCGGTGATCACCCTGTACACCGGCCTTGCGGCGGCGGTTCCCTTCGCCCTGCCGGCGGCGGCCATGGCCGGGGCCCTGCTGGCGCTGGTCCTCCTCTACGGGCTGGCCGGGCGCGAGGCCAACGTGCAGACCCTGATCCTGGCCGGAGTGGCCGTATCCACCCTGGCCGGTGCCCTCATCTCCGTGGCGCTGAACCTGGCCCCGAGCCCCCACGCCACCACCGAGATCCTGTTCTGGCTGCTGGGCTCGCTGGCCGACCGGGGCATGAGCCACGTCCAGTGGGGACTGCCGTTCATGGCCGCCGGCATCGTCCTGCTGCTGTCCGCCGGCCGGGCCCTGGACGCCCTGAGCATGGGCGAGGACGCCGCGCGCAGCCTGGGCTTCCATCTCGGGGGCGTGCGCTTCCGGGTGATCGCCGGGGCCACCCTGGCGGTGGGCGCCGGCGTGGCGGTGAGCGGCAGCATCGGCTTCGTGGGCCTGGTGGTGCCGCACATCCTGCGTCCCCTGGTGGGGTACCAGCCCGCCCGATTGCTGCCCGCAAGCGCCCTGGGCGGTGCCATCCTGCTGCTGCTCGCGGACATGGGCCTGCGCCTGGCCAGCGACACCGTGAGCCTCAAGCTGGGGGTGGTCACGGCCCTGGTGGGAGCGCCGTTCTTCCTGCACCTTGTGCTCAAGACCCGGAGGATGACGGTTTGACCCCCGGCGGGACCCTCGAGGCTCGGCGCCTGTCCCTGGGCATGGGGGGACGCCCCGTGGTCGAGGGTGTGGACCTGGTGCTGCGCCCGGGCGAGGTGGTGGGCATCCTGGGCCCCAACGGCGCCGGCAAGAGCACCCTGCTGCGGGCCCTGGCCGGCCTGCATGTCCCGCTGGCAGGAGAGGTCCGGCTGCATGGCGGGCCGGTGGCCGCTCTCAGGGGCCCGCGCCGGGCCCGGGAGGTGGGCTACCTGCCCCAGGGCGCCACCGTTCACTGGCCGCTGGCGGTGGAGCGGGTGGTGGCCCTGGGCCGCCTGCCGCACCTGGGCCCTTGGCAGCGGCCCGGGGCCGAGGATGCCTACGCCGTGGACCGGGCCCTGGCCGCCACCGGGGTGGAAGGGCTGCGCGGGCGGGCCGTGACCGAGCTCTCCGGCGGCGAGCGGGCGCGCGTCCTGCTCGCCCGGGTGCTGGCCGGGGATCCCGGGATCCTGCTGGCCGACGAGCCCGTTTCCGGGCTCGATCCCTACCATCAGGTGCACTTCATGGAGCTGGTGCGGGACTATGCCGGGGAGGGTCGGACGGTGGCGCTGGTCCTGCACGACCTCAACCTCGCCGCCCGCTTCTGCGACCGCCTGGCCCTGCTGGAGGAGGGCCGGGTGGCCGCCGACGGGCCCGCCCGCGAGGTGCTCGACCCGGAGCATCTGGGGCGGGTGTTCGGTATCCGGGCGGTGTACGGCGAGGCCGAGGGCGAGCCCTACGTGGTGCCATGGGGGCGGGCATGAAGGAGCTGATCTTGGGCGGCGCCCGCTCGGGCAAGAGCGCCCTGGCCCAGCGGCGGGCCGAGGAAATGAGCCTGCCGGTGACCTACGTGGCCACCGCCACCGCCCGCGACGCGGAGATGGCCGAGCGCATCCGTCGCCACCGGGCCGACCGGCCCGATCACTGGGCGCTGGTGGAGGAGTCCGTGGCCCTGGGGACGGTCCTGGACGAGCGCGCCGGGCCGGGGCGCTGCCTGCTGGTGGACTGTCTGACCCTGTGGCTGAGCAACCTGCTGGCGGAGGGCGGAGAGGTCACGGAAAGGGAGCAGGCCTCTTTCCTGGAAGCCCTGGAGGCGGCCGCGGGCCCGGTGATCCTGGTGAGCAACGAGGTGGGGCAGGGCGTCGTCCCGGCCGACCCTCTGTCACGCCGGTTCG
>JABAHQ010006151.1_pt6 | contig 11067 bp, 9 predicted proteins | sample 7062091 | NCBI WGS metagenome assembly JABAHQ01 (sample SAMN14534359, study PRJNA622989) | marine sediment metagenome | biome: marine biome [ENVO:00000428]; feature: marine pelagic biome [ENVO:01000023]; material: deep marine sediment [ENVO:00002113] | place: India: Gulf of Kutch | collected...
GTTGCCGTCGAGCTTCCCGTCCCCCAGCTGGCCGACATCGAACGTCGCCAGGGGCTCCGAGCCCGTGACGCTGCCCCAGCAGTGGGCGGCGCCGGCGGCGTCCACGCCGCAGGAGACCGTCGTCCCGGCCCGGAGCTCCCGGAAGTCGGACACCACCGTCACCGCCTGGGGCGTCACGGAGAAGTCCGGCACGCTGCTCCCCAGCCCGAGCTGGTAGTAGCCGTTGTCGCCCCAGCAGTGGCCGGTGCCGTCGGTGCCGACCCCGCACGTGTGCTCGAACCCCGCGCTCACCTGGTCGAAGGCCCCCGCCTCCACCACCGCCCCGGGCTCGGTGCTGCACGCCGCGTCGTTGCAGAGGTCGGGCGCGTCGAAGCCCAGGGCGCCCTGCTCCCCGAGTCCCCAGCAGTGGGCGATCCCGTCCGGGGTCAAGGCGCAGTTGTGGTAGGCGCCGGCGTCCAGGGAGGCGAAGGTGAGGCCTCCCTCGACCGGGACGGGCCCGGGGGCGTCCACCGTCGTGCCGTCGCCGAGCTGGCCGAAGAGGTTCCACCCCCAGCAGTACGCCTCTCCGCCGTCGGCGAGCCCGCATACGTGGCGCTCCCCCGCGCTGAGCGAGGCGAGTCGGAAGTCGGCTCCCATGGGAACCGGGACGCTGGAGGCGGTGGGGGACTGCATCGGGTCGTCACCCACGTCGATCCCCCAGCAGAACACCTGCCCGTGCTCGTTCAGCCCACAGGCGAAGCCGCTGCCCGCCGTGACGTCGATCGCCGGCTCGAGGCTCCACGCGGCCTCGGCCACCACCTCCGCCGGCTCCAGCCCCTCAGCCGTCGCGGTGAGGGTGCGGACGCCCGCATCGGGTCCCAGGGTCCAGCTACCCGGTGACACCTCTCCGACGTCGTCGGACACGTCGGACGTCTGCGTCAGCTCGTCCCCGGTCCCGTCCACGGCGAAGGTCACGGGCTCTCCGGAGACGGAAACGCCGTCCCCGTTGACGACCCGGAAGACCGGGGCCACGTCCACGGCGGTGCCCGGATCGGCGGTCTGCCCGTCGCCGGCGACCACTTCCAGCTCCACAGCCCGGGGCAGCACCTCCAGCTCCACGGTGTCGGCCACGGGCCCCGCCTCGGCGATCACCCGGGCCGTCCCGGGCGCGACGCCCACCACTCCGCCGTCCTCTCCGACCTCGAGCACCTCGGGGTCCGTGGAGCTCCAGAAGACCACCGGCGTGCCCTCCTCCGCCTCCACCGTGGCTTCGAGCTTCAGGGACGCGCCTTCGAGGAGCCGTCCCAAGCCCCGGCCGGTGATCTCGACCCCCGTGACCGTCAGGTTCGACAGCGGTCCCCGGTAGAGGGTCACCTCGCTCACCTCTTCCGCCGACCCGGCCTCCACCCGGATCGGCTCGGACCGGCCGCTCCACTCCACCGACTCCACCCCGTCCTCCACGTGGATCAGCTCCATGGACACCACTACGTCCGTGGCCGCGCGTCTCGGCAGCTCGACGTCGAGGGAGACCCGCCAGGGCGCCCCGTCGGGATCCACGTCCCGGACCGACTCTCCGAGGACGTCGCCGGTGTCCGCCGAGCGGCCCGTCAGCCGGATCCGGGTGATNNCCCGTCAGCCGGATCCGGTTGATCGGGGCCGGCTCGTCGGCCCGGGCTGCGGGCGCGGCCGCGTAACGGGCGCTCACCGCGAGGCGCGAGGCGTCCTCCCCGAGGGGGAGAGTGGGGCCGTCGGCGCCCACGCACCCCGAGAGGAGGGCGGCCAGGCCCAGGAGGAGGGGAAGGGCGCTGTGGGAGCCGACTCGGCGGGGGACCATCTCCGCATCCTTTGCTGCGGATCGACGGGGGGTCCGGGGACCTCGGCGTCCTCCGAGTCTAGGGCAGGGGACGACGGGTTTTCAAGCGTCCCGCGGGCAGGGGCCGAGGACCGGCCCCGCGGCAAAGCAGCCTCTTCGACGCGCCCTGGATCGAGCCGTGGAAGACCCAACGCTGAACGATGCGGGGGTACGGGCATCAGCAGCCGCCTGGGGTTCACGACAGAGGGGAGGGGGTCACGAGCCCGAGGGGCCTGTTCATGCTGCCTGGTCCCATCCCGACAGCAATACCCCTTGTTCAACTAGGGGTCCCCGGTTACGTATCGTCCGACTTTGCGCCTGGGACGTGGAGGGCAGCGGTGACGAAGAGGACGAGGTGGCTGAGGGCGGGGTTGCTCGTCGGAGCTCTCGGGCTCACCGGCGGCAGCGGGTTGGCAAGCCAGGAACGGGGCTGGGCACCCGTCGTGACCGAGGGCCAACGAAGGTCCTACGAAGCCAGCCGGTACGCGCCGGTGGTGCGGATTGGAGACATGCTCGTCGCCAGCGGCGTCATCGGCGTGACGCGGGATGGTGACAACGGCCCCGAGGCCCAGTTCCGCCGGGCGTTCGAGCGGATGATCGAGATCCTCGAAGAGAACGAACTGACGATTCGTGACGTGGCGGAGATGACCACCTACCACGTGGACCTGGGAAAGCTGGGCCGGGACTTCATTCGCGTAAAGGACGAGTACCTGCCCGAGACCCCCTATCCGGCATGGACGGCGATCGGAGTCGATCGGCTGTTCTTGGACTCGGCGTTGATCGAGATCCGGTTCATCGCGGCCCTCCCACCCGGTGAGTAGCGGTGGCTCGCCGGATCGCCCGCTGGCCTCCGCAGGATTCTCGATGCCCATAGCGGCTTCGATTCTCCTCCTCGCGTGCTCGGTCCTCGCACCGCCCACGGCGGCGCAGACTCCGGACACCACAGCCGCGCGGATCGACAGCTTCATCGAGGGGGCGATGAAGGACCTCGATCTCGTGCCCGGACTCTCGCTGGCCGTCGTGCGGGAAGGAAAGGTCGTCTACGCGAAGGGATTCGGATGGGCGGATCTGGAGCGCCAGGAGCCGGCGGCGGCGGAGACCATCTACTACCTCGCGTCGCTCTCGAAGGCACTGACCGGCATGGGTGCCGCAGTCATGGCTGACGAAGGGCGCCTCGACCTGGACGAGCCGATCACCCGCTACTTTCCGGATCTTCGCTTCCCCCCTCGGGTGGCGCCCGCGGACTCGATCACCGTGCGCTCCCTTCTCACTCACACCGCTCGATTCCGGAACAGCGGGGTGAACTTCTACACGAGTTTCGTGGATCGGTACGACGAGGAGGATCTGGTCCACGTCCTATCCGGCTACAGCGGTCCGTCCGAGGGCTTCTCCTACTCCAACACGAATTACGCGATCGCGAGCGAGATCCTCGAGCGCGCGGCCGGCAGGCCCTGGCAGGACGTGCTCGCTCGAGAGGTCTTCGCCCCCGTCGGGATGACATCGACCACCGCGTACGCGTCACGGCTGCCGGTCCGGGGGCTCGCCACCCCCTACCTCCGGACGGAGAGAGGCTTCGAGGCGCGGCCACCTCTGAAGACCGACCGCAAGATCACCGGCGCGGGAGGCTTCTTCTCCAACGTCCGTGACCTGGCTCGCTATGTCATCGCGAATCTGGACGATGGCCGCATCGACGGCCGGCCGGTCCTCCCGGCGGCCGCCGTGCGCGAGGTGAAGAAGCCCCAGGCAACGCTTTCCGCGACCTTCTTCGAGTTCGATCGACACGCCTATGGCCTCGGTCTCTACCGGGCCGAGTACGACGGTAATCTGCTCCTTCATCACTTCGGCGGGATCCCCGGCGGGTTCCGCTCCCACATGTCGTTCATGCCGCGGCACGGCGTGGGTGTCGTCGTACTGCAGAACACCGGAGGCGCGGCCGGAGCGTTCCCCCACATCGTCGCCACCTACGTGTACGACCTGCTCACCGGCCACCCCGACGCGGAAAGCCGGGCCCGACGGCGCCTCGACGACCTTTCGGCGAGGGCGCCCGAGAGAGTTCGGTCCCTCACTCGGCAGGTGGACCGAATGGACTCCGCGGCAGCCGCGGGCGAGGTTCCCGGACTCCACCGAAGCGCGTACCTCGGGACGTACGAGAACCCACGGCTCGGACGGGTACGGATCCGCCCGGGGGTGGACGGACTGCGGGCTGATTGGGGAGAGATCGACGCTCCCATGGTGCCGCTCGGGGGGAACGATTTCCTGGTCCAGTGGCAACCCGGATACGCGCCCGTTACCTGGACCTTCCTCCTCTCCGGCGACCGCGTGCAAGGATTCGACTGGGGTCCGCGACCGTTCCGCAGAGTTGGGACCGACGAGCCGGCTTCCGGCGCCTCGGCGAACCGGAGAGCGCCGAGCCCCCGGGGCCGCTGACGACCGCATGATCCGGCGACAGACTCCTTCGCCCCGTCACGCCCGGCTCAGACGTCCAGGTTCTTCACGTACTTGGCGTTCTTCTCGATGAACTCCCGCCGGGGCTCCACGTCGTCGCCCATGAGGCGGTCGAAGAGGTCGGCCGCCTCGGTCGCGCTCTCCATCGTCACCCGGAGGATCGTCCGGGCCTCGGGGTCCATCGTCGTCTTCCAGAGCTGGTCCGGGTTCATCTCGCCGAGGCCCTTGTAGCGCTGGATGTTCAGGCCCCGGGCGTCCTCGCCCTTCCCGTTGGTGAGGCGGTGGACGATCTCGTCCCGCTCGTCCTCGCTGTAGGCGTACCGCTCGGCGCTCCCCTTCTGGATCCGGAAGAGGGGGGGCTGGGCGATGTAGATGTAGCCCTCCTCGATCAGCTCCCGCATCTGCCGGAAGAAGAAGGTGAGGAGCAGGGTGCGGATGTGGGCTCCGTCCACGTCCGCGTCGGTCATGATGATGATCTTGTGGTACCGGGCCTTGGAGATGTCGAACTCCTCCCGGATCCCGGTGCCGATGGCGGTGATCATGGCCCGGATCTCGTCGTTGGAGAGGATCTTGTCGATCCGGGCCTTCTCCACGTTGAGGATCTTCCCCTTGAGGGGGAGGATCGCCTGGTAGGAGCGGTCCCGGCCCTGCTTGGCCGAGCCCCCCGCCGAGTCGCCCTCCACCAGGTAGAGCTCGGAGACCGAGGGGTCGTTGATCGAGCAGTCGGCCAGCTTGCCGGGCAGCACCCCGCTCTCCAGGGCGCTCTTCCGCCGGGCCAGGTCCCGGGCCTTGCGGGCGGCCTGACGGGCCCGGGCGGCCTGGAGCGCCTTCTCGATGATCGACTTGGCGGCCTTGGGGTTCTCCTCGAGGAAGATCCCCAGGTGCTCGTTGACCGCGGTCTCCACGGCGCCCCGGACCTCGGAGTTGCCCAGCTTGGTCTTCGTCTGCCCCTCGAACTGGGGCTCCTTCACCTTCACGCTGAGGACGCAGGTGAGCCCCTCGCGCACGTCGTCTCCCGAGAGGCTCTCGTCGTCCTTCTTGAAGAGGTTGTTGCTCCTGGCGTAGTCGTTGATCGTCCGGGTCAGGGCCGCCTTGAGCCCGGTGAGGTGGGTGCCGCCCTCGTGGGTGTTGATGTTGTTCACGAAGGTGTGGACGTTCTCGCGGATAGCCGTCGTCGTACTGGAGGGCCAGCTCGATCTCGGCCTCCTCCTTGGAGGCCTCGAAGTAGCACGTCTTCTCGTGGATCGCTCCCCGGCTCCCCCGCAGGAACTCCACGTACTGGGCCAGGCCGCCCTCGTACTGATAGGTCTCCTGGACGACCTCGCCCTCGTCGTCCCGGGCCCGCTCGTCCCGGAGCACGATCTGGAGCCCCTTGTTGAGGAAGGCGAGCTCCCGGAGCCGATTGGAGAGGGTGTCGAAGTTGTAGTCGATCTCGGGGAAGATCTCGGGGTCGGGCCGGAAGGTGACCCGGGTGCCGCTCCCCTCGGCCTCGCCCATGTCCTGGATGTCGGTGTCCTTGGCGCCCCGGGCGTAGCGCTGATAGTAGCGCCGGCCGTCCCGGACGATCTCCACCTCCAGCTCCTCGGAGAGGGCGTTCACCACGCTCACGCCCACCCCGTGGAGGCCGCCGGAGACCTTGTAGGTGGTCCGGTCGAACTTCCCGCCGGCGTGCAGCGTGGTCATGGCCAGCTCCACGCCCGGCACCTTCTCCGTGGGGTGCACGTCCACGGGGATGCCCCGGCCGTCGTCCACCACGGTCACGGAGTTGTCCTCGTGGATCGTCACCTCGATCTCGGAGCAGTAGCCGGCCATCGCCTCGTCGATGGAGTTGTCCACCACCTCGTAGACCAGGTGGTGGAGCCCCCGGGGACCGGTGGAGCCGATGTACATCCCCGGGCGCTTCCGGACCGCCTCCAGGCCCTTGAGGACCTGGATCTTGCCGGCCGTATACTCGTCGGGAAGCTGTTCGAGCTTCTTCTTCGCCATCTCGAATCCCCGTCTCGGGTCGGGGCGCCCTCAGGGCGCCCTCAAGCGTTCTCCGCCAGGCGGAACCGGATCTTCTCGATCCGGCCCTCTATCCGGCCTTCGTTCAGCCGCTCCAGGATCGTCGGCTTCATCATCTCCAGCTCCATCATCCAGGCGCTGGAGCGGACCTCGACGAAGAGCACGGAGCCGTCCACGCGCACGGGACGGGTCACCCGGGCGATCTCTTCGCCGACCCGCTCGCCCCACTCCTCCAGGACGGCGGTCCGCTCCATCTGTTCGTCCACCCCGGCGTCCCGGAGGACGCCCCGGAGGAGCTCTCCGATGCGCCGGGGTCCGGCGGATCCGCTCAACGGCGGGCTCCGCTGGCCCGCTCGGCAGCCCCTCCCACCGCCGTTCCCGGGGCGCTCACGTCGCCACCACCCCGTCCCGGATCGTCCAGCGGGGCAGGACCTCGCGGCGCACCTTCACGTCGCTCTCCTTGGGGGCCGTGAGGATCACCTGCCCGATCTCCTCCCGGTCGAAGAGCTCCAGGATGCGCTCCCCCCGCCCTGGGTCGAGCTCGGCGAAGACGTCGTCCATCAGGACCAACGGCTCCCGGCCCCGGGCCTTCCGGACCGTGTCCGCCTCCACCAGGCGCAGGGCCAGGGCCGCGGTTCGCCGCTGTCCGCCCGAACCGAACTCCCGCACCTCGAGGCCGGGCTCCCGACCCTCCAGGCGGAAGACCACCTCGTCCCGGTGGGGCCCCACCACGGTGTTGCCCACCCTGCGCTCCCGCTCCGCGGTGTCGTGGAGAGCCTCCCGGCACGCCTCGACCATCTCCTCCACGGTCCCGGCTCCGCCTGGCTCGACGCTGGGATCGTACTCCATGCTCGCCCGCCGTCCCCCGCTCACCCGGGCGTAGTAGCATCCGAAGCCCTCGCCCCACCGGTCGATCCAGTCACGCCGGGCCGCCATGACCGCGCCGGCGGAGCGGGCGAAGGGGTGGTCCCAGGCACGCACCACCGCGCCGGGCTCCTCCTCCCGGAGGGCCGCGTTCCGCTGGGAGAGGACGTGCCGGAAGCGCTGGAGCGACTCCAGGTAGCCCGGCGCGTTGAGGGAGAGCACGATGTCCAGGAAGCGCCGGCGCTCCGACGGCCCCTCGCTCACGATCGCCACGTCGGCAGGAGAGAAGATCACGGCCCCCAGGCGCCCCAGGGCGTCCCCGATCCGCTCGGGCTCCACCCCGTCCACCGTCACCTTCTTGCGCCGGCCCGACCGCTGGAAGGCCGCGGCGACCACCGTCCCGTCATCTTGCGGGGAGCCGGGCCCCATCCGACCCTCGACCCGGAACACCTCCGCGTCGAAGGCCACGAGCTGGTCGTCCCGGGCCCCCCGGAAGGAACGGAAGGTCTCCAGATAGTAGATCGCCTCGAGGAGATTGGATTTGCCCTGGGCGTTGTCACCGACCACCGCGGCGCCTTCCGGCGGGAACCCGAGCTCCTGCTTTCCCAGGTTTCGGAAGTGCCGAAGACGGAGCCCGCTCAGGTGCACGAACCGCGGTCCGGGAGAATCCGTCGTAGCATGGATGAATTTAGCGAATTCAGGGCGCCGAGGCCACCCTCACGACGGGGGGGAAAGCCCATGTCCGGGAAGGGGTTTCGGCAGTCACGGGGCACACCGGGGAGCCGGGGAATCGCGCCGGCCTCCGTCCCGCCTCCGGGAGGGCCGGCGGGGCCCCTATCGAAGCCGGATCCACACCGGGTCCGGGGAGACGAGGACGTCCTGGGCGTTCCGGACTGCCGGCCTATCGTCCTCCGAACTCCGGCTCCCGCTTCTCCAGGAAGGCGCTCATGCCCTCCCGCATGTCCTCGGTGGACGCCAGGAGTCCGAAGAGGGAAGACTCGAAGGCGAGGGCTTCCTCCGTCGACGTGTCGAGGGCCCGGTAGGCCGACTCCAGGGCCATGCGCACCGCGACGGGGCCGTTCTTCGCGATCGAGCGGAGGAGCTCCTTCGCCCGCTCCAGGAGCTCCTCCCCGGGGACCACGGCGTTCACCAGCCCCATGACCTGGGCCTCCTGGGCGCCGATCCGCTTCCCGGTGAGGACGAGCTCCAGGGCCCGGCCCAGCCCCACCAGGCGCGTGAGCCGGATCGTGCCGCCGTACCCGGGTATGATCCCCAGCCCCACTTCGGGAAGTCCGAACTGGGCGTCGTCGCTGGCCACCCGCAGGTGACAGGCGAGGGCGAGCTCGCATCCCCCCCCCAGGGCGTAGCCGCCGACCGCGGCGACCACGGGCTTGGGGGAGCGCTCGATCGCCCGGAAGATCTCCTGGCCCTGCCGGCTCACCTCCACGCCGCTCAGGGGATCCATCTCCGAGAGGACGCCGATGTCGGCCCCCGCCACGAAGGCCCGATCGCCCGCGCCGGTGATCGCGATCCCCCGCACCCCGTCGTCGTCCCGGAGGGACCGGAAGGCCTCGCCCAGCTCCCGGACCACGTCGGGGTTGAGGGCGTTGAGCTTCTCCTGGCGGTCGACGAAGAGGACGGCGAGCTCGCCGTCCCGGTCGACGCGGACGTGGTTCCAGTCGGCCATCGGCTCCCGGGTATCGGTGCTGGGATGCGGTGCGGAGCGCCGGAAAACCGACCCGGCGCGGGGCTGAAACCTATCTCCGGCCCCGGTCGGGCGCCACCCGGTCCGCCCCGGCCCGCCATGGATTCTTCCACGGCCATTCCTTACCTTTCGCGCCAGCGATCGCCCCGTGGAGCGCCCGATCCCCGAACCTCGGGCGCTCCCTCCCCTTCCGGACGTTTCGAGAGGCGCTGGATCCCATGAGCCGTTCCCTGAACAAGGTCATGCTGATCGGAAACCTGGGCTCCGACCCGGAGATCCGGACCACCTCCTCCGGTACGATGGTGGCGAAGGTCTCCCTGGCCACGAACCGGACGTTCCAGGACCGGACCGGACAGCAGCAGGAGCGGACCGAGTGGCATCGGCTCACCTTCTTCGGCCGCCTCGCCGAGATCGTCGAGCAGTACGTGAAGAAGGGAGACCGGCTCTACTGCGAGGGCCGGATCGAGTACTCCCAGACCCAGGACGAGTCGGGCAACACCCGCTACTGGACCGACATCGTGGTCAACGACATGGTCATGCTCGGCAGCGGGACCGGCGCCCCCGGCGATTTCGGAGGCCGGTCCCGGGGCGGCGGCGCCGCGGCGACGGCGCCCGAGCCGCCGATCTCCGAGCCCGACGACGACCTGCCCTTTTAGCCCGACCGCCCTCCCCGGCACCCTCTCCGGTCCCACTCGGGTGGGGCCGCCGGGGCTCCGGCGCGGGCCCGGGGCCTCCGCCCCGGGAGCCCGGTGCTGACCCTGGAGATCCTCCTCCGCCTGATCGCCGGCGCGGTCCTCGTCGCAGCGAACGCGTTCTTCGTGGCCACCGAGTTCGCCCTCACCCGCCTGCGTCAGTTCTCCGAGGCGGAGATCCGCGACGACCCGGCCCTCCGGACGGCGTGGGGAATGACGGAGCGGCTCGAGATCCACCTCACAGGGTGCCAGCTGGGGATATCGGTCAGCAGCATCCTCCTGGGGGTGGTGGCCGAGCCCGCGGTCTCCGAGCTCCTGGCCGTGCCCGCCCGGGCCCTGGGGGTCCCGGAGGGCACGGTGCCGGTCCTCTCCGTGGTCACGGCGGTGGTCGCGATCAACCTGATCCACCAGATCTGGGGCGAGCAGGCCCCCACCTACCTCGGGGTGGAGCGTCCGCGGGGCGTGGCGCGGCGCCTGGCCCCGCTGCTCCTGGTCTGGAGCCGGACCCTGGGCCCCCTGATCCGCCTGGGGGACTGGGCGGCCAAGGCCACGCTGCGCCTCTTCGGGATCCGCATGACCCGGTCCTGGACCCGGACCGGAGAGGAGGAATCGGTGGGGGAGATCGGCAGCCACGGAGAGCTCCTCCGCGAGATGGGGGAGCTCCTGGCGAGGGGCAGCCTCACCCGGGATCGCCGCCGGGAGGTGATCCAGGCGCTGGCGATCGAGCGGATCCCGGTACGCCGGATCATGGTTCCCCGGGAAGAAGTGACGCCCCTCTCCACCGCCCGGAGCGTGGAGGAGAACTTCCGCACGATCGGAGAGACCGGCTTCGTCCGGTATCCGCTCCTGGACGCCGCCGAGGAGGAGTTCGTGGGGACGATCTACGTGCCCACCCTCTTCCGCCACCGGCGAGCCCTGGAGCGGGGGGAGGCGACCCTGGACGAGGTGGCCGCGCCGGGCGTCCGCGTGCCGGCCGACCTTCCCGTCAGCCGCCTGATCGACCGCCTGCAGGAGGAGAGGCAGGAGGTCGCCCTCGTCGAGGAGGAGGGCCGGATCGTGGGCCTCGTGACCATCACCGACGCCTTCGAGGCGATCGCCGGGGAGGTGACGGACCCCTTCGATTAGAAGGACCCGCTCTCCGAATGCCGCGCCCGGCGCCAAGCAGTGCCGGTCCCCGGCTCAGGAACCCCCTCCGGCCCGCCTCTCCACGAACCGGGCCAGCCGGTCGAAGTATTCCTCGCCGCCCACGTAGAAGACGTCGTTGTGTCCCGCCCCCGCCACGGGGTACCAGGCCGCGGGCCCCTCCGCGGCCTCCAGGAGCTCACGCCCCATCCGGGGCGGCACGAGGCCGTCGTTCGTCCCGTGGACCACCAGGAGAGGCGCCCCGAGCCCCGCCACCGCCGCCCGGGTGTCGAGGAGTCCCCGGAGGCGATGGAAGAGGAATCCCGGAAGCCAGGGGTAGACCGCCCTCGCCATCGCCTCGAGGCTCGTGAAGGTCGACTCCAGGATCGCGCCTCCCACCCCCC
>JABAHQ010017387.1_pt2 | contig 11067 bp, 5 predicted proteins | sample 7062091 | NCBI WGS metagenome assembly JABAHQ01 (sample SAMN14534359, study PRJNA622989) | marine sediment metagenome | biome: marine biome [ENVO:00000428]; feature: marine pelagic biome [ENVO:01000023]; material: deep marine sediment [ENVO:00002113] | place: India: Gulf of Kutch | collected...
TCCCCATCAGCAGGGCCATGGAAAAACGCTCACGGTAATTTTGGCGCAACTCGAAAGGTCCGGAGCCAAACAGCATATGAAGATTGGAATTTTGTAAAGTGGTATCAAAATGATGAAAAGACATTTTTTCCCACAAGCCTTCGTCATGCTTTGGCCAACCATTGCCGCCGCCGCCTTCAATAAGGCGATAAATTGACATACTGGTTAAACCGATCTGATCCGATTCTTCCACGTCGGTGCGATCAAAATCCGGTTCACCTGGTGTGGGTATTCCGTCAGCCTCNNAGCCTCTCCCTCATCCGGTCCGTTATACTGCCGGTCGAAGGGCCCGACGCCGTCTTTTCCGAGATCGTCATTTAGCGGCTCACGCGAGTCCCAGGTACCATTGCCATTTAAATCCGAATAGGGTGACCAGTCGCCGTCGTTATCGATGCCATCATCGCGACGTTCGTCGATGATGCCATCATCGTCATCATCAATGCCATTAAATGGATTGCCGGGGCTTTCCAAATAAGCATAGCCCAAATATCCGGTCGGGCTCCAGGGGCCAAAGCTGCTGGTGCCGATACCGTCCTCATCCCAGGCATAAGCTATATCCAGGAAGAGATCAAAAGAGGCATTGTCATCTCCGGAATCATCAGTGCCCCCTATACCAACGTCGGTTAAAAACCCAAATACCGTTTCGTTATAAGTGGTATCGGAGATGTTGACTATATCATACAGCCAAAAAATATTATCTTCCGCCAATACATGCGACCATTGAAACCCCCGGACTTCCACCCGTAACCCCAATCCGCCGCGCCCGGAGTCTGCTTCAATGGGCAGATAATTGTAGGGAGGGCGGGCCCATTCCCGGTCTTTGGAATCATCCATGACAAAGTAAGTCTCGATATCCGCGTTCTTCACCCCCCGGCCAAAAAAGCCATGCCAGTAGGTAAAGTTGTCAATGTCGCCGTCCCGGTCATCATCGATACCCGGTTCGCCGTTGACCTCCTGCTCATTAACCCAATTGCTTTTGGGTTGGGCTATGGCGGTAAAAACGGCGTCGGGCCAGATGTCCGGCCAACTGTTGGCATTGTTACTGATGGCAGGACTGTTTCCGGTTGGATTCAGATAACCGGGAACCGGTTCCCAGCCCCAATCTTCCCCGGTTACAGGATCTTTATCAACGTGCTCCCGATAAGCAGCTTCCATGGGAGTGATGTAAACCAAATTGCCGTTTACATTAACCTGCACTTTCGCGCCGACCAGTACACAAACACCATCCAAATAGGAATGGCCGGTTCCTTTGGGCCACTCGCCGGAGGGTTGATCCGGCCATCTACCGACTTCAGCCTGATTAAAATACATGGTGCGAATCAGGTTACCATCCATAATGCCTTTTTTGCGCAACACCGCATTGCCGTGCGGATCATCCCGATATGCCTGTATNNAATCATCAAGGGTATGTAAGCCAATGATTTCCCCGGCGCCCAGTTGTGCTTCCAGATCATTATTTGCCCTGCCGGTGGAACCGTAAACATTCCACTCATTAAGTCTGTCAAACAAATTCTCTATCCATAAATATGCGGTTAGTTTGGTATTATTGTAGTAGAAAAACTTCTCTGCTTTCAGATCAAAGGAGATAGAGATCGGTTTGGTACGATTGTTCCGAAAAACGATTTCTCCCAGCAAAAAGCGCGAAGCAGCCGTATATGGGGTTCCCGATCCGAATCTGCCGATGAGCCCGGCATTCCAATTTTTTGGGGTCCCGGTGTTCAGCGCCAGGTTAAGGGTATGTCGCTGATCCCAGTCCAAAGCTATTAATTGCTGTTCGGATTCACGGGGAGGATCTGACTGGTTATCCAGAAAAACCGTTTGTGGATCGGAGGAGTTTCCTTCAGCAACTTGAAAGGTATAATCAAGACGGGCTCCCCAGTGGTCGGCAAACCGTTTTTCGAACGAAAGGATCATTCCGGTGACATTTCCATAATCGCGGTTTACATAGCGGGCATATTTTTTGGTGTCATAGGTTTCGATGATTTCGGTACCCACCAGGTCGCGAATGTCTCTGTAATAGGCGGTAAATTCTACCACCAATTGGTCGGTTAACGCTTGTTGAAGGCCCATTTCGTACATCACCGTGCGTTCCGGATTTAAATCAGGATTACCTTTTAACGTATTAAGTCTGGCTTCGCGAGGAAGGTAATATTTTGATACTCCCGCAGAGTCAGTGATGCCCTGATACAGATACTCGAAGTTCGGAATTTGGAAAAAATGCCCATAGGATACGTGGATAACGCCTTTAGAAGAGATTGGAAAAGCCACACCAAAACGAGGACTCAACTGCGATTTGNNAGGTTAATCAATTCCGGATTACGAGGATCTGCCGGTATGTCAGTGCGAGGGTCGAAATAATCATAGCGAAGCCCAATATTAATGATAAAGTTATTAAACTCTACTTTATCCTGCAGGTAGGCCGCAAACTCAATCGGTTCTTTGGTGTATTCTTCCCGTCCGGGGCTGAATTCTGCGGGGTAAACAATGCCATCTTCAGCGCTGCTGTTCTCAATATCAAGATCAGTCCAAAAGTTATAAACTTCATAACGCTGGAAATTAACGCCGGCGCCCAGTTTATGGATTTTGGTTACCTGACTGCTCATATCCCATTTTGCCAGCCAGTTTGTGGTATTTCGACTGTAGCGATCGCTTTCGTTGCCGCCGGAACGATAGGTATAATTAGAAGCAGGCTGCCCATTATCCGAATCCAAATATCGCAGATCAAACGGATCGGCGTAAACATAGCCATCATAATCGTTATAATTTCTTGCCAGTTTTAACGTATAAAAGGTGCTATTCGAAATGGAATGATTTATCTGGATATTGTGATTGTTGCTGGTTCGATAATGGGTTTTGTTCGCCTCTGGTACCAGACGAAAAGCATGATTATAGTAGCGGTTGGTATTATCCTCCCAAATATATCCATAATTTAATTTAATTGCCGGAATCAAATAATAGGTTACTTTGGCATGAAGGGACTGTCTTTCAGAGTTTTCCAATGGAACGATGGATCGATCACCGCTGGGGAGGAAGGGATTGTCATCGCTGGAAAGATATAGACGACGGCTGAAGTATTGCCCGTCATCTTCCAATAGCCGGTAGGTGGCGAAAAACTTCACCTTATTAAACAGGGGGATAGGCCCGCTCAAGGAAGCCTGTAAATTTTGGACACCTTCCATATCGAATTCGTCGATATAAGGAAAGACATCCTCATGACTTGAAAAAAAACTCCCCGCGTAGCCGGAAACATCTAATTCATATTTACTTCCCCCCTCACGCGTAACAATATTGACGACACCTGACAGCGCCTGCCCGTATTCAGCATTGAATGTGCCGCTAATCACTTCCAACTGCTGGATGGAGCTGTTTTCTACTTGAACGCCGAGTGAATTATTGTATCGATCATTGACCGGGATACCGTCGATCATGTAGGCAACTTCGCCGGTCCGTCCGCCACGGAAGTGTCCCGCAACCACGCCTGCCTGTAGTTCTACTACCTGATTGAAGTCATCAACCGGCAGGGCTTTAATTTCCTCAGAAGAAATGTTGACTGATGTGGACGTGACGTCGTTCTGAATCAGCGGTCTATCAGCAACCACCCTCACTTCCTGGCCTTCGATTGCCTCGCTCTGCAATTCATAGTTGACTTTGGTAGTCAGATCAACATTCACCCGCACATCGGTAATGTGAGTTTCTTGATAACCAACCATCTGGGCGACCAGGGTATACTTGCCCGGGGGAATATTGAGAATATAATAATAACCATCCGCATCACTCGCTGCTCCGTAGGGGTGACCTTCGACATAAATATTAGCCCCCACAATTGGTTCGCCGCTGGATTTGTCGGTTACTATTCCGGCAATTTTTCCGGTTGTACCAGCAAAAACCTGAAATATTAAAAGATATGTCAACAAAATTATGGGAAAAGCATTTTTAAAATAGCTTTGTAGATGAATATGTCTCCCGGTTTTATCAGAAATCATCTTATTAATTCTCATGATGCTCTCTATTTGTTATGTTTGGATCATCATTTCTATCCAGGGGGACCGTCCTGGAAACGGTTCCCCCTGGATCAGGACTTACTTCATTAGAATCATTTTTTGGACTTTCACAAAATTCTCTGCCTGTATGCGATAGAAATATATTCCGGTAGCGAGGTTTCTGGCATCGAACCGGACATTGTAAATTCCCGCCGATTGTTTCTCTTGAACAAGTGTCTCCACCTTTTGACCGAGTGTATTGAATACATCCAGCCTTACATTGCTCTGTTTTGCCAGGTGATAAGTGATCGTTGTTGTCGGATTAAAAGGATTGGGATAGTTCTGCTTCAGTTCAAAAGTCAGGGGCAATTCTCCCGGAATATCGTTAATGCCGGTAATCCAACTGTCGCCAACCCAGGTGTGTAACCAGAATTTGGGAGATTGCCAGGAATTATCGTCGTTATGGGGCGACCAGGTCATAATGCCTTCCCGGACTCCACCACCGTCAGCATCATTAAAAGAAAGATCGAACGGAATTCGATATCCTTGCGAGGGAACAAATACGTCATCGCCGCTAACTGATGCTAAATCTGCCCAGGATATTTTGCCTTCCACAACATAACCGATCGGGAATTGGGTTCCCCAGTGGTATTCTATGGTTGGAACCACAGCAGCACCCAGATTATCAATAATCATAATGGTGGGAAGAAAACGGAAATGATAATCCGGTTCACGCCCCCTGTCATAACCCGAGTGAGGCGCACCGTGCCAGTCATAAAGTCCCAGGTACAGATCCGGGCTGTCCTTTTCCCAACTATTGGCCGCAGTTGTATCGACGACATCATCGGTGATATCGAATGCAAAATAGAGGTAATCGGCATCGGCAGCTAAGTAAGTCAATACCGATAAATCGCCATCGCCACTAATGGTTGTATTGGTTACGATATGAGCGCCTTCAGATGGAAAAGAGCGGAAAGCCATGATATTGCTCCATTCACTCAGGTCACCATCAGCGACGAAATTAGATGGTGCATTCAGCGACATGGTTGCAATGCCTTTTGCGGTATTGGTTACCGGTGAGGTCGGTGCATTGGGATCGGATTCATTTCCGGCGGCATCCACACAAGTTACCGCATAGTAATAAGATACCGATGAATCTGCCAGCGGAGAGAACAACAGATGGCTTTTGTTCTGGGTATTCTCCGAAATACCAATTCCCAGATCGACAACCTCCACTCCGGGAGCACTGACATCGGTAATCTGTTCCCGGCTGTAATACACATTATAAGTTTCTTCGGTCTCATTGGGAACATCTAACCAGGTGACCGTATTCGAATAATTATCGGGTACGATAAACACCGAGGTAGGTGGCGGAGGAGCGACCACATCGATCTCCGGATTACCGGTCCACCAATTATCGATATAGACAACTTTTCCCGCTACCCCGGATGCTTCTGCCATTATCTGGGTGACAATTACAGAGGTCGTATCAAAGTTTGTGGTACCATCCTGATAAGTGAAATCTTGTAATGGCAGCGCATAATCATGCCATTGGTTATCATCAATGGGAGTAAAGACGTGGCCAACTTTTCCGTCAGACCCGGATTCAAATTGAATTCGTATTGGCCCTACACCGGATTCTGCTTTCAAATTAAACTTCACTGAGTCTCCGGCGCGCCACGAACCCAGCATATTTCTCGGCGTCCCAATATTGAATCCGGCACCGGTCCAGCCATTACCCCATTCATCGCCCTGTACCCATTTAAGTGCATTGGTGGGAGCACCCGATGTGTCAGGAATACCGGCACCTTCTTCCACATTCAGAGCGGATTGCCCCCAGGTAAATATGGTAAAGTCCTGGGGTAACGCCATTCCGTTAAAAATGATAAACGGCACTGCCCGCGAACCAAAACGAGTGAAGCTATCATAGGAGATTTTAACAGAGTCGGCCGGTAAGTTGTTGTTCGGATCCCAACCCGACACAACTGCGGAAAGATTATAACCGACAATGGCATCACGGTCTAATTCGCGATTATTGTAGGATCCACCACCCCAGGTATCGGGGAATAGAACAAAACCCGAATCATTCGGTATTACAGTGCCGTCGGTGGGTCTTTCATAAAAAGGGATCTTTAACTCAAACCAGTCGACCTGTGTGTCAAACACCACCGTGTTCTCATAAATATACTCTTCAATATCATCATTGGGATTGGGCCGGTCGGCAATGTGAATCCGAAATACCATGTATTCAGGATGGGTAGGCGCCTCTTCAACTTTGATCCATATGCTGAAAGAATCGCTGACTGCCCAGTCAAGGGTTTCGGTACTATCGGTTCGGTAAATCAAATTGGCAAAACTCCCCCACTGATGGAATTCACCAATAACATAGTTAACATCCATTGCCCCGGTGCCTTCCACAAAGTCAACGTGATCATCAGCTAAACCAATGTAACTGGGGGGGCCTTCCACGTTAATTTCGTAAAGTGAATCGGCGACGGAGTTGTCAAAATTGTCAATCGTATAGGTCTGGGCGCTTATCAACCCAACCAATGTGACTGACAGCAAAAGTGTTAGCAAGCATCTTTTCATTGTGCTTGACCTCCTGTTTTGTGTTTAAACGAATTAATTATTATCCTAATAACCCTACCTCACTTCCCCATCAATATTCTACTTCACCTATATTTTCCCATTCATACCTCCTTTCTAAGGCGTGGATTAATAAAATTGATCTCGATAGACAAAACCGATAGGTTTTTCCTCAATAATTTTATCCGCTTCCGGTATGTGAGCTTCAAACAGTGAAGAGTCTACACGAACTGTATAGACGTTACGCAAACTATCGGCGATATGAATTCGCTGTTGGGTAAGCTTATAATCCAGGATGATTTCGCGAACAGCAGCAGCGTCAAGTTTCCCTTCTAACTGGTCATTGACAGCGCCAAAATTTTCCTTATTCATGAATTCTGAAATTTCTTGTGAGGTGACAGTTATGTTATCGCGAATCTTTTTGATGTAATATCGCCACAACAGCTTATCGCTTTCCGCTTCGACTTCGTAGCGCACTTGTGGTGATTTGTCCAGCCCCTGTTGATAGGCTTCGCGAGCCAGGTAATGATTCCGAACTGTCACAGCAATGGCCTTTTTNNTTTTTTTAAGCTCGGGAGCCATATTTACCTGTGGTCGCATCCGTGGGGGCACATTCCAGATTCTTTCCAGAAATTCCCCCACCGTAAATTGGCCGACTTTAAAACTCACCAGCACTTCATCCAAAATGTTTTTTAATTGGGCCTGGGCGGACTTTAATTCGCGGTTGTTGACATAGATCGGAAAGGGCTGATCAGAGTTTTTATGATGGACAATTTGGGAAAATTGTTCTGCCAGAGTAAAAAAGGCTGCCGGGTTTATGTTGATTTCCTGCTCGCTTAAAATATCATAAAGATACTCATCAGAAATTTGGCGGGCCTCTCGCTCAACAATCACTTTCTCGATTTTGTTTTTGCTCTCCGCAAAATCCATCTCTGAGATAAATTTATCCACTTCTCCATCGATGAGCTTAATGACCATGTATCGCCTGTCAATCTTTAAGGGACTGCTAACTTCACCGAGTTGCATGTCAAAAACCACCTCTTCCAGTTCCGGAGTCATGTCACCATAGGAAAACATGGGGGAAGTACCTTTCTGCTCAGTGGAGGGAGACCTTAGGTGAATATCCTCCAGGGGTGTTGCAGCTAATTGTTCTTGATAAGCGCGGGCGTTGGCTCTGTTCGGGGTAGAAACAAATTCAAACTGAACTTTCTTTTTGGAGCGCTGATAAGCGGTTTGGTATTCCGCTTCGGAAATTTCTACCCGAGAAGCCACTTTTTGTCGATAGAGTTCTTTAATCATCTCTTTTTCTGTAATTGCGTTCAGTAGTCCGGCAATTGATTTGTCCTTATCCAGTCCATTCGCAATGGCTTCCCGGGCAAATAATTTTTGTTCAATTAAATAATTCAATTGATTGTGATAAGCCTGGCGGTGGGTTATCCCCCTGCCCCATTTGGGATCCAGATGATAGCTGCGCCACAGCAAACGCCAGCCAATCGTGCAGTCTCCGACTGTTGCGATAATAGTCTCACCGGGCTCCCGGGTATCGGAGCAGCTAAAGTTCATAGAAAAAATCAACACAATTATTCCCGAAATTAAAAAATACAGAAAATGCTTTTTCACTATGATGCCTTCTTTAAATTCTTATAGTGTTAGTGACTCCAGCGAAAATTGTTTTGATATCAATTTCATGACTTCTCATCTTAAACTCCATGACATCCGTCAGCCCCCGATATGATTCTTGTCATGTCAAAAGAAGATTCCCCACAGACCGATTAGCACCAGCAAAAGGGTAATTGAAAATAATTGACTGGCTCTGTTTCTCTGCGGGCCGGAGATGAAAAACTCGGCCTTCTTAGCTGCATATCCGTATTCTGTCCAGGAAACCATAAGTGCCTTAATTTTATTCGGATATGGCGCAGAGCTAAGGACGCTGACAGCGACTAAAATGACCGCGGAGATGCCGAATAACAATACCGCAAAGTGTAAAAAGTTAATGTGGATGAACCATTTTATAAGAGGTGAATCAAAGAGCCAGCTTGTGTTTAGCCATTCCAGCACCAACCGCAGTGCGCCCAAAAATCCGCCGATGACTAATGTCCAGAAGGCACCTTTACCATTTACCCGTTTCCAACAAACACCCAACAAGAAAACCGCAGCTATAGGGGCACTGATGTAGGCCTGGATACTTTGCAAGTGCACATATAAGTGAGAACTGAGCAATTTTACCAGGGGTATCCAGAGTATAGCAATGCCGACCATGGCGGTAGTGGCAAGATGGCCTACCAGCACCAATTTTTTTTCAGGTGCATGGGGTTGGAAATGGCGGTAAAAATCCATGGTAAATAAAGTGGCAGTACTGATAAAACAGGCTGAAAGGGAAGACATTAATGCTGCTAAGACACCGGCCAGTATAAATCCTTTTATGCCCGCTGGCAATAACGAACCGGTCAATAAAGCGGAATATGCTTCATCCCCTTGAATATCCGGGTATAAAGTGATTGCAATCAGTCCCGGCAATACTAAAATAAACATCGGCAGTATTTTTAGAAAACCGGTCAGGAGGGTACCGCCGCGTGCCGCATTGATATCCTTAGCGCTTAGAATGCGTTGAACGATGTATTGATCGGTACACCAATACCAGATGGCTAAAATGGGTGCTCCGAAGATGATGCCGGTCCAGGGGAAATCGGGGTCGGAAGCCGGTTTAAAAATCGCGAAATAATCGGAAGGTAATTTTGCCTGTAGCCCGGATATTCCCCCTACCTCTGTTAATCCGAATCCAGTCAGAACCATCGCACCGCCGACCAGGAAAATGGCCTGGAGAACAGAGGTATAAACCACCGCCCGCATTCCACCAATGATGGTATATACGCCGGTAATAACCACCATTATCACCGCTGAGGTATACATATCCCATCCCAGGACTGCTTTTAGCAACAACCCGCCTGCAAAGAGACTTACCGAAATTTTAGTCAGAATATAAGCAACAATAGAAACACCGCTGAGATACATGCGACTGGCGTTATTAAAGCGTTTGCCGAAAAACTCCGGTACTGTAAATATTTTAGCTCTTAAAAAGATAGGAGCAAAGAACCAGCCCAGTAGCATCAGAAAAGGAATTGCCAACCATTCAATGTTACCGACCGCCAATCCCCGACTGGCGCCATATCCGGCTAACCCGACAAAATGTTCGCTGGAAATGTTGGTGGCGAATAAAGAAAAGCCGATAGCGATCCAACCCAAACTTCTTCCGGCCAGAAAATAATTTTCCGCGGTGTCTTTTTTGTGGTGGGCAAAATAAAAACCGACGACCATCACCACCAGAAAATACAATCCGATTATTATGCTATCTACTGACGCCATCCTACTCTCAGTTAATTTCTGAATCCCACTTATTACATAGAACATGCCAAGTAAAATCGCACAGTCTTATGATTATGGTTTTATTAAACTTATTAAAAATTAATGTCGTTGGACTTGAAGCTAAATTATTAAAGTGATAAACAGGGCATTATCATTTTGATAACTTAATTTTACTTTAAGAAGTTATTTTTTAAGCCTTTCGCCTTTCATGAGGGCAGTTTGGGGTGAGATTGTACATAGTCAAAATTAGCTTAGGACGCTGATTTAGCTATTTCCCTGCCTGCCGAAGCAGTCAGGCAGGCAGATTTTAGATACTTGGCATAAGGTTTGAACAAGGGAAAAATTTCCCACCTTTACAAGCTGTCACAAAGACATACTTGACGCAGTGGGGATTTCGATCATCAAGCCATTGCGGCACTGAGCATAGTTTGTCAATGTTTTAGCAAGCAAGATCATCTCCGCTGGGCTTGTCCCGGCGGAATGAAGATTGACAGCCAAAAAAAAGATAGGAAAGGAAAATCAAATAACGTCACCGACGGGCTTGCCCCGGCGGGACGATGATTTCTCTGCCGACGGGCAACACCACGCGATTGCCAACTCCACTGCGCGAGTTGGGTGGTCTTAACCACCCCCTGCCTGCGCCGAGCTTCGGCAGGCAGGCTGCATCGTTCGNNTGGGAAAATTAGTTTTATCTGCTTCCCTAAGTTATTTTATCAGAATGGCTTTTTCGATTTGTGGGGCTTGAGAGCCAGCTTTTAACATGATAAAGTAAATCCCACTGCTCAAACCACTGGCATCAAAATAATGGTGATGAGAACCCGGAGGTTGATATTGATCGATCAGGTGCTGCACTAACTGTCCTTGCGTATTATAAATATCGATTTTCATCTTTGCCGGCTGATCCAATCGATAGGCAATGGTAGTTGTCAGATTGAAGGGATTTGGGTAAACAGTCCATTCAAAATCATGTGGTATGTTGGGTAATGGTTCTGCAATGGCTGTCGGGTCAGCCTCAATTTTGATCCCACTCACTACCGGTTCTCCGACAATCTCCTTAAAGTACAATTCTAATATGCCGTCGTTAATTTGCAAATTATCA
>JABAHQ010013183.1_pt3 | contig 11063 bp, 7 predicted proteins | sample 7062091 | NCBI WGS metagenome assembly JABAHQ01 (sample SAMN14534359, study PRJNA622989) | marine sediment metagenome | biome: marine biome [ENVO:00000428]; feature: marine pelagic biome [ENVO:01000023]; material: deep marine sediment [ENVO:00002113] | place: India: Gulf of Kutch | collected...
CTTCTCATATAACATCAAGTGGGGCGACTCGCGTGTTTTAGCCGCCGGTATGCCACCTTTTAGCTCCTCTATCAGGTCGTTGGCAGAGGTTTCCGGGAAAAACACATAGGATTCCCCTTTTTGCACACCCACTACCGATTTCAAGCCAAAAGCATTGACGGATTTCACCAGCTCGTTCGCCAACTGCTCGAGGGAACGGCATTTAAAGCTGGTCAGCATAAACAGAATAATGATCCCCAGATCGGAGTTGGACATAAACGCGTTGTAGGCGGCATCGGAGGTCGCAGCCAGCTCCCGTTCCAGCCCTTCAATTTTCAACAGCAACTGTTCCTGTTCAACATCCAGCATCAGGTCACCGGCAGGCTCATCCGGAGCAAGGATCTCAACCTCTGCGTCCTCCTGATAACCATTGCGCCTGCTCTTGGCATCCACCGCCAGCCTGAGTTGGGCATTCTGCTCTTCAAGGGAGGAGTAATCTTTTTTCAGTGCGGTAATTTTCAGGTCCCGTTCTTCCATCCCATATTTAAGATGTTCAACCTGTGACTGAGCCTGGTTGAGAAGTTTTTCCTGCTGATTGTACTTCTTCTCCATCTCCTGCAGCTTCTTTTCCAGCGAGGCAATAATATTCTGTTCCATGCTGGCCTTGGTCTGTTGCAGATCCGGCCGCCTGGATTTCTTAACCGGGGAAGGCTCCTGGATATCAGCGGACTCAATCAAACTCTTGGTTTCCCGCTTAAGACGCTTGTCCAGGTCAAAGAAAAAGGAGCGAAACCGATCCGAGTTACTGAGGCGGTCTTTATACACCTGCATCAAAGTATCGGGGCGTAGCTCACGGGCTTCGATGTCCAGGGTTTGAACGAATTTCTCATGGGTTAAATAGGCCAGCACCACCGGTTGCAGGCGGGCCCGCATCACTCGCCAAAAATTATTTTCAGACGTATTGAAAGGCAAACAGGAACGTTCTGCTTCCAGAAACAAAAGCCGCAACATGGCAACCTGCTGGTCGATGGAACCTTCGGGGTCCAGCAGAGACAGATCACGGACACCCAACGACGCCAGCCGCTGCCTGGTATACTGCAAGGCAATCTCGATAAACTCTTCGATGGTTTTCTCATCACCGGGAGCTTGATCATCCGTGCTGCCTGGAGTGCTGTCTGGCCCCATTGCCTCTCCTGAATTCTTTGTTTCCCTTAAAGATTAGCAAAGAATTCAGGATATTAGGGCCTGTTCACACCAGGACTGAGTGGCTATTTATGCCGAAACTCCCAGCAACGATGAATCGGCTTGCCGCGGGAAAAGTCCGGGGGCAGGCTGTCCCGGGTGATATCAGTCACGGCATAACGTTCCGTCAATTCCGGTTCAAGCTCAAAGCGATTGAAATTATTGGAGAAAATCAGCAATCCACCGGGCTCCAAGCGCTTCATCGCCAGATCCAGCAACTCCACCTGAGACTTCTGCACATCAAAAAAGCCTTTCATGCGTTTGGAATTGGAGAAAGTCGGCGGATCCACAAAGATCAGATCATATTGCTCGTGNNGCTTGGAATTGGAGAAAGTCGGAGGGTCCACAAAGATCAAATCATATTGCTCGTGGCACTGCTGCAGCCAGGCCATACAGTCACTGCGTATCAATTGATGGTGACTTTCGCTACAACCATTTAAATAGAGATTATTGCGAGCCCAGTTCAGATAGGTGGCCGACATATCCACCGACGTGGTGCGCTTTGCCCCCCCAATTGCAGCGTGAACTGTCGCGGCCGCTGTATAGCAAAACAGGTTCAAAAACCGGGTGCCTTTGGAGAGTTGTTGCAGCCGGACTCTGGTGGGCCGATGATCCAGGAACAGGCCGGTATCCAGATAGTCATCCAGGTTTACCAGCAACAGCGCCCCCGCTTCATCCAGCGGCATCAGGCGGCGGGTTTCATTCAGTTTCTGGTATTGCTGCTTGCCCTTCTGCCGTTGGCGACTTTTCACGTGAACCCGACCATTGGGTATGGCAAACAACATCTGCAGGCTGGCCAGGGCATCATCCAGCCGCTGACTGGCCTTTTCCGGACTGACACTCTTGGGAGCAGCATACTCCTGCACATGTAAATGCCCGTTATACCAATCAATCGCCAGGTTATATTCTGGAATATCCGCGTCGTAGATCCGGTACGCCAAGACCTCATCCCGCTCAATCCATTTCTGCAGCCCTTTCAGGTTCTTTTTAATCCGATTCAGTAAATCCTTCGCCGGCGCGGCATCGATCTGATCGTGCCGCAGCTCCGGGCTCACCGGTACACACTGATAAGTTGAACGCTTCACCACCTCGCCACTGCGAATCACACAGCGGATGGGGCCATTGTAAACCTTCGCAGTTTCCGGGTTTTCCAATTGCAGCGCGTCGGCAAACTCCACATTATTGGTGATGATCGAAGCCCGCCAATGCTCGCAGTTTTCCTGAATACGCCGAGCCAGGGCGCGGTACAGGAACATCAGATCCGCATCCTTATCCAGACGCTCACCATAGGGTGGATTGCACACCACCATACCGACCGGCTCATCGTTACCCTGATGCAACGCAAACTGCGCCAGTTCCCGACGCTCCACATGAATGCAGCCTTCCAGGCCCGCGGCGGCTATATTTTTCATGGCTGCCTGAATGGAAGCGTTATCCGCATCAAAGCCCTTGATCTGAAATGGGAACTCTTCGGACCGATCTTCGTTCGCGGCAACGCCCACACGCTCCTGCCACAGCGCTTCATCATGATAGGCCCACTGTTCAAAGCCGAATCGTTTACGCAGCAGGCCCGGCACCATTCCCGACTGCATCATCGCGGCTTCAATCAAGAGCGTGCCCGAACCACACATAGGGTCCACTAAACGGGGAAACTGTTCATTGGGCCAGCCTGCACTCATCAGAATGGCGGCAGCCAGGGTTTCTTTTAGCGGCGCTTCGTTTTGCGCTACACGATACCCCCGCTTGTGCAGCGGTTCACCGGAAAGATCCAGCGCCACCTGCACCTGATCCCGCCCGAAATGCACGTGAATCCGCATGTCCGGATTGCGCGTATCCACGTTGGGCCGATCGCCGGTGAAGTGGCGGAAATAATCCATGATGGCGTCTTTGGTTCGGTAGGTCAGGAACTGGGTATTAACGTTCACCGACGATTCTTTCGACGTGGAAATCGCTACGCTGTTGTTAACACCGAAATGCGCCTGCCAATGAATCTGACGCAAGCGATGATAAAGATCGTCTTCGTTCTTGTAAGGAAATTCGGTGATCGGCAGCAACAAACGCGATGCGATACTTGATCTGAGACAAATTTCATAAACATTTTTTAACGTGGCCGGGCCTTCCACAGCGCCCCTGACCAGTTCGTAGTCACTGCCCGCAATTGCTTGAATTTCCTGCAATAAAAAGGGTTCCAGCCCCCCGGCGCAACTGACTACCAGTCGCGACGATTTCCAGTCAAATGTACTCATTTGGATTAAACACCACACGTAAGCTTATGAATTCGTTCACATCCGATCCTTGCGGCCTAATTTATCAATTACTCAATTCAATCGTCAGTGTCTTTTTTATGACAATTTTTTTGTCGACATCAATCGCAAAGTTCGGTACTAATGTAGGTCCGGGCTTAGGAAAAGCCCAACAAAATACCCTCAAAACAACCTTCTATTCAGGAGCCAAACTCTACGCTTTAGCTATCATCTTATCCCTCAGAATCGCAAACGGAAAAGAGGTCGATCATTTATGAAGAGACAAAAACGCGATAAAGCCAGCAGAGCCTTTGTAAGGGGTTACAACGCAGGTGTCAGTGGAAAATCAAAAGATGCTTGCCCCTTCACAGAAATTGTATCACGACAGACATGGCTCAGCGGTTGGCGAGAAGGACGCACTGACCAATGGGAAGGATACACCGGGGTCTCCGGGATTCATAAAATAGCGAACCTCTGACAACCTTATTTAGGGGCATAAAGCTAAACGAATTGTTAGTTAAAAGTTAATAAAGCTAGCCAACAAAAGTAGCTTCCATAGAAGAGTGCCTCCCGCACTCTGGCAGCCAAGATGAAAGCTGCCGCCCTGAGGCCCCGCTTATGGGGCCTCGTTCATTCCAGGCACTCAACAGGACAGGCACTCAACAGGGCAGCCACTTAGTTTTGTTTCCAGGCTCGCACACAGTCAGCAATCAGCTGCGGGCCCTGGTAGATAAACCCACTGTACACCTGCACCAGGCTCGCGCCGCTGCGCTTCTTCTCCGCAGCCTGATCGCCCTGCAAAATACCACCCACCCCGATCACCGGCATAGCACCGTCCAGCGCCTGACAGAGTTGCCGTAATACCGCCGTGGACTTTTCAAACACTGGTGCACCGCTCAGGCCACCTTGCTCCTGACCATGGGGCAGGTGCTCCACTCCTTCCCGCGACAGGGTAGTATTGGTGGCGATCACACCATCGACCTGATGCTTCTTGAATTGCTCAGCGATCTGATTGATCTCTTCCAACTCCAGGTCCGGCGCGATTTTTACCAGCAGGGGAACATACTTGTCATGCTGTTGGGACAGGCGTTGCTGCGCTTCTTTCATACCCTGCAACAAACCATCCAGGCTTTCCCCATACTGCAGTGATCGTAAACCCTGGGTGTTGGGGGAGGAAATATTGATAACCACATAGTCGGCATACTTGTATACCTTCTCCAGACAGATAAGGTAATCGTCCAACGCCTTTTCCACCGGGGTATCGAAGTTTTTGCCGATATTGATGCCCAGCACGCCATCGTAGCGGGCTCGCTTCACCTGTTCCACCAGATGGTCCACGCCCTTGTTGTTGAAGCCCATGCGATTGATGATGGCTTGCTTCTGCGGCAGCCGGAACAGACGTGGCTTGGGGTTACCGGGCTGTGGCCGTGGGGTTACGGTGCCGATTTCGATAAAACCGAATCCCAGAGAGCCCAGGGCGTCGATATGATCACCATTTTTATCCAGGCCTGCCGCCAGCCCCACCGGGTTCTTGAACGTCAGGCCCAGCAGTTCAACCGGTGCCTCCAGCTTGGGCAACAAACAGCGGGTCAGCCCCAACCGATACCCCAGATCAATGGACCCCAGGGAAAGATGGTGGGAGGTTTCAGTGGGCAGGGTGAACAGGATTTGTCTTGCTACTTTATAGAACATGGACGGAACAGGGCTCATACCGGGAAAAAACGGGGCGATTATACCAGCATGAGCGAGGTTACTGGAGTGCTACCGCAGTTTTTCCACACCCTGCAACTTGTTGTTTTCATCAAAATAGATGGCGAAGGTGCCCTGGATTCCCCCATGGGTCACATAGGGCCGCAAGCTCTGGGCCGGGAAACGGACTTTGCGCCCGTCCCGGCTGTGGGTCACGATGCTCCTGGCGGCTCCCTGGTACCACTTCAGGTATTCATCGCGAGAGATGGCTATGTCAACAATCAGATGCACGATCGGTCTCGCTGTGCAACGTGGTCTGGGCCAGGTCCATCAGCTCACGTAACGCCACGCCATACATGGAAAACTCCTTCACATCCATACCGTGGAACTCGCTGATCAGGCCTTTCCAGCGCGCAATCATGGTTTCGTGGTGTTGAGCCCAGGTGGTAACCCGTTCCTCCACCGAATGACTGGTATCCGCCATCTGCAGAACCCCCACCGTCAAGGTACGTTGCTGCCAGTCCAGGTCATCCCGATACGCTTCCCGCGCCAGTGCCTGCCAATGGTTTTCAATATTGAGGGCATTGATTTCCTCATTGAACCAGTACAGATCCAGGTGGGAACCCAGGGCAAAATAGACCTCCGCCACTTCGGGTACGGGTTTGCCCGTCACCTCTGCCGCCTGAATGATCCCCAGTACCGGCAACATACTGTCGGCCCCGGCAATAAAGGTGGCCAGGGTGGAAGGCACCCCCTTCTCCACATAACGGTTATGACGGGTTTCCCACACTTCACGACGGGGACCACTGAGCACTGCAGGCAGACTGTTGGCCACTGCCTGCACTCCGCTGCGGAAACGCTCAATTGCTTCCTGTACATTCACACCGCAACGGTTGTTACGCAGGAACCAACGGGTGGCCCGGCGCATCAGGCGAATCAGCATGCGCATCATCTCGATCTGCTCAGCCGCTTCGATCTTATAGTCCAAAGACTCGATCTGACGCCACCAACTTTCCAAGTCAAACACATCGCGGGAGGCGATAAAGGCCCGGGCAATGTCCGGTACGCTGGCGCCCGCCGCATCCTTCATACGATGCACAAAGGTGATACCCATGAAATCCACCATGCCACTGGCCACCTGGGTCGCCACAATCTCACGACGCAGCTTATGGGCATAGAGCTGTTCCGGGTAACGTTCCACCAGCACCCGGGGAAACACTTTCTCTATCTCATGACAGATAAAATCATCATCCGGTAACGTGGAATGTGTTAATTCATCCTTGAGAATGGCTTTGGTGTAGGACAGCAGAATGGACAGCTCCGGCCTGGACAGCCCTTTCCCGCTCACCACCCGTTCGTGTATTTCCTCCTCGGTGGGAATATATTCCAGATCCCGATCCAGCTTGCCCTCGGAAACCAATGCGTGAATATAACGTTTGTATTCGCCCATGCGATAAATGGTTTCGCTGCGGGCCACGCTCAACGCCTGGGTCTGCCGGTAATTGTTTTTCAGAACCAGTTCGGCCACTTCCTCGGTCATTTGCGCCAGCAGCTCGTTACGTTGCTTCAGCGTCATGTCGCCATCGTGCACTATATCGTTGAGCAGAATTTTGATGTTTACCTCATGGTCGGAGCAATCCACGCCACCGGCATTATCAATAAAGTCCGTGTTGGAAAGACCACCATTCAAACCATACTCAATACGACCCAGCTGGGTAATACCCAGATTGCCACCCTCGCCAATCACCTTGGCCCGTACATCCTTGCCATTGACCCGCAGAGAGTCATTGGTTTTATCGCCCACATCGGAATTCATTTCCTGGGAGGACTTGATGTACGTACCAATACCGCCGTTCCAAATGAGGTCTACCGGCGCCTTCAACAACGCGGAAATCAGCTCATTGGGTGTCAGGGCATCTTCCTGGATATCAAAGCGTTCCTTCATCTGGGCGGTAATCCGTATGGATTTGGCAGCGCGGGAAAACACCCCACCACCGGCCGAGATCAATTCTGAGTTATAATCGCTCCAGGTGGAACGGGGAAGATTGAACAGCCGCTCCCGCTCCTGATAGCCGGTCTCCGGGTCTGGGTTGGGATCAATAAAGATATGCAGATGATTGAATGCGGCCACCAATTGCAGCGCCCGTGACTGCAGCAAACCATTGCCGAACACGTCACCGGACATATCGCCGATACCGATCAACGTCACCGGTGTAGTCTGAACATCAATTCCCAGCTCACGAAAATGCCGTTGTACCGACACCCAGGCACCCCGCGCCGTGATGCCCATTTTCTTGTGGTCGTAACCTACAGAACCACCGGAGGCGAACGCATCACCTAACCAGAAGCCGTATTCCTCGGACAGACCGTTGGCAATATCGGAAAACGTAGCCGTGCCCTTGTCTGCGGCTACCACCAGATAAGGGTCATCCTCGTCTTTTCGGATCACATCAGTTGGCGGCACCACCTCACCGTTTACCAGGTTATCGGTGATATCCAACAGACCACGTACGAAAGTTTTATAACAATCGATGCCCTCACTCATCAGGGCATCACGACCACCGGACTTGGGCAAACGCTTGGGATAAAACCCACCTTTCGCACCAACCGGCACGATCACCGCGTTTTTAACCTGTTGCGCCTTTACCAGCCCCATCACTTCGGTGCGGAAATCCTCCCGACGATCTGACCAACGCAACCCACCACGGGCCACTTTGCCACCTCGAAGATGCACCCCCTCCACGCGTGGGGAATACACAAAGATCTCATACATGGGCAATGGCTTGGGCAGGTCCGGTATGGTGTTTGGGGATAACTTCAAAGAGATATAAGGCTTGTACTGCCCACTGGCATCTTGTTGGTAAAAGTTGGTGCGCAGGGTGCCGGTCATCATATCCAGATAACGCCGCAGGATCCGATCCTCATCCAGACTGGCCACCTGATCCAACCGCTCCAGAATTTTTTCCCGGAGCTCCGTTTCTNNGATTCACCGAAAAACGCAATTCAAAAAACTCCGCCAACAACCGGGTTACCTGAGGATGATTAACCAAAGCATCCTTAATATAAGTCTGACTGAAGGCGAACCCGGTTTGTTTAAAATAACGGGCGTAGGCTCGCAGCATGGCTACTTCACGCCAGCTTAAACCCACCGACAGCACCAGCCGGTTGAAGCTATCGTCCTCCGCTAATCCGCGCCAGGTACTGAGGAACGCATCCTGGAACTTGTGTTTGATCTTTTCGATCTCAATAATGGCATCGCCAAAATAACGGACGCTGAAATCATAAACCCAGATGGTGACGTCTTCCCGCTTTTTGATGCGGTAGGGTCGGCCACCGAGCACCCTGAGCCCCAGGTGTTCCAACATGGGCAACACATCGGACAACGGGATATTACGCTGCAGGCGAAACAGTTTGAAACGCAGCGCCCTGGGATCATCCTCCAGCGAATGATAGAAGGACACCGACAGCGGCATCTCCTCAGTCAGCTGCTCGATGTGCTCGATGTCGGAAACAGCGGTACGGGTGGAAAACTCCTCCCGATAACTCACCGAGAAGGCATCCGCGTAGGCGGCCTGCAGCATACCGGCCCGATCCTCACCCACGCTTTCGATCAGTGTTTCATACAGGCGGTCGGACCNNCACCTCTTTCACGTCGAAATCCATCCTGGAGCCAACCTTCACTTTCAACACGATATAAAGTCGTGCCAGGGTGGACTCGGTGAAATAGGTGTTGAACTCCATGTCCTCTACGTCGACGTATTCATACAGCACGCTCTGAAACGCCTTGCGCAATGCGGTGGAATATCCATCCCTTGGGGTATAAATCAGGAACGACAGGAAGCGGCCGAAGTGCCCCTTGCGCACAAACAAGCGTAAACGCCGACGCTCCTGGATGTGAAGCACCCCTACTGCCGTTTTCAATAGTTCTTCGGTGGAAGTCTGGAACAATTCCTCCCGGGGAAAGGTTTCCAGTATCTGCATCAGGCGCTTGCCGTCATGACCATTGGGCTCCAGGCCGGAACCACTGATTACCTTACGCAGCTTGTGACCGATGATGGGAAAATTGCGGGGAGAGTTATTGAACACCAGCGAGGTATATAAGCCCAGCCAGCGGTATTCCCCTACGACCTTGCCCCGCTCATCGCACTTGCGAATACCGATAAAGTCCATATACACCGGCCGGTGCCAGCGGGAACGGGTACCGGACTTACCGAACACGATCAGCTTGTCCTGGTGAATGAGCGGGCCTCCATCCTGCTCAAGCAAATCCATACTCTTGCATGCCTTGGCGACCCCCAGAGCCGAATCGTCCACCGCCTGTAGATATTGCTGCCCCTGCTTTTCCACTACTTTGTATTCCTGCATGGCCAGGAAGGTAAAGTGGTTCTGCACCAGCCAGGCCAGGAAGCCTTTCACCTCCAGGAGCGATGCTTCCCCCTGGTTATTCTCAATCTCGTTGACCTCATCCCGAATGGCGGACGTTCGTGACTGCATGGCGTCAAAGTCTTCCACCGCGCAGTAAAGCTCGTCCAGGGTTTCCGCCAACACCCGGGTGATATCCCCCACCAGGGCTTCATCCGGTTGTCGATCAATTTCAAGATGAATCAGAGCTTCCTTGGTGCCCTCGGCATTCATGTCAAAATTAAGGCCCTGCAGCTCGCCATCAGCGCTGCGCTGTGTTCGGAACACACTGTTCATCACCGAATGAATGGAAATGCCCCGCCGCACCACATCCATCATCACCGTATCCACCAGAAACGCGCAGTCTGGTGCCAACACCTCCACCACGGTATGGGTACTCTGCCAACCATGATCCTCAAACCGGGGATTGAATACGCGGATACGGGGTTGTCGTTCCGGCATTGCCCGCAGGAAGCTCCACAGCCCCACCGTCATGCCATAAAGGTCGTCGATCCTTTTACGCTGCAACTCCTGAATCGGTGCTGCGGAATAATAGTGGCGGGCAAACTCCAGTACCTGCTGCGTCTGAGAAGAATTGCTCCGATCGAAGCGCTCCTGAACCATGTCAGACAATCTTTCAATCAGTGACAGGTAATCCTCACCCAGCGATAGGTTAACCATAAAGCCCCCTGGCCATTTTCCATTAAATTTCAATACTATCAGTCTAGTAGTTACATCATAATATGAACAAACCGTTGAAAGTATTATCCTAATAATCAAGGCTGTGGAACTTTACAAGCGCGGAAGGATCACATACACAGCCTGACTTTGGCTACAATCTGGCTAGACCATGGCTAGCTATTGTTCTCCGGAATAGGCATAATTCCGGGAAAAGAACAAATAAAGTCTGGAAAAAACAATATATTAGCGGACGTTGGTGTGGGGCCCACCTGATTTACCTCACGAAATCATTTTGTTTCTACCCAGCACCACGCTCATACGCCTGGAGTATTTGGAACCATGTCGAATCGGGACGCCATTCTCGCGTTAAAAGAATCCTTGTGCGAACAGATCATCGGTCAGGCCCACCTGGTGGACAGACTTCTGATTGCCATACTGGCCGACGGCCATCTCCTGGTGGAAGGTGCCCCGGGCCTGGCCAAAACCAAGGCCATCAAGTCCCTGGCCACCGGGGTTGAAGGGGATTTTCACCGCATTCAGTTCACGCCGGACCTGCTACCGGCGGACGTGACCGGTACCGAGATCTACCGCCCTCAGGACGGCAGCTTCAACTTCCAGCCGGGGCCTATTTTCCACAACCTGGTGCTGGCCGACGAGATCAACCGGGCGCCCGCCAAGGTACAGTCCGCCCTGCTGGAAGCCATGGCGGAACGCCAGATCAGTGTGGGCAAGCACAGCCATCAATTACCAGCGCTGTTTTTGGTGATGGCCACCCAGAACCCCATCGAACAGGAGGGCACCTACCCGCTGCCCGAGGCCCAGGTCGAC
>JABAHQ010005033.1_pt5 | contig 11055 bp, 1 predicted proteins | sample 7062091 | NCBI WGS metagenome assembly JABAHQ01 (sample SAMN14534359, study PRJNA622989) | marine sediment metagenome | biome: marine biome [ENVO:00000428]; feature: marine pelagic biome [ENVO:01000023]; material: deep marine sediment [ENVO:00002113] | place: India: Gulf of Kutch | collected...
CACCATCCTCGCGACCGACAACGGCGACGCCAGCGCCGCCGAGAACCTGCTGAGCGAGCCCGCGCGGGAGCGGATCGCCGGTCCTGTCGCGGCCTTCGGGTTCTCAGAGCAGCCGGCGGGATCACTCACGATCAACGGCGGCACGGCCGACGCGACGATCATTCTGGGTGGGCTCGACGACATCGGCACCGTCAATGTGATCGGTGGCGGGAGCGATACGCTCGTGTTCTCCAACGGCGGCTTCGACCGCGTGGAGCACAGGTTCACCGGCAGCACTTCGGGCACGATCGTCCGCGACGCGACGGAGAACGACGGCAGCGGCGGCACGTTGACCCGCACGACCTCGATCGCTTATTCCGGGGTCGTCGCCGTCGGCGATTACGTGGCCGCCGATGACCGGGCGTTCCTCGACTCCACCGGCGCCAGCATCATCGTGCTGGGCGACGCCAGGGAAGCGAACGACCGCATCTCGGAGCTCACCGACACCGAGGCGGGCGACCCGACCCCCAACGACGACTTCGCGACGGTCGAGTTCACCAACCCGAACCGGGTCCTCGAGATCTTGGCCCTGGGCGGCGAGGACCGGATCGTCCTGGGCGCGCTTGATGCCCAGGGCTTCCTGCTGCCGCCCGGCGCGACGCGTCCGACCGACGGGCAGGGGAACCCGATCCTCATCGACATCGACGGCGGCGGCGGCACCGACGAGCTGGTCAGGGCGACGGGAGGTCCGGCGAGTTGGATCATCGACGGGCGCGACGCCGGCACCCTCGGCAACGTGCGCTTCACCAGCATCGGCAATCTGACCGGAGCCGACAACGCCGACGACACCTTCGTCTTCGAAAACGACTTCTTCTCGTCGCTCCTGCCCGGGCGCGGCGACGTCCTCACCGGCAGGATCGACGGCGGTGCCGGCGGCATCGACTCGATCGCCGTCGAGAACACCTTCATCGCCTCGCCCGACGTGCCGGGCAGCGGTACCGTCACGATCAACGGCGTGGACATCGAGGTCGAGGACCTGGAGCCGGTCCTCACCTTCTCGGCCGGCCTGAGCTCGGCGCTGGCGGACGATCTCACGCTCGCCAAGTCGGGCACGACGCTCGAGATCCGGGATGCGGACGGGGGGCTGGTCGACAGTTTCTCGGGCGGCTTCTCGAAGCTCGTCGTCAATCTCGGCTTCGGCGACGACCGGCTGACGGTCGCTTCCTCGGCCGCCGACCTCGGTGGCGGTCTTGTCGTGCACGGCGATGCCGGCAAGGACGAGGTGGTGATTGCCGGCGGTCTGCGCACCGGCGGCGGCGACATCTGGCTCGATGCCGAGCGGGTAACGTTCCAGGCCGGCACGGCGGCGGCGAACCACATCGTCTCGACGCGCGCCGCGGGCCGCGACTCCGGCGACATCCGGGTGACCGGCGCCGAGATCTTCGTCGGCGATCACGTTCAGCTGCTCGCCGACGGGCTTTCGGGCAACGCCGACGGCGACATCCTCCTGCAGGCGCGCGATTCCTTCGATCTCACGCCCTTCGCCTTCGGCATCGGCTTCGGCTTCCGCGAGGCGGTCGCCCGGATCGAGATCGGGCAGGCCGTTCTCCGGGGCGGGACCGTCGACCTTACGGCGCGCGCCCAGACCGACGACTTGCTGGAGATCGAGCTCGACGTCGACGCGCTGCTCGGGCTGCCCGACGACGCGGTAAGCGACGAGGACAACGCACAGACGCCGCTCTTGGTCAACGGCGTGCAGACCACGGTCGGCTTCGCCGAGGACGTGCTGGTCGGAGCGTTCAACCTGCTGGACGGGGGCAATCCGTTCTTCAGCTTCACCACGATCCTGGAGCTGTTCGGCCTGCAGCCGCCGCCGTTCCAGGCGATGATCTCCAATGCCGACGCCGCGGTCACCGTCGCCAGCGGCGCTGTCATCGTCGCCGGCGGCGGCGTGACGGCGCGCAGCGAGGCGGTCTCCCAGATCAGTGTCGCGACCCCTGGCTTCACGTCGAGTAAGGGCAAGACCTTCCCCGTCGCCGGCACGCTGGCGCACGGAACGGCGACGGCGCTCTCGAGTGTCGACGGGACGATCACTGCGGGCGGGGCCGTCACGGTGGCGGCGCAGGCCGACAACAGCATCAGCGCGTCGACCGCGATTGGCACCGGCGGCACGGTCACCAAGACCGCGGGCGGCACCAAGACGATCAAGAAGGCGAGCGGGCCGGCACTGACCTTCACGATCGCCTTCGGACAAACCAGCGCCGAGGCGACGCTGGCGGCGGACGTGACCGACTCGACCGAGATCGACGTCACCGCCGACGCCACGGGCAAATACTCGGTGAGCTCCACCAGCCGGATCATCTCGCCGCGCTCGAACCAGGGATTCGCCGTCGGCGTCGCGATCGGCCTGTTCGATACCGCCGCCGATGCGACGATCGGCGGCACCGTGACGAGTTCCGGCGATGTGACGCTGGCGGCCTCCTCGACGGCGACCTCGAGCGTCAACGCGATAGCCCTCGTCCGTGACAAGCCGTCCCTCGGCGCAATCGACAAGTTCCTGAGCAACAGGACCCTGCCGGCCGGCTCGCCGGGCGGCAAGGTCGGCGCCGGAGCCGCGGTCGGGATCAACGTCACCGACAACAGCGCGACCGCACGGCTCGCCGACGATGCCGGGATCGCGGCGGGCGGCCGGGTCGACATCACGTCGCGCGCCGAGCACAACTTCAAGACCATCGTCCTGGGCGGCTCCAACGCCGGGCCGACGATCTCGCTCGGCGGCGCGGTCGGCATCACCGAGGCGAGCAACTTCTCGGAGGCCTCGGTCGGCGACCGCGCGAGGGTAGAGGCGGTCGGCGCGATCATCGTCGAATCCGAGGCCGTGGTCCCCAACCAGATCTCGATCGACGAGGAATTCCAGAAGATCATCGGCTGGACGTTCCAGCCGCCGCCCTTCGACGTGAACAATTTCGGCGATTCGCTGGCCAACTGGTTCACCTTCCTGGCCAGCCCGGTCGCCAACCCCGACGGAGGCGACCCGCTCCTGTTCCAGGCGCTGCGGGCCCACGGCGCGCTGCAGTCGTTCATGCAGCCGAAGCTGATCCTGCCCAACCTGATCGCGACCACCTACGTGCAGGCCAGCGCCAAGGCGGGCAGCGAGGGGAGCGAGGGGAAGTTCGCCGCGTCGGCATCGGTCAATCTGCTCGGCATCGACAACGACGCGCTGGTCGTCGTCGGCGACGGGGCGGTCCTGGACGTGACCTCGAAGGCCCCGGCCGGCAGCCCGCTCGCGGAATCGCTGCAGACCAAGGACGAGAGCGGCGCGGTCGTCGACGACGCGAACGGCGACGTGCGCCTCAAGGCCGATGCCTCGATCGAAACGATCGACATCGTCGGCCTGCCGTCGAAACTCACGATCAACAAGCCCAGCACCTCGAGCGACGGCTCGGCGGTCGGCGCGGCCTACAACCAGGCGCTCAAGGACAACGCCGCGCGGGTCTTCGTCGGCGACGGCGCCACGATCACCGCGCCGGAGAACATCGACATCGACGCCAGCGTCCGCCACCTCGTCATCCAGATCGGCAATTCCGGGGCGGCGGCGGGCGATTTCGGCTTCTCGGGCAACGTCCAGTTCAACATCTACAACACGGAGGCGCGGGCGATCGTCGCCAACACCGCCGACCTCACGGCGGGCGGCGACATCACGCTCGACGCCGACTCCACGATCACGGCGGTGCTCGTCAGCGCGGTGACTCAGAAGGGCGGCAAGGTCGGCATCGGGATCTCGGCGGCGATCGGGATCTTCAACACCACCACCCAGGCGGTCATCGGGGCGCTGCCCGTGGACGAGCTGCCCGAGGGCTTCGCGGCGACCCGGCCGGTGCTGGATGCCGGCCAGATCACCGCCCAATCGGGCACCGTCCATCTCGAGGCGACGAGCAACCAGATCCACGTGCTGTTCGCGGGCGCCGGCACCAAGAGCGGTTCGAGCCCGAGCGACAGCGGCGGCGACTCCTCGTCCACCCGCGTCAATGCGCCGACCGCACGCACCGACGCCTCCGCGCCGCCCAACCCGAATGCCGGCGGCACCGCGGGCGTCGCCATCTCGGGCGCCGCCAGTGTCAACACCCTCACCAACCTCACCGAGGCCGCCATCGACGGCGCCGACGTGACCGCCCGGGCGCTCGAGCTCAAGGCGCGCGACGAACTCTTGAGCGTGGCCCTCGCCGGCACGCTCGCCTTCAACGCTTCGCAGAACAAGGGCGGCACCGGCATCGCCGGCGGCTTCGCGTTCAACAACGCGAAGCGCGACACGCGCGCCTTCTACCGCAACGGCATCGCCGAGGTCGGCAGCGCCGACATCGACGCCGAGACCATCGGCCGCTTCGTGACCGCGAGCGCCGGCGGCTCCGGCGGGCGCTCCTCGGACGTGGCGGTGACCGGCTCGGCGGCGACCAACGTCGACACCACGACGACCGAGGCGTTCATCGGCGCCGGCGCGGACCTCACGGCGACCCGCGACGATGTCGCCGGCACCACCGGCCGGGTCGACATCGACGCGCGCTACGACCTGATCCACCTCTCGCTCGCCGGCGCGGTCTCGGTCGGCGACAAGGCGTCGTTCGGCGGCGCCGCCGACGTCGGCGTCTTCAACAGCGCGACCGAGGCGGCGATTCGCGACGGCGCGGTGGTGACCGCCGACGGGCCGATCACGGTCGTCGCGCAGTCGGAAGCGCTCTCGGTCTCCGTCGTCGCGAGCTTCGCCGGCGGCTCGGCCAATCCGGGAGGCGGCGGCGGCGCGGCGCTCTCGGGCTCGGCCTCGGTCCTGTGGTTCGACACCGACACGACCGCCTTCGTCGGCGGCGTCGTCTCCACCGACGAGAGCCTGCTGATCGACGCCGACGACAGGCTGTTCGCGGTTTCGATCGCCGGCACGGTCGCCGCCGGCTCCAAGGTCGGCGTCGGTATCTCGGTCGGAGTCATCGTCGTGCTGCGCGACGTCGCCGCCTATGTCGGCGAGAACGCCGTGCTCGAGATCGGCGGCGCGGGCGCCGCGGTCGACGCCGGCGACGGCCTCAGCGACACCGGCCTGGTGATCGACGCCCGGGCGGAGGATACGTTGATCGTCTTCGGCGCCGGCGGCGCCAGCGGCGACAACGTCTCCGTCGGCCTCTCGGGCGGCTTCGGCATCGTGACCTCGAACGTCGCGGCCTATATCGACCGGGGCGCGCGGGTCAACGCGGGCGGTCCGGGGATCGCCGAGGGCGCGACGGGCGACCAGGCGATCCGGCTGCGGGCGGTCGACGACGGCCTCTATGTCGGCGTTTCCGGCGCCGCGGCGCTGCCGGGCGATCAGGGCGCGACGAAGGCGGGCGTCGGCGGCGCCGCCGGCCTGTTCGACATCGCCAAGACGACCGAGGCCCACGTCGCGGCCGGCGCGCGGGTCGAGGCGGGCGACGACATCGTCATCGAAGCGCGCGGCGAGGAAACCATCTTCGCCATCGGTCTCGGCTTCGCGGCGGCCGAGGGCGGCGTCGCCGTGGCGCTGTCCACCGGCGACGCCATCCTCCTCAAGACGACCCGCGCCTATATCGGCGACGACGCGAGCGCCCGGGCGCGCGGCAACGTGATCCTCGACGCCGAGTCGCGGAGCGAGATCTTCACCATCGCCGGCGCCGCCGCGGTCGGCAAGTCGGGCGGCATCGGCGCGTCGGCGGCGATCGTCGTCATGACGGAGACGACGGAGGCCTATGTCGGCGAGCGCGCCAACGTGGAGGCCGGCGCCGACGCCGCCACGCTCCACGAGGACAGCCTCATCCGCGGCCTCGACGTGCGGGCCGACGGCAGCACGCTGGTCAACACGAACGCCATCGGCGGCGGCGCCGCGACCAGTTCCTTCGGCGGCGCGCTGACCCTCTCGCTGCCGATCGTCGCCCAGACCACGCGGGCCTTCATCGGCGCCGGCGCGACGGTCGACACCGACGGCAACGTCACCATCCAGGCCGCCACCAAGGCGGACATCGTCGCGCTGGCCGGCGCCGTCGGCGTTGCCCAGAACGTCGGCGTCGGTCTCGCCAGCGCCAGCGTCGGCCGGGCGGAGGCGACCGAGGCCTTCATCGGCGAGAACGCCACCGTCGTGGCCGCCGGCACCGCCGGGGACAGCACGGTGCCCGGCGCCGACGGCACGCACCGGCAGGTCCGCGGCGTCGACCTGGTGGCGCGCTCGGACCTCACGGTGACCGCGGTCACGGTCGCGGGCGGCGGCGGCAACACCGTGGGCGGCGCCGGCGCGGTCTCGGTGGTCCTCCTGGTCGGGCGCCCGGAGACCGGCGACGACCCCTTCAACAAAGACGCCCCGTTCGACACCTTCGCCGAGGACAAGGCGACGGCCGACCTGCCGGGGGTGACCTCGACGACTCGCGCCTTCGTCGCCGGCGGCGCGACGGTGACGACCGGTGGCAACCTCACCCTCCTCGCCGACAGCGACGCGATCGTGACGGTGGGCACCGGCGCGGCGAGCGGCGCCGGCACGGCGGCGGTGGGCGCCTCGGTCACGGCCTTCGGGCGCAGCCACGAAACCGGCGCCTTCATCGGTGACGGCGCCACGGTGACGGCCGACGGCGCCGCCGAGACCCGGGTCGTGACCCTGGACACGAACGGCGCCGTCGTCGGTACCAGCCGCATCGTGCGCGGCGTCGACGCTCACGCCGAGAGCGATCTCACGCTCACCGGAGCCGCGATCGTCGGCGGCGCCTCGAGCACCCTCGCGGTGAATGGCTCGGTCACGGTTCTGGTGGTCGACGAGACGACCCGCGCCCATATCGGCGCAGCGGACGTCGTCACCGGCGGCAACGTGACGCTCGAGGCGACGCACGATGCGATCGTGACCGCCGGCGCCGGCGCGGTCGCCGCTTCCGGCAGCTTCGGAGTTTCCGGGTCGGTCGTGGCCGTCGTCCGCCAGGTCGACACCTCGGCCTCTCTCGGCGCCGGCGCCGACGTCACGGCCCGTGCGAGCGTCGGCGCCTCCAGCGTCGCCGACGGCGACCGGGTGCGGACGGTGCATGGCGTCGACCTCTTCGCGCGGAGCGGGGTCATTCTCACCGGCCTCACCATCGCGGGCGGCTTCGGCGGCACGGCGGGGGCGGCCGGCTCGATCTCGACCCTGGTCGACGAAGAGACGACCAGCGCCTTCCTGGCCGACAGCGACGGCGTCGCCTTTGTCCGGGTCGACACCGCCGGCAATCTGACGCTGAGCGCGGAAAGCACCGCGGCCGTCTTCCCCGTGACCGGCACCGCTTCCGGCGGCGGCACGGTCGGCGTCGGGGCGGCGGTGGCGACGCTCTCGCGCACGGTGACCACCGAGGCGCGGATCGGCGCCGNNGCGCAGGGCACGACGCTCGACCTCGACGCCGACGATAGCCGCACGGTGCGCGGCGTCGACCTGTCGGCGGTCGGGCGCAACTTCATCCTCGGCGCGACCATCGCCGGGGGCGGCGCCGGCACGGTCGCGATCAACGGCTCGGTGACGACGCTCATCCTCACCGACACCACGCGCGCCGCATTGGGCGGCGGGGCCTTCGTCGACACGGACGGCAACGTGACGCTCTTCGCCGATTCGACGCCGATGACGCTCGAGGAGGCGCGGCGGCTGCTGCTGCCGTTCGCACCCGATCCGGGCGTCGAGGCCGAGGACGCCAGCGAGACCGAGAAGGCGGTGCTGCGCAGCCTCGACGAGGCCGAGGAGCGCGGCGTGCTGCCGACCTTCCTCGCCTTCGCCGGCGACGTCGGCGGCGCCGGCGCGGTCGGCGTCGGCGCCTCGGCGCTGTCGACGACGCGGACCGCCACGACGGAGACGTTGATCGGGGACAACGCCCAGGTCGTGGCGCGCGCCTTCGCCGGCGACAGCGAGCGGGCCGGCAAGCCGTCGGTGCCGGTGGCCCTGCGCGGCGTCGACCTGCAGGCGCGCTCGAGCACCGTGATCGTCAGCGGCGTGGTGAGCGGCGGGGGCGCCGGCACGGCCTCGATCAACGGCGCGGTCAACGTCGCCGTCGTGGAGGACACGACGCGGGCCATGATCGGCGCCGGCGCCGACGTCGACAGCGGCGGCAACGTCGTGGTCCAGGCCGACGACGATGCGCTGATCGTCGCCTTCGCCGGCGCGGTGACGGGCTCCGGCGTGGCCTCGGTCGGCGCGGCGAACGTGACGGTCACCAAGACCGGCCTCACCGAGGCGGGGATCGGCGCCGGCGCCGAGGTCGACGCGCTGGGCGGCTTCCGCAGCGTCGCGGCCGACGTCGGCGAACTCGACGTGAACGGCGGTCGTGAGAGCGAGTCGCTGCGCGGCATCATCGTCACCGCGACCTCGCGCGAGGACGTGGTCAACCCGACGCTCGGTGCCGGCGGCGCCGGTGCGGTGGGCGTCGCCGGCTCGGCGAGCGTCGCCGTCCTCAACGAAACGACCCGCGCCACCGTCGGCGACGGCGCCCGGCTCAACCAGGGCGTCGATCTGGATGGCGTGGGCGGCGACGACGCGCCGAACGCGGCTCAGGGCATCTACGTGCTGGCGCGCGACGACACCACGCTCAACAGCATCGCCGGCGGCGGCTCCGGCGGCGGTGCCGCCGGAATCGGCGCCGGCGTCGCGGTCAGCGTGGTGACCAAGACCACCGAGGCGACGTTCGGGGCGACCGCCGACGCCGCCAGCGACATCGAGGTGCGGGCGCTTGCCACCGAGGACCTGCGCCAGATCGGCCTCTCCTTCGGCGCCGGGGGCTTTGCCGGCATCGCCGGCTCGCTCGGCGTCCTCACCTATGTCGGCACGACCGCGGCCACCATGACCGGCGCCGCCGATGTCGCGGCCGACGGCAGCGTCCTGGTCCTCGCCGATGACACGACCTCGATCGACGTGATCGCCGGCGGCGTCTCCGGCGGTATCGGCAGCGTCGGCATCTCCGGCGGCGTCGCCGTCGTCATCAAGGACACCGACGCCTCGATCGCGGCCGGCGCCGAGGTCGACGCGCGCGGCACCGGCGCCGGCGTGCAGAGCCGGACCGGCGGATACGACGTCGCCTTCGAGGCCGAAAGCGGCGATCCCAACGAGGCGGGCGGCGCCCTCTTCGAGGGCACCGACACGCCGAGCCAAGGCAACCCGGGTCCCGGCCTGACCAAGGACCGCACCGCCGCGGCGCGCACCGAGACGATCCACGGCGTCGCCGTCTCGGCGACCAGCCAGGACACGCTGGAACTGATCGCGGTCAACGCCGGCGGCGGTCTGGTCAGCGTCAACGGCGGCGGCTCGGTCGGCGTCGCGGACATCGCCACCGACGCCGCCATTGGCGACGGCGCGCGGATCAACCAGGAGGCGCCGAACCCGGCCGCGGACCAGGACGTCGTGGTCGTCGCCGGCAGCGACCTTTACGTGTTGAACGTCGCCGGCGCCCTGGCGGTCGGCGGCGGCGCGTTCGCGCCGGCGGCCGGGGTGGTCACGGCGATCACCGGGACCAAGGCCGAGATCGGCGACGGCGCCGCCGTGCGCGCGGCCGACGACATCCGCCTGTCGGCCGTTTCGACACAGGAGGCGATGACCTTCGTCGGCACCATCGCCGGCGGCGGCCTCGCCGGAAGCCTCTCCGCCACCGTGCTCGTCTTCGACTCGACGACGCGGGCCGTGACCGGCAGCGCCGATCTCTTCGCCGGCGGCAACGTCGCCGTGCTCGCGGACTCGACCACGGACGTCGACCTGATCGGCGGCTCCATTGCGGTCGGCGCCGGCGGCGCGGGGGGCGGCACGATCGGCGTCGTCGTGATCGACAAGACGACCGAGGCGTCGATCGGCGCCGGCGCCGTGGTCGACGCGCTGGGGGCGGGCTCGGGCCTCGGCCTCCTCGTGCCGAACGGCTCGGGCATCGGCAGCGAGACGGTCGACGGCGTGGCCGTCGTCGCGACCTCCAGCGAGGACGTGCTCGTCATCGGCCTGGCCGGCAGCGTCGCGCCGACGGGGGCCTCGCTGAGCGGCGCGCTCACCGTCACGGTCGTCGACAGTGACACCCTGGCCGGCGTCGGCGCCAACGCGCGGCTCAACACGCGCGACCAGGCGAACGCGGCGTCCGATCAGGACGTGTCGGTGATCGCCGACAACACGGCAAGCTATTTCAGCATCGCCGGCGTGCTCTCGGTGGGCGCGGCCGGCATCGGCGGCGCGGTCGACGTCGGGGTGTTCCTGAACGACACCAGCGTCACGGTCGGGCCGGGCGCCGAGATGCGCGCACGGGACGACGTCAACCTGGCGGCGCTGACCACCTTCGACACCGACTCGATCGTCATCTCGGCGTCGGGCGGCTTCGTCGGCGTCGGCGGCTCGGTCTCGGTCCTGGTGTTCGACGGCAATCTGTCGAGCCAGGCGCGCGGGGCCAGCGAGATCGACGGCAACAACTTCGAGAGCTTCGCCGACTCCAACACCGGCACCGGCTTCCTCTCCAACACCTTCGCGACGGACCCCGACGCCGAACCGGACCCCGGCGAGGACACCGGAATCGGCGTCCCCGACGGCAACGGCGACGACGTGGCGCGGGAGCTCTCCGACGCCGAGACGCGGGTCGCGAACAATCAGGCCGGCACGGACACGGAGAGCCGTACCGGCACCGGCCAGAGCGCCGGCACCGCCGTCTCGATCGGCGGCGGCGCGGTGCTGCGGGCGGGCGACGACATCGACGTGGACGCGCGCGAGGAGATCNNGCGGGCTCGGCTGCCGTCGGGGCGGTAGGCATCGGCGCCGCCGTCGGCGTCACCTCGATTGGCCGCAGTGTCGGCGTCACGGTCGCCGACGGCGCGGACCTCGTGGCCGGCGCGGGCGGCTTCGGCATCGTCGACATCGACGCGCGCTACGACGCCGCGGTCGACATCGACGCGTTCTCGGGCACCGGCGGTTTCGGGTTCGGGCTCGGCGCCGCGGTGGCGGTCTACGACGACAGGACCAGCACGAGCGTGGACTTCGCGGGCGACGTCTCGCAGGCCGACGACGTAAGGATCAACGCGCTGACCACCCGGGTCGGCGACGTGACCAGCGGCCAGGCGGCCGTC
>JABAHQ010004673.1_pt1 | contig 11051 bp, 7 predicted proteins | sample 7062091 | NCBI WGS metagenome assembly JABAHQ01 (sample SAMN14534359, study PRJNA622989) | marine sediment metagenome | biome: marine biome [ENVO:00000428]; feature: marine pelagic biome [ENVO:01000023]; material: deep marine sediment [ENVO:00002113] | place: India: Gulf of Kutch | collected...
ACCGCCATCCTGTTCGACGTCCACCGGGCCCTGCACGGTGACGATGGACGGCGATCAGACGGTGCGGGCGTACTTCCCACGCGAATCCGGTGGTCTCTGCCCCTGAAGCGCGTCCCGATCCGAAGATCTCGTCGCGGCTCCACCAATTCGCGCTCTGCGGGTAAGATCACGCGGCGATGTGCATGTTCGGCGGACCCGCAAAGACGATCCGGCGCGTGGAGTCGACCAACATCCTCGCGCGATCTCTCCCATCAGGCCGCCAGAACCTGGTCTACAGCATGAACGTCGCCGCGCGGAGCCCGGTGGCGATGATCCTCCCGCTCCCGGTTCCTCCCGGCGCCGGCGAAGACGCCGTTCGCTTCATCGACATGAAGGACTATCCGCGCTTCTTTCACGACCTCGACAGGGCGTTTCCTCCTCTGGTGATCCCGGCCTCGAAGGGCGGATGGGGCGGTGGTGGCGGCTCCACCGTGCGCCCGAAGCTCGTCGTGCACGAGGTGGGTGACTTCGTCGCGTCGTTCGTCCCCACGCAGAACGACTTCGATCGATTGGACGAGCGCTTCCGCCTCTCCGACGCGATCTGGGACGCGCTGCCCAAGTACCGCGACTACGGTTTCGCCGTCTTTCAGCTCGCGGATCTCGGGACACGCGGTCTGGCCGGGCGCCTCTTCGGCTGGGCGAAGAAGAAGACGATCCACCCGATGGCCTTCGAGTTTCCCCGTCGTGATGCCAGCGAGCTCTTCTTCCCGACGGTGCACGTCCACGACGGCGTGGTTCGCGAACGTGCCCGCTTCGATCATCAGCTCTACGCCCAGTTCCTCGATCCACGGCAGGAACCGCCCGATACCTTCTGGCTTCGGAATGACAGGCCACTCTCCGAGCGCCTCGAGCCGCACGCTTCGAAGGTCCTCGACCTGCATCTTCCCGCGTTCACCCAGCCGGTGATCGGCGAGCGCGCGAACGACGACATCGTCGTGACCGCGAGGACGGGTTGACTACCTCGCGCTTCGCAACGGTCGTGATGATACTCCTCGTGGGATGCGGGGCTGAGACCGAGTCCGAGACGCGCGCCGCGCCAGAGACCGAGACGCAGACCGCGCCCGAAACCGACCGAGAGCCCGAAACCGAGCGCGAGGGCACGGCGTCACCGACGGTGCAGACGCGCATCTCCTTCGATCTCCGGAGCATGCCGCATCGCGGTCCTCGTAACGTGGACGAGTCCGCGATCACCGGGCGCGTCCAGCTACTCATCGAACGCACCCGTGAAGCCGCGGGGGCGCCGGAGCCGCGCTTCCGATACCAGCCCGGCAGCAGCGTGTTCCGAGCCGAGTTCTTCGGCAGCCCGGCAGCAGCCCTCGCCCAGTGCCGCCGCACCGTCGCCGCGGTCGCCCCTCCACCGCCCGACCGGCCTCGCTCGCCGCGCGCTCGGCTCCGCGACGTCGAGGCAACGCCCTGCGCACCGATCGAAGACGAGGACGAGGCGCACTGACCGCGGGGGCGGGCTCGGCAGCAAATGGGTGCGTGACGCTGCTATCCTGGAGTCAGATGGTCGCAGCGCTGTTTGCACTCCTCCTCGCCGGCTGCTCGCTTCAGAGCGGAGCGCTCCTGCCGGACGACGACCCGGACAGAGACGCCGGGGAAGGCGAGACCGGTACTCCTCCGGACGACGCAGCTCCCCCGGATTCGCGCGTCAGGGACTCGGCGCGGTTCGACAGCGCGGCGCCCCCCGACTCGTCCGTCGTCGTGGACGCGGTGGCCGACGTGCCGGCCGACGGCCCGATGGATACGGGCAGCCCCTGCGTTCCGGTGATGGAGACCTGCAACGCCGTCGATGACGACTGCGACTCGGAGATCGACGAGGACGGGTGCGACTGCGACCGCGAGCTCCACGACGGTCACGTCTACCTCTTCTGCACTGGTGGCCGGACCTTCGATCAGAGCACCTCCGACTGCGCGTCCTGGGGCTATCACATGATCTTCATCGACGACGGGGCGGAGCAGACCTTCGCGTGGGACGCCGCGTCTCGACGCATCGCGGGCGATTGGTGGATCGGCCTGAGCGACCTCACCGTCGAGGATCGCTACGAATGGCTCGATGGCACGGTGGTGTGGGACGGGGGGCCCCTGCGCTACCACGCGTTTCGCGGAGGAGCGCCCGACGACACCAGCACCGAGGACTGCTTCGAGATGGATGTATCGGGTGGCGTGTGGGCCGGCGCGACGTGCTCGCAGTTTCAGCCCTTCGTCTGCGAATCGCCGTGAGCGCGTCCGACGCACGCCGTCGCGTCGGGTGTATGCCCATGTGTTTCACTGAAGCGATCCGTCCAATGCTCCTCCTCACGCTGACCGCCGCCTCGGTGGCCCAAGGTTGTGACGGAGGCGCGGCTGGCGAAGACGCCGGTGAAAGTGACTCGACGGTCGTCGACTCGGCGCCTCCAGACGTTGGCGACGCAGCTGCGCCGCTGCCACCCATTCCGAGGGACGCCGACCCGTGCACCGATCTCGAGCATTGGCCTCTCAGTCGCGCGTCGGAGCGCTTCGACTTCGTCGTGCATTTCCGCCCCGGTGAGGAGTCGTCTGCTGACGCCGTAGTGCGCGAGGTGGAGAGGGCGTGGAGCACACAGGTCGAAGGGCTCGGATTTCGACCGCCGCTTGCCGATGCGGGGCAGTGCGGGGCGGACGAAGCGTTCGACGTGTTTCTTTGGGCGGGTGCGCTGGGCGCATACGTGGGGAGCGTGGCCGACAATCCGGACACCGCGTGGGACGACCAGCTCACGTATCTGGTCGTCGATCCTGGCGCCGATCCCCTGCGCCCGCCGGTCGCCCACGAGCTCAACCACGCCTGTCAAGCCGCGGACAGCTGGTCTGCGAGCCCGCTCGTCGCAGAGATGACGTCCACCTTCGTGGAGCGGACAGCGGCAGACGCGAGCAACGACCCGTATGCCCGCGTGCTCTCCGATTTTCAGTCGCACCCCGAATGGTCACTCGACCGAAACGACGGCTACGAGACGCTCTACATGTACGGCGCCGCGCTCTACCTCGACTACGTCCGCGATCGCTTCTTCGCGGGCGACGCTTCTTTCGTAGCTGATATGTGGCTGCGATCGCGTCGGAGTCCGGGCGACGACGAACCCGACTTTCAAGACGCGCTGGACGCGATCCTCACGGAGGCGGACTCCATCAGCTACCTCGAATCGGCCGTCGAGTTCGCGCGCTGGCGTTGGTACACGGGCACCCGCGACGATGGCGCCCACTTCGTCGATGGTTCGAGCCTGCCATCTGCCGCGATGGTGGCCGTCGCCGCCACCGTGACGACGCCCACCGACGTCACAGTCGAGGTGATGGCGCTCGGCAGCGCCTACATCGCACTCGAGACCGGCGGTCCCATCGAGGTCACGTCGTTTTCGGCGGATCCCGCCGTCGACTGGGTCGTACAGGTCGTACCAGGCGCGACCGCTGGAAGCGATGGTGAGACGCTGAACCTCAGCACCGGCCCCATCCGAATCGATGCGACGGCGCCCCGGGCGCTGATCGTGACGGCGTTGCCGCAGCCGCCGGAAGCCGATCCGGATCTACGAACGGACGATCTCCATTCGGCGCGACTTTCGTTCGCGGGTCCGTAATCGTCTCGGGAATGGAACCTCAGCGGTCGGGTGGTGACGCGGCCGACCTCCAACCTGCTAACCTCCGCTCTCCCCGTCGCCGTGGAGAATTGCTTTGGAGCCGAAGACCAAGAAGACCCTGGGACTGGTCGCTGGAGGGTGTGGCTGCCTCACCCTTCTCGCCATGACGGTGTGGTTCGCCTTTCTCATCTACGTCGGCCTCGAGGGCCGCGGCAACGATGAGGAGGCCTCCATGATGCTCGGGGGCATCACGTGCTGCGTCGCGCTCCCCGTCTTCGCCGTCACCGGCGCGGGCTTCTTCTTCGGCTTGAAGAAGCAGAGCGATGCGGACGAAAGCGAGAAAGCGTAGTCCGTCCCCGTTGGAGATTCGCTGTGATTTCGGGGCGGGGATGGGGAGAAAGCGAGAAAGCGTAGTCCGTCCCCGTTGGCTAGTGGGTCGGTCTCACGCGGACTCCGCCGTCGGTGACGACGACCTCTAGCGCGACGCCTTCGATGTTTGGCTGTTCGGCGAGGGCGATGGCGACGGGGGAGACGATGGTCTCTTCGATCAGGCGGCGGAGGGGGCGGGCGCCCCATTCGCGGTGGTAGCCGCGGTCGGCGAGCCAGGCGCGGACGTCCGGATCGACGCGGATGGTGATGCCCCGCCGCGCGAAGCCCGGCCGCTTCCGCACCTTGTCGAGCTCCAGGTCGACGATCCGCGCGACGTCCTCGGGCGACAGGTGGCGAAACGGGATGACGTGGTCGAGGCGACCGAAGAGCTCGGGGCGAAAGTGCGCGCGCACGGCGCCGAGATAGGTCTCGCTCGCCTCGTCGCCGAACCCGACGCGCGGCGCGGCGCTCGCGCCGAGGTTCGAGGTCATCACGAAGAGCGCCATCCGCGCATCCACGAGCCGGCCGTCGACGTCCGTGACCCGGCCCTCGTCGAGGACGGCCAGGAGCATGTCGTGGACCTCGGGGTGCGCCTTTTCGATCTCGTCGAAGAGCACGAGGGAGAGCGGCTCCGCCGCGAGGCGCGTCGCGAGGCTCACGACGCCGTCCCCGACCTCGAGGAGCCGCCGCGCGGCGCCGCGATGGCCGTACTCCGCCATGTCGAAGCGCGCCATGCGCTCGGCGTCGCCGAACATGTAGCGCGCGAGCTGCTTGGCCAGCTCGGTCTTGCCCACCCCGGTCGGCCCGACGAAGAAGAGCGCCCCGAGGGGTCGCCCAGGATCGCTCATCCCCGCCTTGAAGCGGGACAAGACCCGCCCGCTCACCGCGCACGCCTCGTCCTGGCCCACCACGCCGCGCTTCAGTCGCTCGGCGATCGCGTCGGCCGTCGCCGAGTGCGCGTCGCTGATCAGCTCGACCGGCAGCCCCGTGTAATCCGCGAAGGCGCGCGTCACGTCGTCCGGGTCGAGGGTGCGCGGCCGGCTCCCGCTCCCCTCCCGCGCCAGCCAATCGAGGAACGCGAACGCCTTACCCGGAAAGCGCGTCGCCAGGACGTAGCGATCCAAGAGGCGCATCGCGCGGTCGAGCCCCCGCGGCGCGATGACCCGCGGCGTGCGCGTCCGAAGCTGATACGTCTGCATCAGCTCGAGCATCCGGTCCGACTTCGCCTCGCGCACCTGCACCACGCGGCACGCGTTCACCAGGGTCGGCTGGACGCGGCGACAGTGCACCAGCTCCGCTTCGCTGCACTCCGCCACGAAGCCGATGTTGCGATCCACGATCGCCCCCTCGAGAGCCTCGGCCAACGATCCCCCGCCCCCGAGCGGTCGGCACAGCTCCGCCAGGCGTCCTGCATAGAGGAAGTCGCCGTCCCGGGCGAGCTCCCCGATGATCGCGAGGCATCGCTCCTGCCACATGCCGAGGTAAACCATCCCGGCGAGGATTCGCTGGGCCGACGTCGACCAGAGCCGCGGCGCGGATTGGTTCTTCGACAGACGCGAGGCGACCTTGCGCATCGCCGCCGTCTTGCCCACCCCGGGCGCGCCCACGAGGAGGATCGGCTGCGGCGTCTCGAGGAGGAGCTTCTGAACGGCCGTCGAGACGTCGTCCTCGCCGACCACCATGGGCAGCTTCTTCCGCTTCGCGCGGCTGACCCATTCGTCCGCCACCCGCCCGAGCTCCGGGAACGCGCCGAGGTCGTCCGCCGCGTACCGTGCCGGGCGCTTCTCCATCAGCCGCTCCGGCCGCCACTCGACCACCCGCTCTTCGCGCTGCTGTCGGAACTCGTAGAGCCACCGCGGCTCGCGCCCGTGAAGCGCACCGCCCACCAGCGATTCGAGCACCGACGGCGCGTCCTCGAGGTCCTCGAAGAGCGACCACCATCCCCACCGCGGCAGCATCACCCGATACGCCCCCGACTCGTGCTGGCTCCACGCGAAGCCCAACCGGAGCGGCGTCACCCGATGCCCGAAGACCGGCAGGGTCTCGACCATCGTCGCCGGATGCACCGTCACCGACGCGCGCCGGGTGTGGAACTTCTCCGTCCACAGATACCGGTCGATCTCGTCGCCCTCGGCCCGCGCCTGAAGGATGCGCGCCTCGATCTCCTCCAGCACCTCCTCCTCGTCGCGGCCGTATCCCGACGGCGGCGGCGTGTCGTTCCAGCGCTCGCGCCAGCGCATCAGGATCCCGGTGAGACGCCCGTCGTGCTGCTCGGTGATGTAGACCCGGAAGCCCGGCTTCTTCTCAGCCACGGGGCGCCTCCTCGGGATCGTCCCGCTTCGTCATCCGCACCGAGAGGAGCTCGGCCAGGAGCTCGAGGGGCGAGCTCGTCTCGGCGTGTCGCGCGTCGGCCAGGCCGTAATCCTCGACGGTGAGCGGCGCGACCCGCCCCTGGGCCCGCGGTGGATCGAAGCGGATGGCGCGGACGATGGGCAGGAGCGACTCGGGGTTTTCGGGCAGCGGATCGGCGCCGGCTTCCAGGGCCCGGTCGAAGGCGCGCCTCTTCGCCACGTGCGCTTCGATCACCTCCGCGGGGCGCGTCCCCACGGGCGCCGGAAAGGCCCGCACCCGCACGACCTCGGTGCCCGCCTGCACCGACTCCCAGACGTGGCTCCCCGTCTCCCCTTCGAAGAAGTCCACCACGTGCAGGCCCACCATCTTCATCACCACGTGGTCGGGGCGCTCGCTCGGCAACACGTCGAGGGCGACGCTCGGGTCCTCCGGCAGCGTCAACAGCGCTTCGCCTCGGCGCCGCGCCGCCACCCCGTCGCAATCGCCCCGCGCGTGACGGTAGGTCTCCACCAGCCACGGCACGAGGCCGCTCGTCTCGACGAGGGGCCGCGTGGGCATCGCGCCTTCGCCGAGCCGCAGGATCTCGATGAAGACCGCGTGGCGATCGGCGCCTGGCGTGCCGCGGGTCAGCACGCGCTCGAGGAACGTCGCCTCGGCGAGGAGCGAGAGCGCCTCGGCCTTGACCAACGGCTTGCGCCGCGGGTGCAGCCGCGTCCGGCCCCGCGCCTTGGGCTGGCTGCCGACGCCCCGCCGAACCCGCGGGGGCCCGGCGTGGGGCGCGTTCGCGAGGGCCTCGTCGATCCGCTCGTTCAGCGACTCCAGCGACTGACGGGCGAGCTCGAGCTCGTAGATGGCGTCGGTCTCGCCGCTCTTCATCCGCTCGCTGATCGCGTCCTCGAGGGTGCGCTTGACGCTGGCCTCGCCCCGGCGCCGGAGAAAGGCCGACGCCTCGCGCAGCGCCTCGATCACCTCTTCCCGCGTCGCGTCCATCACCTCGGCCAGGGCGAAGCGACCCGGCGTCGGCTCGGCCTCCACCAACGCCTCGGAGTGCACCGCGAACTCCCCGTCGCGGACGTAGACGCGCANNGTGAGCACGCTGGCCACGCTGTCCTCGAGGTACTTCTTCACCGGGCGCGCGCCGTCCCGCGGCGTGAAGGCCTCGGCGACGACCTTGGCCACGACCGAACGCGTCGGCGTCGCCCAGACGCGCCGGTCGATGAGCCCGCGCCGGCCGAGGAGCAGGCGCAGCTCCTTGCGGGCGATCTGCATGGCCGCGTCGTCGGTCAGCGGCGAGAAGGGGACGATGCGATCGATCCGGTTGAAGAGCTCGGGCGGGAAGAAATCCTTCACCGCGTCCACCATCCGCTCGGTCACCGCCCCCGCGTCTCGCCCGAAGCCGAGCGGATCGCTCGTCTGAGCGCCGAGGTTCGACGTCATCAGCACCACCGAGTGGGTGAAGTCCGCCGTGTAGCCCTGCGCGTCGGTGAGCCGCCCCTCGTCGAAGAGCTGGAGCATGAGCTGCAGCACCGAGGGATGCGCCTTTTCGATCTCGTCGAGGAGGACGACGGAGAAGCGCTGCTCGCGCACCCGCGAGGTGAGCATCCCGTTCGGGTCGTGGTCGTCGCCGATGAGCCGCGCGACGGCGTCCGGCCCGGAGAGCTCGGACATGTCGAAGCGCAAGAGGCGCGACCGGTCGCCGTAGAGCCCTTCTGCGATGCTCTTGGCGAGCTCGGTCTTGCCCGTCCCGGTGGGACCCGTGAGGAGGTAGACGGCGTAGGGGCGGCCCGGCGCGGTGAGACCCGCGCGGATCCGCAGGAAGAGATCGCGCGCCGCGCGCACCGCCGCGTCCTGGCCGATCACGTAGCGCCGGAACGTGCGCGCCACGTCCTCGGGATCGAGGCGACGCTCGAGCTCGAGGAGCTCGGTGGGCAGGCCGGTCTTCTCGCTCAGGAGCGACAGGACGTCGCGGCCGCCGAGCTTGCGCGCGTAACGCGGCTTGCCCCGGACGACGGGGGAGCTCTCCATCATCTCTTCGACGGCGTCCTTGGCTTCTTTGAGCCCGGTGCGCGTCGCCTGGCGGTACGCCTTGATCGCCGCGATCTTCTTCCCGGCCTCGAGGTGCTCGCGCACCTTCGCCATCGCGGGATCGTCGGCGGATCGGACGAGCTCGGCGAGGAGGTCGAGGGCGCTGCCGGGCAGGGCCGAATCCGGAAAGAGCGACGCGCCGAGGTCGAGGATGGTCTTGAAGGCGCGCGGCTCGACGGCGACGTTCTGCTTGCGCTCGTGGATCCGCGCCGCGCGGAAGAGGAGCGTCAGGGTCTCGGCGTCGCCCGTGGGCGCGACCACCGTGCGGGCGAACGACGAGGCGAAGGAGGGCGCCTCCGCTTCGAGCCGCTGCCACCGCTCGGGCGTCGCCTCGGCGACCACGACGATCTCCCCCCGCGCCACCGGCCCCCGGAAGAACTCCGCGAGGTTGCGCTCGCTGTCCCGAGTGCGCCCCAGGCGCGCCATGTCCGCGATGTCGTCGATCCAGAGGATCACCCTGTTCGTCCGCGCCTCCTCGAGGATGGACACGCAGCGCTCCTCCCAATCGCCGAGGTACGACATGCCGGCGATGATCCGCCGCCCGCTCAAGCGATGGACGTGGTGGATCTTGTCGAGGTTGCGGTGGGCGAAGTACCCGTCGGCGACCGCGAGGTCGGTGATGACCCGGCGGATGATCGTCGTCTTGCCCACGCCCGGCGGGCCGACGACCACGGTGGAGCGCTTGCGGCTTCCACAGAGGAGCATCTCCATCCGGGTCGAGTAGGGCTGCCGGCGCACGCCGAGGTCCACGGCGCGCTCGAGGAGCTGTGCCGTCATGTCGGTGGCGAGGGTGGGCAGGACCGTGAGCCCGCCGCGGCGCTTCTTGCGCTTCTTCCGGCCGCGCAGCGGATCGACGTCGAGGTCGTCCCAGACGCCGGGGCGTTCGTCGAGGCCGTCGAGGATCGACTTGGGATCCACCGAGAAGGCCACGCGGCGGATCGCGTCCTTTCCGTCGGTGGCGAGGGCCTCGATCTGCTCCTCGCTCAGCTCGGCCCAGCGCTTCGAGAAGAACGCCCGCGCCTGATCGCCGAGGGTGTAGTCGGGGTGGAGCCACGCCCACTCGTCGGGGCGCGCCGGGTGGAAGTAGCGCGTGCGGCGTTCGTCCTCGCGCACCCAGTGGGGCATCAGGACGATGGGGAAGCGGCCGGTGACCGTCTGCTTCTTGCCGCCGCTCTTCACCGAGAGCTCGAGGTGCTCGCGGGAAAGATGGACCCCCGTCGGGAACTCGAAGAGCTGTTGCTGGGCAGGATCGAGGCCCCGCAGGGTCGTCTTGAGCACGTCGGTGAGCGCCTTCTGCAGGCGCACGTCGGTGCGGCCCTTCGCCTGGGTGTCGTGCTCGCCGAGGCCGAGGGTCTGCCAGACCAGCGTCTGCTCGACGCGCTTTTCGTAGACGGCGATGGCGAAGTTCAAGACGCGCCCCCTTCGCCGTCCTCGTCGTCGTCATCGTCGTCCACCGGCGCCACCGCCACCGCGTCGGTCAGAGCGCGCCCCGACGCCGCCACGCTGATCAGGTGCTCGGTCGCCGTCTCCTCGAAGACCGCCCAGTAATCGTCGGGCAGCGGCAGGGTCACGTCGCCGTGAAGGATGCGGAGCTCCGCGTTCGGCAGGTCGTGCTCGCGCATCGCGGGCATGCGCAGGAGCGTCGCGCGGTTTTCGAGGGCCCGCGGCCGAAAGAGCTTGGAGCGGTGATCGATCTTCGTGACCTCGCTCCGCATCGAGGCCAGGGTCACGGACAGGTGCGCCGTCTTGCCGCGGTCCGACGAGACGATCCAGCGGTGCAGCCCCGCCTCGAGAGCGAGGAGCACCCCCGCGTAGGGGCCCTTCACGGTGAGCAGGAGCTCGCGGAGCGTGCTGTTGGGCTCGCCCAGCGCCTCCTCCGCCCAATCCGCCGATTGCGGCGGGCCCCAGTAGCGCCCCTCGGGATACGCGGCCAGGCCGGGCTGCGGGTGGGAGACCGGGGCGTGGACGGCGAGGTGGTAGCCGCGGACACGCGCAGCGCCGAAGAGCGGGACGAGCCAGCGAGGGAGACCGCCGTGGGCGTCGGGCTGCTGGAGCACGAAGGTGGCGCCGTCGCGATGCTCGTGGAGCGCCAGGAGCGCGTACGGGAGCGAGGCGCGGAACTCGGTGACGACGGCGAGCGCGTCTTCGAGCTGCGACTTCTGGTCCTCGTCCCTGCCGCCGAGGTGGGCGGCGAAGGCGAGCTCCTCGATGGCGCAGAGATCGGCGCGCGTGCGCGCGAGGCGCTGGGCGAGCTCCGAGAGGCGGCTGTGATCGGCGGCGAGCTTGGGCATCAGCGCCGCGGCGCGCTTGCGCACTTTGTGCTTCTTCGCGCGGGCCAGGTCGTTCATCTGCGCGACGAGGAAGTCGACCTGCTCGCGGAGCTGGACGAGGGGCGGCAGGTGATACCAGGCGTCGACGGCGCGGCGGCGCTCGGCGATTTGGTGAAAGGGGCCGCCGCCCCGTTGGTCGGTGCCGGCACCTTCGCCCCGAGAGAGAGCGAGATGAAGCATGCCGTCGTCGCCCATCGACGCGTGAGCTCGGGCGGAGCGCGCGCCCTCGGCCTCACGGGCCAGGAGCTCCGCGATGGGCACCACGAGCTCGTCCTCAAGGGTGCGCCTCAGA
>JABAHQ010030593.1_pt4 | contig 11045 bp, 11 predicted proteins | sample 7062091 | NCBI WGS metagenome assembly JABAHQ01 (sample SAMN14534359, study PRJNA622989) | marine sediment metagenome | biome: marine biome [ENVO:00000428]; feature: marine pelagic biome [ENVO:01000023]; material: deep marine sediment [ENVO:00002113] | place: India: Gulf of Kutch | collected...
GCTTTGTATGTTTGAGTTTATAAAGACAATTGAAAAATAACATCTAAGCTGAGGTCTCCTGACCGAAGCCTTCGGTGAAGACACCTCAGGCTATACTAATGGCTTGTTCCGGTGCTCTGCGCCGGAACGTCCTTGTATCTGATCCAGGGCAGAGCACTGGAACCAGAACCATCATTAGGAAAATGATCAGGAAGTTTAGAAATTTTGCCCTAAATCTTTCTTAAAATAATAAATTGGAGGAGATAGATATGAAGAATCTTAGCATAATTTTATTATTGGNNGTCTTGAAGGGCTTAAGCTTTTTGCAGATTAATTGTTACCCAATATGAATGGCGGGGCTAAGCATTTGCAAATATTAGCCATGCCCTTTAGGGCATGGAATATATTTGATTAAAAAACTCAGGGATTTTAATCCCTTCAAGGTTCAAATAAATACTAAATGGAGGAGATACGTATGAAGAATTTTACTATGATTTCGTTATTAGTATTTACGATGTTCTTGCTCTTTTGTGGACAACAGCAGGAACAACAGGAACAAATGGAAGAATCCGGACTGCATGAGGAAGAAATTCAATACACTGCCAATGGCGATACCATGCAGGGTTATTTTGTTTATGATACTGCCGTTGAAGGGAAAAGACCCGGTATTCTGGTTGTCCACGAGTGGTGGGGGCATAATGAATATGCCCGTCAGCGCGCCCGCATGTTGGCTGAATTGGGCTACACTGCTTTTGCGTTAGATATGTACGGTGAGGGCAAACAAGCGGATCACCCCGAGGATGCGCAAAAGTTTGCCTCACAAGTAATGCAAAATATGGATATGGCAAAATCCCGCTTTACGGCTGCTCTGGATTTAATGAAGTCTCAGGAAACGGTTGATGCCGAACAGATTGGAGCTATCGGATATTGCTTTGGCGGCGGGGTGGTGTTGCAAATGGCTATAGCGGGTGTCGACCTGGATGGCGTGGTTAGTTTCCATGGTGCATTACCGTCAGGTTTTGAATTGGATCCTAACAAGGTGAAAGCAAGTATTCTGGTTTGTCATGGTGCTGAGGATCCCTTTATCCCTCAAGAGCAAGTTGAATCATTTAATCTGGCTATGGAGGATGCTGGCATCAATTATGAGTTTAAAGCATATCCCGGCGCAAAGCACAGCTTTACCAATCCCATGGCGGATTCTTTAGCAGAGAAATTTAATTTACCGTTGGCTTACAATGAAGCGGCCGATCAGCAGTCTTGGGAAGATATGAAAGCATTCTTCAGCAATATTTTTGAAAAGGAAGTATCCGGCGGATGATAAAATTGGTGCTAAATATTTAAAAACGATTATGTCATTAGCTCAGTATGAANNTTTTTCTGAGCTAATGGTATAATCATTTATTTAAATTAATTTTATGGCGTTTCTACACGAAGCCTTGTAACCAATCGATTTGGCTGCAGGGCTTTTAATTTTATTGAATTCTTATCAAAAACAAGTGAGTTTTATGAATAATGATTTAATATTTTTCAACGGTTGGTTCCCCTTAGCGCGAACATTTCTTATTGGCATAAATTGCATATTTTGCTATTGTAATCCTATTGCGGATATCAAGTAAACGAACCCTTTCCCGGATGACGCCTTTTGATCTGATTATTCCTCTCACTCAGGGTCCCATATTGGCAGACATGATACTTCTGCCGAATGTTGCATTTCCACCGACATTGCTTGCTTTTGTACTTCTAATCGTATTGCATTCCATTATGGCAAAGCTGGCATATCATTTTCCCGCTATTCGGGGATGGGTTAAACGAGAGCCCACATTGCTTCTTCATAAAGGACATTTTCTAAAAAAGTTATGAAAAGCGAGCGGGTCACCGAAGAAAAAATCCATGTGGCAATCCGTGCAAATGGGATAGCAAATATTAAAAATGTAGAGGTGGTGCTGCTGCAAGCAGACGGTTTTTATAATGTAGTTCCTTTTGCAGAAACCGTCGGCGTTTCCAGTTTAAATGGGGTTGCAGGATATTCTGAATGAGATCAAGGTTATTTTCCATTTTTAGGTATAACTTCTATCTAAACTTAACGTAACAATATTCTGTATTTCAAAAATTTACTTAATTATTTATGTCTAATACTGAAGATAGAGAAGAACCTCGTTTCTGGCGAACTGTCCGCGAAGACATTCATCGGGGGGATTTTAGACGAACCCTCCGTCAGGACTTCGATGAGCTCAAGGAATTTTACTTAGACAAAAGCCAGAAGAAACGTCTGGAGAATATGGGCCGGATCAAAAGGTGGTTCTTTACGATTATTTGGCTGCTTAAAATTCTAATATTAAGATTATCATCTACCCGACGCATCTTGCTGTTAATCGGAATTGTTCTTCTTGTCATTTCAGATAAAAATGATAACCAAGGTTTATTTATTATTGGAGGCTTTATTCTATTGTTTATCCTGATGTTGGAGCTAAAAGATAAGTTACTTGCTCATCATGAAATCTCACAGGGACGTTTAATCCAACAGGCGCTTATGCCGGAGCGGAGCCCCCATGTTCCCGGATGGGAATTGTGGCTCTTTACTCGTCCAGCAAATGAAATCGGCGGCGATTTGGTGGATTTCGTGAAGATAGATCAGAAACGCTTTGGAGTATCGCTTGCGGATGTATCCGGTAAGGGTCTGGGAGCAGCATTACTAATGGCAAAACTGCAAGCAACCATTCATGCCCTTGTCCCTGACGCTAAATTGCTTGATCAGTTGGCTGTAAAGATTAATGAAATATTTTATAGCGAAACACTTCCCAGTAGTTTCGCTTCCTTGATCTATCTAGAATTAGAATCTCATTCCGGACAGGTTCGTTTAATCAACGCCGGGCATCCTCCTGTGATTAAACTTGGAGAGAATGAATTCGAAGAACTGCCCAAAGGTAGCAGGGCAATCGGACTGGCGGCTAATTCAACTTATGATGAACAAAATGTCAAACTAAAGAAAGGTGACTTGCTCCTCATCTATTCCGATGGCTTAACCGAAGCTCGAAATATTCAGGGAGATTTTTTTGGTGAAAAGCGTTTATTTAGTTTATTGTCCCGCTTCTCCCAACCCATGGCCAAAGAAATTGGGGAGCGATTGCTGATAGAAGTTGATCAATTTATCGGGGACGCAAAAAGGTACGATGATTTATCCTTTATTGTTCTTAAATTTGTTGGATAAGAATTTAAACCACGAATAGTATTCCGTTGAAACCTACCGGTTATTACGTGACTGCCTATAACGTTCCAATATCAGATTCAACTGAACCGTCTTCAAATTGATTTTCTTATGGAGGCGGGCGATCTCTTGGGCATCAGTCGTGGTATGGAGTTTTCGTCTTAACACTTCGATTTCTTTTTTTAAGCTCACTTCCTGAGGCAAGACGCCGGCATTTTTCAATAAATCATAGGCTATTCTCAAATGAGGCGGAGTCTTAAAATATTCATCTAAATCAATGGGCTTCCCTTTACCGGGAAGATTATCAAATTCGCCGTTGTCCATTGCTTCTTTGAGCTTATCTTCCACGATTTTTGTGAATTTATCCATAAACCTGCCTCTTAAGTAATCCATTTATTTAATTTAAAGGCTGTTGCCTCTTTCTTCAATCGTTATGTAATTTAACCACTTAAATTATTACCATGAGAAAACATTTATCATCATGTCCAAAAAAACTGAAAAAGCTACGAAAAAAACAAAACAACCACACGAACACCCGAAACAAGCATCAAAGAATTATCTCAGAATTATTGCTATCGTGGTTATATTATTTTTAACGGGATTGACTGGGTGGTATCTTCTTTTTCGAGACGAAAAACCAGAGTTTAGCGGCGAGAATGCTTATCAGTATTTGTTGCAGCAAACTGAGTTTGGTCCGCGCAATCCCGGTTCAGCAGGTCATGATAAGTGTAAAGAGTTTTTGATTGAAGAATTAGAGAAATATTGTGACAGAGTAGGAAAGCAGGAGTTTGTATACTTCGATAAACAGGACTCAACAAAGAAATATACCGGAACCAATATAATCGCTTCGACAATTCTCCATCCCAAGAAGCGAAAGCGAATCATGCTCTGCACCCATTGGGACACCCGTCCCTGGGCGGATGAAGATCCCCATCCGGAGAATCGTCACGAGCCAATTATCGGAGCAAATGACGGCGCTTCGGGCGTGGCTGTTTTGTTAGAAATGGCTCGAGTCTTAGAAAATGTCGATCTTGATATTGGTGTTGATATTATTTTGTTTGATCTCGAAGACATGGGTGATCACCAGGCACAACAATATCCGGATTCCCTCAATCCATTCTCTATTGGTGCGGAATATTTCGTCAGGAATAATACCAGATATCGGCCCACATTTGGCGTTTTAGTTGATATGGTTGGCGACAGCGATTTGCAGATTAAAAAGGAATCGTATTCAGTGGTGAATGCCAAATCCATTATTAATAGAGTTTGGGCTGCTGCGGAAAAAGTTGGAGCAAATGCGTTTGTTGATATTAAGGGTGATGCGGTGTTTGATGATCACGTCCCCTTTTTAAAACGCGGCATACCGGTGATTAATATCATCGATTTTGATTATCCCTATTGGCATACAATGGCAGACACTCCAGATAAGTGCAGCCTCGAAAGTCTGCAACAAGTCGGAGATGTCTTATTAGAAGTCATATTGCAGGAATAAATGGTGAGAATCCTATAAAACAAACTTTAGAAACTTCGGAAAAAAGCGATTCTAATTAGAGGCAAATAGAACAAATGAATCATAAAGCGAATCTAAATAAGGTGAAATCTCAATTGACCCGATTTATATCTTTTCGCAGGGAAAGAGAGATAGTTTTTAAAGATATTAAAATATATTACGAAACCGATTCGGCAATTTTGGTGGAATTGGAAGACCAATCGGTTTGGTTACCGAAAGCTGAAATCAAAATCGAAAAACAGAAGAAATCTGCCACAATTACGGTTCCTTTTTGGTTGGTAAAGAAAAAATTTCCTGCCCATAAATACAAACAATTCTCCAACATTTAATTTTTAACAATCTTCCTGTAATTGTCAATCAAGACGACTCTTGGAAACAGAACCTTGAGTTCTTAAATTTTAGCCTCATTTTTTATTAGAGGGAAGCTTAAATCAATGAACATTTATGCTATAATCATTTTAACTACCCTTCTTGTCGGTTACACCTTAAACATCATCACCGATGTTCTAAATCTGAAGGCGCTTCGTAAAGAACTGCCTGATGAATTCACAGATGTGTATGATGCTGAAAAATATGGTAAATCCCAAGAATACACCCGTACCACAACAAAATTCGGATTTATGACCAGCACTTTCAGTTTAATTGTTACTTTGGTTTTCTGGTTCAGCGGCGGATTCAATTACCTGGATCAAATTGTACGTAGTTGGGAATTGCACCCAATCTGGACCGGCTTGATTTACATTGGCATCTTAATTTTATTAAGAGCCCTGTTATCTCTCCCCTTTAGTATTTATTCCACATTTGTGATTGAAGAAAGATTTGGTTTCAACAAAACCACTCCTGCAACTTTCGTGCTGGATTTGGGGAAAGGACTATTCTTGTCTGTAATTATTGGCGGACCGCTTCTTGCTGCAGTGCTGGCATTCTTTCAATATGCCGGCGAGTGGGCATGGCTCTATTGCTGGATGGGTACGGTCGTTTTTATTTTGTTTGTTCAGTACATTGCCCCAACTTGGATTATGCCCCTGTTCAATAAATTCACTCCTCTTGAAGAGGGTGAATTAAGAAGCGCCATAGAAAACTATGCCACGTCAGTGAAATTTCCTCTAAAGGGCATTTTTGTAATGGACGGTTCCAAACGCTCCACAAAATCCAATGCCTTTTTTACCGGATTTGGAAAAAATAAGAGGATCGCACTGTTTGATACGCTCATTGAAAAACATTCTGTTCGTGAATTAGTGGCGGTGTTAGCGCATGAGATTGGGCATTACAAGAAAAAGCATATTTTGAAATCAATGATCATTAGTATTTTACATACCGGAGTCATGTTTTACCTGTTGTCAATATTTCTAACCCATCAGGGATTGTTTGAGGCGTTTTACATGGATCACATGTCGGTCTACGCCGGATTAATTTTCTTTGGAATGCTGTTCACGCCAATTGAAATGATTCTATCGATATTCATGAACATTTTTTCCAGGAAGAATGAATATGAAGCGGATGGATTCGCCGCAGCAACCACAGAACAACCGGAATCGATGGTTCAGGCGTTGAAAAATTTGTCCGTTGATAATTTATCAAACTTGACTCCACACCCTTTTTATGTATTTTTGAATTATTCACATCCACCTGTTTTGCAAAGAATTAAGGCAATTAAAGCAATTGCTGAGGTTTAATCGAGTGTATGTTATCACCGGAGCCACCGGAAATATTGGAAAGCTAATTGCTGAAACATTATTATCCAAAAACAAGCGGGTAAAAACTATCAGTAGAAGTGCGGATCGGTTGAAGTCGTTGGTAGAGAGAGGCGCTAAACCTTTTGTGGGTGAGTTGGAAAACGCAGAGTTTGTGCAACAGGCATTTGATGCCGCAACAGCGGTTTTCGCGATGATCCCACCCATTTTACACACGGACAACTTGCGGAAGCATCAAAATCGAATTGGGGAGAATATTGCAAATGCCATTGAAAATACAGGGATAAAATACGTGGTGAATCTCAGCAGTCTTGGAGCCCATTTACCGGAGGGGACCGGCATTCTCCTCGGCTCACACGATCAGGAACAAAGGTTAAATCAAATTGAAGAACTCAATGTGGTCCATCTTAGACCTGTTTATTTTATGGAGAATTTTCTGGGAAGCATCGGGCGCATAAAAAGGGAAGGCGTTTTTGGTTCCTCTTTAAGAGGAGATATTTCTCTTCCCATAGTCGCAACCAGGGATATCGCATCAGTTGCAAGCCGTTATCTTTTGGAACTTAATTTTTCTGGCAAAAAAGTTCACGATCTTTTAGGGGAAAGAGATCTCACTATGGTTGAGATTAGCAGAATATTGGGAAGCGCGATTGGGAAGCCTGATCTCCAATATGTTCAATTTTCTTATGAGCAGGTGAAGAAGTCCATGATAAATGGTGGCATTTCACCCGATGTGGCAGAAGCTTCTGTGGAACTGAGTCAGAAGGTGAATGAAAATCCCCATATTTTGAATTCAGAACGAACATTGGAAAAAACTTCCGAGACGAGTATCGAGGTTTTTGCCAAAACTTTTGCAGAGGTTTATGAGAGAAGTTGAATTCAAATAATTTAAGGCAAGTGTATTCGGCTGTTTTTCAATTAACTCCTTACAAATCCTTAAAATCTACTTCAATAACGCTATTTTTTATTGGTAAACAACAATTGAATTCTCGTACTCTTCCATTTCGAAAGTTGGGATATTATCTATGAATTCTGCTGCGCCATCTCGAATTGCATATGGTGGAAATGTCCTAAACCGAAGTCGAATTTTGACATTGACTGTGTTTCCAGCTATTGACTCCAATGGAATAGAATATTGCCCTGATTTGGATTGAAGCGGTGCAATGCTTCCTATTTTGATCGAGTCCGCCGTAAAAACATTTGCGGGTTGGCCACCTTGGTATAAAGCACTCTGAAAGAGTACTAAATCCGGATCTCCATTTGGATTCAGCACACTATGCTCATCCATTAGATCTCCATTTGCGTCAAAATATCCTGATTTGTAAAGGGTATCCGCTCCACTTGTGACAGTTACCTCCAACCACATTTGCCGGACAAAAGTCACTGATGAGGGAATATCATGCCCAACATTATCATTGGTAACCCTTGCTTTAATATCTAGAGAAGAATTTGGCTGAACCGAATCAGGAAGCTCAACCGTCATCGTCACGGAATTTTGTAGCAGTTGTTCAATCTTTTGTCTTTGTTCTGCTTTGTTGGGAAAATTGTCTATTAGGGCAATGTCAACCCCGATAAAATCATGACGGTGAAGATTGTCTCTTTGCGGACCTCCCACAGCCGCTTGACCTGAATAAGTCTCCATATGACAACCTTGACATTCCACGCTGCTCATATTGTAAAGGCTTTCCAGCCATTCCGTGTAGGTGATTTCTGCCCGCAATCCACTTTGATTGATCAGATCATGACAGGGTAAACAGGCATTTGAGAGCCTGTAAAATTGTTTGCCTTCGGAGGAATGAAAATCGTTTTGTACCGGATCCATAATCGAACCATACCTATTCCCACTTTTGACGTCATAATGATAATTTATATCTTTGCCGAATGTTGTCCCCGATGGCGCCTCCATTAAATGGCAAGCATCACAAGTGATCCCCTCTTTCACTAATGGATCAACATTTTCTTTATCAAATCCAATTGGCGTCTCTCCGGTTAACATCCCAATCGGACTGTGGCACTGTACACAAAACTGACCCAATTCCTCGGCCCCTACCGTGTTTCTTAAGCCATCCATCCATGCCGTGTTAATTGGATCGACAAAGGCGTAGGCATGCATTGAGCCTTTCCATTCATTGTAATGATTGGGATGACAACCCTGGCATTCAGAAGAAGAGGAAAAATCAGTCAATTTAAATTTAGCGGTACTGGATGGTTCATTCTTGGTTGGTTCGGTACTTTTTTCAGAACATCCCATCAGAATCCACACGATGAACAGAACAACAATGTTCATACTTAAAAGCAGCTTTCTCTTTTCCCTCATATTAATTTTCCCTTATGGTATTGTTTAAGAACTGGCTTTATTAAAACAATGTAAAATAGTTTCTTTATCGATTCAACATCTTATCACGAATTTAACCATTTTGCTTTTCGCTTTTGCAGAAAAGCCTGAATTCCCTCACTGGCATCGTGTGTCTCCATTAGCTCAGTTAGATACATTTTTTCTAATTCGGGAAGTTTATTTAGGATTACTTCATTTAAATCAGAACGAACCGCTTTAACAGCATATCTGAGCGAGGAAGCGCTTTTGGGAAGAATCTGTTGCTCGATAAATTCATTCACGCCATTAACCAGAGAAGCTTTATCGGGAAAAAGTTCATTAATAAGTCCTAATTCCTTGGTTTCTTCAGCAGAAATTGTTTTTCCGGTGATGGTTAGTTCTTCGGCTCTTGCATATCCGATTTTTAAGGGCAATAGTAGGGATGCTGGCGGTGGAAAAACTCCCAAAACAATTTCCGGCTGTCCCAGCTTTGCCGATTGATCAGCGAGAAGGAAATTACACATCAGAGCCAGCTCGCATCCGCCGCCCAGACAAAGACCTGATATTTTCGCCAGAGTGGGGGTACTCAAATCGATCATTTCATAAAACACCTGATGAAAAGCTTTTAGCATTTCGGCAGCATTTTCTTTTTGATGTTCTTCAACACTCGCCCCGTATGAGAAGTGCTCACCCTCCCCTTCGATTGTGATGAGTTTTATATCTTTCTTAGACTTTAATGTTTTAAATACATTTAATAATTCTGAAAGCATAATCTTATCCAGTACATTTGCTTTGGGATCATTCAAAATAATTTGCGCCACAGAATTGTCGTAAATATAGTTGACTTCTATTTTTTCCATTTTTTCCTCAATTTATCTTTTTGGATTTTTCTAACAACAAGGACACGAAGAAAATTCAATAATTTGCCTGCCTGTTGCTGCCTTCTGCCGACAGGGCAGAAAGATAACCCCTCCCCTCAATCCCCTCCCCTTAGTAAGGGGAGGGGTATGGGGTGGGTTTTTTACTACAGACATCTATTTAAAAGCAAGGATCTTATTATCACCTGCTGGACAAAAGACAAAATCATATTTTAAATTTCTCTTTTCTCTTTGTGTTCTCTGAGCTTCCTTTGTGATCTCTGTGGTTTAATTCACTCTGTTTTTTGGTATTGCGGCGAAATGGCTTTTATTAATTCATCATCCCATTCATGTCCCTCTGCCAATAACTGACGGAGTTTTACGAAATCGACTTCGCGGCTATCTTTGGGACCTTCGTTAAAAGCACGGAATCCGGCTTTGGCTTCAGTCATCATGTTTAGCGCCAGCCAGTCCCGATTGCTTTCCTTATTCTTGTCCCAATGCTCTAATTTCTTTTTCCGCAGCGAATTAATGGTCTTGCTCAGGCAATTCGGAAAAGTGTACATCAGTTTGGTTGCACATGTCTCTGTTGCTTTATCCAATAGCGAAAGATCTACTTCACCGGATTTTAAGATTCCTTTTGCTTTGTCCCGTTCTTCTCCTTTCTTTGGCATACCATAGATGATTTCCCCTTCTTCATTCACCCATTTATTGGTATAGACCAATGGGTTGGGGATAAACTCACCATTTGCTTTTAAAGCTGGAACGATCTCGGTTAGCAGGCCATAACGAAAAGCTTCGTGTGCGCTCCAGGGATCGCAAACCGTGCAGGAGAACATGGCTCTTTCAATCCCTACGAACAAGTGCAGGAAGTCTGTAGAGCCGCCGTCCGGTGCGCTGCCATGCCGGGGACCCGCTTGACCAAATCGAGCCAAATCCTGCGCAATAGAAAAATCACAAGCCATACCGATCTCTTGCCCGCCGCCGATGCGCATTCCGTTGACGCGGTTAATAACCGGCTTATCGCACATTAATATGCTGGAAACCATGTCATTGAACAGCCGCATATACTGCCTGTACTCCTGAGGATTACCGGCATAATATTCGGCATATTCTTTGGTATTGCCACCGGTGCAGAATGCCTTATCGCCCATCGCCGTAAATATTACCGCATTAACTGATCGGTCATTCGATGCCTGACGGAAAGCCAGGATGACTTCTTTAACCATTTGGGTGGTATAAGAATTATATTGAGCAAGATTATTCAAAATGATCCAGGCATTATAGATGCCCTCAACCGGTTGACCATTTTTGTCTAAACAAGGGCGTTTCTCAAAGACTATTTCAGAATAATCCACTTTTATGAGATCATGATTTTTTAATGTATTCATAATTCAATCCGTTATTTTTTGAATTTAGAATTTTTACTCACTTAACCTGAATGATTCATTGCAGAGGTGTCTGTAAGAATTTAGATCCATCCTATGGA
>JABAHQ010031506.1_pt1 | contig 11045 bp, 8 predicted proteins | sample 7062091 | NCBI WGS metagenome assembly JABAHQ01 (sample SAMN14534359, study PRJNA622989) | marine sediment metagenome | biome: marine biome [ENVO:00000428]; feature: marine pelagic biome [ENVO:01000023]; material: deep marine sediment [ENVO:00002113] | place: India: Gulf of Kutch | collected...
TCCACGCACTGTCCGCAGCCGTCGCATTTCGTCAGATCGACAAAGGTGGGCATCCTGGTTACCTCCCTTATGAACGGGTGCGGCCGGGGGAGGCCACCTGCTTGTGGCCTCTGGCCGCCGCCGGCAGGTAGACCGATTCGTTTGCGTCCTCGACCCGCCGCTGGAAGGCCGCCGCGGGCTTGTAGAACATGTGGGCGAACTTGGACCAGGGCACCGAGACGAACAGCAGCGTCGTGAAGAAGAGATAGATGCCGAAGAAGACCTGGGTCGCCAGCAGGCCACCGGTGGCCTGCACGATCTCCCAGATGAGGGCGAACAGGGCGCTCGCCATGAGGCTGCCGACGAACAGGTCGGCGGGGATCAGCCGGTAGGGCGGATCCTGCTCGTAGGCGACGTTTACCCGCAGGAAGAAGAAGAACCAGCCGCCACCGATGAGGACCATCACCGCCCCGACGTTCCACAGGATCGGCCAGACCGCCGGGGTGGCCATTACCGCCGTCGGAAAGACATAGACCATCACGATGGTCGGGATGACGTAGAGCAGAAAGCCGTAGAACAGCAGGAGGTGCGACATCCGGCGCTGAACGTTGCAGAACTCGCCGGAGGTCAGCACCTCCTTGCCGAGCGTCCTCAGCATCAGGGAGAACTTCTTGATGCCGCTGACCCGGCGCTTGGCCCGGGCCTCCGAGTCTCTCCTGCGCTGCATGAAATACTGGAAGCTGCGTTTGTGGAACATGTCGTATATCGTCCCGGCGGCGACCGCCAGGATCATCAAGACGATGTAGATCTGCATGAAGGCCGGGGATAGGAAAGCCATCAGCTCGGCGAAGGGGTTGCTGGCAAACATGAGTTCATCCCCCGTTTGAGCCATTTCTGGAATGAACGAGGCTGGCGCCGGACTGGCCGCCCCGAGTGTCAGCGCTCACTCGGACGTTCCAAAGGGTTCAATCACCCGCATAACACTCTCCCGCGACCGAGGCAATCACTCCGATCCTCGCAGCCATCGGAGCTCCCGGGATGCGGGTGAGAACGAGGCGTGTTTTAAATTTGGACAGCGACAAATGACACCCGTTCGGAAAACAAGGCGGACTGGCTCTTCCCCGCCGTGTCTGCGGTATTGACAGTCGCCGTCTTCGGTGGGCGCGTGAAAGGAAAGGAAGAAACGGCGCGGAGGGTGCCCCCGGGAAGGTTCCGGACAGTCCGACAATCGGAGGAGTCCGGCCCTGTGGGGAAACGTCAGGCACCTGTTGCCAAGGCCCGTTCCCCCCGCAGACAGCCGGCCCTGAAGGTGCGTCGGAAGCTAAGGAAGGCCCCTGGATTTTGCAGGCCGGGATCAGGAACGGGGCGAGCCGCCCCCGGAGGAGTGCCAGCACGGAGGCGCCCGGCTGGGGTCAGGAAATGGCGATGGCTCGAGCCTGATCCCACAGCCGCTCAATGAGCCGCTCGACTCCTTGGCGGTGTCTGCGCCGGAAGGTGCCGAAGCTCATCCCCAAAATTTCGGCTGCTGCGATCTGTTTCAGAGAGCTTTCCAGATAGGTGACCCTGAGGGTCTTCCCCAGCTCCCTGCTCCCCGGCGTTTGCTCCAGGTCATGGATGGCCCGCCGGAGACGGTTTTCCAGGACCTCCTCCGGCGACCGCGTGTTCGATTCCGCCTGACCCTCTTGGGCGAGAGGCGTCTCCAGGAGGGGATTCCCGGAAAGGCCCCGGGAACGGCTTAAGGCCTTGAGGGCATTGCGTACAGCTTCTCCGAACTCCGGCCGGGGGAGTCCTGCGCTGAGGGGGTCGACAGGCGCAGCCGTATCGAAAGGAATGGTCGGGTCGACTGCGCGCAAGGCCGCCCGGCGCAGCCATTCCCCGGGAGGCTCAAGGCGCCAGTCGTGGCCGGTCAGATAGTAATCCTTTCCGTCCACCGAGAACCGGCACTCCTCCAGCGCCGGGAGATTGATCAGACGATAGAAGGCTTCCAGCTCCTCGTTGGCCGGAAGCGCGCATCCCGAGAAAACCAGCCCGGGAAGCTCTGGGATATGGAGGGCGCTGTAAGAGCGCAGCTGCGTCGCCTCCGGGGACGTCAGGGTGGGGTCGTTCTCCACCAGAAAGAAACGGCCCAGGCGGGCGGTCTCCCCTGCCCGCAGGAGTCCGCGTTCGGTCAAGTACTCCCGGAAGAGCTCGACGACCGGGTCCCCTGCCTGCTCCTCCGCGCCGGGTCCCCAGGGGTCGATGTAGAAGGTTATCCCCTTGGGCTTCCCATCCGGCCCGCGCAGCACCGTGATTCCTTCCGGCTGGTGATCCGCCCAGTGCCCGAACCAGCCTCGGGCCTCTTCCCCCTGAAGCTGGGAGACCAGGTGGGCGAGGAAGGGTAAGTCCTTTTTCCGGGCGGGACCGAGGCCCACGCCCGCCTCCCCGGGTCGGGGAAGGGCTCGGCGGACCAGAGGGTGATCTCTCACCAGATAGGAGACCTCCCAGGGGTCCGCCTGTGCGCTCCCGTGGTCCCGACGGCGGCACAGCTCCTCGATTCCGCGGCGGATCAGGTCCCGGTGCCGCTCGGGCGCCATCCTTCCCATCTCCACCCGCAGGGCCTCGGATACGAGGTCGTGCATCCGCAGTCCGTCCGGCTCATGCCTTATGAAATGCCGTCCCCGCAGCCACGCCAGGTCGGCCTCGGGGTTGGCGCTATCCGTCATGGCGCTCAGCATGGGCGTGTCGATGCGGGCGGGGAGCGCGGCCGCGTGCAGGAGCAGCCGCTCGTGGGGGCTGTCGACGTCCCGGAGATGACGTGCCACGAGCGACTCGACAAGCTCGGGCTGCTCCTCCCATTCCAGCGAAGAGTCGGGGTGCTTTTCGAGGATGTCGGTGGCCAGAGCAAGAGCCAGGGGATGTCCCCGGGTGAAGTGATGGATCTCTTCCGCGCGCCGTTCCAGTCCCTGCTGCCTCAGGTAGTCCCGGGTTTCGGAAAGGGAGAAATCACCGATCTGCAGGATGCGGGTAATGGCCCGCCAGCCAGGGTCGGTCCGCCACTCCGGGGCGGGGCTCCAGCGGCCGGAAAGGACCACCCGGAGACCGCCCGGGAGCTGGGGCAGGACCTCCTCCCGGAGGCAACTCTCCCAGCCGGCCAGGGCCTCGAAGTCATCCACCAGGAGCAGGCCGCCTTCCCCGAGTCCCTCGGTCTGCGCCCGCAAGGCTTCCTTCAGGCTCCCGGGGGCAGTGGCCAGCTTGTCTCCGGCAAGCTTCCTCACCGGCCGGCCGTTTTCCCGGGCCTGGTGGGCGAAGGTGTCAACAAGGGTGGTCTTGCCCACCCCGCCTGGCCCGTGGATCAGCAGTGTCCGGCACGAGGTGCAGCCTTCCAGGCACGCCTCAAAGGCCTCCAGCTCGTCCTTCCGGCCCACGAAGCCACGGGCCCGTGGCTTCGCAAGCTCCTCTTTTAGTTTGGGCTTCTCCATATTCTCTCCTCAGCGGCGCTCGGGCTCAAGAATAACGGGCAGTGGCTGGGCGGCCATAACGCCGAGAACGTGGCTTTGGCCGACCTCGATGGCGATGGCGATGAAGATGCCTTCATGACCATGGGGCGTGAGGGGCCCGGCCCCAATTCTGTCTGGCTCAATCAGGGCGGAGCCCAGGGAGGCACTCCGGGGGTATTCGTCGACTCGGGACAGTCCCTGGGCGGTGCCTACAGCAAGTACGTCGCCCTTGCGGACCTGGACGGGGACGGGGACAAGGATGCTCTGGTAGCTCATTACAACGATAACCCCAACGCTGTCCTGATAAATCAGGGTGGGATCCAAGGCGGCGCCGCGGGGGAGCTGGCCGACTCCGGTCAGGTCCTAGGTGGTCCGCGGAGCGATGGAGTCGATCTGGCCGATCTTGACGGCGATGGAGATATCGACGCATTCGTGGCTAATCGCGAGCGAGCCAACACGGTTTGGCTCAACCAGGGCGGGGGCAATTTCACCGATTCTGGCCAGGCCCTCGGCTACGCCGACAGCTATAGCGTCGCCCTGGGGGATCTCGATGGGGACGGTGACAAGGACGCCTTCGTGGCCAATGATGGCGGTCATGCCGGCACGGTCTGGCTTAACCAGGGTGGGGCCCAGGCCAGCGCCCTCGGCAATTTCGCTGAGTGCTGTCAGACCCGAGACATTTTCAGGAGCATGGGGGTAGCCCTCGCCGATCTCGACGGCGACGACGACCCCGACGCCTTAGTGGCCTATCGGGGCAGCAATCGCGTTTGGCGAACCTTCCATCCTGGCTTCCTCCGCTTCAGCGCGGCCGACTACGCCGCGTCCGAGGGCGACGGCAGCGCCACCATCACCGTCCGGCGCATCCGGGGCGCCGACGGCGCCGCCGAGGTGGCCTACGCCACCGCGGATGGAACCGCCGTGGCCGTGAGCGACTACACCACCGCCACCGGCACCCTGAGCTGGGCCGACGGCGAGACCGCCGACAAGACCTTCACCGTGGCCATCACCGACGATGCCGAGGGCGAGGGCGACGAGACGGTGAACCTCGCCCTGAGCAGCCCCGCCGGCGACGGCTCGGTCCCCGAGTCCGAGGTGGGCTCCCCCGGGGCGGCCACCCTCACTCTCGCCGACAACGATCCCTCCCTGACCGGCGGCACCGGCAGCTTCGACCTCGCCGAGGATGCCACCGTTGGCACCGTTGTCACCACCCTCACCGCCTCCCACCCCGACGGCGACTCCCTGAGCTTCGCAATCACGAGCGGCAACGGCGACGGCAAATTCGCCATCGACGGCGCCACCGGCGAGATCACCGTGGCCGAGGCCCTCGACTACGAGACCACCACCAGCTACGGCCTTACGGTGGAGGTCGCCGACGGCAGCGGCGGCAGCGACTCGGGCACGGTCACCGTCAACGTCACCGACGTGGACGAAGGTGGAGGCGGGGATGGCGACGGCACCAGCGATGGGGACAGCGGGGGCGGTGGCGGAGGTGGCTGCGCCCTCGATCCCAACGGCAGCCGGCATCTGGGCCTGCTGGTCCTGCTGGCCCTGCTGGGGGCGGCTGGTCTTCTCCGGCGCCGAGCGTAAATCCTGCCAGCGAACGGAAAGGGCGGCCTCCGGGCCGCCCTTCTCGTGCGTGCCATGCCTGACACGGAGCCCGATATGGGCTCTCAACCGGTGAGCGGAAGCGAGCCGGCAAGTGTCCGGGGGTGGAAGCCCCCTGAAGGTCCTGGTGGCGGTAGCTCCTGGCCGAGCGCCAAGAGCTGCCGCCGTGTTGCGGGGCCTTCCGGGTCCCGCAGGCAAAGGACCGGCTGGACGAACGGGATGCGCATACGAGGCGGCCGTCTCCGGGTGAGAAAGCCCAATTCTTCGAAGCCCGATAGCTACCGGAGGGAACGGACGTAGATGCGCCGGGTAGGTGGAGGTCTGTCCATCCGCTTGAGCAAAGTCTGCCGAGAGGTGTGGCCGCTGGGCCGGCAGAAGTTTCCGCTCCGGTTAGCGGACTACCCGTGCGGGGGCGGGAAGGGCCGGACAGGGAAAACCGAGTCGTCCCGAAAGGGTTGATTGGCCATGGAGATGTCGTACATCCGGTTGATATTCTGGGTCGGCCCCGGGTTGGGAACGCCGAAGGTTTCCGTGACCCGGGTGCTGGGTACCAAGCGCTTCCGGCGCTTGAAGGATTATCGGGGATGGATAAAGCCAAAGAGGCGGGTTTTTGGCATCAGTACGTACGGTGGTGTGGGAGCCGGGGCTGGGTACCGCCCCTGGCTATCCGGGGCGCCGAGATCCTGAAACGCCAGTTGAGGATTTTGCGGGTCTATTCAAGAGGCAGCTGACCACGGATGGCCCGGAGCCGCCGCCGAAGGCAATGCCTGGAGCCCGGGGAGGGATCGATGGATGATACCATGCAGAAACCGCTGGACCGCCTTACCCGGTACGGCCTGGTTCTTCTGGCCGTGGTCCAGGGGTGGGTCCTGTACCTGCTCCATCTCGCCTGGGACAATGGCCTCTGGCCGGCCACCGACGGCCGCTGGCTGACGGGACTCTATACCCTTGCCGTCGGCCTTCCCGCCTTCCTTTTCCTGGGGATGGAGCGGCTGCGGGACCGCCGGAACCTGATTGCCGCTGCTCTGCTGGGGGCCTTGCTCCTCTTCCTCGGCTGGCACTTGGGCCGGCTTCACCACGACATCGTCCCGGACCTGTCGGACAATCCCGAATTCGTCTTCTCCTTCGTGCTCAGCGTGGGCGTGACCCTGTTTGTCCTGGCCCTCTATTTCCGGGCATGGTCGTTGGACGGCAGTCAGCGTTTCGGCTATGCCCGCCTTCTGGCCTTCTCCTGGCAGCAGGCCCTGACCCTCGGGCTTCTGGCCTTGTTCGTCGGTGTATTCTGGATGCTGCTCTGGCTCTGGGCCTTCCTGTTCAAGGCTATCGGGGTGGAGCTCTTCTTCGGCCTGTTCTTCGAGGAGCCGTTCTTCGCCTATACGGCCACGGGTGTGGTGCTGGGCCTGGGCCTGGTGATTATCCGCAGCCGCATCGGGCTGATCGCGACGGTCCAGTCCATGTGCGAGGTCCTCATCAAGGCGGTGCTGCCGCTGGTCGCGCTGATCGCCTTGCTGTTTCTCGGGGTGCTGCCCGTCACGGGCCTGCAGCCTATCTGGGAGACCGGCAGGGCCGCCGTGCTGATGATGGTGCTGGCGGTGGTGCTGCTGTTCTTCTTCAACGGGGCATTGAGCGAGAGCGCCGACCGGCGGCCCTATCCGCGCCTCCTGCGCGTTTTCGTCCTGGCGGGTATCGCCGTCCTGCCCCTCCACGCCGCGCTGGCCGGCTGGGCCCTGTGGCTGCGTATCGACCAGTACGGCCTGACCGTGGACCGCCTGTGGGCGGCCGTAATCCTGTTTTTCATCGCCGCCTACGCCCTCAGCTACGCCGCCTTGCTCCCCTGGCGGCGCGGGGATGGCCACATCCCGCGCATTCAGGAGGCCAACAAGATCCTCGCCTACCTCGTGGTGGGCGTCCTCATCGCCGTCAACACCCCGCTGGCCGATCTCCGGGCCTGGGCGGCGGAGAGCCAGGCCGAGCGCCTGACAACGGGCCGGATCGCCCCCGAGAAATTCGAGCTCGAGTACCTGCGGTTCGATCTTGGCGTCTATGGGGTGCGGGCCCTGCGCGGGATCCGGGACAGCGAGCTCGCCGGGGAGAGACCGGAGGTAGGCGAGCGCGTCGCGGCGGTCCTGGCGAAGAGGAGCCGCTGGGGCAACAAGCCCGCGGTTGACACCAGCGACACCGAGGCGGTTGCGGGGATGCTCCAGCGCCATCCCTCCGGGGCCGCCATGCCGGAGCCGTTGCTGCGGCTGATCGTCGAGTGCCAGGAATGGTGCCTCGGCCGGTCGGGCAGATGCCGGGCGGTGCGGGTGTCCTTCCCCTTCGGGACCGGCGGGTGGCTCGTCTATCACAGCCAGCGCACCAGTTACATCAACGGCTCCGCCTACACCCGCATGGACGGCCGGTGGCGGAGGATCGGGCACGTGGAGAGCGCGGGCTGTCCGGGCGATACCGGCCTCGAGCCTGCGGCGGGGGAAGCGCTGGCCGCCGTGCCCGGGCCGGTGCTGGCTTACACCGATGGCGAGTGCTTTTTCCGGATGTCCCCGGATGCCCCATTCCTGAAGGGCATGGTGGAGAGGGCCCGATAAGGGGGATCCCTGGATGCCTCGCGCAGCACACTTCAGGCATGGGCCCCTGAAGGGCGCATCCCCGGGAATTCCTGAGAAGGGACCTTGGTGGACGCGAGTCCGGTCCCGGCGGTCGTTAGGAGGCTGCTGACTGTGCGATGGTCATCCGCTCCACACCACGCCGGTTCTCTCCCGGCATTGTCCCCAAGGCGCCGGGGCCGGGCCAGGGCCCGTTTGTATCTCCGCCTGGCGGCCTTTGTCGGCGTTCCCCTGCTCACCGCCTGGATCCTGGACGAGATGGGGCGGAGCTGGTGGTGCGCCGGGGCCCACCCCTGGCAGCTCTGGTCCGGTGACGTTGACAGCTGGCACAACTCCCAGCATCTGCTCGATCCCTATGCCGCGACCCATGTGCTGCACGGGCTTGTCTTCTACGCGGGGGCATGGCTGCTACTGGGAGGCTGGCTGTCGGGGAAGGCGAGGTGGTGGGCCGCTTTTGGGGCAGAGGCCGTCTGGGAGGTCATCGAGAACACCCCCTTCGTGATCGAGCGCTACCGGGAGGCAACCCTCGCCCTCGGCTACGCCGGGGACAGCATCATCAACTCCCTCGGCGACATCGGTAGCTTCGTGGTTGGCTATTGGCTGGCGGCAGTCTTGCCGGCGCGGGGCTCGATCGTCGTTTTCTGCCTGGTGGAGGTTCTCTTGCTCTTCACGATCCGCGACAGCCTGGTGATGAATGTCGTGATGCTGCTGTTTCCGGTCGAGTCCCTGAAGGCCTGGCAGATGCAGGGAGGGTTTTGAGGCGGGCGGTCACGGAGGAGCGCGGAGGCGAAGGACCAACCACCCCGCGCCCCGCCCTGCGGGTGGTTGAGGCAGGCGGGTGGCTCCCGCATGGTGGGAATTCGGCCATCCCAGGAACAAGCGGGATGAGAGGCAATTACCCGCCGGGTCCGGCATCAAACCGTCCGGCAGGGCTATCTCTTCTTCCGCTGGGGGGTTCTCCGGATCGAAAAGGAGGGGGTGATGAGACGCTCGTGGTCGGCGGTGAACGTTGCCATCCTCGCTGGGGCCCTTTTGGTGGGGTCCTGGGCGGGGGCTCAGACGGGGAAGCCCTCCCTGCCGAAGACGCAGAGAGTCCAGGTGGTGAGTCCCGGTAAGGACACGCCGGTGGCCCCGGTCCTGAGCGAGGACGGCAAGCACCTTTACTACATCAAGGAGCTCAACACCGCGGGTGACGAGATCAGCCAGGCGGTCTTCCACTTTCAGCTGGTGGACGGCAGCCTCCGCCTCAAGGAGGTGGTTGAGGTAGACACCCGCTTCGACGGGCTGCGGGTCAGCGTGGAATCCGCCAGGCCCTGATCCTGGCCCTGGACGTGGGCACCACGGTTGAGTCCGGCAAGGGTGGAGGTCCCCGGGCCGGCCCGAGCCGCAAACCGTCAAAGCCAGCAGCGGTGCCCGCGACCGGCCCATTGCGGCCGGCTCCCTTGTGGGAAGAGGAGCCGAGCGCAGCGATCCGGGGGCAAGGACGAGACAGAGGGTCACCGAAGGCGCTGCCTGATCTCCTTTCGGAATCGAAAAAGTCCGGCTTCGATGCGTGTGAAGGTGACCGTTTTCCGGTTGTAGGCACCCAAATCGATATCCAGGCTGCGGGCCAGATCCCGGATGAGGGGTAATGGCTCCGGGTCGCTCTTCTCCCAATAAGGCCGGAGCTCGCGCAGGAAGATGTTAACCGTGACCGGTCCTACCCCGTAAAAACGCTCCAGCCTCGCTTCCAGATCCTGGCCGTTCCGGGCCCGTTCATGGAGCGTGCTCAGGCTGCCATTGTAGTCCTCGATCAGTCTCCGGCAGATGTTTAACAGGGTGGTGGAGGTCTTGCCGTCGTAACGGACGTAGCCTCCCTCCCACATGATGGGGTGGACCAGGAAGTCCCAGCCGGCGTCCAGGATGGCTCGCGGATCCAGCCGGCCGTATCGCTCAAAGGCCTGGTAGGTGTGCTTGGCGATGGTTTCGGAAATGCGGGCGCCGAACAGGATGCTGGCCAGAAACCACTTGAACAGCTCCGGGTCGGTGCTTCGGGCCAGGTCGATGCCCAGCTCCTCGGAATAGAGCCTGGTCCGCTTGAGCTGGCGAAGTCGGACGGGCATTTCTGCGGCGGTTTCGGGGGTGCGGCTAGGGGGCATACAGCCCCCGGCACCCGGCCTCCTGCGGGTTGGGACCCCTTCGCTGGCTGGTGAGGATGTCTTCCGCCATGGCTCCCCACACTTCCCGGAAAGCTCGTGCGCTACCCGGCTGGTCCGCTCACCCGTTCTGGCTCGGCGCCATCCCGTAACGGCCGCGGAGGCTGACGTACAGAACCTCGCAGACGGGCCGGCGCACCAGGCGATCAGGCCGCTTCTCGAGGACGATCAGGCTTTGCACCCCGGATTCGAGTATGGGTGCGATCAGCCTGCCGTTTGCAGCGAGCTGTTCGATCAGCGGCGGGGGGATCTCCGGACAGGCGGCGGTGACGGCTATCCGGTCGTAGGGCTGGAGCTCAGGATAGCCCAGCCCGCCATCGCCCTGGACGAGCACCACATCCCGGTAACCGGCCCTGTCCAGATTGGAGGCGGCATACTCGAAGGTCAGGGGATCGATCTCCATGCCCACTACCAAGCCCTCCGCGCCGACCACCTCCCGGGCGAGCGCCGTGCCGTAGCCAGAGCCCAGCCCCACCTCGAGGAACCGGTGGCCCTGGTCCAGGCCCAGCGGCTCATAGAACAGGGGATAGCTATGGGGGCAGGAAATGGTCGCCGCCGTCCCCGGCAGGGGCAGGGGCACTTCCTCGTATGCGTAGTCCCGGTAAAGAGCGGGAATGAACTCCTCCCGCGGCACCCTCAAAAGCGCCTGCCTGATTCGCTCCGATTGCAGCAGACCCTGTGCGGCAAGCCACTCGACTTTGTCGCGGCGCTCCTGCTCGAGCTGCTCCTTGCCCTTGCTCGGCTCCCGCTGGGGCGGAAGGCGCCACCCGTACATTCTGGCTGTCCTTTGCCGGTCCAGGAACGACCGGCCGGGCCCCTGACCGGGCCGCCGGAAGGGGGATCCTTGTTGAACAGTACCAAGGGGGAATGCATAAGGCCACCGGCTTGTGTCTTTCATCCCGACGGGGGCGCTGGCATCCGGGGGGCAGCCTGCGGCTTTGCCCATCCCCCGCCGGGGGCGGTGCGAGCGGAGTCGGATCCGGTCCCGCGGAGGCCGGGTGGGCGCAAGGGATAAAGCCCAGCGGGATTAGGGGAGGCCGCGATTGGCCCTGTCCGAAGGGTTTGCAAAGGTGAGAGGGTAGCCGGCGCCGACCGGTCCCTGTCGCCTGCCATATTCCCAGCTCGAGGGGGAGAGCCATGGCCGCGCCTCGAAGCGTCGGGCAATTGGATTTCGATCCCGGCACGCC
>JABAHQ010001678.1_pt5 | contig 11038 bp, 8 predicted proteins | sample 7062091 | NCBI WGS metagenome assembly JABAHQ01 (sample SAMN14534359, study PRJNA622989) | marine sediment metagenome | biome: marine biome [ENVO:00000428]; feature: marine pelagic biome [ENVO:01000023]; material: deep marine sediment [ENVO:00002113] | place: India: Gulf of Kutch | collected...
TCGTCCGTCGGTGGTCGGAGACTGGCTGTTTACCGGCTAACTCGACGTTGCTCTAACCCTAACACACCCACTTCGTAAGTAGTGAAAATCTTCGTTCAATGGTATACTGAGAATGGATATGTGTGCCTAACCATCGTCAGGGTAAGGTTGGTTACCATTTGTTTGACATTACGTCATCTTATGTTGTCCTTTTACTTAATCGCTTGAAATATGGTATACTATTCAAACTCAGCAGATCCGGAATTGAGGAGCTAGCACGCCCACGTGAGGCTCCCTTCGGTGTGTGAGCGTGCCTTATGCCTCGAAAATTGGATCCACTGAAATGACATCTTTCCTCTCGCCGAGATTAAGCATGAAAAAACATTTTATCAGCCTAGCAGACTTTTCTATAGCAGAGATTTGGTATTTACTCAATCTAGCTAAAGCCCTAAAAGATGCCTGGCGAAAGGGGGGCAATGAGCCCATCTTAAAAGGTAAGGTGTTGGCGATGATTTTTCAAAAACCATCCCTACGAACCCGCACCTCTTTTGAAGTAGGCATGTATCACCTGGGGGGACAGGCGCTTTATCTGTCACCGGCCGAAGTCGGCTTGGGCAAACGAGAGAGTGCGGCCGACGTAGCCCGGGTATTGTCCGGTTACGTTCAGGGCATTATGGCCCGCACCTTTGCTCACCAGGATATTTTAGAATTGGCCGAATATGCGACCGTACCGGTTATTAATGGTTTAACCGAGTACAATCATCCTTGCCAGGCTTTAGCCGATTTGTTCACCATCTGGGAATATAAAGGGACACTGAAAGGTTTAAAGTTAGCTTTCGTCGGCGATGGCAACAATGTTGCCCGTTCTTTACTCCTTGGGGCGGCAAAATTGGGCTTAAACTTCGCGATTGCGACACCCGCCGATTATGCTTTATCGCCGGACGATTTTGGCCTGGCGCAATCATTTGCTGAAGAAAGCGAGGCTATGATCACGGTCTCCACCGATCCGCACGAAGTTGTGGCCGAGGCTGATATCGTTTACACCGATGTCTGGACAAGTATGGGCCAAGAGACAGAGTCTGCTCAGCGATTAGCCGTGTTTCCACCCTATCAGATCAATGAAACCTTGATAGCTGGCGCGAAAGATGAGGTTTTAGTGATGCATTGTTTACCGGCTCATCGAGGCCAGGAGATTACTGACACAGTGGCTGATGGGCCGCACTCGGTGTTGTTTTCTCAGGCAGAAAATAGATTACACGCTCAAAAAGCAATTTTGGCTTGGTTAATGGCTGATTAACAAATTACGGAGGTACTATTTTGGCTGGACAACGCCCTATTTATGATGAAGCGATGGCCTCAGCCGCCAATTTTAGTTGGGAGCAAAATTGGCCGCAAGCGATTAAAGCTTATCGGACTGCCTTGGAAGAATTTCCAAATGACCCAGCCGCTTTGGCTGGGTTGGGTACAGCCTATTTTGAATTGGCTCAGTATGAATCTGCCATTAGAGTCCTTCAACGCGCCCTAAAAGCTAACCCGACCAACCAGGAAGCCATGCAGATAATGGGTGGGGCTCTAGAGCATCTCGGCCGTTTTCGCGATGCGGCCAAAACATATATCTACGCTGGCAATGTTTATGCCAAAGCTGGTCAGTTGGACGAAGCAGCTTCTATTTGGGAGAAAGCTATCCAGGTTGACCCGGACTCTCTACAGGCTAGAAATAATTTGATCCAGGCTTATGTCAGATTGGGCAAACGAGACCGGGCAGTTGTCGAAATCATTAACCTGGCTGCCTTATTTCAAGAGCATGATGATAGCCAAAAAGCAAAGCAATACCTTCAAGGGGCTTTGCAAATAGACCCAGATAACACCTATGCGAGCGCCGCACTGAGAGCCCTCGAGAACCAACATGCCATTCGATCTGTTCTGCAAGAGATGGCCCGTACCTCCAGTACGGACGCTGAAATAGCGCAGCCAGAGGCCAAAGAAGAAGAGCTGTTGTTGCTAGACCTTGAAGAAGAAGAAGAAACTGAGCCTAACAACCCCCGAGAAAAGACCGGTCAATTAGCTTTAAAGGAATTGGCGGATATATTGTTTGAAGATGAAAGCCAATTTGATAATCAGTTATCGATCAGCAAACTAGAAATGGATTCATACATTGGGCAAGCGATTGACCTCCAAACGCGGGGCCGGATTGACGAGGCCATAAAAGTTTATGAACAGATTATTGAAGCCGGCTTCACCCACGCCGCCACCTACTTCACCTTAGCCAGCCTGCATCTAGAAGAGGCTCGATATGACCAGGCAATGACGTACTTAAATCAGGCGAAAAAAGACCCCAACTATTTATCAGGCGCACATTTTGCTTTAGGGGAATGTTACCAACATCTCGGTAACGCTAATCAGGCCCTCAGCCACTTCGTTGAGGTATTAAAAATTAGTGATTTGAACAACTCACATCGTACCAGCACCAAGGAGCTGGAGCAACTTTACGCGGCTTTGATTGATAACTATATCAGCCGGGGTGACGATGAAGCGACAATGGCCTTTGCTGATTCTCTGGTGGAATTTCTTTCCAGCAAAAACTGGGAGGATAAAATTGCCATAGCCCGGCGACGACTGGGGGTCGATGATCAGGACTCGGTTAGCGCCTGGATTGAATTTTTAGAGGCCGGCCAGGCCGAGGCCATCTTATCAACCATGGCCAATACAGCTGAATATATTCAGCGTAATATCCTGATGACGGCCGCCGAAGAGTGTTATCGGGCCATCCAACAGGCCCCCTATTATTTGCCCTTGCACATGCGTTTGGCTGAAATTCACCTGAAGCAGGAGCGAGTCGAAAGTGCGATCAATAAATATCTCGCCGTAGCAGAAGTCTATCAGGTTCGCGAAAACATGGCTCAGGTTATTGCCATTTACCAAAAGATTTTAAAAATTGTCCCCATGGACGTAACAGTCCGGGCGAAATTAATTGATTTTTATATCAAATATGGCAACATTGATGCGACCATGGAACAATACAAAATTCTGGCCGACGCTTATTATCAGTTGGCTCAGGTCGATCAATCTCTAGAAAAATATCAGGAGGCCTTAAAATTAGCCCCCCGTTCATCCCAGCCTAAAGCCTGGCAGACTGATATATTATTTCGGATGGGCGATATTTATAACCAACGTGTTGAATGGCAAAATGCGGTTCGGGTTTATGAGCAGCTCGCTAAACTCTCGCCAGAGGATGATAAAGCCCTGCTTCAGTTAGTTGATTTATATTTCAAGCTAAACCAAACAGACAAAGCGATGACAGTTTTGAACGGGTTAATGGTTTTGTACAACAAGCAGCAAAAACAGGCCAAGATGTTGCAAGTTTTACAAGATATGGTCGAACTGAGGCCAAAAGAGTTCGCTTTACGTAAGAAACTGGCTGCTTTATATGTTCAATTAGGCTTGACCAAACAGGCGCTCGATGAATATAATACCTTGGGCGAAATGCAATTGGACGCCGGCTTACCTGACGATGCGGCTCATACGATCGAAACTATTATTAAATTGGGGCCGGATGATCCAGAAGCATACAGGCAACTTTTAGCCCAAATCAGAGGTGGCATTTAACCAGGTTGACCATGGTTGGGATAATCTCACGGAGACTATTTGTTGTCAGATGTTTTACCCACATTACTGCGTTTGAATTGGAACAGCATTATTGACATCTTACTGGTTGCCTTGATATTTTATTGGCTGCTGATATTAATTCAAGGCACCCAGGCGGTTAATCTCTTACGCGGTATTTTATTGTTGGTTGTCGCTATTTTCACCGCTACGAGTTTCTTTGATCTAACTGCATTTCGGTGGTTGATTAGCAACTCGTTACCAGCTTTGTTGGTGGCGATTCCCGTCATTTTTCAGCCGGAACTACGCCGGGCATTGGAACGGTTGGGGCGGACCGGGGGGCTTTTCGCCCGCCCTACACCCAGCCGCCAACTCGAAGACACTTTAAAAATTGTCGCTTGCACCACTCAGGAACTTGCTGACCAGGGCTTAGGTGCGCTCATTGTTTTAGAACGTGAAACCGGCTTGGAAAGTTATATTGAAACCGGTACCCGTTTGGATGCCTTAGTCTCCGAAGCGTTATTGTTAACGATTTTTTATACCAAGACGGCGTTGCACGATGGTGCGGTTATCATTCGGGGTGATCGTATTGTTTCAGCCAGTTCCTTGCTGCCGCTAAGCCGGCTTGGAACCGGCAGCTACCATCTCGGCACACGCCACCGTGCTTCTCTGGGATTAACAGAAGCCACCGACGCGATTGTGGTCGTTGTCTCGGAGGAAACGGGCGTAATTTCTGTTGCCTATGATGGCCGGTTAATTCGGAATTTAGATGAAGTAAGACTCTTAAAACTTCTCAAAGCCTTTTACCGTACTTGGCTAACAGACACGCCCTCATCTTGGTTTAAAGTGAAACGGCGATTTAACCAGTCTGAAAAACAACTTTAAAGAAACAACAACACGTCTAGTTTTATATAGATCGTACTTGGCTCCAATTTTTTAACCCAGGCTCTGTTTGGCCTGGGTACTTTTTGGCTAACCGTTCAGAGGATAGCCCAGAAACCCGGTTTTTGACCCTTTGCCAGCGTGTGCGCCAGTCGGCCTATGCTTTTCTGGGACAAAATACATCCCCTGAACGAAAAACCGGGTTTCTTTGTCCCCAACTGAACGGTTACCACAGTTGATCATAATTTTACCTTATGTACGGTCTAACACCATCTGTCTGGGCCGCTGGAGTTTCATCGTGTCTCAACGGATAATCTCGGAAGCCATCACCATCTCTCTGGCCTTGGGGATGGCCATTTTGGTTTGGATCGTTGCCGTTCGAGAAGAAAACCCAATTACCATCAATATATATCCCCAGAAAATTCCGCTTAAGGTGATTCCGCCCGCCAATGGCCTCATAGCTGTTGATAATGGCGCTATTCCGACTGATATCCAGCTCAGATTACGCGCGCCTCAAAGCAGTTGGCAAGAATTATCACCCAATAAGTTTGAAGCCAAATTGGATTTATCTAACTATCCAGTTGGGTTGCATAATGTGCCGATTCAGGTTATTGTATCTGACCAACATATTGAAATAGAAGAGGTTTTTCCAGCGGAGGTCAACGTTCAACTTGAGCCTTTAGAAGTAAAACAAATGCCTGTTACGATCCGTATTATAGGGGATCCTCCCCCGGGATTTGCCTATCGATTACCGCGCGAGCCAATATCAGTTACCGTCAAAGGGCCAGCGCCGGCTGTTCAGGAGATTGAGCGGGTGGAGTCACAGATTTTTTTGAATAACGTTAGAGAAACCCTGGAACGAGGCATACGACCATTACCCAAAAATATACTCAATGAAACTGTTGAAAGTGTAACAATCGAACCGGTTAGAACCACACTCGTCATTTCAGTGGAGCAAAAATTTGGCTATAGCAATGTCGGAGTTAAAGCGCAGGTGGTTGGTGAACCAGCGCCGGGATATTTTATTAATAGCATCGTTACAGAACCAAGTGAAATCGTCTTACGGGGCTTGGATGATGCCCCCAGCTCAATTGAGACGGCCGAAGTCGATGTCTCTGGCACAACTGAGGATGTTGTTAAACGGGTTCCTTTAATCTTACCTCCCGGTTTTTCAGTTGAAGTTGGCGAAAACGAAGATCCTGAAAATAGCCGCAGTACCCTGGTGACAGTTAAGGTTTCTGCTTTTACGGGTGGGCTTAGTGTTGAGCGTAGTTTGACGATCCAGGGGGCGGGACAAGACTTGATCTGGGAGGTTGTCCCAGAGACAGTTGACGTTTTTTTGACCGGGCCCTGGCCATTGCTACAAAACCTCTCCGAGGATGATGTAACGGTCATTGTGGATCTATTTGATCTTGGGCCAGGGCTCCACAGATTGCAACCAACCGTTATAAAGCCAGAGGAGTTGGAGGTTACCAGTGTTATTCCCGACATCATCGATGTAACCATTGAACCTAACACGCCTACGGCGACTCCTAACTCTATGCCGCCAGCCCCAACCATCACTTCAACTGTTGTCACGACCAAGACTGATAGCATGCCGGTACCGCTCCCATAATCATGACAAAGAGGAGCCAGCACGCCCACGTGCGGCGACGGGTTCGGCACGAGGGCGTGCCTCACTCCTCGGGCCGAATTCCATTTTCAAAGGAGGAACTATGACAACCGATGATCAATCAGACTCAATTTCTCTATCAAAACTAGGCAGCCAACAGGCCCTGCGTGTCTTGTGGCGCTGTTATAGTTATTTACGCCCTTACTGGCGGATAACAGTGGGGGCTTATGGCCTTTTGCTGATCATCAATACGGTGAATGTTTGGATCCCCCAGTTCATCCGCTGGATCATTGATCGGGGAATTTATAACCAGAACATCTCCTTATTAGGTTGGTCTGTTTTTGGCTTGCTTGCTTTGACCTTGATGAAAGGGGGCTTAACTTTTTTACAGGGGCGCTGGAGCGAGGTCGCTTCCCAAAGTGTCGCTTACGACCTGCGTAACGCCATTCAAAACAAACTTACCCACCTTTCCTTTGCCTACCACGATCAAACTGAAGCGGGACAACTCTTGTCTCGCACGATGCAAGATGTAGAACGGATTCGCTTTTTGACCGGACGGGCCACGCTGCGCATTGTTGACGGCGTGGTTCTACTCCTGGGAACAGCGGCCATTTTGTTCTGGATGAATTCCAGTTTGGCCCTTTTGGCTATCGCTACCATGCCCCTGCTAGCTTATCGGGCCATTTACTTTGGCCGCCGTTATCGTCCCTTAACCACCATGTTACAAAATCAATTGGCCGTTTTGACCGCCAAACTGGAACAAAATTTGCGTGGCGCCCGGGTGGTCAAAGCATTTGCCCAGGAAGATGCAGAAATTAAACGCTTTGACCGGGAAAACGAACGTTGGTTTGAGCTAGCTGCCCAGGGGGCCCGGCTACAAGGGATTAATATCCCGATGATGGATTTAATTGCCAACGTCGGTACGGTTTTTATTATCTGGTATGGTGGCCTGTTGGTCATTCGTAACCAATTAACCTTCGGCGAGTTGGTAGCCTTCTCTACCTATCTGGCTCAACTTGCCCAACCCGTTCGTGCCCTGGGCATGATCATTCCGGCCATCGCCATGGCGGGTACGGCCGCTGAGCGCATCTTTGAAATTTTAGATACAGTTCCCGAAGTCCAGGATGTACCGGACGCCAAGCCCCTCCCGCCAATAAAAGGCCATGTCCGCTTTGAAAACGTCTCCTTTGCCTATGCTAAGCGACACTCTGTGCTCGAGAAAATTAACTTTGAAGCTTTGCCTGGCCAGATTATCGCCTTGCTAGGCCCTACGGGCTCCGGTAAATCAACCATTACGAACCTGATCCCCCGCTTCTATGACCCGACGGACGGTTGCGTGTTGGTGGACGGCCATGATATTCGTCACGTGTCCCTTACTTCGCTGCGCAGCCAGATTGGTATCGTGTTACAGGAGACTATTCTCTTTGCCGCTACCATTCGGGAAAATATCGCCTTTGGCTATCCCGATGCGACCGAGGAGGAGATTATTGAGGCCGCTCGCGCCGCTCAAGCCCATGACTTTATCACACAGATGCCGGACGGCTACGATACCTATGTTGGTGAACGAGGGGTGACCCTCTCGGGCGGCCAAAAACAACGCCTGGCCATTGCTCGCGCCTTACTCACCGACCCTCGTATCTTAATTTTGGACGATGCCACAGCCAGTGTTGACACTGAAACAGAACAACTGATTCAAAAAGCGCTGGATCAGTTGATGCAAAGTCGCACGACTTTTGTCATTGCCCATCGTTTGAGCACGGTGCGGCGCGCAGACATGATCTTGGTCCTTCAGAAAGGCCAGGTCATGGATCGCGGCAGCCATGAAACGCTGTTAAAAACATCCAAATTGTACAGCGAGATTTATCATCGACAACTCAAACCGCAAGATCTATCCTCGCCGCAAAAAACTCCCTCAAGGAAACGAATGCCCAACTTCTCCAATTTACTGAAAGGAAAGCGACCATGAGTTTCTCTATAGGTAGAATGAGCCCCGGCATGGGGCCCAGAGGCGCTATCCGCCGCTTTGGGACAGAAGAGGGCGGCCAATTATTCAACCAGCGGGTTGTGATTCGTATGTTGGCCTTCTTGCGTCCTTACTGGAAACACATGCTCCTTGCTTTTGGGTTAATGCTTATTGCTTCAACCTTGACCCTGGCCACGCCTTATCTCATCAAAGTGGCCATTGACCAACCCATTGCCCAAGGAGATGTTGCCGGCCTAAACCGGGTTGCCCTGTTAACGGCGGGCGCTTTTATCGGTCTATATCTGGCCACGGCTGGCCAGCGTTATATGCTCTCCTGGGTGGGGCAACGAGTTCTGGCCAACCTGCGGGAGCAACTTTTTCATCATTTGCAGATCCTGCCCCTTGGCTATCACGATACCCATATTATTGGCGTTACCATCTCCCGGGTGATCAATGATGTAGCCGTCATCAACGAGCTACTCTCCCAGGGTTTGATTACCCTCATTGGCGACTTGCTGATTCTGATAGGCATCATCATAGTCATGCTCTCCATGAGCCCGCGTCTGGCTTTATTCACCTTCACCGTTATCCCATTAATGATTTTGGCAACCTACTTTTTTGCTCGACACGCTAAAATCGCTTTCCGGGACACCCGTTCCAGGGTCGCCGCTGTGGTGGGCGATCTGGCCGAAGGGATTGCCGGAATGCGCGTTATCCAGGCCTTTGCCCAGGAAAGAACCTCACAACACAACTTCGATGAAGTCAATCTGGCTAACCGCAACTCTCAGATTAACGCCGTCTCTCTCTCTTTTATCTTCCTCCCCTCAATTGAATTCTTGGGCATGCTGGCCACGGCGATTGTGCTCTGGTTTGGCGGTCTGGCCGTTGGTCAAGGTGAGGTAACTTTGGGCGTGATGGTTGCCTTTTTGGCCTACGTAACCCGATTTTTTCAACCCATCCAGGAATTGAGCCGCCTATATACGACCATGCAAGCGGCCATGGCCGGGGGCGAACAAGTTTTGAACCTGCTTGATACCCCGCCCAGTGTTGCCGACCACCCGACCGCCCGCGAAATGCCCCCTATCATTGGCCAGATTACCCTGGATCATGTCTCTTTTTCCTATGAAGAAGGGGCACCTGTCTTAAAAGATATAAACCTGAATATCGAAGCGGGGCAGACGGTTGCCTTGGTTGGACCGACGGGAGCTGGCAAAACATCTATCGCCAACCTGATCGCCCGTTTTTACGATGTCACCGAAGGCGCAGTATTGATTGACGACATTGATGTACGGGAGGTGACGCAGCAATCTTTACGCCGCCAGACGGGCCTGGTATCGCAAGACCCCTTCCTTTTCTCAGGTACCATCGCCGATAATATTCGCTTTGGTCGCCCGGAGGCCAGTGATGAAGCCGTCGCCGAGGCAGCTCGCCTGGCCAACGCCCACGAGTTCATTGTTGATATGCCCGATGGTTATCAAACCAAAATTTTAGAGGGGGGTGCTAACCTGTCGGTGGGACAGCGCCAGCTTATTTGTATCGCCAGAGCGGTATTGGCTGACCCGCGTATCCTGATCCTCGATGAAGCTACCGCTAATATTGATACGGTCACCGAGGTGCTTATCCAAGAGGCTTTGGAACATTTACTGAAAGGACGTACGGCTATTGTCATTGCTCACCGTCTCAGCACCATCCGCAACGCCGACCTGATCTGTGTGATCCAGGCCGGCCAAATTGTCCAACGGGGTCGGCACGAAGAATTGCTTGCTGAAGGAGGTCTTTACCGTGACTTATACGAAAAACAGTTCATCACCGACCAACCTGAGGGGGATGAGGTATAAACCAAAGTTACTTTAGCATAGGGTAGTTTTAATCTTTACAACTATACAATACAACTTCAAGGAGACAATCATGAAACTCAAGACCCTTGTCGAGTCTGGCGACCCCGAATTGCTGGCCACTAACTTCCAATTCACCGAAGGCCCCGTCTGGCATCCGGATGGCTATCTTCTCTTCTCCGACATCCCGGCCAACCGCACGTATAAATGGACATCTGACGGCGGGGCCGAGATCTGGCGCGAGCCGACCGGCAACGCCAACGGCCTGACCCTGGACCAACAAAAACGGTTGATCGCCTGCGAGCACACTGGCCGGGGCGTCTCCCGGATTGAAGCGGATGGGACGGTCACTACCCTGGCTGACCGTTACCAGGGCAAACGGCTCAATAGTCCCAACGATGTTGTGATGAAATCGGACGGGACGGTTTATTTTACCGACCCTCCCTACGGCATCAAACCGGAGGAGAAAGAACAACCGCATAATGGACTTTATCGCATTTTGCCCGATGGGGCCATAGAAATCCTGGTCGATGATTTCGACCGTCCCAACGGCCTGGCCTTTTCTCCGGACGAGTCGATCCTCTATGTTGACGACTCGCCACGTCGGCATGTGCGCGCCTTTGATGTCCGGCCCGACGGCACCCTGACCAACTCCCGCATCCTGGCCGACATGGACCACCCCCAACCCGGCTCCCCCGATGGTATGAAGATTGATGAGGCTGGCCACCTCTACGTCACCGGAGCCACCGGTATCTGGGTCTTCGAGCCTGACGGCAGCCACCTGGGCGTCATCGTCACCCCAGAACGTCCGGCCAACTGCGCCTGGGGCGATGCGGATCGTAAATCTCTCTATATAACCGCTCGCACTTCACTCTATCGTTTTCGGGTTAAGGTGGCGGGGCTGGCAGTGGTGAAGCTCTAAGGGCCAAAGCTCGCCGGTCTGGGCGACAGGGTAACGGTCAATTGCTGGCGCTGACCATCTCTGAGAACTACCAGGGTCATAGTATCGCCGGGATTTTTGAAAGCAATAGTGGCCAGCAAGTCACTGAAATTAGCGATCTGGTTTCCATCCGCCTCAATGACGACATCTCCTCCAACCGGTATAGGAAGCCCATCTATCTCTCGAGTGCCTGAGGTGCCCTGAAGACCGGCCTCAGCCGCCGG
>JABAHQ010013870.1_pt2 | contig 11036 bp, 11 predicted proteins | sample 7062091 | NCBI WGS metagenome assembly JABAHQ01 (sample SAMN14534359, study PRJNA622989) | marine sediment metagenome | biome: marine biome [ENVO:00000428]; feature: marine pelagic biome [ENVO:01000023]; material: deep marine sediment [ENVO:00002113] | place: India: Gulf of Kutch | collected...
GCCGCGGCAACCAAGACCGAGTGACTTTCAAGTGAGACGTCTTGCGGAGGCCGGCAGCCTCTCGGGAAGGGAAAAGGAAATGAGCGCAGAACACGCCGTAGAGCACGAACAGAAACACCCCTACCACCTGGTCGAGCCCAGCCCCTGGCCGATTGTCGGCGCCATGGCCGGTTTGCTCCTGTTCGGCGGCGCGGTGATGTACCTGCACGACGTGACGGGCGGGCCCGCCGTGTTTATCATCGGGGCTCTCCTGGTGCTCTTCACCATGTTCGCCTGGTGGAGGGACGTCGTCCGGGAGGCCACCTTCGAGGGCCATCACACCCCGATCGTGCAGCTCGGCCTGCGCTACGGCATGGCGCTGTTCATCGCCTCGGAGGTGATGTTCTTCGTCGCCTGGTTCTGGGCCTTCTTCAACGCCAGCCTGTTCCCGACCGAGCAGATCGGCGGCGTCTGGCCGCCCGAGGGCGTGACCGTGTTCGACCCCTGGTCGGTACCCTTCCTCAACACGCTGATCCTGCTCAGCTCGGGCTGCACGGTCACCTGGGCGCATCATGAGCTGCGCAATGGCAACCAGAGGGGCCTGGTTCAAGGGCTGGTCCTGACCATCGTGCTCGGCATCGCCTTCACCTCGCTGCAGGCCTTCGAGTACTCCGATGCGCCGTTCGGGTTCCGCGACGGCATCTATCCCACGACGTTCTTTATGGCGACCGGCTTCCACGGCGCCCACGTCATTATCGGGACCTGCTTCCTGACGGTCTGCCTGTTCCGCGCCGCGAAGGGCCATTTCAAGCCGGACCACCACTTCGGCTTCGAGGCGGCGGCCTGGTACTGGCACTTCGTGGACGTGGTGTGGCTGTTCCTGTTCAGCTGCATCTACCTGTGGGGCAGCGGCAACGCGCCCGTGCACTAGAAGGGGACAAGGCCATCGAGGCGCAGCCAGTCCGTCCCCCGCTCGACACGGGCACCGCCTCGGGCCGGCCCCGTTGCCGGCGCGGCGCCGCGCCCCTACACTTGCCGACAAGGTACGCATGAGCGACCAAGGCTACTTTCCTCGACGTTCGCCGATCGCCACCGGGCTTGCCTGCAAGTGCCCGCGCTGCGCTCGCGGAGCGCTGTTCGCCGGCTTCCTGAGCGTGCCGGAGCGCTGCTCGGCGTGCGGCCTCGACCTGGGCAAGGCGGACAGCGGCGACGGTCCGGCGGTCTTCATCATCTTCATTCTCGGCTTCCTGGTCGTGCCGCTGGCCCTGCTCTTCGAGGCCAAGGTCGAGCCGCCCATGTGGCTGCACGTGATGGTCTGGCCGGTGGTCATCCTGGGCGGCTCGCTCGCCCTGCTGCGGCCCATGAAGGGCCTGCTCATCGCCCTGCAATATCGCAACAAGGCGAGCGACTCGGGCGTGCTCGACTACGACTGAACGAGCCATGGGGCACAGCTCGGCATGATCGCGCTCGGCAAGCGGCGGCTGCGGCCGCGTCTGTGGCCGACGCTCATCGCGGCTTCCGGCCTCGTCGTCCTGCTCGCGCTGGGCACCTGGCAGGTCGAGCGCCTGTACTGGAAGCAAGCGCTGATCGCCGAGCTCGCGGCGCGGGCCAGCGAGACGCCCATGCCGCTGCCCGCCGCCATCGTCGACCCCGCGGCGCTCGAGTTCCGCCCCGTAAAGCTGAGCGGGCGGTTCCGCCACGAGCGCGAGCTCTACCTCGAGGCGCGGCCCTACAAGGGGCGGGTCGGCCTGCACGTCGTGACCCCGCTGGTGCTGGACGACGGCCGCGCGGTCCTGGTCGACCGCGGCTGGGTGCCGCCCGAGCGCAAGGCGCCGCAGACGCGGCGCGCGGGCCAGGTGGAGGGGCCGCTCACCGTGCTCGGCCAGATGCGGCGCGGCGGTTGGACCGGCTTGCGCCTGGTCCGGCCGGACAACCGGCCGGCGGACAACGCCTGGCTGTGGATGGACCTGCCCGCGATGGCCGCCGCCGCCGGGGTGCCGCGCACCATCACCGACCTCTACGTGGTGGCCGCTCCGGCGGCCAACCCGGGCGGGCTGCCGATCGGCGGCGCCGCCAAGGTGAAGCCGCGCAACGAGCACCTGCAGTACGCCATCACCTGGTATGCGCTGGCGCTCGCGCTGCTCGTGATCTACCTGCTGCACCAGTCCCGGCCCGAAGGCGATGGCGACGCCGGCCTATGACGGCCTGGCACGGCGCTTCAAGCGCCTCAGCGCCCTGCGCGAGGCCGCCGGCGTCCTGCAGTGGGACATGTCCGCCATGATGCCGGCCGGCGGCGCCGAGGCGCGCGCCGCGCAGCTCGCCGCGCTCGGGCTCACCTGCCACGAGATGCTGAGCGAGCCGGCCCTGGCCGAGCTGTTCGCGCAGGCGGCCGGGGAGGCCGAGCGCCTCGATCCGTGGGCGCAGGCGAACCTGCGCGAGATGCGCCGGCGCTGGCTGCACGCGAGCGCGCTCGAGCCGGCGCTGGTCGAGGCGCTGAGCCGGGCCGGCAGCCGCTGCGAGATGGTCTGGCGCGAGGCCCGCTCCGCGGCGGACTTCGCCGCGGTGTTGCCGAGCCTGGCGGAGCTGCTCGGGCTCATTCGGCAGGCCGCGGCAGCCAAGGCCGAGGTGCTGGGCTGTGCGCCCTACGACGCGCTGCTCGACGAATACGAGCCGGGCGGCTCGGCCGCGCGGCTCGATGCGATCTTCGATGACCTGGCCGCCTTCTTGCCGGATTTCCTCTCCCGGGTGCTGGTGCGCCAGGCGGCGGCGCCGGCGCCGCAGCCGCTGAGCGGTCCGTTCCCGCTCGGGACGCAGCGCGCGTTGGCCCGCAAGCTGATGGAGACGGTGGGCTTCGATTTCGAGCACGGCCGGCTGGACACCAGCCCGCACCCTTTTTGCGGCGGCGTGCCCGAGGACGTGCGTATCACCACGCGCTACGACGAGGCCGACTTCGTGAAGGCCCTCATGGCCGTCCTGCACGAGACCGGCCACGCCATGTACGAACGCGGCCTGCCCAAGGCCTGGCGGACGCAGCCCGTGGGCGAGGCCTGCGGCATGGCGATCCACGAGAGCCAGGCGCTGCTCGTCGAGATGCAGGCCTGCCGCAGCGCCCAGTTCGTCGGCTACATGGCGCCGCTCGCGCGCGAGGCCTTCGGCGGCACGGGCGCAGCCTGGGAACCGGACAACCTGTTGCGCCTGTACAACCGGGTCGAGCCCGGCCTCATCCGGGTCGACGCCGACGAGGTGACCTATCCGGCCCACGTCATCCTGCGCTACCGGCTCGAGAAGGCGATGGTCGCCGGCGACATGGAGGCCGCCGACATCCCCGAGGCGTGGAACGCCGCCATGCGCGAGCTGTTGGGCATGAGCCCGCCCGACGATGCGCTGGGCTGCCTGCAGGACATCCACTGGTACGGCGGCGCCTGGGGCTACTTCCCGACCTATACCCTGGGCGCCATGGCCGCGGCGCAGCTCTTCGCCGCCGCCAAGGCGGCGGTGCCCGAGATCCCCGAGGCGATCGCGCGCGGCGACTTCGCCCCGCTCATGGCCTGGCTGGGCGAGACCGTGCACGCCCTGGGCTCGCTGTACACCACCGATGCGCTGATCGAGCACGCCACCGGCAAGCCCCTCGATCCCAAGGTCTTCGAATCCCACCTCACGGCGCGGTATCTGCCCTGATGGGCGGCACGCCCGGTCCCTTGCCGGGCCCCGAGGTCCGCGTCTAGAGTAACGGGCCTTTCGACTGGGACAGGAAAATGCGCTACCTGAGCACGCGCGGAGCGGCCCCGGCCCTCGCCTTTGACGAGGTCCTGCTCACGGGCCTGGCGCGCGACGGCGGCCTTTACGTGCCCGAGCGCTGGCCGGTCCTTTCCGGGGCCGAGATCCGGGGGCTCGCCGGCCGGCCCTATGCCGAGGCGGCGTTCCGGATCATGCGCCCCTTCGTGGCCGAGGCGCTCGCCGAGGACGAGTTCGCGGCGCTGGTGGAGGACGCCTACGCCGGCTTCGGCCACGCCGCGGTCGCGCCGCTCAAACAGCTCGACCGGCGGACCTGGCTGCTCGAGCTCGTGCACGGGCCGACGCTCGCCTTCAAGGACTATGCGCTGCAGGTCCTGGGCCGCCTGTTCGACCACCTGCTCAAGCGCCGCGGCGAGCGGGTCACCATCGTCGGCGCCACCTCGGGCGACACCGGCTCGGCGGCGATCGAGGCCTGTCGGGACCGGGACTCGATCGACATCTTCATCCTCCACCCCAAGGGCCGGGTCTCCGAGGTGCAGCGCCGCCAGATGACCACGGTGGCGGCCGGCAACGTGCACAACATCGCCGTCGAGGGCACCTTCGACGACTGCCAGGACCTGGTGAAGGCGATGTTCAACGACGCGGCCTTCCGCGCGGAGCTGAGCCTCTCGGCGGTCAACTCGATCAACTGGGCGCGGATCATGGCCCAGATCGCCTATTACGTGGTGGCCGGCGCCGCGCTCGGGGCGCCCGAGCGGGCGCTGGCCTTCGCGGTGCCGACCGGCAACTTCGGCAACGTCTACGCCGGCTACGCCGCCGGGCGCATGGGCCTGCCGGTCGCCCGGCTGATCGTCGGCTCCAACCGCAACGACATCCTGACCCGCTTCTTCGAGACCGGCGTCATGAGCATCGCCGAGCTCGCGGCGACGCTCTCGCCCTCCATGGACATCCAGATCTCCAGCAACTTCGAGCGCCTGCTGCTCGATCTCTACGACGGCGACGGCGCGGCCGTGGCCGGGGCCATGCAGGAGTTCCGCGCGGCCGGCACGCTCGACCTGGGCCAGGCGCGTTGGGCCCGGGCGCTCGAGCTGTTCGATGCGCTCCGGCTCGACGACGAGGGGACGCTGCAGGCGATCGCCCGCATCCACGAGGACAGCGGCGAGCTGGTCGATCCGCACACGGCGATCGGCGTGGTCGCGGCGCGCCGGAAAGCGGGCTCGGTGCCGGACCCGCACGCCCCGGTCGTCGCCGTGGCCACGGCGCATCCGGCCAAGTTCCCGGACGCGGTCGAGCGCGCGACGGGCATCAGGCCGGCCCTGCCGGCGCGCCTCGCCGACCTCGACCGGCGCGAGGAGCGCTTCAGCGTGCTGCCCAACGACCTTGCCGAGGTTCAGGCCTTCGTGCGCGGCCACGCCCGGCCCGCGCCGGGCCGCATGACGGGGACGGCATGACCGTCCGGGTGAGCCGGCTGGCGAACGGCCTGCGGGTCGCCAGCGACACCATGGACACCGTCGAGACGGTCTCGCTCGGCGCCTGGGTCGACGTCGGCACCCGCCACGAGCCGGCCGAGGTCAACGGCGTGGCGCACCTGCTCGAGCACATGGCCTTCAAGGGCACCGAACGGCGCAGCGCCCACGACATCGCCGAGGAGATCGAGGCCGTGGGCGGGCTCCTCAACGCCTACACCAGCCGCGAGAGCACGGCCTACTATGCCAAGGTGCTCGCCGAGCACGCGCCGCTCGCCCTCGACATCATCGCCGACATCCTGCAGCACCCGAGGTTCGACGAGACCGAGCTCGGACGCGAGCGCGCCGTGGTGCTGCAGGAGATCGGCCAGGCGCTGGACACCCCGGACGACATCATCTTCGACCGCTTCCAGGAGACCGCCTATCCGGGCCAGGCGCTCGGCCGGCCGGTGCTGGGCACCAGCGAGATCGTCGCCGGCCTCGACCGGGCGACGCTTCGGGCCTACATGGAGCGGCACTACGGCGCCCGCTCCATGGTCCTCGCCGCCGCCGGCAAGATCGAGCACGCGGCTTTTCTCGCCCTGGTCGGGGAGGCCTTCGAGGGATTGGCGGGCCACGGCGGCGGCGCCCCCGATCCGGCCGTCTACCAGGGCGGCGACTACCGCGAGGCCCGCGATCTGGAACAGGTCCACCTGCTGCTCGGCTTCGACTCGGTCGGCTATCTGGACGACGACTACTACACGGCCTCGGTGCTCGCGACGCTGTTGGGCGGCGGCATGTCGTCGCGCCTGTTCCAGCAGGTCCGGGAACAGCGGGGCCTGGTGTATTCGATCTATTCCTTCATGTCGGCCTATCGCGACGGCGGCCTGTTCGGGATCTACGCCGGCACCGGCGCGAGCGAGGTCGAGGAGCTGATCCCGGTGGTCTGCGACGAGCTGGCCAAGGTCTCGGCGCAGGTGCCCGAGGAGGAGGTCGAGCGGGTGCGCGCCCAGCTCAAGGCCTCCATCCTGATGAACCTGGAGAACACCGGGGCGCGCTGTGAGCAGCTCGCCCAGCAGATCCTGGTCTACGGCCGGCCGCTCGCCGTCGAGGAGATCGTTGGCAGAATCGAGGCGGTCGATGCCGCCGCGGTGCGCCGCATGGCCGACCGTCTGGCGGCCAGCCGACCGACGCTCGCCAGCCTCGGCCCGATCGGCCGGGTCGAGGCCTTCGACCGGGTGGCGGCGCGGTTCGGCTAAGGGACCGCCGATGCGCTTCCAACGCTTTCGCAAGGGGCAGGTCCGTGGACTCGCGCTGGCGGGCGAGCGGGTCTACCTGCGGCCCCCGGTGCAGCGCGACTGGCGCGCCTGGTCGGGGCTGCGCGCCGAGAGCCGCGACTTCCTGGTGCCCTGGGAGCCGACCTGGGCCTACGACGCGCTGACCCGCGGCGCCTTTCGCCGGCGCCTCAAGACGTACCGGGCGGAGATGCGCCAGGGCGTGACCTACAGCTTCCTGATCTTCCGTCGGGTCGACGACGTGCTGCTCGGCGGCATCACGCTGTCGAACCTGCGCCGCGGGGTCGCCCAGTCGGCCACGCTCGGCTACTGGATCGGCGCGCCGCACGCCCGCCAGGGGTACATGAGCGAGGCGCTGGCCGCGGTTTTGGAGTTCGCCTTCACGCGCCTCGGCCTGCATCGGGTCGAGGCCGCCTGCCTGCCCAACAACGAGGCAAGCCGCCGGCTGCTCCTCAAGTCGGGCTTCCGGGAGGAGGGCTACGCGCGGCAATATCTGCGCATCAACGGGCGCTGGCAGGACCACCAGCTCTTCGCGGTCTTGCGTGAGGATGTCTCGGCCGCGGCGCGGGCGTGAGCCGGGCGCCGCGCTCAGGCGTGGCCGGCCTCCCCGGAGAGGAGCGAAAGATCGACGCCCAGCTTGGCGATCGCCCGTTCCCACTTGCTGTCCAGGTCGCCGTCGAACACCAGGTGCTCGTCCGCGGCCACGTGCAGCCAGCCGTTGGCCTGGATCTCCGTGTCGAGCTGGCCCGGCCCCCAGCCCGCGTAGCCCAGCGCCAGCAGGCTGCGCCGCGGCCCTTGGCCGCGGGCGATGTCCTGCAGGATGTCGACGGTGGCGGTGAGCGCCACGCCCTCGGCGACCCGCAGGGTGCTGTCGTGACGGTACTCGCCCGAATGCAGGACGAAGCCGCGGCCGGACTCCACCGGGCCGCCGAAATGGACCCGAATCTCCTCGGACATCGGCCCCGCCTCGATGCCGAGCTGCTCCAGGAGGTCGGGGAAGGTGACCGAGCCGACCAAGCGGTTGATCACCAGTCCCATGGCCCCGTCGGCATTGTGGGCGCAGACGTAGACGACACTGCGCGCGAAGCGCGGATCGCTCATGCTCGGCATGGCGATCAGGAGCTGGCCGGTCAGATAACCCGCCTCGGGTGCCTGGTCGGTGCTGGCGCTCATGGGCGTTCGTCTCTCGTTAACCTTTGTCCTCGCATCTCGCGGCCGAGGCGTCCATTTTCCATGCTCACACGGGGGCTGACACGATATTGTGACACGGGCGAGGCGCCTCAGACATACTATATATGATTGGATTTCGAGTTAACGACTGCCCAGGGAAGTGTAAAGTGCCGCGCATGCCGCGATTCACGGGCCGCCGGCCGGCGCTGGGCGCCTTGGCCTTGGCGTTTTGCCTCGGTCTTGCAGGCATTGCCCCCGAGGCCCGGGCGGCCGTCAGCCCGTGGCTGGATCAGGAGCAGGTCCGCCTGCGCCTGGTGGCGGCGGGGGACCCGGCCGAGGCGCGCGGCGGCCTGAACCTCGGCGTCCATTTCGAGATGGAGCCCGGCTGGAAGATCTACTGGCGCTCCCCGGGCGAGGCCGGATATCCGCCGAGGGTCGACTGGAGCGGCTCCCGCAATCTCACCGAGCCGCGTCTCCAATGGCCGCTGCCGCACCGCTTTTCGCTGTTCGGGATCGAGACCTTCGGCTACTCCGAGGAGGTCGTCCTGCCCGTCGACGCCGGGGTCGAGCGGCCGGGGGAGCCCGTCCTGCTGCGAGCCGCGGTCGCCTATCTCACCTGCAGCGAGATCTGCATCCCGCGCGAGGCCGAGCTGGCCCTTGTTCTGCCGGCCGGAGCCGCCGCGTCGCCGAGCGACGGCTTCCTGATCGACAGCTACCGGGCCCTGGTGCCGGGCGACGGCTCGGCGGTCGGGCTGTCGCTCGAGCGGGCGGTGCTGACCGGCTCGCTCGAAGCTCCCGTGCTGCAGGTCACGGCGCGCTCGGACATCGCCTTCGAGGCCCCGGACGTGATGGTCGAGGGGCCGCCGGGCTTCGCCTTCGGCAAGCCGGAGGTGGCCCTGGCCGGGGACGGCAAGACGGCGGTCGTGCGCCTGGCCGCGATCGGCGCGCCGGACGAGGGCGTGCTGGAAGGAAAGCGCCTGAGGCTCACCGTGACCGACGGCACGCGCGGCATGGAGCAGGCCGTGGTCGCGCGCTTCGCGCAGCCGCGCAGCGCCGAGGGCGGGGCCGCGGCCGGGTCGCTCGGCATCATCCTGGGCCTGGCGCTCCTCGGCGGGCTCATCCTCAACCTCATGCCCTGCGTGCTGCCGGTCCTGTCCATCAAGCTGCTCTCGGCCGTCAAGCACGGCGGGCGCGCCCGCGGCGAGGTGCGGGCCAGCTTCCTGGCCTCGGCGGCGGGCATCGTCGCCTCCTTCCTCGTGCTCGCAGGCGTCGCCGTGGCGCTCAAGGCCCTCGGCCTGACGGTGGGCTGGGGCATCCAGTTCCAGCAGCCCCTGTTCCTGAGCGCGATGGCCGTGGTGGTCAGCCTGTTCGCCTGCAACCTGTTCGGGGCCTTCGAGTTCCGCCTGCCGGGCTGGGCGCAGGAGCTGGCCAGCCTGGGCCAGGGCGTGGGCCATCCCACCCTGGAGCACAGCCTGGCCGGCCATTTCCTGACCGGGGCCTTCGCCACGCTTCTGGCCACGCCCTGCTCGGCGCCGTTCCTGGGCACCGCGGTCGGCTTCGCGCTGGCCCGCGGGCCGGTCGAGATCGGCCTGATCTTCGCCATGCTCGGCCTGGGCCTGGCGCTGCCGTATCTCGCGGTCGCCAGCTTCCCCGGGCTGGCCGCCCGGCTGCCCCGGCCCGGGCCCTGGATGGTCACGCTGCGGCGCATCCTGGGCGTGGCGCTCGCCGGCACGGCCGTGTGGCTGCTCTCGGTCCTGGCCGCGCAGGTCGGCCTGGCGCCTGCGCTCGGGGTCGGGGCGCTGCTTTTGGCCCTGGGCCTTGCGCTCTGGCTGGGCCGGGCCGCTCGCGAACGGCGCGCGTCCGCCGCGGCGCTGGCCGGCGCGCTGGCGCTCGCCGCCTTCGCCCTGCCCGCGGTCGTGCCGACCGACAACGAGGTGGCGGCGGCAAAAGGACGGGACGCGGGCGTGGCCGAGGACTCCTGGCGCGCGCTCGACCTCGGGCTCATCCCGGCGCTGGTCGCCGAGGGCAAGGTCGTCTTCGTCGACGTGACCGCCGACTGGTGCATCACCTGCCAGGTCAACAAGTCGCTGGTGCTCGAAGACGAGGCGGTGCGCGCGCGTCTCGGCTCGCAGGCGGTGGTCGCCATGCGCGGCGACTGGACCCTGCCCAGCGACGAGATCTCGCGCTATCTGGAGAGCTTCGGGCGCTACGGCATCCCCTTCGACGCCGTCTACGGGCCCGGGCTGCCGGACGGCATGGCGCTGCCCGAGCTGCTCAGCGTGAATGGGGTCATGGAGGCGATGGAGCGCGCCTCCGGCGGTTGAGCCGCGGCTGCGCGCCGCCGTCCTTGCCGATGCGGGGCGCCTCACCTACCGTTTTGAGCCTAGTTTGTCTGAACAGGGGAAAGAGACCATGACGATCCAGGTTGGGGACCCGATTCCGGGCGCCACGCTCCACCGCATGAGCGAAAACGGCCCCGAGGCCGTCACCACCGAGGAGCTCTTCAAGGGCAAGACGGTGGTCCTCTTCGGGCTGCCCGGGGCCTTCACGCCGACCTGCTCGGCCAAGCACCTGCCCGGTTTCGTCGACAAGGCCGAGCAGATCAAGGCCAAGGGCGTCGACACCATCGCCTGCCTGTCGGTCAACGACGCCTTCGTCATGGACGCCTGGGGCAAGGACCAGGGCGTGGGCGACAAGGTGCTGATGCTGGCCGATGGCAACGCCGAATTGACCAAGGCGATGGGCCTCGAGCTGGACCTCATGGACCGCGGCTTCGGCGTGCGCTCGCAGCGCTACGCCATGATCGTCAAGGACGGCGTGGTCACCCTGCTCAACCGCGAGGAGCCGGGCGCCTTCGACCTTTCCAGCGCCGAGACCATCCTCAAAGCGCTCTAGGTACCATCGACATTCGAGGGTTGCCGGCTCAAAGTGGTATGTCAGTCATAGCTTTCCAGCTTTCTGGTTGGAGATCGATGGATGGCGAAGCGCTACGAGTTGACCGAATCGCAGTGGCAGCGGATTGCCGATCTGGTGCCGGGCGAAATGCGGGATCCGGGACGGACGGCGGCCGACAACCGTTTGTTCGTGAACGGGGTTTTGTGGGTGCTGCGCTCCGGCGCGCGCTGGCATGACCTGCCCAAGCGCTATGGCAAATGGAAGAGCGTGCACAAACGCTTCAGCCGCTGGGCCAAGGCTGGGGTCTGGGAGCGTGTCTTCGCCGCGCTGATCCGCGATCCCGAGAACAAGTATCTCATGCTCGACATGACCCTGGTGCGCGCCCATCAGCAGGCCGCCGCCGGAAAAGGGGGGGGGTCCGGACCAGACTCTGGGGCGCTCCAGAGGAGGATTGACCTGTAGAAGTTTAGATCAAGTCTGATACCTGGTGGGTTGATCTGGTTGTCGGCTCCGAGCG
>JABAHQ010007066.1_pt2 | contig 11034 bp, 20 predicted proteins | sample 7062091 | NCBI WGS metagenome assembly JABAHQ01 (sample SAMN14534359, study PRJNA622989) | marine sediment metagenome | biome: marine biome [ENVO:00000428]; feature: marine pelagic biome [ENVO:01000023]; material: deep marine sediment [ENVO:00002113] | place: India: Gulf of Kutch | collected...
CCGTCCCTGGCAGGCCGTGATGAGGTTATCTCAGGTCATCAATAGCCTCGTCGTAATCCACCCAGTTATCTCCGTATCGAGCATACAACTCATAGAAACCGGGCTCTTTGATATATTTTGCTTTCGTGTTACCCCATCCACTGACAGCGAAATATTTATAGCCAGCCTTTCTCAGGCGGGCCGTCAACTGGTCATCGTTTTCCCCCACCCGATGCCCCACCAGCTCTTGGGCCTTGGTTCGGGAAATGCAGTCTTCCGGTTGGGACGGTCCCTGGAAGCGCTGTCTTTCTGTGCAGTCTGGTCCATACCCCAGAGGCTCCAGGTCGCGGTCGATTGTCTCCTGGCTGATGCCCGCGGCCCGCCCCCATTCGATGATATTCAGCGGGAGGCAGGGGCGGGCATTCGACCCCTGACGTCGCGCCAGCTCCAACCCTTCGTAATACGCTCGTTCATGTTCAGTCATGTTTCCTTCCCTCCTGTTAAGGTTCTCAATCGGGGCCTCAACCGCCCCGCCCGAGGCTCCCCATCCGTGGAAAGCCCCGTGGCGCGGGGGTCAATAGCACTCTCGGCAAACGGTCAAATCGTCCATTTTCACGGGCCAAGAATTCCGCCGCCCGCAAACATGACAGACAGGCACATCAACGCCGGACACCATGAACAGCGCGTCAGGATGATTCCCCCTGAGGCTCCGCACTACAAATTCCGGCTCACAAGAGGCAAACCACGGCGTAGGCACCCAACCCTGTTCAGGGTGCGCGTTGTCCCACGCACACCAAAGGTTATTCCGTCTCATCAACATAATTCGTCGCATCGTTTTTCCCTCCGTTTAAGGTTCATTCTTGGGGCTCAACCGCCCCGCTCAACCCCCGGCCGTCCCTAGCCGGGGACTGTAGCGCGGAGGTTAGTCCTCGAGCGTCACCTTCGCCCTGAGAGCCCCGTACGCAGTACGTAAGATTTCCAGGGCATCCTCCAGACCGTCCCGCGCGCTGGCCTCGGTAGAGTAGTACGTACAGCTCATCGCCCTGGATCCGTCGTCCATTTCTAAAACCCAGCGCCAATACGCGCCCTCCTCGAGGACATAGTGTTTATTGATGCGTTTGAAGATTAAGTAACCGTTTGATTTTTTTGCTGTTTTTTTCATCGTTCATTCCCTCCAAATATTTCAATAAGTTACAAGGGTTTTTTATGTTTATAAAAATTCAAAAAAAACAAAAATCGTACCTAGGTCGAAATCGATATAATATATAATAACAAGGCAAAAAACTCATTTGTATCTGTATACAGTTTATGCCCAATTTGGCATAATTTTAAATGTTAAATAAAAATATGAAATCGCAAGGAGGTTATTAGTGATTTTAGCAGATTGGGAAATTCAAGATTATCGACCAGTAGACCCAGTTTTAGAAAAGACAAAAATTAATGATGGTCCAAGTTTTGGGCTTTCATCATATGGTTATGATATTAGACTTGGGACTCGGTTTATTCGTTTTGACACAAATGGGAAAGCAATCAATGAGGAACGGCCAAAACTTGAACCTGATATTATAGGACATAATCCTAATTATGAAATTCCATCAGGAGGTTTTGTACTGGCAGAATCCGAAGAATGGTTCACGATGCCTAGTACTATAACTGGTATGGTCAAAGATAAATCAACTTATGCACGACGTGGTATCGCTGTCCAAAATACAGTCATCGAGGCAGGATGGCATGGACGTCTTACCTTGGAAATTTCTAATCATAGTCCAATACCAGTTAAATTGTTCGTTGGACAAGGAATCGCTCAGGTTTTGTTCTTTCGAGGCACCAGATGCGATAGTCCCTATGAGGGAAAATATCAAGGAGATACAAAAGTAAGTCAAGCACGATGATGAAACGCTACTATACTACTTGGGATGAAGTAAATATGGCGAGTCAATACCTTGCGAATGAGATTAAGCCTTATCTTGAAAATTTTAATTCAGTCCATGCTATCGCGCGTGGAGGTTTTCCACTAACAACATTAATACTTCATCAATTTAATCCTGTTCCTGATCTACAAATTCGATGCATAGATATAAGTAGGTATGATTCAGTAGAAAAAAATCGATATAATAATTTTAATGTTGATGATCTATCAAATAAAAGTTCTTTAGTAATAGATGATCTAATAGATCAAGGAAAAACTCTTCAAAAAATACATCAACATTTAATAGTCGAACGAATTTGGGCTGTTGTAATGTTTGTTAAGCCTCAAGGGCTTTCTTTTATGGAGTCCTTGAAACCAAAAATTGAAAAGATAGTTTATTGGAAAACTATTTCACAAGACAGTTGGGTTGTTTTTCCATGGGAACAAAAACAAAATTTAATCTACCCGCCTCCTCGACGGCGGGAATAGTCGAGGATTTCATGGATCCTGTCCGGTCCCCCTCCTGCCGGACAGGATCTTTTGCTTTTATATTAAAGTAGTATTCAAAAAATTATGATCCATAAACCATGAATGATAAACGAGAAACGCAAATACTAACATCCGAGGCTATTATTAAATCATGTCCTCAAGGGCATAAACCCTCTCTTAGTACTTTTGATCAAGTCTATGGAAAAGAAAGAACTTTCGAAACCAGGCAATATGCTGTTGTTTGTCATCCTGAATCAGGGATAAGTAAATTTTGTTTTCAAGGCCCACGAATGAAAACAAAACAAGAAGCGATTGACATATGGAATGCAACGTTTGGTCTTCTTGAAAATATATCCAAAAGAAAATCACCATTAGAATTAGCTTTTTTATATGAATGCGGCTATCGGCAAGGTTATTTAGATAGTACAAAAAGAGCAAAGAAAGTACAAAGGACATCACAAATGAAGTCAAAAAAGATTAAAACAACTAAACAGGTACGTGATTTATATGCTTGTCATTTAAATTCAAAATATATTAATCGTTTAAATGAAGAAATAGATTTTTTCTCGGAAGATAATTGTTTTATGTGTGATGCCGCAGAAAAATTAAAACAACTCAATTCTAAAATAGAAGGGGTTATTCCCTATCAAGAATGGGATTTTGAAGAGTTTCAATACTGTGTTTATTGTCCATTGTCAGTATCCAGAAATCGAGGACGAAAATGTACCGATCCTGGAGGACAATATCCATTTATTGAATCTGGTTATGTAGGTGGTCCGGAAATAGGGATCACTCCTAATCATAAAATTGCTACTAAAAAACAAATCAAAAATCGTATGAACTGGATAATCAAACAAATTCACAAATGGACGGATTGCGAGATTGTGGACGAGAAATGAGATATGGCAATTTTTAAAATTACAAAGCACAGAAACCCCCTGTTGCAAAAAGAGGCAAATCAAAAAACCGTTTAAAATCAATTTATGTTTATTCATGTCCAAAAGGACATACTCCTTCGTTGGGTGTTTTCGACTCCGGCTATGGGACCCAGCGGTCTTTTGAGACGCGACAATATGCGGTGACTTGCCACACCAAACCAGGGCCTACAGGGTATTGTTTTCAAGGCCCCCGTATGGAAACGCAGAAAAAGGCTATAAAAGAATGGAATAATGTTATGAAACACTTTGCAAAATAATATGAATAACATGAACCTCCGCCGGGCCTCTTGGTTATTTTTTAGGATAAAAAATGAAAGACTCCGATATCATCAAAAAAGTAGGTAGCGCTTTGGGGTGGATAGTTTCTCCGTATGATCCAGAGGAGATTTTTCCCCCAAACAGCAAGGGGCTAAAGTTAAGTGATTCTCCTGACAATTGGATTGTTGCGGGGTGTTGCATTGAAAAAGCTGTTGAATGGGGTTATGAGTTCAATATATATGATGGAGAGATCCGCTTTCAAAAGCACCCCCATAGTTTTTATTCAATGGGTGAGATTTATTATAAAGCTTTTAGTCAGTGTGGGTTACCAAGAGCGATTGTAATAGCTTTTGTTGATGTATTTAATCACGAGGAAACGCCAAAAAAATGAAACCCCCGAAAATCAAAACAACCAAAGAAGTCCGGGATCTTTATGCAAAACACTTGAACAGAAAATACATTGACCGCATTAATGGGGACAAGTGGTTTTTTGGCGCAGATACTTGTTATATGTGTACTGCCGCAAAAGAATTAAGGACTGAAAACGAGGCGATTTGCCCCGGTCAATCTCCTTTCCATAGTCTCTTTAATTGGCAAGGGGAACAATATGCTTATTGCATTCATTGTCCTTTGTCAAGATCAAGAATCAAAAGATATTGCACCGACTTCAAAAATTCTACACCCTTTATTGAAGATGGATATGTAGGCGGTAGTTTAGTTGACGCAGGAGTTGCGACGGATTCAGAATTAAAAAAGCGCATGAACTGGATTATCAAGCAGATTCACAAATGGACGGACTGTGAGATCGTCAATGAAAAGTAATCCAAAAAAGAAGATTCGTGATATTGCCCGGGAAGTTTTAGATTTTTCCACCGATGGATGTACAATGGCGCCTGATTTGGACTTTTTTCCTTGTTGTGATAAACATGATTTTGCTTATAGAAATAATCATATAACAGGTATTTCAAGATGGGATGCAGATTGGGAAATGAAAGAATGTATTAAAAAACGTCCAAAAGGAAAGTATTTAGCCTGGATCTATTGGTTAGGGGCAAGAGTTTTAGGATGGGCCGCATTCTATGATTTTACTCCTAAAGCCACGAAACAATCTATTGAGGGAGGATTTGGTTGGTATTCATAGGGCAAGAAGGAAAAAGGAAAAAGGAAAAAGGAAAAAGGAAAAAGGAAAGAAGAATGAAAATATATAAATTAATTCGTGTCTCATATACTAAAGCCGGGACTTATGGAGTATTATTAGATAATGAGGGCAACCCAATCTGTTGTACTATTGAACCTCCTTGGAAAGACAATCAAATTAATGTGTCATGCATCCCTTGCGGTTTTTACCACTGCCATCGTACTCGGCGGATTAAAAGTAATCGGGAAGTACTAATGTTAGAAAATGTTTTTGGCAGAACGTTAATTCAAATTCATGTGGCAAATCTTCCATCAGAACTTAAAGGATGTATTGCTCCTGTAACATATTGGAAAAAGTTTAAATCAGAACAAGGGGGAGGAGAAAGCACTAAAGCGTTTAATAAATTGATGAATTCATTAGAAGGCCATCTTTCTTTATTTATCTATATTCAAACGAGTATTAGTATCCATAAGACAAGCTAAAAAAACTATTTATTTTAAGGAGATTTAAGGTGTCTTTAGAACATAGTTTAGATGGATTCTGGGTTGTCGTTTGTGATAGTTGTTATTTGGAGGAAGAAGTAAGTTCATGGGATGAGGAAACCAAAGATTTCGCTGGAGCTTGGGCATATTTTAAAAGTGACGGATGGTTATACCAAGGTAATGGACAACATCGATGCCGATCATGTAATGAAGAATTTAGAGGAACCACAAAATGAATCATAAATAACTATTGAAAGTAAACTATATGAAAGTTACTTTATGCGGTTCAGCTCGTTTTGAAGAAGAGTTTAAAGACTTTAATAGACGATTATCACTTGCAGGGCATATCGTATATACATTGGCAGTTTATCCCTCAGAAATGGGGCGCAAGGATTGGTATACGCCTGAACAAAAAAAGGTTTTGGATGAGGTACATTTAAAAAAAATAGAAAATTCAGAGGCAATTTTCGTGATTGCCCCTGGTGGATATATTGGAGAAAGCACGAAGAAAGAAATTGAATTTGCCAAAAGTAAAGACAAAAAACTCTTTTCTCCCTATCCGTTTGGTGATGGATTTAAAAGAAGTTGTCCTTTTGAGGGATGCGGGGACCCATTATCAACAGAACCCTGTCCACTTTGTTATGAATAAAATTAAAGACTAATAAAATAAGGAAATATTAATGAAAAAATTCAAAAATTTAATTTTGATTTTAAGTTTTATCTGTATTGGTTGGACAGGAATTGCATCTGCTGGACAGAGAACGCCTGAACGATTTTACCAACTACATTGGTGTAAAGAACATAATGGAACAGCAGAGACTCGACTAGAAGATGGAACACGAGTGGATTGTTTAACTAATTCTTATGCCATTGAATTTGATTTTGCATACAAATGGGCGGAAGCAGTTGGACAAGTTGCTCATTATGCAATTATGACAAATCGCAATCCTGGAATTGTTTTAATCTTAGAAGATAAAAATGACTTGCGTTATATTATTAGACTTTTAAATGCTACTCGACACTCTACAGATCAATGGAGATTTTGGTTTATTTGGGCAAGATCAAAGAATGACCAATAAATAAGGGAGGATTTTTTAATGAATTTGGAATCCAAAAAAGTTCAAGTCGATGCATTGTCGGATAATCAAGAAATTATGGATGGTTTGGTAATTGATCGTTTGAACAAAGATATTAAAGATGCAGTTAAGGATATTACAAAACCAGAAGTCCGATACCTTGTTAAATTATACTACGCCGTTCAAAAAAATCGAATAAAAATTTCGAATCAACTTAGCCGTTATTCACAAAATCAAAAACCTTGTCGATACTTTAATTGGCAATTAAAACAATTTGAAAAGGTAGAACGTCAAATCCGCGCCGCGATGGACGTTTATTCCAAATGTTCGAACCTGGGGATTTGGATGCGGTCCATCTGCGGCGTCGGACCGGTCACTGCCTCGGGATTTTTGTCTCATATCGATTGGACACGGGTTCATCATGCTGGTTCAATTTGGATTTATGGCGGGTTAGACCCTTCGGTCAAATGGGAAAAGGGCAAGAAACGGCCGTACAACGCCGATTTTAAAACTCTGTGTTGGAAACAGTGTGATGTTTTTCAAAAATATAAAAACAAGGATACTGATTTTTATGGCGGATTTATCGAAAAAAGAAAAAAATATGAACAAGCAAAAAATCTTCGCGGAGATTATAAAGATCAAGCATACAAAGTTTTAAATAATTTACAAGCATATAATCGTTCATTCAGTGATGAAAATATGAAAAAGTTAAAAGCCGGTCAACTAACGGATGGAATTATTCAGTTGCGGGCTTTTCGATGGACTGCAAAACTTTTTATCAGTCATATTTATGATGTTTACCATATTGTTCAAGGAAAGGAACCCCCCATTCCTTATGTTTTGGTTTATGATCCTGAAAATCAAGGGCACACCGTAAAAGACTATATTAAACCTCCTAACCTTGAGCTGGCAAAACAATTAGCTTTAGAATCTCAAGAACCTAAACCTAAACCGAAAAAGAAGAAACTAAACATTATCAAAAAATGAATCTTTACGAGGAATAATTCGCAATACCAATCATCGATAAATGAATCTGAAGGAGGAACAATTCGCATAATTAAAATGAATCAATATTCCAAAAATTTCTCAATCCACATCTGAATTACTAAAATAAAAATTTCATTAGTGCAAGGAATGATCGAAGGAAATTAAATTATTCAATATTTAATGAATCCGGGAAGGATAAATTTCGCGCAAAATAATGAATCAAATTGGTATAAAACTCTAGGATAAGAAATGAATCATCAATAATAAAATTGCAAGGTAAACAAATGACTATTCATAATAAAAATATTAAATATAATTAAGTAATAATAATACAATAAATCTGAATCTTGAAAATTTCAAATGGTACAAATGAATCATTCTGCCGAAATTATCTAAGCGGGTGAATGAATCACTACAACGAATTTTTCAAGGTTAATGAATGAATTAACGATCAAAGGAATAAATTTCGTATAAATTAGTGAATCAGACCAGAAAAATTCTCTTAAGGTGAAAAATGAATCACTCTGTCGAAATTATCTAATATGTAAAATGAATCACTGCATTGAAAATATCAAATTAGGCCAATGAATTACAAAAACAAAATTTTTTTAATTGACTTAACTAATCAAGCCAGCGAACTTTTCTCGAAATATAGATGAATCGGAAGAATCAAAATTTTCCATTTCCGTAATGAATCATTTCGACGAACTTGTCAATCTTTCAAAAATGAATTTAGACAACAAAAAGAATCAATACAAATTTGATATTTTCAATAAAGAAATAAATCCAAGACGGGAACCTTTCTCGAAACATAAATGAATCCAAACAGTGAAAACATCTTTGTACTATAATGAATTAATCCCAAATGCGAAAACATCTTCTCGTTGCAATGAATTAATTCCATAAAAACTTCATATATAAATTACAAAGGCGAAGTAGAATGAATTTATTAATATTTTATCTTAATTTTTTGTTTGGGTTATTTATCGGATTAGTTATTGGATTGCTGGTTGGAAAGAAACGTGGATGGATTACAGGGGCAGGATATATGACAAAGTATATTTTAAATAAACATCCAATCATTCAAGTTGCTTCAGAAATTGTTAGTCGCAAAAAGGCAAGTGATAATTTAATATTAAAACAAAAATCATCAGATTATATTGATGTGACCTTTAAAGAATACAACAACATAAATACTAATTAATTCTTTTATCTTTGCAATACAAATTTTGATAATCGTAATAATTGCAAGTTTGATTAAACCTCAATGGTTCAACAGGACCGGGTTCAATAGTATATTGAATTGTTTCAGAACGAAGAATCCATTCGCTATCTCGATCAATTTTCTCCACTTCATTCGGCGAAACTATCGAGTCAATAGAATAAATTGAATGAGGAAATCCATAAAACTTACCATTGATAATATAAACAAGAATAAGCTGATGATCAGGGCGTGCATACCAAGTAATAGACTTATGTAATGAAGGTTCAACAATGGAAGATTGTATTTGGGATAAAGTATTTTCTAATTGCTTATGTTCTGCATTTAAAAACGATAATGCAAAAGAAGATCCAAAAAGGATAACTATTAAAATCAAAAAAATATTTAATATTCGATTCATAAAATCTTTAATACATATTATTTCGAAAATGTTTTATCAGTCAATGGATGCCATCGATGTGATTTCAAAGGAATCTGAATATGAGTAGGTTCTGCATTTGTAATATATCGCCAAGGATGCGACCCTGTAGTTACAAAAATTAATGTATTTTGAATTTGCTGAACTGAATGACATTTTGGAGCAGATTCAATCATTTTAACAGAATGAGCCCAACAAGCCCTGACAGTATCCATTTCGTAACAAGCGATAACTCCAAGAGCAGGATGGTGGTCCCAATGAGTGATATATTCCGGGGGAGGTTCATCAGGAAAATCATTTCCATATGAATTACGAAGTAGAATTCCAATATAAAAGAAAATCAATATAATTGGAATAATGATAATTGTAGTAAAAATGATCTGCCAATTTATACTCATTAAGGGACCTCCTCTATTAAAGGCTTACATACACGTTAGTAGTTAATATCTTCATGCAAAACATTCCTTTTAATAAGAAGATCCTTCAATCTAACTTAAAAAATCATAAACCAGGTTTAAGTCCCTCAACCACGCCTTTAGTAATATTTTTAGATAAATCGTCAGCAATATCACGTGAAGCTTCCGTTACGGCTTTTTGACTTTCAAACGCTTTAATTCCTGTAATTTTAACGTCAATTTTAATCCAACACGAATTACTTTTATCTAAATTGAGTTCAACTAGTTGCTTTTCAGTCCCTGTCGAGTATTTGATTCTGCAAGATTCTAACACCATCCAGGGTTTATATCTTTCTAGTTGCTTTTTTGTTGTTGAATCATAAGAAATTCCAACTCGCATTTTCTGTTCAATATCAATCGACGCAACCCCGCCTGTTTCAAAGGCCCCTCCACCAAATTGAGCACAAGCTGAAATAATAATCAGTACAAACCCAAGTACAATCCAATAAAATAATTTTTGCATATATAAAAACCTCATCGAATAAATAATTACAAAGTAATTAGGTTTGTACTCCATATTAGACAATTTAATATTAGTATCAATGGCCTACAAACCATCGCCGGATCAATTCGCCCAGGGCGGCAAGACCAGCAAAAACTCCACCCCCACTAACTTTTTTCCACACATTTACTTCTGAAATCATACCACTACGTCGATCACGACCACGTAGTATTTGTTCGTGTTCTTCCGCTAGTGCATGAGCCCGTTTAGCATATTCAGCAACGCCATTAGTACCGTCGGGACCGAACATAGTAATGTGCAGTCCCTTCACCTGATCTCCTAATGTATGTGTTACATGGGTGTTTTCTTGTACAGCATCATGAAGTTTTTGAATAATTTCTTTTAATTCGGAATCATCTTTACTAGGCATTACCGCTCCTGTACTATAACATGAAACGTTCTATCATCTTCTCTGCCTTGATCAGTTACAATGTGATTTGTTACAGCATAAGTTTGTCCCACCGTACCGCCAGAGAGCCATATAGTAGTTGTTGTCGAAGTCTTAGTATCGCTGTTTTTTGTTAGGCCTGAAGCAACAGTCCACGTGCTAGTCTGAATTATTTCCCCAGTATCTAACCAGTTTTTACTAGCCCAATCAATCGTATAATCAAGAACAGCTTGGGGATCTTTAATAATTTCAATACCTCTCGCACCTTCACGAAATCCGGTCGTCATGTCTTCACCTCCCAAACTCGATCTTCTTTATCTATATTCAAAATTCTTTGTTCTGGCAAAACAATATAAGTTCGATCTTCCGTCAAAATCTCTAATGTTCTAAAAGAACGTGGTTCAGCAACCGATGCAATTATAATATTTGGATCAATAGCAGAAGACAAAACAGAAGCAAACGAAGGAGTTAAAACCAATGACCCAAGAACAACTTGTGGATTTGATGCTAAAGCCGAAATAATAGATGTTGCAGGAGAAACCGTAATTGAGCCTAAAACAGAAACAGGATTAATGGCTTGATTGATTCCTGTAGCTGCATCAGGCAAAATATTAATCGATCCTTGAACAATTGCCGGGGCAATAGCAGAAGTCATTGACGATGCTAAAGACGGACTTGTTGTTATCGATCCCAGAACTATACCGGGATCGACACCAGAACTCACTGACAATCCGGGCGATGGAATTACCGTCACCGATCCCAAGACCACCGCAGGACCGGCCGCCCCCGCCGC
>JABAHQ010007355.1_pt2 | contig 11031 bp, 10 predicted proteins | sample 7062091 | NCBI WGS metagenome assembly JABAHQ01 (sample SAMN14534359, study PRJNA622989) | marine sediment metagenome | biome: marine biome [ENVO:00000428]; feature: marine pelagic biome [ENVO:01000023]; material: deep marine sediment [ENVO:00002113] | place: India: Gulf of Kutch | collected...
GGGACAGCTCCTCCAGCTCGATCGTTCCATAGTGAAATTGATGGCACCGCAATGAGGTAAGGCCAAACTCGGCCTTCAGGCCCTCAGTCCCGCTGGCCCGAACGAACTGACGGAAGTTGTGAAAGTGCTCCTGGCCAGCAAATCGCTCGATCACGCAAACAAGAAGCCAGACCAGCCGCGCACGAAAGCCTGTTGGAGAGGCATACTCAGCCAGCAGAAGTACCCCGTCTGGCCGCAGTACCCTGAGCGCCTCTTCGACCATCCGATGCTGTTCCTTACCTGAATGCTCGTGCAAAGCCATCGATAGGATCACGCAATCGAAGGAATCTGGTTCAAAGTCCAGATTCAATGCTGACTGCTGGAAGAATTTGACTGTGTCAGGCCCTCTCGTGCGTGCGAATTCCACCATCTCCTCGGAAAGATCGACGCCCACGGCCCGAATGCCTGCCCGACCCAGGAGAATGCACTGCTCGCCGGTGGCTGAACAGATATCGAGAACACAACTGGTGCCATGTCTCTTGCAGACGTCAACGATCCTCTGCCGCAAAGGGGCTAGTAATGGGTCGATCAGCCGGGCGTAGGTTTCAGCTTTGGGGACTCTAGTTGATGTATTATCTTTCATAGCGCCCATTACAATCGGTTGTACCTTGAATTTGACCGAGGCCTAGACAAGCGCTGATCCGAGTTGCCCATAATACTCCTTCTATTCAATATCATAAATATAGAGGTTTCCGCGAGGTCACCAAAGCTTCGGATTTTACTCAATTGTCCAATTGGCTGAAATGGAAAAGGGGCGCAGCTAAGGGTGAAAAATGAACCACTACGTGGAGGCGATCTAAGTCAAAGGATCGCCCAGATGATCAGGCCGAGCGAGATCAACCCCACCGCGAGGGCGGCGAAGCCGAACACCTTGGCCGTGCGCACCAACCACTCAGGAGGGGGATCATCGCGCAGCTCCTCCAGCCGACCCTCCCGTTTTAATCGCCCATACTGGGCGGGATGTTTTTCGCGAAACTCCTCCTCACTGATCCTCCCGGTGAAGATCGAAAGATCGATGGGGAAGGACTCGGCGCGGAAGTGGGCGTTGAAGAAGTGGATCCCAAAAATGAATCCGACGGCCAACAGGGCCTCGTCGCTGTGGACGATGAAAGCGATATTGAGCAACCAGCCTGGCAAGAACAGGGCGAAGAACTCCTTGAACCACAACAGGAGCCCGGAGAGCCCGATGATCGGAACCCCCCAAAATACGGCAAAGTAATCGAACTTAGCAAAGTAGGTGAACCGATCCCACTCCGGCCGCCCCTCCCGTAGGCCGAAGAACCAGAGGAACTGGTGCCACATGTCTATCAGGTCCTTCGGGCGAGGTACAGCGGAGTCGGGGCTGAAGATGGCTCCCAGGCGGAAGACTGGCCGCCCCGCTCTCCTCTTCCGCAGGTACTTCCGAAACAGTTGCCCCAGGTGGATCGCAAAATAGCCGAAGGTGATGATGGCTAGGAAACGGTGGAGCGCCCCGGCGGCCCGATAGCCTCCCAGAAGACCGGCGAGGCCCCTAGCCCACCCGGCCTCGCTGAACTTCAGGATCAGCCCGGTCAGGGCCAAGCCCAGGAAACTGGCGATGATCGTCACATGCAGCCAGACCTCAAGGGGCGTAAAGCGGCGATAATATCTCATTCCTTTCCCCCTCCAAGCCGGCCAACGTAGCCGCGGATCGCCCAGAGCATCGTGTGCAGCCCAAAGAAGCCGAAGACGGCCACGGTGAGCAGGGTCATGAAGATCCAGGAGAAGTGGAGCAGAGGGGGGCTGCTCCCCTGCCTGGGGTCTGCATGCGGTATAAACTTGACGAAATTGGCGTTGGCCCTGGGGTGGCACGCCTGACAGGTGGCCACGATATTTCCTGAGGAGAGGCTGGAGTCAGGCTCAGATACCGGCAATATCTGGTGGGAGCCATGGCAATCGCTGCACTTGGCCACCCCGGTATAGCCGAGGTTCGAGACCTGACCGTGATAGGTCTCTTTGTAGGTCTCAAATGCCTCCGGATGGCACTCCCCGCAGGCGCGGATCGAGGCCAGCTCGAAGCCCTTGCTCTCCGCAGGCGGGATGGCATGGCTCCGGTGGCAATTGTTGCACACCGGGGCTTTGGGGGAGTCCGCCTCCCAGAGCCTCCCGTGAATTGAACGCTTATAATCATTGAGGACTCCTAGATGGCACTTGCCGCAGGTCTGAGGCAGGTTATCCGGATTGATTGTCGAGCGGCGGTCCTGGAGGGGCTGGATGTCGTGGGTCCCGTGACAGTCCTTGCAGGTGGCCGAGAAGAGGAGACCCACCCGGAAGAGGCCCGTCCCGTGGATCGAGTGCATGTAGCTCTGGTAGGCTCGGGGAACGGGTATGTTATGCTCCTCAGCCAATTTGGCGCTCTGGTGGCACTTGCCGCAGGTAGCGGGAAGATTGAAGGGAAAGACGTGGGAGTTGGGAGCATCCTTGGGCAGGATGTCGTGGGTCCCATGACAGTCGGAGCAGTTGGCCACTTCTTCCTCTCCCCGGGCCAGGGCCTTTCCGTGGATCGACCCCTGATAGGTCGCGGTGATCTCGCCGTGGCAGCGGGCGCAGATCTTTGGATCGGCGCGGGCGAGCTTCTCCGGATGCGGTATCTTCGCCCCATCCGGGTGGCAGAAAGCACAGCCGAAGTCCCCGTGGACCGAGCGGGCGAATCCCTCAGGATCGACGTACGGAGCTCCGGTCGCCTGGTGGGTGCCGTGGCAGGGAAGGCAAGTATCCTCAGCAGGATAGGCAGTCGGGTGGACAAGAAATAGACACAGGGACAGAGACAAGAGAAACGGCACTAGCCCTGTGCCCCTTCTCTTCGGCAAAAGTCATCACCTCGATTGACGATTGTGGAACATTATACACCATGATGCCCGAAGAGGATATGACCGAGATCAACTCCGGGAGCGGACTAGAACCGGTTGTGACACGTCTCACAATTCTTCCCCTGCGGGGGAAGGTCGCCTTGGTGGCAGTTGCCGCAGAACTCGTGGCCTGGCTCGGGTACGGCACCGCTCGAGCGGGCGAACTCCAGGTGGGGCGTATCCTCGACACCCTGATGGCAGACGCTACAGGCAAAGCCAAACCCGGCGTGCCCCTTGTGGGGGAAGCGGACTTTGTTGGAGATATCCTCAAGCTGATGGCAGCTACGACAATCGCCCGCTGCAGGGATGCCCGCGAGTTTGGCATGGCAGTCCTCACAGCTCTCTCCAGCGAGTTTGAGCGTCCCGTGCTCCTCCATCCCGCCGTGGCAGACGGTGCACCGCAGCCGCGCTTCAACGACGTGGCCCGAGTGGGGGAACTCCCGCCCAAAGGCGTCCCGTTCCAGGTATTCGATCCCGAAGTGGCAGCGATTGCACTCCGCCTCGTAGGGAACCTCGGCCCAAGGCCTCTCCGGCCGCTCCTCGATCCCCGCTTCCTCAAGGGCGTCGGCCAAGGCTTGGTAGGACTCCTCCATCAGGTCGAGAGCGTAATCGGGATTGTGGATCCCGTCGGCTTGTTCCAGGAACTGGATATTTTCCACTGCTTTAGCGAAGGGCTCCGGTCTCTCCCCTCCCAGCCGCTCGCTAACAGAGCTTAACAGTTGCTGGAGTCCTCGGAGCCTCTCCTCCACCGCCGAGGTCCAGGTGCGATAAATCGTAAAGTATTTCGCCCCGTGGCAGGCCATACAGCTCACCTCGTTGGCCTCCTTGAGCCCGCCGTGCTCTGTGGTAGGCAGGAAGTGGCAGCCCTCACAGGCCACCCCGGCGAGATACATTGGGTTGGGACGGGGCTTGACCCCTTTCCCTCCGATTCCGAGGTAAAGATCGCGGGTCGGCGAGTGGCCCGAGAGGTGGCAGCTCCCGCACTCCGCCGCCACCAGCTCCAGGCGCTCGGGAACCTGGTGGGCGATCTCCTGGTGGCAGTCGAGGCACTCCACCTTGTGCTCGGTCACGTGGGCCTTGTGGAGAAATTCCGTCTCTTCGTAACGGGCGAGCCTGGCCGGTTCTTGATGACAACCGTAACAGCGCTCTTGGGAGACCCCTCCCTCTCCCTGGACGACCCCCTGGTGACAGAAGGCGCACTCCATCCCGAAGCGCTCCACGTCGGCGTGATCGAAGGAGAGGCCAGATATGGTGATCGTTCGCTTGGGGACCTCGTGACAGAGGGTGCATTTCGCCGGCCCTTCGTTGAACTCGGCCTCCTTGAAGTGGCAGAGGAAACAGGTGGAGGAGGTGACTGTAATGTGCTCCCCTTGCACGATCTGGGAGTGGCAACTGGTACATCTCAGCCGTTTCTCCCGGCGGAGTTCGGCCAGGTGGGGGCGATGGTCAAAGAGGACACCGCTGTAAACCTCCTTCCCCAGGAGAAGCCGTTTTTCGTGGCAACCGGCGCGCAGGCAACTGGCGTCGGAGACCTCGGCCCAAGGCCGGGTGAGCCGCCCTCCGGTGAAGTACGGGGCGACCATCCCGGCGGCTTCCAATTTCTTCTTTAATTCAGGGCCGATCCCGGGGGAGATATGGCACTCCGTGCAAGGGGCGTCACTGTGGGAAGACGTTTTCCAGGACTGATAATAGGGCTTCATGTAGTGACAGGAGCCGCAGAACCAGGGCTGCGAAGTGACCTCGATGGTGGTGAAGGCCAAGGCCACCCCCAGGGGGATGGCGACCAGAAGGAATTTTCCCCAACGGATCACCCATCTGACTATTCCCCCCATCTCAGCCTCCCCCTAGCTCCTTGGCCTGCGTTCTCCGTGCGGCTAGCACCAAGCCTCCATAGACGGCTCCGCCCACGATGAGCGGCACCGGCAGCAGAGCCGCGCGCAACAGGACCAACGGCACTCCCAGCTCCTGCTGATAGCCCGCGGCGGTCAACACGAGGAGCAAGGCGAGCATTCCTGCTCCAACTGCGGCTCTCCCCGGCGTGGACGAAGGGGTATCCATGTAATGCTTTGGCCCTTTAGCTCGATCGATGAACGGCAGAAAGAAGAGCAGCAGGATGACCAGCCCGGGGAAGATCACCCCCCCGAGGGCCTCCGGGTTGATCCTGGCCCCGAGGAAATCAAACTCCACCCAGCCGGGGATCAATTTTAGGGCGCCGTAGACCCACAGGAAATACCACTCCGGCTTCACCGGAGGGGTGCCGGGCCGCGGCGGGCCGTAGTAATCAATGGGGTGGACGGGAAAGAGGGCCGAGATGAGCAACAGCCCTCCCACCAAGAGAAAGAACAGCTCGGCCATTAGCACCGCCTGCTGCGGCCAGAGCGGGACGCCGATAAGCTCCCCCGCTCGGCGCCGCGCCGCTGGAGGGGAGCTGTGTTTCTGTTTAAGCAGGAGGAGCATATGGGCCCCGAGGAGGAGGGCCAGGATCCAGGGGACGAGCATGACATGGAAGGAGTAGAAGCGGGGGATTGTCCCCGGAGCGGGGAATTGCCCAGCAAATACCAGGTCGGCGACCCATGGTCCAATCCAGGGGACGGAACGGGCGATCTCATATCCTATCCCGCTGGCCGTTACCGAAAATTCATCGAAGGGCAACAGATACCCGGCGAAGGTGGCCAGGACGGTGAAGATTAACAAAAACATTCCCACGATCCAGTTGATCTCGCGCGGTTTTTTGTACACGCCGCTGAAGAAGACCCGCAAAAGATGGAGGAGGACCGAGGCAACCATAATATGAGCTGCCCAGTGGTGGACCCGACGGATGATCAAGCCGAAGGGGACTTGGTTGATCCGCTCCACGCTGGCATAGGCCGCGGGAACCCTCTCCCCCTCGACCTCAACCAGAGTCGCTGAGGGCTCATACAACAGGCCGAGGAAGATTCCGGTAAGGACAAGAATGGCGAAGCTCCACAAGGCGATCTCGCCGAGGAAGAAGGAGGAGTGGACGGGGAAAGCCTTGCCCAACAGCTTTTCCCTTAAACCGCTCAGCCCGAGCCGCTCCTCCCACCAGCCCCTCTCTTCTCCCATCTCTATCTCCTCTGGGCCTAGGGTTCTATCCCAGTTGATTCGGCAATTTTGCATTCCACTCCCCTTCCCCCTTGATGGGGGAAGGTTGGATTGGGGTGATGGATGCAATCCCCCTCACCTCAATCCTCTCCCACCAAGGGAGAGGAAGTTTCTCATCAAAGCATGATTGACGCAGCACTAGAGCACCCCCACCGGCTCCTCGAACCCCCCTGCGACCTGGAGCTCGCCTCCATCGCCGATGATCAGGGGGATTTGAGGCAGAGGCCGCGGTACGGGTCCGGCTACAACCGATGCCCCCTTCCGCGCATCGAAGATCCCCGCGTGGCAAGGGCAGCGGATGAAGCTCTCCTCAAGTTCGCCGAGGACAGTACAGGCGAGGTGAGTGCAGATCGCACTGTAGGCTACAAATCCCTCGGCGGTCCACTCCAGACGCGTCGGCGGTTCCAGTCCTGCGAGGCGGACTAGGATGATCAGGTTTTCCTCGTCGGCCTCCTTCCCCTCAGGGAAGACCAAGGTCGCTTTTCCAAGAGGGAGGTCGGGCTCAGTGACCCTCCGACCCTTGGCCGGGCCGGTGGCGAAGACCAAGCTATCCCCTTTCTCAGGACGGGGCTTCTCCCGCATTCTGGTAAGGGGTTTCAAGGAGTTGATCCCGCTGGCCATGGCGGCCAGCATTCCCACCACCCCCGTCCCCAGCAGCCACCTCACCAAGGCCCTTCTGCTAATCTTCACCGCTTGGTACCTCCATCACCAAGGGAAATCGTCCTCCCGTTCCTCGGCGATCACCTCATCACGGACGAAGCACCGCCGGTAGACGATCAGCATCGCCGCCAGGGCAAAGAAGATCGCCCCACCGTAGAGGGCCAGGAGCTCCGAAGGCGCTCCTCCGTAAAGCCCACGGGCGAACAGCACGGAAAAGGCCAGCTCCACGGCCAACAACATCGCCAGGAGCAGCACGGCCCAGGGCGAGCCCTCCCGGGCTTCACCCCGATGGGGCTCTGTGGCCTGGCCCTCAAGGTAGACGGTGATCAGGCCCTGAATCCCGAAGAGGGCCAACAAGAAGGTCCAGGCTACCAGGCCGATCTGATAAGCCTTCAGATGCTCGGGAATCATCGCTCCTCCGCCAGAATGAGCCTGATAGTAGAACTCTTCGAATGGTATGAGGCAAGATCGTCCTTAGCGGAATGGGCTAACTGGATTTTCACCTCGCCTGTAGCGATCGGCCAGTCGTAGCGATCTCCGGTGTCCAATTTCCTCTTGAATTCGACTGTCGTGCCCCCTTGATCTTCAGAACCGGCGGCCTCCAGGATATCGTCGCTCCCGCCCAACTCGACATCCGCCTTGTGGATGGTGGGACCGTCGGCGTAGTTGTCTTGAATGTTTAATTCTCCAGCGGAGACGCAACCGATGATGATATCGCCTCCCCCCATCAGCGGCCCGCCGGGGGACAGCGACAATGCCACCCAGCCATTGGTCTGGCTTCGCAGGCCGAAATAGATCTCCTCTCCCAAGATGGTCCAGTGAACGGTGACCCCGGTGGCCTCATCGTGGTAGCGATGGGCATACTCCCCCTCCCCGATCTGGCCGTCGAGCGCGGGATTTCCGCCCGAGGGGGCAGGAGCGGTCTCGGTTGAGCCCTCGCTGCGGCTCTGCAGGCTGAAATCCAGGGCCAACCAGAGGGCGCCCAGAGCGGCCAGCAGGATGGAGACGAGCGGCAGGGCGAGGTTATTCTTCCACATCGCTCAACCCCTCCGCCGCTTCCCCGGCAAGCTGGAAGGCCTTGACAAGATGCTCCTCGATCCGGTCCACACTGAACCTATGCCACTCCTGGCCCATCTTCTCCAACTCCTGCTCCGCTTGGGCCAGGAGTCCTTCCGCCTCGTCCACCTCCGCACCGGTTGCCTTCTTCGCCCGGGCCAACTCCTCGACCGCCTGGAGATAAGCCCGCACCTGGAAGGACATGATCAGGATGTATCTTGCCTTGATCGGCTCCACCGGCCTGATTCCCAACCGTTCGTTATGGCAAGCGCTGCACGTCTGCTCAAGCTCCGCCGGGGTCAGGATGGAGATGGCCATCGAGCCGTGGCAGGTGACGCAATTGGGCCCGCGCCCCTCTTTCTCGAGCTGCTCGTAGTGGATGCTCGCCTGGAAGCGGTTAAATTCCGCAGGGTGGCACCGACCGCAGGTAACCGGGATAGTTTGGAAATAGACCCTGCTCTCCTGCTCCCTGGAGTTGAGGACCCCCAGGTGAGCGGCCTCCTTCTCCCCTTCGGCAGGATCGCCCCCGTGGCAGGCCTCGCAGGTCACCTCCCGGGCGGCATGCACCGATATCTCCCAATCGCGGAAGCTGTGCCCGGCGAGGGTCCCCTCAGGAATCTGGCGATGGCAAGCCACACAGGTATTCCCCCCCGCAGCTACCACGGTCGGCAGCCCCGCCTGCCCCCCAAGCTGGCCTCCTTCTCTCCCACCTGGTCCGGCGAGGTGCAGGGCGAAATACAAACCCACTCCTAGACCTATCACGATCACTGGCATAACGATAAAGATCCATCCCTTCCTCATCTAGACCATCCTCTTTCACCCTGATTCTAGCAGCAACCGCCGATCAAATCCATTCCCACCGTTCCTCAAGGGCCCCGTTCACTCGGCAGCATGGTGGCAGACCTGGCAACTGTCCGCGGTTCGCCCGGCGTGATCGGCCGGGACTGGTTTGATCCCCTCGGGACCGTGGCATTTCAAACATTCGGTCATCCCCTCCAGCCCGTGGGGGATCTCGGGAGGGACGGGAGCTGGAGCCGGCGGGCCGAGGCCCGCCTTGGATTTAAGAAATTCCAAGATTGCCGCGATCTCTTCATTGGAGAGATCTCCCCCCGCTGTGGCGCTGAAGGCCGGCATCCCCCCTTTCCCTTCGGCTGTCGCGGCGAACAGCTCCTCATCGCTTCTGCTGCTCCAGAATTCCGCTGAGCCCAGGTCCCCTGAGGGGATCTGGCTTCCATCTTTCCCGTGGCAGACGGCGCAGTTATCGCTATAAAGGGCGGCGACATCGAGCTCAGGCTTAGCTGGAGCACTCAGGGAGGCGGCGTAGCGGGCGATCGCCTCGATCTCCTCCCAGGCGAGCGGGCCGCCGGCGGGCTTGCTGAAAGCGGGCATCCCGCCCTTCCCTTCGCGGATCGCGCGACTAACTTCCTCCCGCCCCAGGCCCTCGCTGAACTCCGCCGAGCTCAAGTCCACCGTGGGCATCTTGTCACCCTGCGCCCCGTGGCAGACGACACAGTTGCTCTCATATAGCGAGGAACCGTTAGCAGCAAAGCCCTCCGAGGAGAGCTTCAGGTAGGCGACGATCGCCCGGATCTCATCGTCCGTCAACGGGCCGCCCCAAAGCTCCCCGAAGGAGGGCATCCCTCCGTGGCCCTCGGCGATAATGATTCTCAGAGTGTCGAAACTGCGGATGTCGAGAAACTTCCGCGACTGCAGATCGACTCCCGCAACCCTATCTCCTTTGGCCCCGTGGCAGTTGGCACAATATCTGGAGTATAGCCCCCGCCCGTCTCCGACCAGCCCTGCCGGGAAGGGAGGGGGCAAGGCTCCTGCAGGGATCTCATCAGCGTGGCACTTACCACAGGACTCGGTCGTAGTCGCATGGCATTGGGAGCAATACTCCATCCGGGGGCGATTCGTCTGCGGCTCCCTTAGATCGTGGGCAACGTTGGCGTGGCAGTCGGTGCACTTGGCTCCCAGGTCCAGGTGGACCCGGTGGGGGATGACGATCTGCAAAGGGTTGAACTTGAATCCGACCTGATCATTCCTTTCGCCGATCTTCCGGTGGCACTTGACACAGTTGGGAGAGACGCGCTCGGGCTCGGAGGTGAACCCTTCCCGGTATCCTTCGTAGACGATCTGTCCCGGTTTGGCATGGCAGCCAGTACAGGTCACTTCGGTGAAACTCGGATGGACCTTTGACTCAATCCCCCGGTTGGGAAGCCCGCCGGAGCCGTCGTGACAGCTCAGGCAGTAGCTCGGGCTTGAGGTTGTGTAGCGAGGAAGCCAGAAGATCAGCGGGCTGACCGTGAGCAGGAGACCTCCTACCGCGATCCACACCCAGTTCGGGATGCTACCGGCGTTCATCCTCGGCCTCCTCCGATCCCGCTCAGGCTCACCTTGGTATCCAACCACGCCTGACCCCTGCCGATCGGGTCTGCTCTGATCGGGATGAGCGGATGGGGATGGACGCCGTCGCCCTCCCACCAGATGAGCCGGGTGTTGGGATCGAAGCTAGCGAACGGTTCCGCCTGAGCTATCTTGCCAAAGGCCCAATGGCCTAGGCTACCGGAGATGGCGGCTACCTGAGGATGGATGCCGCTGCTCAGCCGGGCCTCGGCCTCAATGGAGCCAAACGAGGAGGTAATCCTGACCCGCTCCCCCTCCTTAATGCCCAGTGATTTTGCCACCTCTTCGTTAATCCAGACCGGGTTCCTGTGTTCGATCTCCGCCAGCCACATGCAGGGGGCCGTTGCCTGATGGTTCTGTATATTGCCCTGGAAGGTGATCAGGATAAACTCCCCCTTTCCCAGTTTCCGGTGGCTGGGGATGGGAAGATATGAGGGAAGGGACCGGGCCTCTCCCGGGCTTTCAGCAAGTCCAGGGGCATGGACCTCTATCTCCCTTGAAGGGGTGGGAAAGCCGGTCCGCTCATGGGAGCGATAGGCGGGCTTGGCCCTCGGGTCGAACCAAACCCCGTTATCCCTGAGATAGGCCAGGCCGCCGGCCTCGGCCAGCCCCGCTATCTCGGCGATGCTCATCTGGAGATAATTCTCCAGCGTCCTGAATCCGAAGTACCTCTCCATTCCACCCGCCACCCTTCGCGCGAGCTCGAGGAAGATCTCATCGGGGGGCTTCGCCTCGCCCTGAGGGCGGACCACGGGCTGTTGGATCTTGACCAGGGGGATCATCCCGTAAGCCGGGGGGGAGTGGAGGCCGAAGCTTTCGAGATAAGTGGCGGCAGGCAAGACCAGGTCGGCCAACACAGCGGTCTCGCTTGGGTAATGGG
>JABAHQ010010434.1_pt2 | contig 11031 bp, 11 predicted proteins | sample 7062091 | NCBI WGS metagenome assembly JABAHQ01 (sample SAMN14534359, study PRJNA622989) | marine sediment metagenome | biome: marine biome [ENVO:00000428]; feature: marine pelagic biome [ENVO:01000023]; material: deep marine sediment [ENVO:00002113] | place: India: Gulf of Kutch | collected...
CCGTCGCGGTCAGTTCGCTTCCGAGCGGACTAGGATGCACCTGGGAGAAGGCGATGCTACAGGGGACGAAGGACCCGATCTTCCCGCAGTTGTTTGAACCAGAGAGAAGCGCCCCGGGGCATGGATTCGATGGCGGCCTCCTGCCAGGCGCGCACACCGAGGGCGCCGACGGTCTGCGGTCGGTAGCCGACACCGCGCCAGGTGCCGGTGTGCTGGGCCAGGTAGGGGGGGAGGAAGAGCAAGGAAGCTTCGCTTTGGAGCTCGTTGGAGGATCGCTCGACGGCGTCCATCAGGGCGGGGATGGCCTGGTCGAGATCGAGCTCGCCGGCAAAGTACAGCTCATCGATGCGGGTGACCAGGTTTTCCACCTGCCAACCAGCGACCCCCACAATCTCACCCGCTCTTTCAATGATGAAGTAGGCCTTTTCTCCGAAGGAGGCCATCACATCGGAGCGGGTCATCCGCCGCTTGCCGTGCGTCACGCGTGTGATGAAGCGGGCGATGTCGTCCGCATCCTGCGGTCGACCTCTGGACACCATGATTTGGCCGGGGCGCGTCGGCTCGGGCTCGCGCAAGAGCGGCTCCTTCGGCTTGGGAAGATCAGACCATGCCGCCTGCACCTGCTCCCAGGTGCTCTCGAAAGAACCGTCATTGTGAATCACGACTTTGGCGGCCCTGAGCTTCGCCTCCTGCGGGGCTTGCGCCTCTATTCGCTGGCGAGCGGCGCTTTCGCTCAGGTCCCGCTTGTGCATTAGCCGCTGGACCTGGAGCTTTTCGGGCGCGTGCACCACCCATATGGTGTCGCAGCCAGCGGCCAGATCGGTCTCGAGCAGCTTGATGGCTTCAATGACAACCACACTTTGCGTTGAACGGCGCACAAGGATGTCGACGGCATGAGAGACGAGGGGATGCACGACGGACTCGAGGGTCGCAAGCGCTTTGGGATCGGAAAAGACAACCCGGGCGAGGCGGGCCCGATCGATGTGGCCTTCGTCATCCGTGACCCAGTCCCCAAAGTGCTTGACGACCAGGTCATGGCCGGGAGCGCCTTTGGCGATGGCGCGGTGAGCGAGGGCGTCGGCATCGATACCGTAGGCGCCAAGGTGCTCCAGCATCTTGCGGACGACGCTCTTGCCCGTGGCGATGTTTCCGGTCAATCCGATGACGTACTTGCCGGACCAACGACTCACTGCGTTAACCTTNNGTGGTGTGGGCCTTGTCAAAGAAACCAGCCTCACCGCAAAGAAGTGAAATGAACTTGGTCACCGGCAGCGACGAACAGGTCGTTGGGTGGGCCAAGGGTCAGGGCGGTAACGGTCTCGGGAAAGGGATCGACGGGGCGTATCTGTCCCTGATAAACCATCCGCATGCTGTAGTAATAAACGGTCCCGCCCGCGCGATCGAGGAAGAAGAGGGAAGGCTCCGGCGGTGGTGAATAGATCATCTCCGTGATCTCGGCTTGGCCCGTGGGTACCTCGCCCGAGGGAGCCGGCCGATCCTCCTTCAGGCTGAGATCCTGCTCGCAAGTGACCTCGATCACGGACCCCTGTCCCTGGGTCTGCCGTGTCCGCAGACAGCGCCTTAAGGCCCCGTCGTCCTGGAGGATGAACAGGTCCTCTTGGGATTTGGCGATGTCGGTGGATTGGCTCAGATCCGGGACATCCTCGACGAAATAGATGCCGGCCTGTCCGCTGAAGAGCCCTCCCGAAGCGTCGTAGAGCCATATCGCATTGGCGCCGGTGTCCAGGATGTAAAGGGAGTCGCCAAAGACATCGATGGCCGCGATACGCCCGAAGCCAGTATCGGGTTCGGCGAGCTGGGTTGTGAGGGGTCGGCGATCGGGGGCACAGTAGAGCNNGTTCCGGTTGAATGGTCAGATCGACCGGCGTGCTCATCCCGGGAATGCTGTCAGGGCCGTCCAAACAGTTGAACTCCCGGTCAATCTCATATCCCCTTCCCGTTGCCCACGTGTGCCAGAGGACCGCGTTGGCTGCGTCCAAAACGTAGACATCGCTGGCGGTGGCGGCCAGGTCGGTCAGCTTGGAATCGCCGCCGAATCCCCCGCTGACCAGGGGTGCGAATTCAAGGCGGAGGATCTGTTCCAGTTCGTCCAAGGCCGCCTGCACTTGGACCGAAAGAGCTTCCCTCTCGGAGCTGTTGCCATACTCGCCGGCGCGCTCGAGCCAGTACCGAGCCAGGGCCCACTGGTCATGAGCTTGGTCGCTGTCCTCGGTGGACTGGGCGGCGATCACCGCCTGTTGGGCCTCCNNGCCTCCTGCATGTAGGCCTGGAACTGCTGGGTCCTCCCGCGGCGGAGGTAGACGACGGAGACGAGCGCCAAGACGAGTAAGGGGATGACGACAGCGGTGGTCGCCAAGACCGCGGGGGAGAACTCCCCTGGTCGGGGAGGCTCAATGAGGCCCGGTGCAAGACGAACAAGCAGGCGGGTAGCAGAGGCGGCGACGCGGACAAGGACTTGGCGCAGCCGCTGGCCGAAGGGAGCCAGCAGGCTGCCGAAGCGGCGTCCTAACGGGAGGAGCTGACCGCGAAGGGTCGGACGGCGGCTCCTCGCTCCTCGCTGGGCCGCGGGCCCCGACGCACTTGGATCCGCCTCTTGCGGGACTTGGACGGCCTCGCCCTCCGGCACAAACCGCAACAGCAGGCCGGTGGTGTCCTCGGACCGGGAATGGCTTAGCTGCTCGATAGCGTGAGCGGGTTCAAAGCCGCTGACGGCCTTCAGGACGGGATCCGACCAGATCGGGGGGGAGGCCGTGCTGAGCAGCAGCAAGTCGCCTGGACGGACTTCGAGGTGGTGGTAGCGGATCGCCGGGGTTCGCTCGCCAACAAGGGGCTTCTCGCGGGCTTCATGAGAGCTGAAGCGGCGTACTTCTCCGGTCCGTACGACGACGGCTTCGCCCTGCCCACATTGCGCGATGAAGAAATCCGTCCCGCGCAGGACCCCCGCCATCAGGTGGACCTGCTGGCGTGGTCGTTCGGCCTCCCCGCCGGCGGGCCTTACCTGGTCGTTGAGGATGGCTGCCGCCTCGCGCAAGGCGGCCGTCACCGATCCTGGGGTCCGGAAGAAGGCTTCGGAGGCGAGCTGGGCAAGGTGTTGTTGTTGCCCGCTTGACGAGGGGGCCGCGCCCGAGATGCGGAGGGTCAGAAAGAGCAAGTCTTCAGCCCGACCGCGCCCCGACCGGCGTGGCGCACTGCGCGCGAGCGTTCCGGGTGGCGGGGTCGCCCTGGCGGCGCCGCCCGCGATATGGAGCAGTCCGACGTCGGCTTCGAGGGCAGAGGGCATGGCGGCCATTCTACTTGCGCTGGGACTCAGTCGCAATCATAGGATGCAAGAACTGCGCCTCTGAGGGACTGCTGCACTCCTCCGTGCGGCATGGTTCGGTCAGGGGGGTTGGGGCTCAACTGTGGCCAGAGGGATGGCCGTGCTCGTCGGTCTTGGGGTCGGGGTAGGAGTGGCCGTCGGGAAATCAGCCAGTTGGCCCTCCGGCTCTGTGGATTCGAGGTCGGCCTTCGGCGGCGCGGTCGCCCTCGGATCGACCGCCTCGAAGCCCATCCCCAGCCGGTTCCAAGGCCAGAGGTTCGTACGCCAGGTCACCGCCAGGGCGAGCAAGATCGCCAATGCGACCGCCAGGGCTGCGGCGAGCGCGCTCCAGGGCAGCCAACGACTGACCCGCCTCGATAACCCTTGGGGAGGGACCTTGAGCGCGAGGACGGTGATGTTGTCGTGCCCGCCCCGCTCCCGGGCCAGCTGGACTAGGTGCTGGGTGGCTTGTGTGGGATTCCTGACGAGAAGCTTGTTGGCGATCTCATCAGGCTCGACCAGATCGGTCAGACCATCGCTGCAGAGGAGGATCTGGTCGTTTGGCAGGAGCTGCATTCCTTGATGGGCGAGGGAACCAGGGTCCTCCGGATCCTCGGTGAGACGAATGCGCAGGTCAGGCTCAGGCGGCTCCTCGCCACCGATGTGCCGGCGGAGAACGTGGGCATGGGGATGATTGGCGGCCTCTTCCGGACTGATGATCTCGTGATCCAGCGCTTCTTGGACCCAAGTGTGATCGTTGCTCAGTTGCCGGAGGCTGCCCTCGCGCAGCAGGTAGATGCGGCTGTCGCCAACATACGTCAGAAAGAGCCGGTCGCCGAGGATCCAGATCGCCGCCAACGTCGAGCCCATACCACTTTGAACTTCATCTTGCTGGGACGCCTCAAAGACGGCGCGCGCCGCGTCCTCGACAGCGGCGCGCAAGGTCGGCAGCGGGTCGCGGCCGGAGCTGGAGCCGATGCGTTCGACGACGGTCTCGACGGCGATTTCCGCCGCTACCTCGCCCGCTTGATGTCCGCCGATGCCGTCCGCGACGACCGCCAGCAGGGACGGTTGTCGGTCCCGCTCGAGCTCGTACGCGGTGACCGAGTAACGGTCCTCGTTATGGTCCCGTTGTTCCCCAGGATGGCTGAGGGCCGCGACGACAAGATGAGGTTTGTCGGTAGGTTTCACGAAGCAGTCTCCTCGTCGTGCCTGTCCTCGCCCTCTTGGTCAGCGATCGGCTCAACATGGATGCCCGCATTTTCGAGGCCGTGGGGGCGTTGGAAGCGCAAGGCGAGGCGTCCCAGGTGAACAATGTCTCCCGATTGGAGCGGGACACCTTCGTCAGGGACGGGGTCTNNGCGGCCCCCGGCCTGTCGGATCAGCCGCGCGTGGAGCCCGGAGAGGGAAGGCTCGGAGAATGGGAAGGTGGTCAAGGAGGCATCCCTCCCCAGGGTGATGTCCGCCCCCGTCAATGGGATGGGGGCCCCCTCATCGCCGCCCTCCTCAATGGGGATCAAGAAGGCCTCGTAGGGTGACCCCGCGGGGCTGCGCAGGCTGGCACGATCCAACCGCTGGCCAGCCGTCGGCCGGGGCTCGCTCAAGTCCGTTTCCCCTCTCGGTCCGCGCCGAATATAGGCGAAGAGCAAAACTGCCGCCACAACGCCGACCATCAACCCCCCCACAATGAGAAGCAATGACCCTAGGGCGGGCCGCAGGGCCGCCAATCCAGTCGGTGGCGGCACGACCCGCACCTGAACCATGTGGCTCAAGCTTCGCCCCTGTAGACCGAGGGAGTCCTCAACGACAGCTTGCAACTGCACAATCTGATCCTGGCGCAAATCTGTGAGGTCCCAGGTCAGCATGTCGAATGGTGACTGGGTTCGTTCGGCGGCAACCTCTCCGTCCACCAGAAGCTGGCTGCGCCTGATTTCTCGGGAGTGACCGTCCGGGAACGTGATGAGCAGCCGCAAGGCCTGTTCGGTGGNNCTCTCGGATTGGCGTGGTCGGATCGTCGGCGTCGCGGAGGATATCCGTCGGCGGCTGGACGAAAGTCACCTCCGGCGACGACACGTTGACTTGGAACGCCCGGGGCTCAGAAGAAGCCGAACGGCCAGAGTCCGTGAACTGGGCCTCCAGCTCATGGGCTCCAGACTCGGTGACCGATGAGCTGTAAGTGACCTCGTACTGGGTTCGTTGAGAGATGATCCTGTCCGCCAGATCGTTCAACTGGGGATCCGCACGATCGAGGAGGGTGACGTCCCCGCCGGTGGCGGCCGCCAGCTGCTCGAGGAACTGGAAGGCATCCTCCCCGGTGGCGCCTCCGGGTTGTCGATCAACACTGGGTAGACGGCGGCGCCCAACTCATTGGCCCGGGCGATGACGTTGGTCAGGGCAAGATCATCTTCGGCGCGGATGAGGGAGGTGAAGAAGAGGACGAAGGAGGGCGCGCTTTGGCGCGGCCCCGGATCCTCCAGGTAAGAAAGCGATTCCAGTAGCAGATCGAAATTGGCCGCCTGAGGGCTGAAGGCGGGCTGGTGCTGATCGAGCGCGGCCGCCGCCGTCGCCGCGGACCGACTGTGTTCGACCAGTGAGGTCTCGCCAGTCACCACCGTCAAGTCGTCGGCCGCGAAACGGGCGGCCTCGTCCTGGCTCCACCAGTCCACCAGGGCTTCTCGGACAAACTGAAACCGGCTGCGGCCCCGGCTGTCGCGCACGGCCATCCCCTCACTCGTGTTGATGACAAAGAGCTGGCGCGTCCCTATCTCGACTTCCTGCACGCGTTGAATCGGCCGAGTGACGCCGTCCTCGACAACCCGGAGGTTGGAGGGCGAGATCCCTTCGATGCGGCGACCCTCCCCATCGGAGACGCTCAGGTAGAAGCTTACGGTGGGGAATTGATCTGTGATGGGGGGTGAAATCCGGACGCTGGTCTCGACCTGGGCCGACCCCGTGTGGAGGCAAGCCAGGATCAGGACCAGCGCGAGACCGACAACTTGGGCCGGTCTCCACCGGGCGAGCATCGGCATGCGGACATTGTAGCATGGGCCGCCATGTGCCTCGCGCGCAGATTACAGGTTCTTTACAGAACGCGCGCAAATTTTAAGAATCACAGTAGCATAGGGATGAAGTAAAGGTTCAGAAGTTGGGGGCGCGCAATGAAGGCGCACTGGGGTCCGCAAGTGACGACAAGGGAACAGGGGCTGGAGAGACCGATGTCGACGGTGCCGTGGGGTGAGCGCCTGATCCGCTGGTTTCTCCTGACCGGCTTTATTGCCGTGCTGGTGATCGAGGCTTGGTTTCTCTGGCAGCTGATCTCTCTGCCCTAGTCGCCAGATCAGGATTATGGAACGCCCTCTTCTCTCCTCTTAGTATTGGGGCAGGGTATTCACAGGGGCCTTGCCTCCCAGAACGGAACCCTCCCGCCTGAGGCCAGCGGGAGGGCTTCCTTAATTTGTCGTCCGCTGTGCGCCGGCTTCAACTGCGCGCCAACTCGGCCCCCGGCCGATCCGTTAGGCGCCGATAGGTGATCGTCCACGCCGCGTGGATGTAGGTCTGGAGGATCCCGCTCAGGACGATCAGGATCGGCAAGTAGATCAAGAAGCTGAGCACAGCGAGTCCAATGCCGATGCCAATCGCAGGATCGCTTCCGATGGCAATGCCGCCGATGGCAGGGACGGCAATGGCGATAAAGGGCGCGGCCAATAGGAGACCGGCCATTGCACCGCCGATGACCAGGATCGCCCCCATGGCGATGACGGATCCCGGCTCCTTCTTGACCAACTCCCAGGCTGCCCGCAAGCCGGCAAAGACGTCGATGGATTCGACGACAATCGCCACCTGCGATAGTTGAATGTAGACGCCGAAGGCGATACCCAGTGGGATGAGCAAACAGAGCAGGGGCAGGAGGCAAAGGAGACCGATGCCCAGTGTGCCAATCGTATAGGCGAGCAGAACGAGCACCAACGCGATCACGGCCGCGATAAGGAGCAGGTTCAATCCGAGCAGCCTCCAAAAGTGCTGTAGTCCGCCCTGGAACGCGCTGCGCAAGCTGACATCCTCCCCCTCGTCCGCCTCGCTGACGCCGTGGATCAACCCGGCCTGGCCCATGATGCCCAGGATGAAGAAGATCAATGCCAGAATGAGGAAGAAGACGATGATCCCGAGAACGATGGCGATCAAGACTCCCTCATTGATGTTTTGAAAGAACTGTTCGGCCTGCGGGAACGCGCTGTCGGGAGACTCAAAGGATGTGCCGAAGTTCGAGCCGCCGCCACCACCGCCGCCGTTGCCCCGGCCGCAGCTGGCGAGAACCCCCAAGACCCAGAGCCCTTTATAGCGCCAGGTAATCTGACCAGCTCGCTTCAGTACTTCGCCGAAGTCCATGGACCGCTCCTTATGATCGTTGTTGGGAGATCATTCCCATTCGATGGTGCTCGGAGGCTTGCTCGTGATGTCGTACACGACTCGATTGACACCCTCGACTTCGTTCACGATTCGGCTGCTGATGGTCCGCAGGAGTTCTGCGGGCAGGCGCGCCCAGTCGGCGGTCATGCCGTCTTCCGATTGGACGGCCCGAACCGCCACCACTTCCGCGTAGGTGCGCTGGTCGCCCATGACGCCGACCGTCCGGACGGGAAGCAAAACGGCAAAGGCCTGCGCCACCCCCGGCGGATCGGTGCCGGCCGGCCCTCGCTGGAGGGCGTTCGCGCGTTCGAGTTCCTCGGTGACGATCTTATCCGCTAAGCGCAAGCGCTGCACACGGTCCAGGCTGACATCCCCCAGACAGCGAACGGCAAGACCGGGCCCCGGGAACGGCTGGCGCCAAATGAGCTCCTCCGGCAATCCCAAGGCGAGGCCCACTCGCCGGACTTCGTCCTTAAATAGGTAGCGCAATGGTTCGACCAAGCGGAAGGAGAGCTCCTCCGGCAGGCCTCCGACGTTGTGGTGGGATTTGATGCGGGCGGCCTGCTGCCGGTCGGGGCCGCTCGATTCGACGACATCGGGATAGATAGTCCCTTGGACGAGGTGGGGCGCATCCCCGAATTCTCGGGCTTGCCCCTCGAAGACGCGGATGAACGCTGCCCCGATGCGCGCCCGCTTCGCTTCGGGATCTGTGACGCCCTTAAGAACATCGAAAAAGACTTCAGTCGCGTCGATGGCTTTCAAGCGGGCGCCAAGCGTTTCCTTGAAGACTTCAACGACTTGGGCGGGTTCGCCTGCGCGCAGCAAGCCGGTGTTGACAAAGATGCAAGTGAGCTGATCGCCGACGGCCCTGTGGACTAGGGCGGCGGCCACCGTCGAGTCAACCCCTCCACTGACCCCCGCAACAACCTGCCTGTCCGCCACTTGCTCGCGGATCTTGGAGATGCTGGAGTCGATGATGGATGACGGATTCCACGTCTGTTCGGCGCCGCAGATATCGACGGCGAAGGCGCGCAAGATGTCGGCGCCGCCCTGCGTATGGCGGACCTCGGGATGGAACTGAAGCCCGAAACGCCGTCGGGCAAGATCCCCCATGGCGGCGATCGGGGAGTTGTTGGATTGGGCTAATACCTCAAAGCCGGGCGGAGTTGCGTCGATGCGGTCGCCATGGGACATCCAGACCGCGCGACTCCCCGCCGGCAAGATGGACGTCTCCTTGGTGATGTCGATGGTGGCGGGCCCATATTCGCGCTCCGTGGCGGGTGCCACTTCTCCACCCAAGGCGTGGGTCAGGGCCTGCATCCCGTAGCAGATTCCCAGGATTGGCAAATCCGATTGGAGGATGTAGGAGGGAATTTGCGGGGCGCCTTGCTCATAGACGGAGGCGGGTCCTCCTGAGAGGATGAAGCCTTTGGGATCGAGAGCCATGACTTCCGAGGAGGGGGCGTCGTGGGGAAAGAGGCCGCAATAGACGTTGGCCTCCCGCACTCGCCGTGCGATCAGCTGCGCGTATTGGGAACCGAAATCGAGCACGACGATGGCATCCATGGAGCTACTCCTCGAAGATGATCTCTCCGTCCTGCATGGATGCGACCACAGCCAGGGCTTCGATGGGAACGTCGAGTTCGGCTTCAAGCAGGGCGCGGCCTCCCTCGAAGGCTTTTTCGATCAAGGTGCCCACGCCGACAATGCGGGCGCCAGCGGCAGTTGCCAAACGTACGAGTCCCATGATGGTCTGGCCGCTGGCCAGGAAGTCATCGATGACGAGGACTCGTTCCTGGCTGCCCAGGTATTCCGGCGAGACGATCAACTCAACCCGCCGGCCCTTCGTATGGGAAGGGGCCAACGTGAGGAAGATTTGGTCGGGCATCGTGACGGGTTTGCTCTTGCGGGCGTAGACGACCGGCAAGCCCATATGGAAGGCGGTCGTGAGCGCCGGCGCAATCCCGGAGATCTCAGCCGTCAGGATCTTGGTCGGGTCCACGGAGGTAAAGCGGCGGGCCAATTCACGACCGCACTCATCCATCAGCCGAGGGTCAACCTGATGATTAATGAAGCCGTCGACCTTGAGAATGCCCCCGCCCAAGTCCTGGCCGTCCTGCAGAATGCGAGCCTTGAGTTGATCCATGTGTGCCCTCCTCCGTCGGCCGGCCCATTGTACATCCGGGATTTGTGGAGAGAAAATCGCTGTGTGCCTCCCCCCGAGATCGGCGGACCTTTGTGGAGGGCCAGGGACAGGTGCTCGGCGGAGGGGTTTGGGCGGGTTTCCTCGATGAGGATCATGGTCCGCGGTCACGCTTGACATAGAACGCATGTTCCGCTAAAATCCGAACAAGCGTGCGGCACCGGGTGGTCGAGGGGGTCTGATGGCCTGCTCCGGTGGTCGCGAGGAGGCATGCAATGGTCAAAGGCCAGCTCTCAGACCGACAGCGCCGGATGCTCGATTTCATCGTGACCTTCAGTGAAGAATCGGGCTATCCTCCCTCGATCCGCGAGATCGGCAAGGCGGTGGGGATCTCCTCCACGTCCGTCGTCAACTACAACCTGAACCGGCTGGTGGAGGAGGGATATCTCGATCGTGATCAAAACGTCTCGCGCGGTATCCGCCTGACGGAGAAACTGGTGCGTGCGACCTCCCAGCTTGCAGATGTGGTGCGGGTGCCGCTCGTCGGGAGGATCTTCGCCAGTGAGCCGGTGCCGCTGCCGAGCACGGATTCGCCGATGTTTGGGACGGACGAGGCCATTGAGATCACCCAAGATTTGTTACGAGGGGAGGAGGGGCTCTACGCGCTTGAGGTGAAGGGGGATTCGATGGTTGATGCCATGATCAACGATGGCGACATCGTCGTGATGAAGAACGAACCGGAATGGCGCAACGGCGATATGGTGGCCGTCTGGCTGAAGGATCGTGAGGAGACGACGCTCAAGCATATCTATCGTGAAGGCGGCCGGGTCCGCCTCCAGCCCGCCAACCCCACCATGGAGCCGATCATGATCGAGAACGAGAACCCGGAGATCTTGGAAGTCCAGGGGAAGGTCATGATGGTGCTCCGCCAGCTGAACTGACGGGCAGCAGCCTTTGGTGAGATCCTGTGGCGCCGACGGATCCGGCCCGTCGGCGCTCTTCTATCCCCATGCGGGGGGAGAGGGCTCCATGGGGGAGCGCTGTCGGTCTCCAGCAGGGAGTGCGGTCGCGTTGGTGACAAGAAGGGCCCCATTCTTGACCGGTGTTCACGTGGGATTTATACTGAGCCGGGCCGGGGCGTGGCGCAGTCCGGTAGCGCACC
>JABAHQ010004134.1_pt2 | contig 11025 bp, 6 predicted proteins | sample 7062091 | NCBI WGS metagenome assembly JABAHQ01 (sample SAMN14534359, study PRJNA622989) | marine sediment metagenome | biome: marine biome [ENVO:00000428]; feature: marine pelagic biome [ENVO:01000023]; material: deep marine sediment [ENVO:00002113] | place: India: Gulf of Kutch | collected...
GCCGCGCCGCCCGTCTCTGAGTTAAAGGGGTGGGCCGTCCGGTCCATGATGATCTCATCCCCGTGGCCGCAGTGTACCCGGATGGCGATTTGGTTGCACATCGTCCCGGAGGGGAGATAGACCGCGTCCTCCTTGCCCAGCAGCTCGCCAACCATCTCGACCAGCCGGTTGACCGTCGGGTCCTCTTTCCGCTGCTCATCCCCCACCTCGGCCATGCTCATAAAGCGGCGCATCTCCGGCGAGGGGCGGGTGGTGGTGTCGCTGTAAAGATCAATACGAATGGGATTGGTCATGAGGTGTGCTCCGTAGACTGATTAGAGTAGCCGCTATACTGGCGCGACCGGTTGATTATAACCCAGGGCGATTAGCTGCGCCAAAAGTACCATGGTTCTAATTTACGGCTGCTCATGACAAAAGTCATAGCCCCACATCTATCTTTTGGCACTGTTGTGTTGCCTTTCTAACTCGTATACTGATAAGTGGAAACAGAGTCGTGTGACACTCCGTAGGGGACGACACCGGGGATGAAAATATGGTAGCCCAGGCATCCCCATGCCGGGTGGGTTAGTCAACCACGCCCTTGTGTGGCGATGTGTTCAGTACAAGAGTCTGCCTCACGCCCCGCTACCAATTCTATTTTCAAGAAAGTAATCACGAACCAAGGGGCACCACCGAGGATGAAAATTCGTAGTAAACTTTTAGAAATTAATCCGGCTGCTTCCGGCGGACCACAGTCCGTCAATACGTGGCGTGGACTGTGGTCCACGCCGAGCAATGTTACCGAATTAAATTTTTTAGCTTCATAAGTCGTTACTACAAACACTTATTTTCATAGAAGGACATACTAATGGAAAACCGAGTTGAACCAGAGGTCAACCAGATAAGAGAAACTTCACCCTCAAAACAAGACCCGCTCCTGGTTTTGTACCAACCCATCCTCCTTAGCTCCTTAGGGTTTGCCTTCCTGGGGTTTGCCTTGCCCATCTACGGCAAAGAACTGGGCGCCAGCGCCCTGGAAATCGGCGGCCTCTTTTCAGTCGTCACGGCGGTGATCGCCTTGCTCCGGCCTGTCGTCGGCTGGGCGCTGGATAAATTCGGGCGCAAAATCTTCTTTGTGGCTGCCTTGACTTGCTTCGCCGGCTCGATGGCCCTCTTCGCGGTGGTCAACAACATTGCCGGCCTTTATCTGGCCCAATTGGTGCGCGGGTTGGGCGCGGCCATGATGTGGGTTTCTACCTACACCATCGCCACCGACCTCGCCGCCACTCAAAAACGCGGCGAAGCCATCGGCTATGTGACCCAGGCCAGGGCACGCGGGAATCTCTTCGGCGGCATCATCGGCTTTGTACTCATCTCTAAGCTGCCAACGGACATCGGCTGGCAGGTCGTCTTTGCCGGCTACGCCTTGCTGGCCGCTTTAGGGGCCTGGTTGGGCTGGCAAAATGTGCCGGAAACCCGGCCCCTTCAAGCCAGCCGGACTGGTCCTACGCGGGCGATCTCCAGGCAACTGCTCAGGTTGATGGCTATTGTCTTTGTCACTGCCTTATCTACCTCAATGCTCGGGCCGATCTTTTTGATCTTTTTGCAGGACCGGTTTACGGTTGATATTGGTACATTGGTCCTGGCCATCGTCCCCGCCGGTATCGTGGCCAGTTATCTACCCTCCCGGCTGGGCAAACTCAGCGACCGGTTTGGCCGCCGGAGCCTGATGGCCCTGGGCTTGGTGGGATCAGGGATTGTCTCCTTCTTTTTGCCCCTCTTGCCGGGGGTTATTTGGTTGGCCATCCTATGGACCCTGGAGAGCGTCGGTTGGGCCATGGCCGGCCCGGCCGAGGGGGCCATGATCGCCGATCTCACCGGCCACCGGGTGCGAGGCCGGGGCTACGGCCTCTATACCTTCGTCGCCAGCATCGGAGCTACCATCGGCCCCTTACTCGGCGGCTGGGCCTACGACGCCGTTGGACAGGCCGTGCCCTTCTACCTGAACGGGGTGGTGTTGCTGGTAGGGGCCGGGTTGATTCTGCTGCTATTAAGTCGAGATCGGGCTTATGACCAACCCGAACAGGTGAGAGTTTCTGAGGAGCCAGCGTGAGCCAAGGCTCACCACCAAGTAATGAAGATAATGACGCCTGATATGTCATTCTGAGCAAAGCGAAGAATCTCCACCTTGCTAATCGAAGACCCTTCGCTATTGCTCAGGGTGACAAACCACAACTTCACCACCCCCCAGTCTACTGTCTACCGTCTACCATTTTCAGAGAAAAAGTAGCCCCAGCCCCAAACTCCTGTATAATACGGCCTGAACGGCAAAGAACCCGGGATGTAAGCCATGGATGAGGATCAAGGAACCAGGGCAAATATCAGCTCACAGCAAGCGCATTCGGTTGAGGACAGGCGTTGGTCACGCTGGCTATTAACCTCTCAGATTGATAGTGGCCTATTGGCCGCCTCTGTTTTGATCCTGATTAGCCTGACCAATTTCATGCTCGACCGGCCGGCCGGGTTGCCGGCCTGGCGCTTTTACGGCACCATCCTGACTTTCGTCTTGCTACTCCTTTTCCTCCCCCTGTTTTTCAGCCGGCCCCCCTCTTTTCTATCACCTCAGGCCGCACAATGGATCTCAGTTCTGGGCACTGCTGGGTTCATCTTCCTGATCAGTTGGCTGGGCCAGATCACCGACGTCTTTTTAGTCTACTTGATCGTAGCTGTGGCCTTTAATTTGCCCCGCCTGGGACATACGCTGCTCTTTAGCCTGGGGGTGACAGGCGGCTGGTTGTTCAGGGCCTGGACCCTCGGCCTATCCTTGGAGGGTCTGTTCGACTACAGCCGCGCCTTGCTGGTGGGCATAGTCTTTGTCATGACCTTCATGCTTTTGATCAGACGGCTCCAGACGGTCAACGACGAATTGATTACCGCCCGCCAGCGGGAAAAGGAACTGGCCGTGGCCGAGGAACGGGTTCGGCTGGCGCGAGAGATTCACGATGGGCTGGGCCATCATCTGACCGCGCTGAACATTCAGTTGCAGGCGGCCGCCAAACTGATCACGCGAGACCCGGACCAGGCGGCCGAAGCCATAGCTGCCTGCCGGTCGGAAGCACAAACCGCAATACAGGAAGTGCGGCGGAGTGTCGTAGTGATGCGCCGCACCCCTTTGGACGGTCTCACCCTGGAACAAGCGCTGGTAACCCTGGCACATGACTTTGACCAACTCTCACCCCTCCAGGTCCATTTTGAACAGCACGGCACAGCCTATCCCCTGCCACCCGCCGCAGCGTTGACCCTCTATCGAGCCGCTCAGGAGGGGCTGACCAACGTCCAGAAGCATGCGGCGCAGGCCCAACAGGTACAGGTCAGGCTTGATTTCACCCCCCAGACGGTCAAGCTGCTCATCCTGGACGATGGTATCGCTGAAGCGACGGCCAACAACGGGCGCGGCTTTGGGCTGACTGGCCTGCGGGAACGCGCCGAGCAACTGGGCGGCACCTTGCAGGCCGGACCGGGCCCCGAGGGCGGCTTTTCGCTGGGGCTGACCTTGCCGGCCCAGGAGGCATCTCCATGATTCGAGTTTTGTTGGTCGATGACCAAAAGCTCGTCCGACAGGGCATCAAAATGTTGCTGGACCTGGAATCCGATATTGAGGTGGTGGCCTCGGCCGCTGACGGCCTGGAGGCCATCGCCCTCGCCAGGGAGCATCAGCCCCATGTTATCCTCATGGACGTGCGCATGCCCGAGATGGATGGCGTCACCGCCACCCGGGAATTGACCCGGCGCTTTCCCGAGATGGCCGTGATCATCCTGACCACCTTTGACGACGACGAGTATATCTTTGAAGGATTACGGGCAGGCGCGCGCGGCTACCTGCTCAAAGATATCAGCAGCGAAGAAATGGCCGAAGCGGTGCGCACGGTAGCCAAGGGCGATGCCCTGATCCAACCCAGCATCACCCGCAAGGTCATCGCCGAGTTCGCCCGGCTGACGCCTGAGGCCGGTTCCAGGCAGGAGGCTCTCCTCGGCCCTCTCACCGAGCGCGAACTGGAAGTCCTCCGGGCGCTGGCCGAAGGCCTTTCCAACCACGAGATTGCCGAACGGTTGGTCATCACCGAGGGGACGGTGAAAAATCATGTCTCCAACCTCCTCGGCAAGCTGGGCGTCCGCGACCGGACCCAGGCCGTCCTCAAGGCACAGGAACTGAAACTCATTGAATGAACCTGAAATCGACTTGAGCGTATATACTATAGAGTAAGTGTATTTTTTCACAAAGTTCCGGGTAACGCCCGCCGGACGGCCGGCGTCTTGAAATCGAGGCAAAGGAATCATGGCTAACCCAGAAGAGGCGGTCGAGGCGCTATTTCAACAGGGGGTCGCCCAGCTCAGGGCGGGCCGTTTGAAAAAGGCCAGGCGGCATTTTCGCTGGGTCGTGGCCCTGGACCCCGGCCGGGAGGCGGCCTGGCTTTACCTGGCCGGCCTCGCCGAGGATGGGCACACCGCTCTTCAGGCCTTGAGACAGGTTGAGGCGCTCAACCCAACCAACCCCCACTTGCCGCGGGCCTTGGCCTGGGTTAAGCAAACCTGGCCCCACGGTGCGGCAGACATAGCCGTTTGTGCCCCGGAAGCGGGGGTGAAAGAGCTTGAGCCGGAGGCTGAAGCAAAGTCGCCGGGCCAAAAGAGTGAACTGGTTCGCTCACTGGCCCTGGCCCTGGGGCGGCGCCTGGGAATGGGGCTCATCATCTTGCTGGTCATCATTTTCCTGACCTACTTTGGCCTGGATATGGCCCGGGGCATCCCCCTCCCGGAATCGCTCAACCAGGGAAGCGCCAAAACGGTCGCTTACCTGGCCGGCCTGGTCCAGGGAGACCTGGGCATGACCGCCGAACGGGGGCTTTCCCGCTTACCCGTCCCGGTTATCGAAGTCATACCCCAAATCTTGCTGCGCAGCCTGGGGCTGCTGCTGGCCGCCCTGCTCATTGCTACGCCCCTCGGGCTCGTCCTGGGCATCTGGGCGGCCAGGCGGCGGCATAGCCAATGGCCCCTGCTGACCCTCTTTGCCTCCATTGTGGGCATCTCTTTGCCCAGTTTCTTCGCCGCTATGGTCCTCCAACTCATCGTCATCCGCCTGACCCGGGTCGCTGGCCGGCCGGTCCTCCCGGTGGGCGGCTTTGGCTGGGACGCCCACCTGCTCCTTCCCGCTTTGGTCCTGGCCGCCCGCCCTCTGGCCCAGATCAGCCGGGTGACCTTCGTGACGTTGAGCGACATTTTGGGACAGGATTACGTTCGCACCGCTCATAGCAAGGGCGTGCCTGCCCGCCGCATCATCAGCCGGCACGTAATCCGCAACGCGGCCATCCCCCTGCTGACCACCGTGGGCGTCTCGTTACGCTTTATGCTCAGCAGCCTGCCCGTGGTCGAGTTTTTCTTCGGCTGGCCGGGGCTGGGCTTTACCATGCTCAAGACCATCTCCGGGGGGGACGATAACCTGACCGTGGCCATGCTCCTTTGCTTTGGCGCGCTCATTATCCTGGTCAACTTACTGCTGGATCTGAGTTATCCCTTCATCGATCCCCGCCTGCGGACCCTTGCCACCCGCGTCGGGTCGGGGGGCCGGGGCAACTGGCTGGCCTGGTTCAGATCTCTCCCCGGCGAATTAACCGCCTTGTTGGCCGGCAATCCCATCAGCCGTTGGCTGGAGCGGCGTCGGGCGGTCCCGGAGCCGGACCCCTTCAAAGTAGTCCTGGAAAAACGGGGCCAGACCTTCGACCAGGACCTGGACGATGGCCGGGCCGGCCGCAGACGGGCCTGGCTGCAAGGGACTGTCGGCAATCTCCCCTTTGTGCTTGGCGGCCTGATGGTGTTGGGCTTAGTGGGGATAGTCATCTTCGGCCCTACCCTTTCGCCCCACAGCCCCTATACCACCCTGGGGCTGGTCATCGAAGAAGGCGAATTTATTGTCCCCCCCTTTGCCCCCGATGAGACCTACCCCTGGGGGACCGACTTGCTGGGGCGGGACCTGCTGAGCCTCATCCTCAGTGGGGCGCAACAGACCCTGATCCTGGCTACCCTGGTGGTCCTGGCCCGCCTGACGGTCGGCTTTGTGCTCGGCGCGGCCGCGGGTTGGTGGCACGGCAGTTGGCTCGATCGCTTCCTGCTCAGCACGGTTGAAGTCCTGGCCGCCTTCCCCACCCTGCTGGTGGCCATGATCCTGATCCTGGCTCTGAACATTCGGGCGGGCATGCGGCCCTTTATCATCACCCTCTGCCTGATCGGTTGGGGGGAGATCATGCAGTTTGTCCGGGGCGAAGTGGCCCGCATTCGCCCCCAACCTTTCATCGAAGGGGCGACCGCCGCCGGGCTACGCATGCCGCGCATCATTCAGCGCCATATGCTGCCCAACCTGGGCCCCTCCTTGATCTCCATCACCGCCCTGGAGATGGGCGCCGTCCTCATGTTGCTGGGGGAACTCGGCTTCATCGGCATCTTCATCGGCGGGGGGATGTACGCCGAGCTGGAATGGAACAGCCCGCTCTATCACTACTCCGATGTGCCGGAGTGGGGGGCGTTGCTGAGCAATGTGCGCACCTACGCCCGTCCCTTCCCATGGTTGGGCATCTACCCCAGCCTGGCCTTTTTTGTGGCCATCTTGGGTTTCAATCTCTTTGGCGAGGGCTGCCGCCGCCTGGTGGAGACGGTGGGGGTGAGGATTATGCGGCTGCTGAACCGGTATACGGTCTCTCTGGGGCTGGCGGCGATTGCCGGCTTCCTCTTTTTGCAAGGGAGCACCGGGGCGATTGCCACCTATCGCCGCCAGGCCGCTTCCTTCGACGGCCGGCGGGCGCTGGACCACGTAGCAGCGCTGGCCGGGCCGGCTATGGCCGGCCGGGGCCTGGGCACACCCGGCATGCAGGCCGCGGCCGATTACCTCGTCGCCCAATTCCAGGCCCTGGGCATTCAGCCGGCCGGCGAGAAGCTGACCTATTTTCAGAATCGGCCCCGGGCCTACCTGAGCCTGGACAGCCTCCCGCACATGGGCATCGAGGATAATGGTCCGCCTCTGGTCTACCAGGAAAATTACAATGCCTATCCCACCGACGACCTCAATTCGGGCCAGGCCGAGGCCGGGGTCCGCTTCATCACCTTTGGCGAATTATCGGCCCCCAGGGGCGGCTACCTCACCTCTCACGCCATTCGCCGCCTGAACTACGCCGAAGAGGTTTTGCTCCTCATTTCGGAGGAAGACCTGGCCGCCCTGTCGAGCGTACCCCGGGCTGGGGCGCTCGTCGTGGCCACAGACCCGGCCGATCTGCAACGTCACTACACCCTCTCGCCGATCTCTATTGGCGACATCCAGGAGGCCCTGACCGGCCGCCGCCGGCATCAGGATTGGCCCACTTTTTGGCTTGACGAGGCGACCGCCAACCGCCTGCTGGCTAAGACCGGCCAGACCGTGGCCGGCTTACGCCAGCTTCCCGCTGAGTTGGCGAAGGACGAAATTTTCGAGCTGCCCCTGGGGGTGACCGTCTCCATGGTCGTCGAGGGGACCCAGCATGAAAAAGTGCCGGCCCCGCACCTCATCGGCCATATGCCCAGCTACGTCAGCAATCAATTTGGCGGCCTGGACGATCACCTGATCGTCGTCCTGGCCCAATACGACTGCCCTCCCCCTGTCCCCGGCGACGCCCCGCTTGCCTGCGCCAATGACAACGCCAGCGGGGTGGCCGTGATGCTGGAAACCATCCGCGCCATGCGGGATAGCGGCTACCAGCCCTACAAGACCTTCGTCTTCATCGCCTACAGCGGCGAGGGCCTGGACGGCGGGGAACCTATCTCCCCCTACGACGTGGATAAATTCTTACAGGCCAAATACGGCTTCGCTAGCGCCTTTGAGATCGAAGCCATCGTCGAGCTGCGCGGGCTGGGCGCCGGCGGCGGGGATGACCCCGTCCTCCTGGTTGATGGCAGCCTGCGTCTGGCCGATCTCTTCAGCGCTTCGGCCCGGCGCTTCGGCCTCCCCGTCCGCCGCACCGGCGAAACTCTAGACCTCAGCCTCATCTTCGAGCAGGGGAGCGTGGCCGCCAGCGGCGACCAGGCCCCCCGCATCCGCATCGCCTGGGATGGCTGGCAGACCACCTCCCACATGGCCGCCGACACCCTGGAAACAGTTTCAGCCGCAGATTTAGACCGCGCCGGCAAAGCCGTCAGCCTCGCCCTGATGATCCTCGGCCGGGAGATGCATTATTAGCCCCCCTATCTGTGCAGGGGTGAAAAAGAAAACCCTCCCCTGCACGTTTCACATTTCACGTTTCACGTTTCAGGATTTACATCATGAACACCACCAACTTCTACGACCAACTGGCCCCCTTCTACCACCTCATCTTCTCCCAGGGCTTCGAACACAGCATCGCATACCACGCCCAGGCCCTGGCGGCGATCATCCGCCAGGAGTGGGGGGAGGGCGTGCGTCGTATCCTGGATGTTTCCTGTGGCATCGGCACCCAGGCTTTGGGCCTGGCCGGACTCGGCTACCAGGTCACCGCCTCCGATTTATCCCCCCAGGCCATCGAGCGGGCTAAAAACGAAGCGCAAAAACGCGGCCTCACCATCGACTTTTCCGTAGCCGACATGCGCCGGGCTTATGAACATCACGGGAGACAATTTGACCTCGTCCTGGCGGCGGATAACGCTGTGCCCCATCTACTCAGCGATAAGGAGATTCTGGCCGCCTTCCGGCAGTTCTTCAACTGCTGCCGGCCCGGCGGTGGCTGTATGATCAGCGTCCGCGACTATGAGCGGGAAGATCTGACTAGCGGCCAGGTCAGGCCCTATGGTCTGCGGGTTGAGGGCGGGGACCGCTACCTGATCTTCCAGGTTTGGGAATTTACCGGGCCGATCTACGAAGTTTCCATGTACTTTATCCGGGACGACCGCTCCGCCCCGCCCCAAACCCAGGTCATGCGCACCCACTATTACGCCATCGGCATCCTCAAATTGATCGATTTGCTGCGCCAGGCCGGCTTTGAACGCGTACACCGGCTAGACGAGGGCTACTTTCAGCCGCTCCTCATCGCCACCAGGCAGAAGGCATGACCAGAATGAAACTGATTCATCCCCCCACCCCGTCTACCGTCTACCATCTACCGTCGACAATTGACAATCGCCACTGTTGGTGGATAATAAAGGCAGCCGTAAGTAAGCGCTAAGGCTTGAACAGCCCCCCCGGCCCCCCAAAGGGGGGAGGTTTGGAGCGAAAGTTCCCCCCTCTGGGGGGTTAGGGGGGCCACACCGGAGACCTGGCATGGCCATCTTAACCTTTCACAACCTCAGACAATCCTTCGCCGAGATTGACCTCTTCAGCGGCCTGAGCGGCAACATCCCGCGTGACGGGGCCATCGGCCTGGTGGGGCCAAATGGCATTGGCAAAACCACCCTCTTGCGCCTGCTGGCCAGCCTTAGCCCGCCCAAGGAAGGGGAGATCCAACTGGCCAAAGGGACCCGCCTGGGCTATCTGCAGCAGGAGGCGGAAGGGGCATTTATCAATCCGGAGCACACCGTTTACCAGGAGATGCTGACCGCCTTCGACGACCTGCGCGCCCAAGAGGCCCAACTCCGCCAACTGGAGGCCGCCATGAACGACGGCGATGTCTCCGAGGGCCTGCTCGAAAAATATGGCCGCTTGCAACAGGCCTTCGAGTTGGCCGGGGGCTACGATTACGAATTGTGGTTGCAGCAAGTGTTGGTCGGGCTGGGTTTTGGCCGGGAACAGTGGTCCATGCCCCTGAGTCATTGTAGCGGTGGCCAGAAGACCCGCGCCCTCCTGGCCCGCCTGCTGCTGGAAAAACCCGATTTGCTCATCCTCGACGAGCCGACCAACCATCTGGACATAGAGGCCATGGAATGGTTGGAGAACACCCTCCGCGCCTGGGAGGGGGCCATGCTCCTGGTCAGCCACGACCGCTACTTTCTGGACAAAGTGGTAACCACCATCTGGGAGATGAACCGCTACGGCCTGGAAACCTACCGGGGCAACTACAGCGCCTACGTCCAGCAGCGCGAGGAACGTTGGGCCCGGCGTGAGGCGGAGTTCGCCGCCACCCAGGAGCGCTTTCTCAAGGAGTTGGACTTTATCAAGCGCAACATCGCCCGCGATAGCACCAAGGACCAGGCCCAGGGACGCTTGAAACGGCTGGTCCGCCATGTCAAAGCGGTCGAGGTGGGCGGGAGCCAGGCCCTGAAGCAAAGCTGGTCCCGCTTTCTGGCCGAAGGGCCGGGGATTTCCGGCGAAAAGTGGGGCGTGGCCGAAGTCGAGGGGCGCATCAAGGCCCTGCCCCGGCCTGGCCTACGCCAAAAACAGATCACAATGCGCTTCCAGACCGGCGACCATTTTTCGCACCAGGTCTTGCAGGCCAGAGATCTGCTGATCGGCTATCCGGGCCAGCCCCTCTTCCAGGCCGACCAGATCGCCCTCTATCGCCACCAGTGCGCCGCCCTGATCGGCCCCAATGGCGCCGGCAAATCGACCTTCCTGCGTACCTTGCTGGGCCAGATCGAACCCCTGGGGGGCGAATTCAAGCTCGGGGCCAGCTTGAAAATCAGTTACTTCGCCCAGGCCCAGAGTCAATTCGACCCGGACAAAACTGTCCTCGAAGAATTTATGAGCCGCCAGGCCGCCCTGCCCGACCAGCCGGAGATGCTCCCCGGCCAGGCCCGCGATTACCTGGCCCGCTATCTCTTTCAGGGGGAAGATGTCTACAAACCGGTCAGCGCCCTTAGCGGCGGTGAGCAGGGGCGCTTAGCCCTGGCCATCCTGGCCCTGCCCGTCACCAACTTCCTCCTGTTGGACGAGCCGACCAACCATCTCGACATCCCGGCCCAGGAGATTCTGCAGGATGCCATTCAGCACTTTCCGGGAACCGTCCTCCTGGTGACCCATGACCGCTACCTGATCGACAAACTGGCCACCGAAATCTGGGAGATCCGCGCCGGAAAGCTCCACCAACACCGGGGCGATTACCAATCCTTTTTGGCCGCCCGCGA
>JABAHQ010007302.1_pt3 | contig 11023 bp, 7 predicted proteins | sample 7062091 | NCBI WGS metagenome assembly JABAHQ01 (sample SAMN14534359, study PRJNA622989) | marine sediment metagenome | biome: marine biome [ENVO:00000428]; feature: marine pelagic biome [ENVO:01000023]; material: deep marine sediment [ENVO:00002113] | place: India: Gulf of Kutch | collected...
AGCAATTCGGAGAGAACTCGACCTTCCCCAAATCAGAATCCCGATATCCAATTTCGGATTCCCTAACTCAAAGGGGCTGTCTCGGGCAGGTGAAACGCCAGCGCCTTCCCCAGCAGCTCGAACTCGAACTTCGTGTCCTTCAGCGGCTCGCCGTCCAGGTTGATGTACATCGACTCCGGCACCTCGATCGTCAGCGAGTCCGTCCGCCAGCTCTCCATCTCGCTTTCGATTGCCCCTCGCCCTTCTCGCAGCAGCGCGACGATCCGCTCGACCCGCTGCTCCGCCGCCGGCGCGGGCAGCACCGAAACGTCCAGCTGACCGTCGTCGAGGAGCGCGTCCGGACACAGCGGGATGCCGCCGCCGGCGAAGCGCCCGTTGCCCACCGCCAGCGCGATCAGCTCGCCCTCCCACGACAAGTCGGGGCCGCTCAGCTTCGCCTCCACCGGCTGGATGTCCAGGAAGCGCCGTAGCCCGGTGAGCAGGTAGGCGGCGCTGCCCAGCACCTTCTTCAGGTCCTCGTTCGTCTCGGCGATGATCTCGGTGCCGCTGCCGCCCGAGGCGAGGTTGACGAAGAGGCGGCCGTTGACCTTTCCCACATCGATCGGCACCGGCTCGGTGTCCGTTACGATCGTCAGCGCGGCGAACGGGTCTTCCAGCGGTATGCCGCAGGCTCGCGCGAAATCGTTGCCGGTCCCCAGGGGGAGCAGCCCCATCGCGCGGGGCGCGTCCTCTCGATCGGCCAGCAGCCCGGTCGCTACCTCGTTCAGCGTGCCGTCGCCGCCCCCCGCCACCATGACCTCCACCCCGGCCTCCGCCGCCTCCCGGGCGAAGCGTTCGGCGTCGCCCGGCTCCCAGGTCACCCGGACCTCGACCTCGTGCCCGGCCGCGCGAACCCCCTCCACTGCTTCGCGGACGGCCGGTTCCCGGGCCACCTTGCCGTGAAGGATGAGCCGCAACCAGCGTCCGTCGCTCTTCTTCTTGGTCGGCATCGGTGTCCGTTCTCGGGTTCGCTGTTGGTGCGGCGATGATTGGGTGGAGGGATAATAGCGGGCGCCGTGCGAGGGGCAATCGCCGGTGCCTCCTGGGGGCGCGAGAGATGCTTGCCCGTCCGTTATTTTCGGTTTATCTTCGGGACCCCCGGGTCATGTCGCTAAACTTCCAACACGGATCGCCATGTCACCCAGGACCCATCGCGTCGCTCATCTGCGGATCCCCGATTTCCCCATCGTCGCCCACCTGCGAACGGAGGCCGGGGGGTCTGAGAGCCCGCCCGGAATCCCCGAATCACCTTCGCTGACTCCCAACATAGTCGTGAGAGGCGAGGGTGCCCGGGCCGAAGTGATGGCAGCCACGCCAGCGGCTCGGCAGGCCGGTATCGCTGTGGGAATGCGGGCCGCGGACGCCCGGGGCCTGATCGCGGACCTGCGGGAGTGGACCTGGTCGCCGGCGCTGTACGACGAGCTCGGCACCGAGCTGGCCGCAGCGCTCCTCGCCGCATCGCCGCTGGTGAGCCGGGCGGGCCCCGGCGCCTTCCGGCTGGACGCCGGCGGTTGGGACCGCCGCGGCGGAGAGGAGGCGTTCGTCGAGGCGGCGCAGGCGGCGGCGCTGGCGGCGGGCTATCCCGAGGCCCGGGTGGGCGTGGCCGACACGCCAGTGGCGGCCCGGGCGGCGGCCTGGCTGCGGGAGCGCGCGGCGTACCGGGTGCCGCCGGGCGGGGACGCGGACTTCCTGGCGAAGCGCCCGCTGTCGGTCCTGCCGGTCTCCGCCGATCTGCTGGAGCTGCTGGAGGCGCTGGGGCTGGAGACGGTGGGCGAGCTGGCGGCGCTGGAGGCGGGCGAGGTGGAATCGCGGCTGGGGCGGGAAGGGGCCCGAGCGCACCGCTGGGCCCGGGGGCTGGACGACGGCCGGGAGGGTCCGTTCCCCCGACGCCACCAGGAAGGGTGGGCGGCGGAGGTCGAGCTCCCCGGCCCCGTCGAGCGGCTCGAGCCGCTGCTCTTTCTGTTGAAGTCCTGCCTCGACAACCTGTCGACCGCTCTGGCCGCCGAGGGGCTGTGCGCCCGGGGACTGCGGCTGACGATCGAGACCGAGGAGGGTTCGGCGCGGAAGCGGGTACGGCCCGCCCGGCCGACCCGTCAGGTGGCGATGCTTCTCTCCCTCAGCCGGGGCGTCCTGGGCGACCTGCGGCTCCCCGGCCGGGCGCTGGCGATCCGGGTCGAGGTGGAGGAGGCGGTCCCGGCGCTGGCCGAGCAGATCGATCTGTTCGAGGCGGCCCGGCCCGACCCGGACGCGTTAGCGACCGCCCTGACTCGGCTCCAGGGCCGCTGGGGGCCCGAATCGGTGGTGCGCCCGATCCCGTTCGCCAGCCATCGGCCGGAACGGCAGGGCCGCTGGGAACCGGTCGACCTGATGAAGGAGATCCGGCGCCGCGGTCCGTTGCTCGACGGCAACAGCGCTAAGGGTGAGGAGGCTGGTGAGGGTCCCGTCGCCCTGGCCCTGGTCCTGCGGCTCTGGCCGCGGCCGCGCCCCATCGAGGTGCGGATCGACGGCGGCCGACCGGGCGCGGTGGCCCTGGACGACGGCTGGCGGACGGTCCGCGCGCTGCAGGGACCCGAACGCCTCTCCGGCGACTGGTGGGAGGACGAGTACCGGCGCGAGTACTACCGGCTGAGCACCGAGGCCGGCGACCTGTTGTGGGTCTTCTGGGATCCTCGGCGCCGGGGGTGGTTCTGGCACGGATGGTGGGACTAGGAGGAAGAGGAATGGGTCTGTGTCGAGTACGATCACGATAAAGATAATGATAAGGAGAAGGAGCGCCCGAGTTGATCGGACGATGATACCCGACCCTCATTCTCCTTATCATTATCCTGATCTTTATCGTAATCGATGGACTCGATCATGCCGTTCGATCACGAGCGCCTTCACGCCTACCAGCACTCCATCTCCTTCGTCGCATGGAGCCAACAGCTGGCATCGTCCCTCCCGAAGAGCGAGCCCGCACGCAGTCAGCTCGACCGTGCCTCGAGCAGTATCCCTCTGAACATCGCCGAAGGAAATGCCAAATCGTCGGCCAGAGATCGCGCTCGCTACTGGAGAACGGCTCTGGGATCGACCTTCGAGTGTGCCGCCGTACTCGATGTCCTCGTGGCCAGGCGCCTGTGCGAATTGCGCGAGGTGGCCGAGGGCAAGGTCGAGTTGGAAAGGATCGCCGCCATGCTCATCGGTCTGTTGAAGAACATTGGTTGCAGCGCTAGCGAGTGACGTTTAGCCTGCCGAAGCTCGGACTGCCATGGTCGTAGCAGAGCGTTCTCGCCGCAGACGGCTTGGCACGGGTGGCGCGCTTCGCCCAGATCTTGCCGGTTCGATTGGGATAAACGAGTATTAGAGAGCCTTCCTTACTCGCACTCCTGGCTGATCTCGCTGAACGAAAGATCATTGCTTCGCCACTAGTCGGTCCATATTCTTGTAATTAGCCAGACCATTAACCGCGCAGCCAAGAGTCCTCGTCATGCCCCCTCTCAAGCGACTGCTGAAGGAAGTCCATAAGCGCTCACTCTGGCAGCTCCTCGCCAGCTACATCGTGGGTGCTTGGCTCGTCCTCCAGATCGCCGAGACCCTCACCTCGCTCATCGGACTGCCCTTATGGTTTGGGACATCGGTCATCGCCCTGCTCGCCTTCGGGCTCGTCCTCGTTCTGACCACCGGCCTGGTGCAGGTCATTGCTTCCTACCGTTCCGATCCGAGCCGGTCGGACAGCGGGCTGCGCCGGCTGTTCAGCTGGAAGAACGCGCTCGTCACCGGTCTGGTCGCCGCTGCGGTCCTGGTCGCGGGCACCGGCGGGTATATGGGGCTTCGAGCCATGGGGATCGGCCCGATGGGCTCGCTGTTGGCGAAAGGCGTCCTGGACTCGGGTGAGCGGATCGTACTGGCCGATTTCGAGAACCTGACGGAGGATTCGCTGCTCGCCGCTGTCGTAACGGAGGCGTTACGCACTGACATAGCCCAGTCCCGGGAGTTGCGCCTGGCGGAGCCGGAGTACTTGCGGGACGTTCTGGCGCAGATGGAGAAGAGCCTCGGCGCGACGCTGGACGAGGAGCTGGCGCGCGAAGTGGCCGTCCGGAGGGGACTGAGGGCGGTGATCGCCGGGGAGGTAAGCGCGGCCGGCAGCGGTTATGTTCTCGCGGCGCGGCTGGTAGCGCCGGAAACCGGTCAGGCAATGGCCGGTTGGCGCGAAACGGCGGGCGATTCGACGGAAATCATACCGGCGATCGATCGGCTTTCGAAGCGTCTCCGGGAGCGGATTGGCGAGCCGCTACGTTCCATTCAGGCCGCTGAGCCCCTGGGCCATTACACCACCCCATCCTTGGAAGCATTACGCAAGTACACACAGGCGATGCGGATTCTCAGAGACGAGGAAATCAGCGTCAGCTCACCTCGCTACAGGGCGCTACTCGAGGAGGCCGTCGGCTTGGACAGTACGTTCGCCATGGCCTTGGCGAAGCTAGCCATCGTCTATCGCTCCCAGTCGCGGCTCGCAATGGCCGGAGAAGCGCTGAGCCGCGCCTTCCAACTCCGCGATCATTTGACTGACATAGAGCGGTACTATATCGAGGGTCTCTACTATTCCGTCGTAGCGCTGGATCGGCAGAAAGCGATCGCCGCCTACCGCACGCTCCTAGACACCTACCCCGACCGCCTGTTCTGGGATGTTCGCAACAACCTCGGTCTCGATTTGGAAATACAAAGACAGTACTCGGCGGCGGAAGAGGTTTACCGACAGGCGATTGCGATCGATTCGACGGTCCATGCCGGAATCTACTGGACCCTGTTCGAGAATCAGGTCACGCAAGGAAAGCTCGACCAGGCGGAGCAAACCTTTGAGGCACTGGCAACCCGCTATCCAGATGTGCCGTGGCTGGACTATCAGCGCGCTCTGCTCGCCAGCTCCCGTGGCGACTACGAGGGAGCGGAAGAGTTCAATCGTCGCTATGCGCAACGGAATCGCGACGATTCCCGTCGTCAGGCAGTGGCGGCCAGTTTGTCCGCCAGGCTCGCCGCGGTGCGCGGGCAGCTCACCACAGCCGAGCGCCACCTGCGCGAAGCTCTCGACATATGCGGACGAACAAGGTCAGTCTCGACCTGTTTCGGCTACGCGGCGGACCTCAGCCACGTCCACCTACTGCGCGGGCGGCGGGAAAGAGCGCTGAGTGAGATCGAAGCAGCCCGCACCCGGTTCGCGCTGGACAGCCTGGACCCCGGTGACCGGCCCTATCTCAGGATGGCCGAGGCGTACGCCCGCGCCGGAGACGCCGTCGCCGCGAGGAACCAGCTGGAATCCTACGAGGGCTTGATCAGCACGGACACGCTCTACCAAACCCACGTGCAAATCCGAAATCTGGGCCTGGTCCGAGGTCTGCTCGCACAAGAAGAGGGCAGACCTGAAGAAGCGATCCGACACTTTATCCGTGCCCGCGAAAACACCTACGTTCCGATCGCGTTGTTGCCCGAGCTGGGCCGAGCTTACGAGCTCGTCGGCCGTCCCGATTCGGCGCTGGCCGTGTATGAACTCTACGTCACCCAGCCGTTCCTGAGCCGTATATCCACCGACGCGCGTAGCCTCGGAACAATCTATTCGCGGCTCGCCTCCCTATACGAGATGAACAGAGACGCGGAGAAGGCGAGAATCTACCACGCAAAGCTGATCGAATTGTGGGGAGACGCCGATTCCGAGTTGCAGCCAGGTGTCGAGGCGGCGCGCCGCGCCATCGACGCCCTGTCAACCGACCGGTAGACGGTGAACGGACTTGAGGTGACGCTGCCGCGTCCGAGTACGGTCAGCAGTACCAGTAGGAGCAGGAGACCTCGTACTCGAATGAGGTCCGCCCCCATTTGCACCCGTTTCGTTGCCTCCTGCCCACTCGGATAGCACGACGGTCGCTCGCCAGTAGAGCACTGACGGACCTCGGTCAGCCCCGTCGGCCTCTACCCGGCCAGCACCCGGCGCTCGAGCCCGTCCGCCGCGTGGGGGGACAGCTCGAGCTGCTCACGCAGGCGGCTGAGGATGTCACGCTCCTTCTCGCCTATGGTGCCGTCGGCCATCGCTCCCTCGAGGGCGGCCCGGTACACCTCGTGCTTTCGCGAGTTGATGTAGTCGGGCGTGTCCTTCACGCCGCTCATGATGCTGTCGGCGAGGGCCTGCGCGAGTCGCTGGACCGGTCGGAGGAGCGCGACGATCGTGCCGGCCATAATGAGTCCGAGAATCGTGCTATCAACGGTTACGATTCTCTCCAGAAGCTCGCTGCCAGCGAAGAACACCCCGGCGATCACTGCGCCGACCGTGCTCTGCTTCAGTGCGAACTTCAGCTTGAGGTCGATATCGAACAGCTGAGTGCGCAGCACGCCGTAGGCCATGAGGCACCAGAATACGAGACTGCTGATGGGCGTTCCGACATTGTAAACGAACTCGCCCCAAAAGGGGATCGGGCGCAGGGTCGGATAAAAGACCAACGAGATCGCGTTATAGGTGTCTCGCACTCCGAAGGCGATGGCGAACCACATGGCCCGCGAGCGCGCCGCCGACCCGGGCTCCGCCTTCAGGTAGCTGGCCAGCGCGGCGACCAGACCGAACAAGGAAACAAGCCCGTGCAATTGAGCCAGCCGCTGACCCCAGGGACGGAAGGAGTAATTCCACGTGGCCCAGGAGGGGGAGTAGAGCTCGCTGATGAAGGTGGAAGGTGACATGAGAACCAGTAGGGCGGCGGCCGCACTCGCGATGCTCAGGCAGGCGAGGGCGGTACGCGAGCGGAACGGCGCGACGAGCCGGGTGTCGAGCGCGATCCCCAGGAACGACAGGTAGTGATAAGGGAGCGCGGCCAACACCGCCGTGGCGATTCGGGCTATCCAGAGGTAGAGGCCACGGTCCTCGACCATGAAGCCGAACAGCTGGCCCGCCCAGAGGCCTTCTAGGAACAGCACGAAGGCGAGTCGGCGATTGAGGGAGCGGTCCGGCGCGATTCGCAGCAGGACGATCGCGGCGCTCCAGGCGACGAGAAACTGCACGGTTCCGGGCACAGCCCAGAAGGTCCAGGTCAAGCCGCTCATGCGTATGCCCCGCAGGTCGTTCGATCGATGCCTGGGGAGGCAGCCCGCAAGGGCGCCGCCGTCGGATTCATGAGCGCGACAACGGCGCCGATCTCCGACCGGTCACGCAGGCCTTACGGCGCCTGGTCCTCGGAATCCGCCGCATACCTGCAGGAGACCTTCGGGTTCCAGTCGGCGAACATGCCGTCCGGGTTGTGGCGCCAGAGCCAGACGTGCAGCACGTAGAGACCCCAGGGCGTTGTTCGTATGGAACTCCTCGCCCAACAAAGAGGGCGGATTTGCCCCCTCCCAGGCGCCGATGGGCACGATGTACTCCAATCCGACGAGCCGAACACCGCCGTTGCGCTTGGGCTCGTAAACGAGAATCTCCGGCGCCAGCAGTTCCGCGGCTTCGTCGATCAGGAGCGGGTTTCCGAAGTGATACCCAGGGGCCCCAAGTCCGCTGTGGAACCAGCACGGCGTGAACTGGGCGCCGTAGTCCTCGTCAACCGCCGCATCGAAGTTGTGGTAGCGCGCCGTCGCGCGCCTCAGCTGGGCGAGCTGCCGCTCGAACTCGGGCGTCATCTCACTGCTGCCATGGCTCATCTGGACGGATGGATCGCCCGGTCGAAGCGGCGATTCAGGGGCTTGCTCACAGGCGGCTAATGCCAGGATCGGAATGACAGTGCAGGCCGCCCAGAATCCTAAGGGAACTTTGCGTTGCATTTTGCGTCTCCGTTGCGAGGTGAGGCTCGAAGCGAGCGTTGGCGACCCGCTGGTCCGCCGCTCCTCGGCCTTTGGGCCATGCAGCTGGCCGCGTGGAAGAACTCGTCGCGCTGCTGGCGAAGACCGACCGTGATGGCGGTGACAAGCGTCGCGGCGTACATTTTGCCACGCACCCCTTTATCCGGACTTAGCGTGCGGTTAGCGTTTCATTTGTAGGTCATTATTCCCCGTTGACCCGCTCGGCAGGCGGCCGGGCCATACTCGGATGTTACTTCTAAGGCTGTTTGGCACCGCTGGCATCGAAGGGCCGGACGGCGCCGTGACCGGCACCGCGGCGCGACGCCATGCGGTTGCCCTTCTCGCCCTGCTCGCCCTGTCGCGATCGCGGCGACGGAGCCGCGAAAAGCTCATCGGCTACCTCTGGCCGGCGAGCGGCACGTCGGACGGCCGGAATCTGCTGAACCAGTCCGTCCACGCGTTGCGGCGGACCCTGGGCAGGGATGCGATCCGTTCCGAGGGGGACGAGCTGGTGCTGAGCTCGGAGTTGGTGGTCTGCGACGTCTGGAGCTTCGAGGAGGCGCTGGCGTCCGGCGACCTGGAGAAGACGCTCGATCTGTATAGGGGGCCGTTCCTCGACGGGTTCTTTCTCCCCGACTCGGTGGAGTTCGAGCGCTGGACGGACGGCGAGCGGGAACGGCTGCGGCGCGGCTACCTGAACGCTCTCGAGGAGGTGGCGGAGGGTGCGGCGGCCCGGGGCGATCTGGACGCGGCGGCCCGGTGGTGGCGCACGCTGACCGCCGAGGAACCGTACAACTCCAGGGTGACCGTCGGGCTGATGCGGACGCTGGAGTCGGCAGGGGACCGGGCGGGAGCGATCCGCGAGGCGGAAGCGCATGCCGAGCGGCTCCGGGCGGATCTGGATGCAGCGCCGAGCCCGGCGGTGCGGGAATTGGCCGAGCGGATGCGCACCCAGCCGGCGGGCCCGGCGCGAGCATCCGCTTCCTCGGAGGCGTCCGTTGCGACCGAGGATCACGCCGCGGCGGCCCCGAAGCCGGGTCCGTCACGGCGGGCGCGGGTCTGGGGAGCCGACGTCAGAGGCTCGTGGAAGCGCGCCGCGATCCTCGGCGGGGCACTGGTGCTTCTGGCTGTTGCGGGTTGGACCGCCACGAAGATGGATGCGTTCAAACCCGGTGCCCCCGATGTCCGTCGTCTGGCTGTCCTCCCACTGGTCAACCTGACTGGCGATCCGGGGCAGGAGTACTTCGTGCACGGCATGCACGACGCCCTGATCACCGAGCTCGGACAGATCGCCGCGCTCACCGTCATCTCGCGGCAATCGGTGATGCGCTACCAGGACAGCCAGGAGCCGCTGGCAGCAATCGCTGCGGCGTTGGGCGTGGAGGCGCTGGTGGAGGGCTCTGTCTTCCTGGCCGGCGACAGCGTCCGGATCACGGTGCAGCTGGTCCGCGCCGAGCCCGAGGAGCACCTCTGGGCCGATACGTACTACGGGGAGCTGCGCAACGCGCTGCCTCTGCAGGGCGAGGTGGCGCGCGCGATAGCGCGCGCCATCGATGCCACGATAGGGCCCACGGTGGAGTCGCGTCTGACGAATGTGCCGGCGGTCGACCCGGAGGCGCAGGAGGCCTACCTGAGGGGGCTCTACCATCTCGAGCGGCTAATGCGCACCGCGGCGCTGCCCGACTCCGAATGGCTGGAAAGCAAGCGGGCCGCCGTGCGCTACCTGGAGCAAGCCGTCGCCGTTGACCCCGACTGGGCGGCGGCTCACGCCGCCCTCGCGCTGGCCTACGACCGTCTGGTCAGCGGTTCTGTCGTCGGGGAGGAATCGGAAGCGGAGTTCTACCCGAGGGCGAAGGCGGCGGCGCTTCGTGCGCTGGAGCTGGATGAGACGGAGGCGCAGGCCCACGCCGCGCTGGGGCTTGTCCTGCTCCACTACGAGTGGGATTGGGCGGGGGCGGAACGCTCGATCCGCCGGGCGTTGGAGCTGGACCCCAGCGCCCAGAATCACTGGATCTATGCCGACTACCTGCGAGCGATGGGGCGCCTGGACGAGTCCCTCGCTTACTTCCGGTTGGCCGAGGAACGGAACCCGCTGTCCGAGGTCCTCAAGCTGCAGCTAGCCCGTACCTATTCCTGCGCCGGCCGCCACCAGGAAGCGATCGCGAAGCTCGAACAGGTCCGGGCGCTGCTGGGCGACGACGCGGCCTGGCTCGCAAGCCTGTACCTGGGTTGGGAATACTTGGCGGCTTCGATCTACGAGGACGCGTTCGCCGAGATGGAGGCGGCCGTGGCGCAGAGCGATAGTGACCTGACGGCGATCGAGGGGCTCGCCTACGGCTACGCCCGAGCGGGTCGCCTCGACGAAGCGCGCACGCTGGCCACCTGGCTCGAGGAGCGACCGCACCACGAATCCGGGGCCTGGACGCTGCTGTTAGCGGCCCTGGGCGAGACCGATCGGGCCGTCGCGAGGCTGCAGGCCAGCGTCGAGAGCAGGAGGAGCTTGGTTCCACACCTACGCTGTACCTATACCTACCGGGAGTTGCAGGACGACCCACGGGTCCAAGAACTCGTTAGTCGGGTCGGCTTCCCCGAGTGACTCGAGATTCTGGCGGACGCGGGCAAAGCGCAGATCGGCTCGATTGTGGTGTCGGTGGCCTCTTCGCAGCCCCACTTGAACCCATTCGTTGCCTCCCGCCTACTCGCGTAGCATTTTTCACCCAGCCCCGCCACCCACCCTCCCACGGGTCGTCGCGATGTCCCGTCTCAGGCAGCTGATCGTCGAAGCCCACCGCCGCTCACTGTGGCAGGTGTTGCTGATCTATATCGGTGCGGCTTGGGCCTGCTTCGAGCTGATCGACGCCGTGACCGAACGGCTGGGGCTTCCTGCCTGGCTGCCCGGCCTCGCCATCGTGCTCTTCTTGCTCGGGCTGCCGTTCGTTGTCGCCACCGCGTGTGTGCGCGAGGAGATCGTTCCACTAACGGAGGAGCAGCCTACCGCTGAGGCCGTGTCGGTGGACGCTGAGCGAGAGGCTGCAACACATCGCCGGCGGCGATTTTTGACCTGGCGGAACGCGGCCGCCAGCTTCGTGGTGGCGCTGGCGGTGTGGGGCGTCGCGGCCAGCGGTTGGCTGGTACTGGGCGAAGCCCGGAGCGAGCGAGGGGAAGATGTCGAGGCGCGTCCTGCCGTGGCCGCTCTCCCGTT
>JABAHQ010030792.1_pt2 | contig 11022 bp, 12 predicted proteins | sample 7062091 | NCBI WGS metagenome assembly JABAHQ01 (sample SAMN14534359, study PRJNA622989) | marine sediment metagenome | biome: marine biome [ENVO:00000428]; feature: marine pelagic biome [ENVO:01000023]; material: deep marine sediment [ENVO:00002113] | place: India: Gulf of Kutch | collected...
CCCGGGAACCGGCGAGTACAACCGCCCTTTCCTGGCGGGGGACCTGGAGCTGATGCCCGGCTACCGGCGCATGCAGGGGATCCTCTTCCGCCCCGGCGATCCGCGGTTCACCGGGAAATCCCCCGAGGAGGCGGTGGCCGCTGCGGTGGCCGACCCCGACTGCGCCCTGGTCAACCGCAACCCGGGCAGCGGCACCCGGATCCTGACCGACCGCCTGCTGGGCGGCCACCAGCCCCCCGGCTACGGAGTCCAGACTCGGTCCCACAACGCGGTGGCGGCGGCCGTCGCCCAGGGCCGGGCCGACTGGGGCATTGCCATCGGCTCGGTGGCGGCGGCCTATGATCTCGGCTTCCTGCCGTTGCAGGAGGAGCACTACGACTTCGCCGTCCCCCGAGCCCGCGCCCACCGGGAGCCGGTGGCCCGATTCCGGGAGCTGCTGGCCGAGCCCGCGATCAGGGCCGATATGCGGCGCCTGGGGTTCCGGTTCTCGGGGGAGGAATAGGTATTGGCCGAACGGCGATCGCCCGATGAATCGGGCTCCTACCGGAGGCGGCCCCATGCCCTGTAGGAGCGCGGTTTACCCGCGCGATGCCGTTTGCCGGAAAGGCGAATCGCCCGATGAATCGGGCTCCTACAGGGGCTGGATCGGGCCCGGGGCCCTGTAGGAGCGCGGTTTACCCGCGCGATGCCGTTTGCCGGAAAGGCGAATCGCCCGATGAATCGGGCTCCTACAGGGGGCTGGAGGGGCTCCGGGTCCCCGTAGGAGGGCGGCTCCGCCGGGCGATTGCCGTTCCCGGAAAGGCGATCGCCCGCTGAAGCGGGCTCCTACAGGACATTCCCGCCACCGGGGCAGACGCCCCTGGAGGGCGCACCATGAACGACGGAACCGACACCGCACGCCACTTTCCCGCCATGACCGACGCGGGCCTGGCTCCCTGCCACTCGGTGACCGCCGTGGACGAGCACGGCCGGCTCCGGGAGCGGCAGGTCGCCGGGGAGCGGCCGCTGACCCTGTACCTGGACAAGCGCGAGATCGTCACCCTAATGACCCTGGGCGGCCACCCCGAGCTGCTTGTGCTGGGCTACCTGCGCAACCAGGGCATCCTGGATACCCCCGAAGAGGTGGCCGCGGTGCAGGTGGACTGGGAGACCGAATCCGCAGTGGTGGTCACCCGGGGCGGAGCGGCCGGGCTGGAGGAGAAGCTCGGCACCCGCACCGTCACCACCGGCTGCGGCCAGGGCACCGTCTTCGGACGCCTGCTGGACCACCTGGACCGGGTGGAGCTGGCCCCCGCCGTGGTCTGCCAGTCGGCCATCTACGGCACCCTGGACGCCCTCACCCGCTTCAACGAGGTCTATCGCCAGGCCGGGGCCGTGCACGGGTGCGCCCTGTGCGGGGCGGAAGAGGTGCTCATGTTCGTGGAGGACGTGGGCCGCCACAACGCCGTGGACGCCATCGCCGGCCACATGTGGCTGGAGGGGATTTCCGGAGGGGACAAGATCTTCTACACCACGGGTCGCCTCACCTCCGAGATGGTGATCAAGGTGGCCCAGATGGAGATCCCGGTCCTGCTCTCCCGGTCCGGGATCACCCGCATGGGCCTGGACCTCGGGCGACGGCTGGGGGTGACCCTCGTCGCCCGGGCCAAGGGGAGCCGGTTCTTCATCTACAGCGGCGCCGAGCGGGTGATACTCGATGCCGAGCCCACCGGCGAGCCGCAGAAGCCCGCTCCCTCCGCCGAGCCTGCGGACGCGGACAAAGGGTGAAGCTCCCGGGACCCGGCCGCGAGGTCGCCGGGAAGGGGCCCGTGGTGAGCTACCGAGTGGCGTCCATACGCTTGTTCCCCCTGCTCAGCTCCCCCTGAGCGCCGTCCTCCCCGGCTCCGGGACCTCGGGATGGAAGCGCAGCCAGAGCCAGAAGGTCGAGCCTTGCCCCGGCACCGAATCCACGGTGATGTCTCCCCCGTAGCTGCGGATGATCCCGTAGCTGACCGCCAGGCCCAGGCCGCTGCCGTCGGACTTGGTGGTGTAGAAGGGGTTGAAAAGCCGCGACTGGCGCTCCGCGGAGATGCCCTCGCCGTCGTCGCTCACTCCCAGCCGGATCCCGGTCTGCCCCCAGGTCCGCGAGACCACCCGGACCGTCCCCCCCGCGCCCGTTGCCTGCACGGCATTGACGATCAGGTTGACCAGCACCTGCTGGAGCTCCTGGCGATTGATCCGCACCGGGCCCGGGCGCGCCAGGTCGATCTCCAGACGCACCCCTGACTGCTCCAGGGACTTGTGCACCAGCAGATAGGTATCCCGCACCACCTCCGGCAGGTCCACCGGCTCGGGGCGGGCGCCTTCCCGGGTGGGGCGGGCGTACTGGGACAGGGTGCCCACGATGGCCTGGATGCGCGCGACCTGCTCCAGGATCAGGCCGATCTCCCCCCGCACCGGTTCCAGGTCCCCGCCGAGCTCGTCGATAACCACCTCCAGATTGCTCAGGATCACCGCGGTGGGGTTGTTGATCTCGTGGGCAACCCCGGCGGTGAGCTCTCCCAGGGCTACCCGCTTCTCGGCCTCCACGAGCTGCCGGCGGGTCTGGTGCAGCTGGTTGACGGTCTCCTGCAGCTCCCGGTTGCGCCGGGAAAGCTCCAGGGTGCGATCCTCCACCTTGGCCTCGAGCTGATCGGCGGCGTCCCGGAGCTGGCGGTTGCGCTCCTGGAGACGGTCCAGCATGGAGTCGAACTCCCGGGCCAGCTCGCCGACCTCGTCGTGGCCGGCCAAAGCTCCGATGCGCCGGTCTTCCCCGGCCCGGGTGGCCCGGACCACCTCTGCCACCGCCCGCAGGGGACGGAACAGTCGGTCCACCCCCACCACCGCCAGCCCCACCGCCAGGGTCCCTGCCAGCCCCAAGAGCCCCAGGAAGCTGCCCAGTGCGGTATAGACACGATTGCGGAAGGGGATCTCCCGGAACCCGGCCTGTAGCATCCCCACCCGCCGGCCGGAGGTGTCCACCAGGGGCCGGTAGGCGGCGATATATGGGTCCTCCCCCAGCCGGGAGCGGCCCACCCGCATGTTGCCCGCCTCCAGGACGGCGCGGCGGACCTCGCCGCCGGCACGGGTCCCGAGAACCTTCGGCGCCTCCCTTGCCAGCGGGCCGCTGGTGATGCGGGTATCGCGCAGCAGGATGCTCACCGTTCCCCGGCTCCCCGGGGGCAGGCTGTCGGCCCCGTAGACCATCTCCCGGAGGGTGTCCGCGAAGCCGAGGTTGCCGTTGAGGACCACGCCCCCGTCGAGGAGCGCCACCACCCGGCCGTTCCGCTCCACCGGCTGGACCAGCCGGATCACCAGCGCGGAGACGCCCCCCGAGCGCCCGATCCGCTGCAGGAGGTCGGGATCCTCCCGGCGGAGGGCCTCCTCCCCGAAGACCTCCACCCCGCTCACGCCCCGCCCCGTCAGGGCGCGCTGGTGGAGTGCCGTTGACCGGCTCCGGTCCGCACCGGACCGGAGCTCGAACCGCCACCGGCCCTCGCGGTTCGTGACGTGCAGAAAGGCCAGCCCGTTGCGCTGCCGGAAGCCCTGGAGCAGCTTGTGGAGGCCCTCCCCGTCGGCGGCGGCGAGCTCCCGCCGGAAGGCCTCGGAATCGGCCAGCCCGCCCAGCCGGATCCGATAACGGCGCTCCAGCTGCCGGAAGGCCTGCTCGGTCACCCGCAGGTCGGCGCGTACCTTGCGGTAGAGCTGCTCGTAGCTGAAATCCCGGCCCCAAAAGACCGTCAGGGCCACCGCGATGGGAAGGACCAGCAGCAGGGGAGCCAGGGCCAAGAGCAGGAGCTTGTTGCGGAAGGAGAACCGCAGGGCGGGGATGGGCTGGAGCACGGACCGCCCCCGCTCACCCGGGGCTTGCGGCCCACTGCCGGAGCTTGCGCTCCAGGGTCTTGCGGCCGATGCCCAGCCGCCGCGCCGCCTCCGACTTGTTGCCCCCTGCAGCCCGCAGGACGCGCAGGGCGTGGAAGCGCTCCACATCCCCCAGCGGCAGGTCCTCGGGATAGGGGGGCGAGGGCGCGCCGGTTCCCCGGCCATCCACCACGGGGGCCTCCGCACCCTCTCCCTCGATGCACTCCTCGGGGAGCCGGCCCAGGAGGCAGGCCCGCTCCACCACGTTGCGCAGCTCGCGGACGTTGCCGGGCCAGTCGTGCTCCTCCAGGCGCCGCAGGCTTTCCGAGGGGAAGCCATCCGGCCCCGCCTCCGCCCGTCCCCTCAGGGAGCGGGTGAACTGCCGCACCAGGGGGGCGATATCCTCCCTCCGCTCCCGCAAGGGGGGGACGTGCAGCCTGACCACGTTCAGGCGGTAGAACAGGTCCATGCGGAATGTCCCCCGCGCCACCTCCCCGGCTAGGTCCCGGTTGGTGGCCGCCAGCAGGCGGACATCCACCGGGATCTCTCGGTTGGCCCCCACTGGCCGGATTCTGCCCTCCTCCAGCACCCGCAGGAGCTTGGCCTGCATCTCCGGCGCCATCTCGCTGATCTCATCCAGGAACAGTGTGCCCCCGTCGGCGTAACGGAACAGGCCGTCCCGGGCCTGCTGGGCCCCTGTGAAGGCCCCCTTGGCGTGGCCGAACAGCTCGCTCTCGGCGAGGTCTGCGGAGATGGCCCCGCAGTTCACGGGCACGAAAGGACCGCTGCGCTCACTCAGGTCGTGGAGCAAGCGGCCCACCACCTCCTTGCCCGTACCGGTCTCTCCGGTGATCAGCAGGTTGGACGGAAGGGCCGCCATCCGCCGCACCATCTCCCGCAGCTCGGTGACGGGGCCGCTAATGCCGGCCAGATCCCGGCTCAAGCGGTCGGCCTCCCCCGGATCCGCCGGAGACTGGAGACCCTCGCCTCGGGAGCGGGCCGGGCTCAGCACCCGGTGGACCGCCCGGCGCAGCTCCTCCAGGCGGAAGGGCTTGAGCAGGAAGTCCACGGCTCCCGCCCGCAGGGCCTGGATGGGATTCTCCAGATCGGCGTAGGCGGTGATGCAGATGGCAGTCACCGGCGCTCCCCGCTCCCGGAGCTCGGTCAGCCACTCCAGTCCGGATTTGCCCGGCAGGCGGACGTCGACGATAAGCAGGTCGTAGGGGTGCTGACGGCGCAGGGCCTCGGCGGTCTCCGCGTCGGGGGCCACCTCCACCCGGGCGAACTCCCGCACCAGCATCCGCTGGAGGGACGAGCGCAGCCCCGCCTCGTCGTCCACGACGAGGATGGAGCTGGCCTGCCGTCCCTCGGGGGCGGGCAGCCCGGCCACGGCGAAGGACCCTGTGGATCGGGCCGTCGGCATGTCACCCCCTTGCGTTTGGCGTGGTTACCGGCCCACCACCGCCACCAGAGGCTCGGGACGGTTCATGGCGGCCAGGACCACGCGGGGGAGCTGTGGATCCAGCTCCAGCAACCGGCGGGCGGCCTCGCGGGCGAACCGCTCCAGGTCCGGGCCGTCCACCATGTTGATAACCGGGACGACCCGGACCCGGTCACTCACCCGGCTGCGGGCGACCAGCTGGGCCAGCAGTGTGGCCAAGTGTCCGGCGCCGAGGGTCTGCCCCTCCGCCAGGTCCAGGAGAGCTGCGCAGGACTCCGGCCGGTGAGCCACCCGCGCGTCCAGGCGCCGACCGACAACCCGGGCCGAGGCCAGCGGTATCACCGTGCTCACTCCCTCCGGCAGCAAGGGCTCCCCTTGGCGGGGACACTTGAGCCAGCGCATGCGGGCTCCGTCGGCCTTGACCAGTGTGGCGTCGAAGCCGGCCTGCCGGTGCAGCCGGGCCACCAAGTCCAATGGGACGCCGCCCAGGCGTCCCGGCCCATCCTCGCTGCCGGCGTAGGCTACGCGTCGGCTGCTGCGGGCCATCTCCGGGACCAGCATGGCCAGATCCTCGGGCCCGCCCACCGCCCGGCTGCCCCGGAATTCGGGCGGAAAGTGGGCCATCCGGACCGTGGTGGTGACCGCCACCCGGCCGGGATGCTCCGCGGCCAGCCGGTACATTGTGGTTTTCTTGCCGCCGGCCCCCACCAGGGCCACGATTCCCTCGCGGGCCTCCAGCCAGTCCAGCAGCGGGGTTACCGGCATTCCTCCTCTCCAATCACGGGGGCTCCATTAGCCCCCGATGTAGGACATCTCCACCTTGGCTGTCCTGCGGGCGGTCTGCCCGGAGCGCTGCTCGGAGTAACGATCCGCCCGTGCGCCCCAGATTTCCCGCAGGCGCTGGGCGACCACCCTGTCGGAGGCTCCGCCCCGAAGCAGGCCCCGCAGATCGAAGCCGGCGGCGGCGAACAGGCAGGTGAACAGCTCGCCCTGGGCCGAGAGCCGCGTCCGAGTGCAGGTGCCGCAGAAGGGCTCGGTGATCGAGGCGACGATCCCCACCTCGCCGCCGCCGTCGCAGTACCGGTAGCGGCTGGCCACCTCCCCGGGATAGCGGGGATACAGAGGCTCGATGGGCCAGGCCCTGTGCAGGATCTCCCGGACCTCGGCGGCGGGGACCACCTCCCCCAGCCGCCAGCCGTTGCTGTTGCCCACGTCCATGAGCTCGATGAAGCGAAGAGAGTGGCCGCTATTTCGGAAGCATGCCGCCATGGGAAGGATCTGGTCGGCGTTGAGACCGCGCTTGACCACCATGTTGACCTTGACCGGGGCCAGCCCGGCCGCGGCGGCCGCCTCGATCCCTTCCAGCACCCGGCTCACGGGGTAGTCCACGTCGTTCACGCGCCGGAAGACAGCATCGTCGATGGCGTCCAGGCTTACCGTGACCCGATTCAGGCCGGCATCCCGCAGGCTCCGCGCCTTGCCGGGCAGCAGGCTGGCGTTGGTGGTTAGGGTAAGGTCCTCGATGCCGGGGATGGCCGCAAGCAACCCGACCAGGCGCTCCAGCTCGGCCCGGACCAGGGGCTCGCCGCCGGTGATGCGCAGCTTGGTCACCCCCAGCCCGGCGAAAATCCGGGCCAGCCGGGCGATCTCCTCGTAGGACAGGATCTCGACCCGGGGCAGGAAGGCGGGGTCCGACCCGAACAGCTCCTTGGGCATGCAGTAGGCGCACCGGAAGTTGCACCGGTCGGTCACCGATATCCGCAGATCTCGCAGCGGTCGATCCAAGGAATCCGTTACCGGCGCGTACCGCCCCGCCTGTTCGCCCCTGGCGGTCATGGGCCTCCTCCGGAAAAGGGATGGGTGCCAGGCGCCGCCGGCCGGCTGAAAGGAGTCACTGACTCTCATTCTCGGGCTTGTGGCGGGGCCTCCCAATGGGGGCGATCCCCTATCGGCTGGTGAACGACGATACCGACGGACCCGGAAAAGTTGCCGGAGGCGATCCACTCCGAATACATGGGGAGCACTGCTTCGGCGGCCCAGAGGAAGCGGCTTACCGACTCCCGGCCGTCCCTAAAGTTGCCACTGCTGCAGGTCGTGATCCTGGGCCAGGCGGAGGCGGCGCCGGGCGTAGCCGATTGCCTGGGCCAGGGACTTGCCGTGGTTGAGCATCTGGATGACCTCGGCGGCCGCGGCCAGGCCCTCGCGAGTGTGGCCGTCCACTTCCTCGCTCAACCGCAGCAGCTCGCCCGGCACCGCCTCCAGTCGCTTGCTGTACTCGTCGTCCAAGGTGTCCTCCTCGGGGTTTCCGGTTTCGGGTCTTTCCCGGGATCTAACGCCATTTTGGGGAAAAGGGGAAGGTTCCCGCTTCACTTGCCCCGGAGGACAGGATAACGGAGAGCCCCGCCCCGGTGGACTGCGGTGGAGTGTCGAGAACCTTAACGGTCAGGCCGAAGGGCCACGGCGCTGACCAGCATGTTTCCGGACTCCCCTCGCTCCCCACCCGTCGACCGGCTTTACATGCGTAGGCCCGAGGCCGGTTCTCGTGAGGACTTCTGCCTGTCTTTCAATGTCCTAACCCGTAAGGCACGACGGTTGCCTCCTGTCCCGGGGAGGGGTCCGGCCGGGCGCCCCACTGCCCAGATCCCGTGGGGAATGCTCTCCCGGTGCTACATGCTTTCACTGATTGCCGACCCTGGAGACACGGCGGGAAGGTGGCGGTAGAGACACCGAATTCCCGGAACAGGGGATCGAGAATCCGATCCGGGAAAGGACGGCCGCTATTCCCGTGGTCACCCAAGGGGGGAAAGCCCCCGGACCGGAAGGAGGTTGCAGCCATGCGGCCTTGTGTAGTCACCCTTGCGATCGCCCTGCTGGTCGGCCTCTCGGGGTGCGGCACCTTCCACCCGGAGGTAGTGCGCATCCCGGAGCGGACCGCGGACGTCTATCCCACCGCGCAGGCCAATGCCGAGGTGGCTGTCGCGGTGGATCCCATCACCCAGTCCCGGAGGGCGGAGCGCTATTTCGGTGCCGACCTGCAGCAAGGCGGCATCCTTCCCATCAACATCACCGTCTCAAACTACGGCCAGCACCGGATCCGGGTGCAGCCCGCGGACATCCTTCTGCACCGAGGCGGACAGGTGGTCGATCCCCTGCCTGTCGAGATGGTCACCGAGGAGATCCACGACGCCGGACTGCGTACCAGCTTCGAGGCCGGCGAGGAGCTGCGGGAGTACGTTGGCCGTATCACCTTCGGCGAAACGGTGGTCATGCCGCAGGACACCTACCACGGCGTGCTGTTCTTCGACCTCGGCCAAAACCGCGAGGAGCGCTTCTCCAAGCTCAACATCATCGAGCTGTTCTCCCACAGCCGCTACCAGGTAGACATGAAGGTCACGGACATGGACACCAACCGGCGCCTGGGCTTCGGACCGTTCCTGGTGGGGTACTGATCGGGGACCGGGTCCGCCGGGGTGAGTCCTCAGACGATGAGGATCCCCTCCAGACGGACCCGGGTGCCCCCGGGGCGCTCCGCGAGGGCGGCGATCACCGCGGAGTGGCGGGACTGGATCATGCACAAGCGCGGCAGGAAGTGGTAGCGGCGGCCAATCTGCAGGTCCTTCAGGTAAGCCAGCCGGCGGCCGCGCCGCAGCAGCTTGCGGGCGGCCTGGAGCAGCACCATGGTCTTGCCGCTGGTGGGCGGTCCCGCGCAGATTACCGCTTTCATGGCCCCTCTCCCTGGCCCGCCGGGAGCAGCTCGGCGAGGCCGCGGTCCAGGTCGTTCTCTGAAAGGGCCTCGCCGGCACGGAGGCGGTCCTGAAGGTCCTGGATCATCCTGTCGAGATCCTGCACCCGCACGGCCAGGCGCCGCTCCGAGTCGCCGCCCCTGACCAGGCTCCGGACAGCGCCTCCCTTCATGACCAAGCGGTAGCTGGACTGCAGGGCGATCCCGATGTCGTGGGTCACGAACAGGAACAGCTTGGGATAGCGGCGCAGCAGGGCCAGGGCCCGGGCCCGGTCGATGCCGGCGTTCTCGATTTCGTCCAGCAGGATGATGGGCGCGTGCCCGATCACCACCGCGTCGGCGATGAGAAGGGCCCGGGTCTGGCCTCCGGAGAGCTCGGTCATCGCGCTGTCCACCGCGATGGGCTCGCCCGTGAGGCGGTTGGCGAAATCCAGGGTCTCCGCCACCGCCGCTTCCGGGCCTCCAGCCGTCTTGCGGATGCGGGCGTGCAGCAGGAGGAAACGATGGACCGGCAAGTCAGAGAGGAAGCTGGTGTGCTGGGTGATCAGGGCGATGGGGTTCTTGGCAGGATCTTCCAGGAGCTCCGGCGACGGCGGGGCGTCGTTGATCAGCACCTGGCGGCCGGTGGGCGTGCCGCCGTCGGCGAACAGGCCGATGTCGTTGATCAGCGCGGTCTTACCCGAGCCGGTGGGACCGACCACGCTGACCACCTCGCCCATGCGCAGGTCGATGCGCTCCACCGGCTCGTCCCCGCCGGCCTTGTCACGACCTGCAAGGACGGTGATCTTCTCGATCTCCATATACCTGCCCCCGGATCCCCGCAAATCCTGACTCACCGGCCTTTCCTTCCAGCCTAACGCAATGTCGGGCCGGAACCGAGGACGACCGGGAGTACTTCAGTAGCGGGAGCGGGCCTGGGCCACCCCGCGCGGGATTCCCAGAGCCAGGGCGATCAGGGCCCCGGCCCCGAGGATCAGCGTGCCGTCGATGACCACTCCGAGCCGCAGCGCGCCGAAGAGACCATAGAACAGGCCCACGGCCCCGAGCGTGAGGGACCAGGGCCGACAATCCAGGCCCCGCAGGATCAGGGCCAGACCCGTCACCGCCAGCAGCGTGGGACAGGGAAGCAGGCCGACCGGGGCGGCGTACAGGTAGGGCAGGAAGGAATCGGTGGCCAGGAAGTGGGGATAGACCCAGCCCAGGGCCACCATCAGCCCGCCCAGCCCGACCGCCCACGGGGGACCGACCCTGACGGTGCCGGGGGGCAGCCGACCGGGAAGGCGGATGAGCGCGGCCCCGGTCAGAAGGAGCACGACGCCGTTGAACAGGTTGCCGTCCTCCCAGGCCAAGGCGCTTGCGGAAAGCAGCGGCATTGCCAGCAGCACCGCTGCGAGCCCGCGCGGGGGCCGCACCCCGGCCAGCAGGGCCACCGCTAGGGCCCCCAGGAACAGGTGCCAGAAGACTGCCAGGCCGCGCCACTCGTTGGCGATGCGGGCCAGCCCGGCAAGGATCTGCTCGGTTGTGGGCATGGGGCTCCTTTCGGATGGTCATCCGGCGGGGATACGGGGATCGCGCGGCGCAGGGCGCTCCCCTATAGAGGGCCGGTCACCGTCTCCGCTTCCTTCTGCTGCATGCGCCACAAACGGGCGTATTCGCTGGCGGTCTCGAGAAGCTCCTCGTGGGTGCCGAACTCCACGATGCGTCCCCCCTCCATGACCAGGATCCAGTCGGCGTCGACGATCGTTGAGAGGCGGTGGGCGATGACCAGGGTGGTGTGGTCAGCGGCCGCCTCGCGCAGGGCGGCGAGGATGCCCTGCTCCGAGCGGGAATCCAGGGACGAGGTGGCCTCGTCGAAGACCATGATCGGCGGATCCTTCAGCAGGGCCCGGGCGATCGCCACGCGCTGCTTCTCGCCGCCGGAGAGCTTGAGCCCGCGCTCGCCGACCAGGGTGTCGTAGCC